>Ga0157369_10010085_pt1 | contig 10788 bp, 5 predicted proteins | sample C25metaG_FD_113461 | JGI IMG/M metagenome (GOLD analysis project Ga0157369, IMG submission 113461) | Corn rhizosphere microbial communities from Kellogg Biological Station, Michigan, USA - C2-5 metaG | ecosystem: Host-associated > Plants > Roots > Rhizosphere > Soil | place: USA: Michigan...
ATGCTCGACATCCATACTGTGGGCGCGGGCGGAGGCTCGCTCGCGAGCTTCGATCGCGGCGGAGCGTTGCGCGTTGGACCGGAATCCGCCGGTGCCGATCCGGGACCTGCCTGCTACGGTCGCGGCGAGAGGCCCACCGTTACGGATGCCAATCTCCTGCTGGGCCGACTGGATGCGGATCACTTTTTGGGTGGCGACATGCAGCTCGACGAAGCGCGCGCTCGTGAATGCTTAAATCGAGCGCGCGGCCCTTTGCAGGACGCCCATATTTTTGCGGACGGCATCGTGCGGCTGGCGGAGGCGCACATGTCGCAGGCTCTTCGTAAGATTTCTGTGGAACAGGGCCGGGGCCCACGCGATTGCACCCTCGTCAGTTTCGGCGGGGCAGGCCCGCTGCATGCTTGTGCCCTCGCCTTGACGCTGCGCATGCCAAGAGTCCTCGTGCCCCAATTTCCAGGTGCTTTGTCCGCTTACGGCATCCTGGTGTCCGATGCGGTTCACGACTTTTCTCGAACGGTGATGCTCCGGCCTGGCGATCCCGGGCTCGAAGAGTGTTTTCAATTTTTAGAAAAAGGCCATTCAAACGCCGTCCGCACTGTGGATACGCGCTACGTGGGCCAAGGGTACGAACTGAATGTTCCCTGGTCCGCGGATTTCGTCGCCGCGTTTCACGCGCTGCACGCTGAGCGTTACGGCTATTCCGATCCGCGCCGGCCGGTAGAAGTCGTAAACGTTCGCGTGCGAGTGGTGTCGGTGACGGAGGAAATGATTGTGGAGCCGGCCGAAGTGCGTGATGGAGATGGAAGTCAAGCCGTGTTGAAAGAAAAACGCATGTACTGCGAGGGCGAATGGAAGACCGGCAAAATATATGACCGCACACTCCTGCGCGCCGGGGACAGTTTCGCTGGTCCGGCCGTAATCACCGAATATAGTGCCACTACTTTTCTCCCGCCGGGAGCGCGAATTCAAATGGATAAATGGTCGAACCTGATTATCGAGCTATGACTTCCGACCCGATCGAGCTGGCGATATTTAAAAGCTCCTTCCATTCGATTGCCGAAGAGATGGGAGCCGTGCTGCGGCGCACGGCGTTTTCGCCGAATATCAAGGAGCGGCGCGACTATTCAAGCGCGGTGTTCGATGCGCGTGGCAACGTGATTGCGATGGGCGACCACATGCCCGTACATCTGGGTTCCATGCCCAGATCCGTCGAAGCCACCCTCGCGAAACTAGCTTTCTCGCCAGGAGACATCGCGATTTTAAACGATCCCTACGATGGCGGCACGCATCTGCCGGATATCACGCTCGTGATGCCGGTCTTCGTCTCTGGTATCGGCCAAGCGGCATTTTACGTGGCCAACCGCGCGCATCATGCCGATGTCGGCGGTATGTACCCAGGGTCGATGGGGCTATGCCGCGAAATCTGGCAGGAAGGTGTACGCATCCCGCCCGTGAAGCTGGTTGCAGGCGGCGTGTTGAATGAAGCGTTGCTCGCATTAATTCTCAACAATGTGCGAACGCCCAACGAAAGAGAAGGCGACCTGACCGCGCAAATCGGGTCCTGCCGCGTCGGCGCAGAGCGGCTGCTCGAGATGGTCTCGCGCCATGGACTGCCTCGCATCGAAGATAACGTTGCCGCCCTTCTCGATCACTCTGAACGCCTTATGCGCGCCCTAATGGCCTCGCTGCCCGAAGGCGAATTTCATGCGGAAGATTATCTCGATAGCGATGGCATCACAGCCGAAGCGGTGAAGATTTGCGTCGCGATCCGGACCGATCCCGTGCATCAGAGCTTGCGTGTAGACTTCACCCACTCGGCCCCGCAGGTGAGCGGAAGCCTGAACGCCGTCGCGGCCATTACCTGGTCCGCTGTGTTCTATGTCTTGCGGTCCCTGCTGCCGGAGGAGGCAGCTCCAACGGCCGGCCTGATGCGTCCGGTCACGCTCGTCCTTCCCGAAGGAAGCATTGTGAACGCACGCCCTCCGGCTGCAGTCGCGGCGGGCAATGTAGAGACGTCGCAGCGAATTGTAGATGTCTTGTTGCGCGCCTTCGCCCAGATATTACCCTCGCGTATCCCCGCCGCGAGCGCCGGAACGATGACGAATCTCACGATCGGTGGCATCGATCCGCGTACCCACGAACCCTATGCCTACTACGAGACGATAGCCGGTGGTTCGGGGGCCCGTCCGAACACGGATGGAATTTCGGGTGTTCATACACACATGACGAATTCATGGAATACGCCCGTGGAAGCACTCGAGTACGCTTACCCGTTTCGCGTGCGCCGCTATGCATACCGCACTGGCTCAGGCGGCACAGGACGGCATCGCGGCGGTGATGGACTCATCCGTGAGATCGAGCTGTTAGCTCCCGCGCAGGTTACTTTGCTGGCGGACCGCCGCGTTTTCGCGCCCTACGGGTTGGCGGGCGGAGGAGAAGGCGCACATGGTCGCGCGGCGCTTCTGATCGACGGCAAGGAAACCTTGCTTGCTGGCAAGTGCAACTTCGAGGCGCCGGCTGGCGCTGTGCTTCGCCTGGAGACACCCGGAGGAGGTGGTTGGGGTATATGATAGCTGCCAAATCTTATGTCGCCACTAACTACCAATTCCGTTCACCGGCGCCAGGCGATCGCATCGGCCTTTCGGGCCGTTGGCCTTGCCTCGCTGAGCGGGACCGCTCTCGAAGCGCGGCAACAAACGGAACGGCACGCTCCCATATCGCCGAAAGACAATCTCAAGATCACCAAGCTCGAGACCTTTCTGGTCAAGCCGCGTTGGCTGTTCTTAAAGATTCACACTAACGCGGGGATCACTGGTTTGGGCGAGCCGATCACCGAGGGACGGGCTCTGACTTGTGCTGAAGCGGTCAAAGAGATAGAACCTTATCTGGTCGGTAAGGATCCGCGGCCGGTCGGCAAACATTGGCAAGCCATCTACCGCCACGCGTTCTATCGCGGTGGTCCGATATTGACGAGCGCGCTCAGCGGCATCGACCAAGCTCTCTGGGATATCAAGGGCAAGGCGCTCGGTGTCCCGGTCTACGAATTACTTGGCGGCCCAACGCGCGATCGCGTCCGAGTTTACGCGCACGCCGGCCGGCCGGACCAGATGAAAGCCCTCAAGGCCAAGGGCTTCACCGCGTTTAAAACAGGCGTAGCCAAGAAGCGCCCGGCCCGCTACATCGAAACGCAAGCCGAGATCGAATATGCGGCCGAGACCTTTGCGGGCCTGCGTCAGGCAATGGGAAAAGACGTCGATATCGCCATCGATTTTCATGGCGCCATCAGTCCGGCCACCGCGAAGTTGCTGATTAAAGCGTACGAGCCGTATCAGCCCATGTTCATCGAAGAACCCTGCCAGGCGCAGAATCACGACATCATGGCCGAAATCGCGCGCGGCACATTTCTACCGATTGCGACCGGCGAACGTGTCTTCACGAAATGGGGATTTCGTGAAGTGCTCGAGAAAAAAGCCGCGACGGTCCTGCAGCCGGACCTTTGTCACGCCGGCGGCATCACCGAAGTGCGCCTGATCGCCGGAATGGCAGAAGCATATTACGCTGACGTAGCGCCGCACAATCCGCTGGGGCCGATTTCGCTCGCCGCCGGGGTCCAAATGTCGGCCAGTATTCCTAATTTTCTGTGTCAGGAGCAGGTGTCTCTTGGCGAGGGATACATCAAGGAGCCGTTTCGCGTTCGCGAAGGATTCCTCGAATTGCCGAAGGGGCCGGGATTGGGGATTGAACTGGACGAGAACGCTATGGCCGATAAAATCGGCCACGATTGGCGGAATCAGGAGTCGTACGACGCCGAAGATAACTCGGTTGTGGATTGGTAAAGCGTCAAGGGCTGCGGGTGTCCTTCGTGCTTAGTGTATAAATGGACTACATAAAAGGGGGCTCGGGGAATTATGTCGGAGATGAGACGTTGGTTATCAGCGGTCGCTCTAGCGGGAGTATTGTCTCTTAATGCATTCGGGCAAGTCGCATCGGCGGAATTGAGTGGGACGGTTCTTGATTCCTCGGGCGCCGTAGTAGCAAACGCAAAAGTCACGGCCAGGAATCTGGCCACCAACCTGGCTCGTGATGCGGCCAGCGATACAACAGGAAAATACATCATCACTCTGCTTCCGCCTGGGGACTACACGGTAAGTGTGGAAGCGGCCGGTTTTCGCAAACTGGTCCAAAGCGGCATCACGCTGCAAATCAATCAGCAGGCGCAGGTCGACCTAACGTTGCAATTGGGCCAAGTTTCGGAGACCGTGGAAGTGACAGGGCAGGCTCCGCTGCTGGAATCCGAATCGTCTTCGCTTGGCACGGTTGTGAATCAGAAGCTCGTGAACCAGTTGCCGCTCAATGGGCGAAATTTCATCCAGCTTGCCACACTAAGTCCTGGCGTAAATGGCGTCGGTTACTCGGCCTCGGGAACAATCATGAGCGGTTCACGTCCCGACGACCGCCGTCCAGGCACGGAAATTTTTTCCAACGGAAATCGCGAGGGCTCGAACAATTTCTTGTACGACGGCATCGACGACAACGAGCGCCTGACTCTTTCGATCGTCCTACGGCCGGCCGTCGAAGCCGTTCGCGAATTCAAGATTCAAACGAATCTATATAGCGCCGACATTGGCCGCAACTCTGGAGCCGTGGTCGATGTGATCAGCAAGTCCGGCACGAACCAGCCACACGGCAGCCTCTTCGAGTTCTTGCGCAATTCCGCGATGGACGCGCGGAGTTACTTCAACCCGAAGGGGACGGCCTTTCCGACTTTCCGCCTGAACCAATTTGGCGCCTCACTAGGAGGGCCGGTAGTGCTGCCAAAGATTTATCACGGCAAAGACCATACATTTTTCTTCGTCGATTATGAGGGCTATCGGCGCGATTCTCAGCAGTTGACACTCGGCAACATTCCCACCGCCAAGATGCGGACCGGTGACTTCAGCGAGACAGCTACGATTTACGATCCGCTTGCGACACGAGCTAATCCGAGCGGATCAGGATTCGTACGCACGCCCTTTAGCGGCAATCAGATTCCAGCAAACCGCTGGGACCCGGTCTCGGCCAAAATGGTCAATGCCTATCCGACTCCGACAAGTCCGGCGCGTTTCAATAACTATCTCGCTAATTTGATCCAACATCAGAACTGGGATCAGGGCGACGCACGCGTCGATCACCAGGCGACCCCACGCGATAATTTCTTTGCACGCTGGTCGATTCAGAACACACAAACTATAGTTCCCAGCACTTATCCGGCGACGCAGATCGCCGGAATCTCGCAGCCCGTCAATCTCGCCGACGAAGCCTCGTTTGCCGGGGTCTCCTCCGCGCCGACGCAGCACGCCGTCGCGAGTTACGTGCATATTTTCACCCCTCGGCTGGTGAACGAATTCCGCGCCGGATTTAGTCGATTCCGGCTGGACTATACGGCCGATCAGTATCAACCCGGCGGCGCACTCGGCAATAAATTGGGCGTACCGAACGCGAATGTTACGCCCAATGAGCAGAACCTTCCGATTTTTTCTCCTTCGTCCTATATAGGCATTGGCCAGACACGATCCTTGCCGATCTTTCGCCGCGAAAACACGTTTGAGTACATCGACAATGTCTCCTACACACAGGGTTCGCACACTCTGAAATGGGGCGTCGATTTTCGACGGCGCCAGCTCACGATTTATCAGACCAATCAGGGTAACGGTCGGTTTAACTTCTCTCCCGCGTTAACAGATTCACGCGCTGGTTCTGGTGGCGATAGCATGGCAAGCTTTCTTCTCGGCTATGCCACCTTGATTGCGCATGATTACACACAGAACTGGCCGGGACAACGCGGCTCCGAGTTGGGCCTCTATTTCGCCGACGATTGGCGTGTCACCAAGAAGCTCACGCTCAATCTCGGCCTGCGCTGGGATTATTTTAGCCCGTTCCGCGAGGTCTCGAATCGATGGGCAAACTTCAATCTAGTTACGGCAAAGATCGACGTGGCCGGCCGCAACGGAGTGGACGATTACGCCGGAGTCGAGCCATATTACAAGAATCTCGGTCCGCGCTTCGGCTTCGCGTATCAGGCCATGCAGCATACGGTGGTACGCGGCGGATTTGGTATCTTCTACAATCCCACGGGCAGTGAAGGCGGAAGCCTGCGGTTGTTTCGGCAACTCCCCTTCGGTTCGACCACTAGTATTTCCCCAGGTGACATCAATGTCGGTCAGCGGGTGAGCGATGGGTTCGGTCCGCTACAGCCCGTAAACCTTGCATCTGCCGATAATCCGTTCGGCGCGATGTTCGCCGTCGATCATCATTTCCGCCCCTCCTACGCAGAGCAGTTCAATTTCACCGTGGAGCAGGAGATTGCGCCTTTGGCATTGGTGATCAAGATGGCCACTATAGGAAATCTTGGCCGCCACCTGTACAACACCTATAACGCCAATCAGCCCGTTCCTGGGCCCACAGCGGTCGATCCGCGCCGGCCACTCTATTCGAAAGATCCCCTCTTGAGTGATGCCAGCTATTTCACTACGGACGGATTAAGCGAATATTACGCCTTTCAATTTACCGCCGACAAGCGTTTCAGCCATGGTCTGAGCGCTATTTTGGGATACACTTGGTCGCACGCCATCGATGATGTGCCGCTAGAATTTGGGGGTGGCGCTACCGGTCCGCAGCCTCAAGACCCGCGCAATATCGCTGCCGAGCGCGGCAACTCGATCATCGATATGCGCCATCGTCTCACCCTGAGCTACACCTGGGAATTGCCTTTTGGAAAGGGCAAAGCGATGCTGAACCGCGGTGGCATTGCCGACTGGGTTTTGGGCGGTTGGCAGACGAATGGAATTTTGACTGCGCAAACCGGCTTACCGTTTTCCGCCGTTCTGCAGACTTCTACTACCAACGGAACCGGCAGCCGTCCAAACGGCATCGGTCCTGTAACCTACCCGCATACACTGCAGCAGTGGTTCACTCCTTCAGCTTTCACCACTCCCGCGCCGTACACTTATGGAAATCTCGGCCGCAACACGCTCTTCGGACCCGGCCGTGTCAATTGGGATATGTCGCTGTTCAAGAATTTCGTGATTCGCGAACAAATGCGGTTCGAATTCCGCGCTGAAGCGTTCAATATATTCAACCACCCGCAGTTCGGATTGCCCAATCAGAACATTGGCAACGCGCAGGTCGGACAAATAACCAGCACGGTAGGGAATCCGCGCCAGCTTCAAATGGGGCTGCGCTTTCAGTTCTGATCTGTGAGAGCTCGGCCGATTATTACAAGAGGTCGAGCTCCCGCAGCGAATCCCGATGGAACATCTTTTCCATTTCATCCATGTTGAGTTGCGGGAGAGCCGTACCTTCCAACATAGTGTTTAGTTGACGCATTCCTGCCAGGCTCGCCGTTACGGTTGTGAACGGATAATCGCTCCCAAACAGAAGCTTGCGCCATACGCCGTATTCCTGCAGCAGCATCAGCGAATGGTAGAGCTGAAAGGGCCGGTAGTGGAGAGCGGAGCAATCGGCGTACACGTTTTCATGTTTCCGTATGGTTGCGATGCAATCGCCTTCATACGGGTGTCCGAGATGCGCCATGATGATCTTGACATCGGGAAACCGGATCGCTACATCGTCCACTAATCGGGGCAGCGTGCATTCGAGAGGGGCTTGACTTATGAAAGTTGTTCCAGTATGCAGAAGTACCGGCAGGCCGTGGTTTGTGGCATATCGCCAAAGATCATCCAACTCCGGATCGTTTGGTTTGAATCCGGCATACATGGGCAAGAGCTTGATGCCCCGTAAGCCCAGGTGTCGATGGCCTTCTTCCATTTCGTCCCGCCAATTGGACTGCGTCGGGTCAACGGACTGGAAGCCTATCAGGCGATCCGGATTGGTTCGGACGTAATCCGCGACTTCGCGATCGGGCACCCACAAGCCCGAGCGTCTGGCCTTGCCGCCGAAGACGATGGTCTTATCGCATTCTGGCGCTGAGGTGTGATACTCGGGCCAGCGAACGGTCAGGTCCACTTCCACTCCATTGCGCGATCGCAGCGACTGCCGCTTGAAATCTTCGCTAAAGTGATCCGGATACCGGAAGTAGTGGCTGTGAACGTCGACAATCATAAATGACGATCATACGGCCTTGCCGGCGCCATAACGTTCCATCCGCACACGCGCGGTGATGGCATGGGCCTGCATTCCTTCGAGGAGACATTGCCGCTCCGTCACTTCTGCGGTCTCGACGCTTGCCGCGGGCGTCATGCGCTGATAAGTGCAGGTCTTCAGGAATTTGCCGACCCAGAGGCCGCCGGTGTATCGTGCGGAACGGCTCGTCGGCAGAATGTGGTTCGTGCCGATTGTCTTGTCGCCGTAGGCAACAGTGGTTTCCTCTCCCAGGAATAGGGATCCGTAATTCCGCAAATTCTGAAAAAAGTAGCCTTCGTTCGCGACATGTAGCTCCAGATGTTCGGGCGCATAGTCATCGCTGAGCCGGACCGCCTCGGCCGCATCTTCGGCGATATACACGATTCCGTGGTCGCGCCAGGAGAGTCTCGCGATCTCTCGGGTTGGCAGCGTTTCCAATTGTTGTTCGACCTGAGCAATTGTCCGCAGCGCGAAACTCTCGCTGAAGCAGATTAGGCATCCCCCGCTATTCGGATCGTGCTCTGCCTGTCCGAGGAGATCGCACGCCACCAGAGCCGGGTCCGCGCGGTCGTCGGCGATAACAAGGATCTCCGTAGGCCCGGCCAGCAAATCGATCCCACAGCGTCCGAAGAGCTGCCGCTTCGCCTCCGCGACGAAACGGTTGCCGGCGCCGCATAACATGTCGACCGCTCGAGCGCCATCGAGTCCGAAGGCCATCAGTGCGAGAGCGGGAACCCCGCCCAAGATATAGATCGCGTCCGCGCCGGCCTTTTGGATGGCGTTGATGGTCGCCGGATAAGCTCCCTTTCCTTTCATAGGAGGCGTACACGCCACGATATGTCCTACGCCCGCTACGCGCGCCGGAATAATGCTCATTTGCGCCGAGCCGAACATCGGATAGCGGCCGCCGGGACTATAAGATCCAACCGACTGAGCCGGAATGTGGCGATGGCCCAAAATTACGCCGGGACGCGTCTCCACTTCGAGATCCCGCATAGTCTCCCGCTGCGCCTGGGCGAAAGCGCGAACGTTTGCCTGGCAATAGTCGGTGTCGCGAACTGCTTGCGGGGGCACTTGTGCGATCGCGTCCTCTATTTGGTTCGCCGTCATCTGAAAGCGCTGCGGCGCCCAATCGTCGAATTGCCGGCTGTATTTACGAACGGCATCCATGCCGTTCTTCTCCAGGTCGATCAACATTTCCGATACAATTCGGGATGTTTCGAAGTCGTGTTCAAATAGGCGATGTCTGCCGGGCTTTAGAATTTTCATGAGCGCGTCTCAAGTCCAGCATCCGACATGCCCCCATGTTACATGGCCAAAAATCTTTATGGCGTGGTCCGAACTAAATGGTATATCCTTTGACGATGGGCTCCAATTTGCCCGCTTTCAGGGGCCGGGTGTTGCCGGCAATTTTTCTTTTCTGTTCTCTGGCAGCCGCCGCGAAAACGCTGCCGGTGGCCTTGGTGAAATCCGGACCCGTTCATACGGAAAGCTTGGCGCTGAACGGCGTTAAAGCCGGCAATCAGTACAGTATTCTCTATTCGCTCGATTCACTGCGAGATTTACGGGTTGATAGCCGAGTCGAGCTCGAAGTGCGGCAGGGTGGGGACATATTGCTAAAAAAGGTCTTGCACGCCGGTGACGCGGACGTGTACGCGCAGTTTCGCGTGATCCACCCCGGATCCGTCACGCTCTCCGTGCGCGATACGGATGCGACGGGCGCCTATCACCTCCAAATAAACCGCTGGCCGGAATCATCCGAGCTGAAAAGCGCGCCAAGCCATCGCTGGCAAGACGCGCTCCCAATTTCGCTCGGCAAGACGGTTTTTGCCTATGCCGATGACGCCGAGTACATTCCGCTGCCCGGCACACCGCGCAAGTCATTGGTCGAAGATCCGGATCTGACGGACTGGTATAAGTTCGAGTTCGCTAGCGATCATCCCAAGCTGGTGTTCTTTCAGATCGACCTGATGGAGCGTGACCAGGTGCCGGTGAACGTCGCGGTGTATCGCGAGAGCGCTGGAAAGCTGGTCGAATACCACGAGGGTGAAGATCCCGTCACGCTCCCGCACGAAGTGCAGGCGCTTCCGGGAAACAAATTTACGCCGCGCGTTCTGAAGGACTCAGGAACGTATTGGATCGCCGTGCGCGCCAGCCACCCCGAGTACAAGCTTCGGACGCGTGTTTACGATGTGCCGCCTTATTCAGATCCCCACGAGGCGGTACGAACCGGTTTGGATTATATTCTCGGTGCGGGTGACTCCTGGCATGCCAATACACCTCGACGCGGCGGTGTGTTCGATCGGGTCTCAAGCGTTCATCAGGAAACTTCTCTATGCGTGGCTTGTCATGCTACGCATTTTCCGCAGCGCGCGGCCTTATATGCCGCGCGTAACGGTTATCCCGTTGTTCAACGCCAGCAACTCCAATTTCTAGCTGAACGGTTTTATAACAATCCGCGTCCGTTCTATGGTTTCGCCGATCAGGGCGTGGTCTGGTCACGCGTGATTTCCGCCCCGGCCAATGTGCTTGGCCGCATGTCGCATCTGATGGATCTCTACGAAGATCAGATCACCGGCGAGCGCCGCGAGAGTTTTCATAAAGGGATCGTCGAGTATTTGAAGCTTTACTATGCGGGCCGTGACAAGCTGCCGGGTGATGAGACCA
>Ga0157369_10010092_pt1 | contig 10780 bp, 13 predicted proteins | sample C25metaG_FD_113461 | JGI IMG/M metagenome (GOLD analysis project Ga0157369, IMG submission 113461) | Corn rhizosphere microbial communities from Kellogg Biological Station, Michigan, USA - C2-5 metaG | ecosystem: Host-associated > Plants > Roots > Rhizosphere > Soil | place: USA: Michigan...
GGCGCTCGCTCGATGCGCTTTCGGTCGCCTTCGCCACCGACAGCCTGACGCGGCTCTATGGCATTCGCGGCGAAGCCGCCTCGGCGATCCGCCGCTTCGGCATGGGACTGGTCAGCCGCATGTCGCCGCTGCGCAGCCGGCTGATGAGCGAAGCGCGCGGCACCAGCGGTGAGCTTCCGTTGCTGCTCAGGGGACTGCCGATCTGATTATTGAAGCGTCGGCTCGATCTCGACTCCGCCGGTCACCGCGATCCGGTGGAACTGCATCAGCTGAACCAGCAGATCGGCGCGGCTCTCCAATGTCGGCTGTTCGAGCAGCGCCTGCTTGGCGCCGACGTCGAACGGCGCAACCTGAGCGATCGCATTGACCAGCATCTCGTCGTCGAGCTTGGCGACCGCGGCCCAGTCTACCGCCAGGCCCATCGCGTCGCCGAGCCGCCGCGCCTCGCGCTCGACCTCGGCTCGCTGGATGAGCACCAGCGGCGACGGTTCCTCGTCGTCGAACGCTTCGATATCGACCTCGGCACAGCGATAGGGCGCGTCGAGCTGGGTTTCCCGGACCAGCCGGAAGCGATTGGACCCGAGCAGCACGATATTGAACCTGCCGTCATCGAGCTCCTCGACGCCGACCAGTTCACCGACGCAGCCGACGGTATAGAGCGGCGCCTGGCTATCATCGTCGACGCGGTGCGGCTGGATCATTGCGATCCGGCCAGTGCCGTCGACCGCGTCGCGTACCATTTCCCGATAGCGCGGCTCAAAGATGTGGAGCGGCAGCTGGGACCGCGGGAACAGGATCGCTCCAGGGAGCGGAAAAATGGGGACTCGCAGGGTCCGGCTCATGTGAACAGCAGCGCCGATAGACGGCGGCGCTGAGCGCTCGACCAGGAATCTTCGAGCCCCTGTGCTTCGAGCAGCTGGAGGAAACGCTTGCGCGCCTCGCCCTCGTTCCATTCGCGGTCGCGGCGAATGATCTCGAGCAGGCAATCGGCCGCGCCGTCGCGATCTCCGCCCGCCATTCTCGCGTTGGCCAGCTCGAAGCGCGCTTCAAGATCGTCGGGGTCGGCGGCGAGGCGCCCTTCCAGCAGACCGGTGTCGGCCGCCGGTACGGACGCTACTTCCAGCGCAGCTCGCGCACGCGCGATCTCCGGCTTGCTGGCGATTTCCTCCGGCAGAGACTCGAGCATCTCACGGGCCTGCGACGTCTCGCCGGCGGCGATCAGCGCCCGGGCGAGCCCCCCGACCACCTCCGGATTGTCCGGCGCCATCTCCCGCACCTGGGCGAAGATGTTCGCCGCTCGGGGCGCGTCGCCGTCGGCGAGGACCTGCTCGCCCATCGCGATCAGCGGCTCGATCTCCGCCTTTGGGGTCGCGCCTTCCGGCTCGACCTTGAGCTGCGCGAGCAACTGGTCGAGCGCCTTCTTGAGTTGGCCTTCGCTGCGGTAATTGGTGAGGTCGGCGACCGGCTGTCCGCGATGGATCGCATAGACCGTGGGGATCGACTGGATCCGGAATTGAGCAGCGAGGAGCTTGTCCTCGTCGACATCGATCTTGGCGAGCTTCACGCCCTTGTCGGCATAATCGGTGGCGACTTTGTCCAAGGTTGGCGAAAGCTGCTTGCAGGGTCCGCACCATTCCGCCCAGAAGTCGAGGATCACCAGCGCCGTCATCGACGGCTGAATGACATCGCGCTCGAAGCGCTCGATCGATTCACGTTCGGCTTCGGTCAGTCCGAGAGTCGCCACGTTTTGCGCCCAGTCCCTTCGCACGCCCACCGCAAGATGCCCATATGGGCGGCTACGGCTGCGGCCACAAGCTGGCCTGAAGTGCCCTTGCCGGAGCGCACGAGGCCATGCTAGGCGCGCGCCTCACCTCCGCCAGGGCAGGCGAGACCTGACCGGCGTCAGCTCAGAGCGGGCGTAGCTCAGGGGTAGAGCACAACCTTGCCAAGGTTGGGGTCGAGGGTTCGAATCCCTTCGCCCGCTCCAGTTTCGCGAACAGTCGGGGACAGTTTCGAAACTGGAGCGCATGAGCGCGGCGAGGGCGGCAGGCTTTCTTTACGGGTGTGGGAACGGCAGTAGCCGACCGTGGACTCCACGATGATCGCCGCGCTGTGCCTCCTCTTCGCGCTTGGAGCGGCGCTTTACTCGAGCGTCGGGCATGGCGGCGCCTCGGCCTACATCGCGGCGATGGCTTTGTTTTCCATTGCGCCAGAGGTGATGAAGCCGACGGCGCTTGCTCTCAACTTGCTGGTCGCCGGCTTCGGGACATGGCGCTACGCCCGCCGGCATCTGACCAACTGGAAGCTGGTGCTCGCCTTCGCGCTCACCGCGACACCGGCGGCGTTCATCGGCGGCGGCATCCACCTGCCGGCGATATATTATAAGCCGTTGGTCGGGATTTTACTGTGGGCTTCCGCAGCGCGCCTCCTGTGGCAGCCGAAGCAGCTTGCCGAGCGCCCGGTGAAGCCGCCGCCGCTGTGGCTCACCTTCCCGGCCGGCGCGGTCCTTGGCCTGCTGGCCGGGCTGACTGGCACCGGTGGCGGCATTTTCCTCAGCCCGCTGATCATCCTCAATGCCTGGGAGGAGCCGCGCCATACCTCCGGGGTGGTCGCAGCCTTCATCCTGCTGAACTCGATCGCGGGGCTCGCGGGGAATATTGCGATCGTCGGCAACCTGCCGAGTGCGCTTCCCTTCTTTCTGCTGGCGGTCACGGCAGGGGCGGTGCTCGGGACCTGGCTCGGAGTCGAGCGGTTGCCGCGGCAGTGGCTGCTGCGCGCGCTCGGCGCGGTGCTGCTGGTCGCCGGATCGAAGCTGTTGTTTACCTGACCCAGCCGCCCGACTTGCCGCCCGCCTTTGACGTCACTTCAATGCCACCGATGACCATCGTTCGGTCGATCGGCTTCAGCATGTCGAACAGGGTCAGGCAGGCGACCGACACGGCGGTCAGCGCCTCCATCTCGACTCCTGTTTCGGCCTTGGTCCGCACTTCCGCTTCGATGTGGAATCCCGGGAGGTCGTCGTCGACGTGGATTCGGACGTCAATGCCGGTGAGCGGTAAGGGGTGGCACAAGGGAATCAGCTCGGCCGTGCGCTTGGCAGCCATGACGCCGGCAAGCTCCGCGGTTGCGACAACCGATCCTTTCGGAGTCGACCCACAGCGAACTTGATCGAGGGTATCGGGGAGGCAGGTAACCGTCCCGCGCGCCGTCGCGATTCGGACCGTCGCATCCTTAGCGGACACGTCGACCATTCGCGCTCGGCCGGCGTCGTCCAAATGAGTGAGGCGGCTCACGACGGCACCAGATCGCGCAGCCGCGGCACTAGCCCCGCGAGCGAGCAGGGCCGGTAGCGGCTGTCGAGCTCGTCGCGCAGCACCAGGTCCCAGCCGTCGCGGCACGCGCCGGTCGAGCCCGGCAGACAGAAGACGAAGGTATCGCCGATCTGCCCCGCGAAGGCGCGCGACTGGAGCGTGGACAAGCCGACGGTGCCGAAGCTCGCCTGGTGGAAGAGCACGGCAAACCCATCGACCTCTCGCCTGCACAGCGGCTTCACCGCTTCGGGCGTGACGTCGCGCGGGGCGAAGCCGGTGCCGCCGGTCGAGATGATGACGTCGATGTTCCGGTCATCGGCCCAGGCGCGCACCTGCTCGCCGATTACCTCCACGTTGTCAGCGACGATCGCCTTGCCGGCCAACTCATGACCGGCCGCAGTCAAGCGCTCGGCAAGCAGGGCCCCCGACCGATCCGTTTCCGCATTGCGCGTGTCGGAAACCGTCAGCACCGCGATTCGGAGCGGGTGGAACGGTAGATCCTCGTCGATGCCGGCCATCCCTCAGCCCCATCGGTCGCGGTCGGCGAAATCGGCTTCTGTCGGCTCGATCCATTTCGCTTCGCCGTCGCCTACTTCGCGCTTCCAGAACACCGCTTCGGTCTTCAATCGGTCCATCAGATAATCCGCGGCCTCGAACGCCGCTCGGCGGTGGATCGACGAAACGCCGGCGAAGACGATCGGCTCTCCAGCGGGAATGGTTCCGAAGCGATGGACCACCCGGACATGGCTGACGTCGAACCGTTGCGCGCAGGCGACGGCGACCTCCTCGAGCGACTGGCGGGTCAGCGTCGGGTGATGGTCGAGCACGACCGCGTCGACCGCATCTCCTTGCTTCGACTCGGGACGTGCCAGGCCAACGAAGCTGACGATTGCGCCGTCGCCGCGCGCCTGCTCGGTCAGCTCGGCAAGCTCGAGCAGCGGATCCAGGGCATCCGCTTCCAGATGGGCGACGACGCTCATCCGCCCGATACCGGCGGCAGGAATTGCACCCGGTCAACCGCTGTCACGACCCGATCGTCGCCGACAGCCGAATCGCCGATGAGCGCGCGCGAGCGCTTCAGGGATTCTTCGGCGGCGGGATGGGCTTCACCCAGACGCTTGCGCACCTCGGCCACGGAACAACCGGCCGCCGCATCGAGTTCGACCTCGGTCCCTATGGCTTCCGCGAGCCGGCCGTATAGCAGGACCTTCACTGGAGCCTCCTTGTGCCTTGGTCTCGCGGCGCGGCGCGTCGAGGTCAACTGCCTTGGTTGCCGCGAGCGACAGGTTTAGGGGCCGGCGTCAAGGAGACTCGTTCATGACTGAACAGGCTGAGCTCACCCGCCCGCGGGCGACCGCGAGGAAGTTGCAAGTGATCAATCCCGCTACAGGGGACCCGGGCAAGGCCTACGACCCGAACACGATCGAACAGGGCCACGCTGCTGCGAAGGCTGCCCGCGCGGCCTTTCTTCAGTGGCGCCGAACCACCTTCGCCGAGCGCTCGCGAGTGATTCACAAGGCCGCCGAAATCCTCCGGGCACGCGAGGATGAGTTCGCACGGCTGATGACCGAGGAAATGGGCAAGACGCTCGACGACGGCCGCGCCGAAGTCGAGAAATGCGCCTTCCACTGCGACTGGTTCGCCGATCACGCGCAGGAATATCTCGCCGACGAAGCCGCGGACATCGGGGGCGGCGAGGCCTTCGTCACGTTCAACCCGATCGGCATCGTGCTTGCGGTGATGCCCTGGAATTTCCCCTTCTGGCAGGTGATCCGCGCCGCGGCGCCCGCGCTGATGGCCGGCAACGGCATGCTCCTGAAGCACGCCAGCAACGTGCCCGGCTGCGCGGTGGCGATCGAGGAGCTGCTTCACCAGGCGGGCGTGCCCCACGACCTCTTCCGGACATTGCTGCTGCAGAGCAGCGATGTCGAAGCGCTGATCAAGGACGACAATATCGCGGCGGTGACTCTTACCGGCAGCGTGCCGGCCGGGAAAAGCGTCGCGACCGCGGCAGGCTCGGTGCTCAAGAAGTTCGTGCTCGAGCTCGGCGGGTCGGATGCCTATGTCGTGCTCGAGGACGCCGACATCGAAGCGGCAGCCAAGCTCGCCGCGAGGGCCCGGATGGTGAACGGCGGCCAAAGTTGCATCGCCGGCAAGCGCTTCATCGTCGTCCGCTCGATTGTCGACAGGTTCACTGATGCGCTGGTCGAAGAAATGCGCGGATACGAAATGGGCGATCCCACCAAGGAGGGAACGAAGCTTGGGCCGATGGTCAGCGCCAAGGCGCGCGACGAGATTCACAAGCAGGTCGAGGAAAGCGTCGCCAAAGGAGCGAAGCTGCTCCTGGGTGGCAAGGTGCCAGAGCGTGCGGGCGCTTGGTATCCGTCCACCGTGCTCGGCGATGTCCGTCCGGGCCAGCCGGCGCATGACGAGGAGGTTTTCGGCCCGGTCGCTGCGGTTATCGCCGCGGAGGACGAGGCGGACGCAATCCGCGTCGCCAACGACAGCGAGTTCGGGCTGGGATCAGGCGTGATGACCGCCGACCTCGACCGCGGGCGACGCATCGCGGCAGAGGAGCTCGAGGCCGGGATGAGCTTCGTCAACGAGAATGTTCGCTCCGACCCGCGCGCCCCCTTCGGCGGGGTCAAGCATTCGGGTTTCGGTCGCGAGTGCGGTGCCTTTGGAATCCATGAGTTCGTCAACATCAAGACGGTGCACGTCAAAGCACTTCAGCACGGCGCCGGATCGAAGGTGGAGTAGTGGAAGCATCCACAATGAACCCATGCGCAAGCCTTTGTTGGAAGCAGCACGGTTAGCGCAAGCCATGGAGACTGGGTCCGGACCCGAGCATAGGCTCGAAACGCGAAACAATATGTTCGTGATTGCGGCGCTTTACGTGGGCGTCGGCTCGATCACCGCGGTCCGCATCCGCAACCTTTCGCAAACCGGCGCGCTCATCGAAGCCGCGGCATTGCCGGCCGTCGGAACGCCGGTGAGGCTCACCCGCGGCAGCCTTAGCGCCGGCGGCGAAATGATGTGGGTCGAAGGGTGTAAGGCGGGACTCCGGTTCGAGACGCCCACCTGTGTCGCCGACTGGCTTCCCCAGGGCAAACGTGGCAGCGGTCAGCAGCTCGCCGACGAAGCCGCGCATCTGGCGCGGCTTGGTGTGACTCCGGTGCTTCGATCGATCGCGCCGAAGCCGGACAATGGGCCCTGCGAGCTCGCCGACAATCTGGCGCTCCTCCAACAGCAGCTGGAGCGCGCGGGCGAGCAACTGGCCGAAGATGGTGCCGTCGCCGCACGGCATACGCTTGCTCTCCAGATGATCGACGGCGCCGCGCAGCAGCTTGCCCGGCTCGTCGCCGACGCCCGGGCGACCGAAGCGATTAGCCTCCGGGCCGGTCCCTGAACCATTTGGTCAGCACATATTTGGTCCCTCGTCGTACCTTCATGCCTTGGTGCAGCGTGGCCGGGTTCGGCCGACCGTTCGGCAGCAAATTGTTCCAGGTCAACAGCTTCCCGGTCTCCGGCTGGACCGTCTTGCCGATCCGCTTAAATCGGGTTGCGCCGCCGTCTTCGGGCTCGTTCAGGTAGATCATCGCCGTCCAGGTGCGCTGACCGCTGGCAGCGGTGTGCACGAGGAAGTCGTAGCCGCCCGGCTCGAACGTATCGGTGTGTGGCCTGAACTCCTGCCCTGGAGCATAGCGTTGGCCCTGCAGCGGCTCGCTGGAGGCGAGGGGCAGGCCGAGCAAGTCGGCGATTCTGCGGTCGACGCCGCCGACCACAGGAATGCGCCAGTCGAGGTCGCACGTCTCGCTAGTCCGGAAATTGGCGATGCCGATGTCGTCGGCGATTTCGGATGGCCGGCGCCTGGCGTCGACTAGGTCAATGAGGGCTGCACAGGTAGGTGGGTCTAGAAATCCGCGAACGATGAACAGCTCCAGTTCTCGCGTCGGCACGCGCTGTATGCCCGGTGTCCCGGCGAGTTTCTCGGACGGGGTCAACGCGTTTTCGGGACCGCCGCCGCAGCGCCCTCCCTTTCATGCTCGGCAATCACGGCTCGAACGACTTCGTTCATCAGGGTCATCCGCACGGGGAGCGGCACCGAGGTGAGCTTGATCATCACCGCGACCGCATAGCTCTCGCCGTCGGGGGCGGTGAGGATACCGATGTCGTTGTACCCGGCCTGGGCATCGCCGAGCACCTGGCCCGTCCCCGTCTTATGATTGAGCGTCCAGCCAGCTGCGAGGCCGCCCTTCAGCCGGTTCGGGCCCGTGTGGGTCTCGCTCATGATCGTCAGCAGATGCTCGGTCGATGTAGGGGAAAGCAGCTGGCCGCGCTTCAGCCGCGCCAGCGCGGTGACGATCGCGCTGGGCGCTGCGCCGTCGTATGGGCTGCGTACATATCGATCGAATGCCGCCTGCCGTACCTTCGTCGGCAAAGCGTCGCGCGCTTCAAAGAAGGCGTTACCGATGGAATAATCCGGTTTCCAAGCCAAGCCCGCAATCTTGCTTTGCAACGCCCGCTCGCCGTTGGCGAAGCGGATCGCTCCGAGATGCTTGCGAGCGATCATTGCGCGCACCGCTGCGGGGCCGCCCACCAGATTCATCAGCTTGTCGTTCGCGGTGTTATCGCTCTGAGTGATCTCTCTCAGCATCAGATCGTCGATGGTCGTCGTGAAGCTACCCGTGTCGAGCACCTCGGCGGCGACCGGCTGGTGGAACAGAGTCAAGTCGTTCCTGGTGAGCGTAACCTTGTCATCGAGCGACAGTCTGCCCCCGTCGACGGCGTCCAGCGCGGTGATCGACACCCATAATTTGCTGACGCTTTGCTGCGGATAGAGGTCGTTCACGTTCCATCCAGCTACCCAACCCTGGTCGATCGATTTGACGGCGATTCCGACGCGCCCGTCGAAGGCTTTTCCCAGTTCGGTGATTCGGTCGCGGATGAAAGCCGGCGCGACCACGGCCAGCTTCCTCGCCGCGGCGCGCGTAGGCTTGGGATTCGGCGCTCTGGTCGCACCGGACGCGCCGACCGAGGCCGCCGCCAGCAGGGCGAGGCCCGTACCGGTTCGCATGATCCAACGGCGTGACGTCATGAAGCCGTTGACCTCCAACCATTTCGCTTATTTCGCAATAGCTTAACTCCGGACAGCCCCTTAGCTGCCGTCGGCAGCCGGCAGCAACGCGGCCGATTCGATCTCGTCGAGCGCCCGATGCGCGGCGACATAGCGACGGGCCTTGGTCGCCCAGTCGCCCGCCCGCGGGGCGCCTGGCAGGCGCATCGTCTCGGCCAGCGCCTGGTCGACGTCGCCCGATGAAAGCTGCTGCAGCGCGCGGTTGTAGCGCGCTTCGACATTGACCGCCGGACGGTCGGCGCGGTGAATCTCGACGAGCGAGCCGACCTCGCGGCGGAAATTATCCCACCAGCTGTCGTGCGGCCCGCCGCTTCTGAGCTGCGGGCCGAGTGTTTCATACTCGTCGATCAACTCGTTGAGCCGCACCGGCTGACGCGAGGCGGTGATGACCGTCGCCACTGCGGCTTGATGCTGGGCGCTGAAGCGTTCGGCGAGCAAGTTCTCGAGATAACCGAGCGCCACGCCGCGATCGACCGCGCGGCGGGCGGCGAAAGCCACCACAAGCGCATCCGCCCGGCCAGCCGAGCCCTCGGCCCGCTGGGTCGCATGTTCGACGCGCGATAGCCGCTGCTCCAGAGATTCGATCTTCGCCTCCTCGGCGTCTGGCGCTTGGGGCGCGGCGGCAGGGGGCGCAGATACGACTGTCTTCATTGAAGGCGAAACGGGCTGTGGCTCCGCCGTCGTGATGCCGAGAACTCGCGCCGCCGGGCGGTAGTGCGCCAGGCCCCACACGGCGACGCCCGCGCCGATCAGGATCAGGACGAACGCGACGAGCAGCCGTGCCCCCCAACCCATGCCACTGCGCGCCGAACCGTTCATTTCGGAGGCGGGTTGTTGCACAGCCTCGCGGCAAGGGCCAGCAGGGCTTCGTCGGAGGGCTCTTGCGCGACTGCCACCGACTTCCAGCCTTCCCCGGCGGCCTCCGCCGCAGCAGTGCTAATGGCAACGATGGCGATGATCCAGCGATTCGAGACAAGCTCGGCGAGCCGCCGACCGGCGCGCGGCGAGTGGATCAGCGCAATGTCGTCAGGCTTCAGGGCAAGCTGCGGCGATTCGATCTGCCGCGATCGATAGGTGGTGATGCGCGTGATCTTTTGCCGTGGCTCATGCGGCGCGTGCCGGTCCTCACCGCACAGGTGGAGCAGCTTGAGATTCGGCTCGATTGAACCGAGGAGCCGGTCAACTCCTCCATTCCCCGCACCGGCGAGATCGAACCCCGCTTCGCGTGCTGCCTGCGCACTGGCCTCGCCCACCGCATAAACCTTTAGGCCGCGAAGCTTCTCAACCTGGCCGCCGGCGCAGCGGATCCCGTTGGCGCTGGTGAGCAGCAAACCGTCGAAACCGCCAGCTTTGGGTGCCTCCCACACGACCGGTTCAATTTCGAACAGCGGCATCGCCACCGCCTTGAGCCCGCGCTCACGCGCCTTCGCCACCGTCGCGCTGGCGACCGGCTCCGGACGCAGGACCAGCAGGCGCGTCATTCAGGCGCCGAACAGCCTCCGGATCGACTCCGGCGCTCTGCCAAGCAGCGAGCGTGCCAGCTCTTCCGGCGTCTTATATTCGCCGCAGTCGAACACAGCGCGGTCCTCGACAAGGTCGCTGCCGTCCTCGCTGAATAGCTGACCACGCATCCTGAGATCGCCGTCCTCGAGGACGCAGAATGCCGCGACCGGCGAGTGGCAAGTCCCGCCGAGCGCCCGCGTGAACGCCCGCTCCGCCATCACACATTGATAGGTGATCTGGTTATTGACCGATGTCAGCACGCTCTGGGTTCGAGTATCGTTAGTGCGGCATTCCATGCCGATCACCGCCTGACCGGGGGCGGGAAGGATGATCTCGGTTGGGATCGCAGTCCCCGCTCTGATATCGAGCCGCTTGAGCCCCGCCGAAGAGAGCAAAGTCGCGTCGACTTCGCCCGTTTCGACCTTCTTCAGCCGGGTTTCGACATTGCCGCGGATCGGCACGATTTTGAGGTCGGAGCGCAAGCGGCGGAGTTGGGCGGCACGCCGTGGCGAGGAAGTGCCGACCACCGCGCCTTGCTTCAGTGCATCGATCGACTCCGCCCCGACGATCCGGTCCCTCACGTCGCCGCGGGGCCGGACTGCAGCAATGTGGATGCCGTCGGGCCGGACGCTTTCGACGTCCTTCATCGAATGGACGCAGAAATCGACCTCGTTTTCCAGCAGCGCGCGATCTAGCTCCTTGGTCCAAAGCCCCTTGCCGCCGATCTCGGCAAGCGGGCGGTCCTGGACCTTGTCGCCGGTGGTCTTGATCTCGACGATCTGGACCCAACCGTCGGGCCAGCGCTGTGCGGTCTCGATCGCCGCGGCGA
>Ga0157369_10010094_pt1 | contig 10778 bp, 8 predicted proteins | sample C25metaG_FD_113461 | JGI IMG/M metagenome (GOLD analysis project Ga0157369, IMG submission 113461) | Corn rhizosphere microbial communities from Kellogg Biological Station, Michigan, USA - C2-5 metaG | ecosystem: Host-associated > Plants > Roots > Rhizosphere > Soil | place: USA: Michigan...
TCTCGTCATCGACGAAGCCGACCGCATGCTCGACATGGGCTTCATTCCCGACGTCGAGCGCATCTGCAAGCTGATCCCGTTCACGCGCCAGACATTATTCTATTCCGCGACCATGCCGCCGGAGATCCAGCGGCTGACCGAACAGTTCCTGCACACGCCCGTGCGCGTGGAAGTGGCGCGTCCGGCGACCACGGCGAACAACATCACGCAGGAGATCATCGAGGTCCCGGCGAACGACTGGGCGAAGCGCGAGGCGCTCCGCCGCCTGATCCGCGACAACGCCGTGAGGAACGCCATCGTGTTCTGCAACCGCAAGCACGACGTCGACATCGTGGCCAAGTCGCTCCAGAAGCACGGCTTCAATGCCGCGCCGCTGCACGGCGATCTCGACCAGTCCATCCGTACACGGACGTTGGACGGTTTCCGCGCCGGCCAGATCGATTTTCTGGTGGCGAGCGACGTGGCGGCACGCGGCCTCGATATCCCGGCCGTCAGCCACGTCTTCAATTACGACGCCCCGTTCCATCCCGACGATTACGTGCATCGCATCGGCCGCACCGGCCGCGCGGGACGCTCGGGCCACACCTACATGCTGGTCACGCCGCGCGACGCAAAATATGTCGAGGCGATCCAGAAGCTGATCGGCAATTTGGTTCCGGCGCGTAGGCTCCAAGGCCTGGCCGAGGCCGTCGAAGCGCGGCCGCAGCGCGAAGATCGTGGCGGGCGCGACCGCAATCGCGGCAAGTCATCGAACCGCGACCGCAAGCCCTATCCCGTGAAGCCACACGGACAGGTCGCGTCGATGGCACCGGCAGAACCGGTCGCGGCAGCACCAGCCGCGGCCACACAGCCGAATCCCCAGCCGGTACGCCACGACAACAGGCAGGATCACCGGCAGAAGCATCAGGCACAGCCAAAGCAGCATGCTCCCAAGCCGCAGCAACCGCGCGAGCGTGAGCGTGAGCGTGAGACCGTCGAAGACACGCGCAGCCAATTGCCGGCGTTTTTGCTGCGCCCCGTGAAACTCCCCCCAGCCCCGGAAAAGCCGGCGCCACGGACAAAGCGCAAAGCGGACGTGAAGGCTTAAGCGAGCCTACGGAGACGGGGATGCGATTTTGGACAATCGGCGCAGCAGCGCTGCTTGCTGCTATCACAGCCGGTAGCGCGTCAGCCGCCAACCTCAGCACGCTGTATTCATTTTGCCGAAAGGCGGATTGCGTAGACGGCGCGGCGCCCCATGGCATCGCAATGGATCGCTCGGGCAACATCTTCGGCACGACCGCTCAACCCGAGTCACCCACGGGCGAGGATGTCGTCTATGAACTTCTTGCTCCTAGCGGCGGGCACAACTGGCGCGAAAAGGTTCTGCACAACTTCTGCAATAAGAAAAACTGCAGGTTCTATGCCCCGTACAGCGCCCTGACACACGACGCCACTGGCAATTTCTACGGCATAACGGAATTCGGGCCTATCGACGGCACAGTCTTCGAGCTTGTTCCCGGCAAAAGCCACACCGGTTGGGACTACCGGCAGATCTACAAATTGTGCTCGCTGAAAGACTGCGTCGATGGCCGAAACGGTGATGGCGCTATGGCGATCGACACGGCCGGGAATGTTTATGGCGTCGCCTATCGGGGCGGTGCGCATGGAAAAGGCGTGGTGTTCGAACTCTCTCCGCCGATCGGCGGGGCAGGCAAATGGACCGAAAAGGTCCTGTACGATTTCTGCTCAAAGACCAACTGCTGGGATGGCGACGAGCCTGTAAATGGTCTGACCTATGCGGGCGCAGCTCAAGGCATTCCGTATGACGGTACATCACCGCTGTACGGGACTACGCAACGAGGTGGATATGGCGAAGGCGTGGTCTTCTCCCTTGCTCCATCAGGAAACGGAAGTTGGCAAGAGAACCTGCTTCACGTCTTTTGCCCCCAAACCAATCCAGAAGGCTTTTGCGAAGACGCCGGTATTCCTGCGCAAAGGGGCCCGCTCGCGCTTGATTCATCCGGCGACATTATCGGCGCAACCTGGTCGGGCCGCATTTACAAACTTAGCCCTGCCGGAAGCCAATGGCGCGAAACGACACTCTTCGATTTTTGTCAAATCCAGGGGTGCCGAGACGGCGATGGCTTCGACATCAGCAATCCCATCATCGACGCGTCTGGCAATTTGTACGGGGCCACGAACCGTTTTGCTTACAAGCTCACGCCAAGTGGAGATGAAATTACTATCCTCCACGAGTTCTGCACTGAACAGAATTGCGCTAACGGCACCCCCAGCAGTGCGCTGATTATGGACGCCGATAAAAACCTCTATGGCACCACTGACGCCGGCGGCGCGTATAATAACGGGACAGTGTTCAAGATCACTCCTTAGCTATGCGGGAACTCTACCGGACCCGGCGCGTTCACTGGCTGGAAGGCGAGGAACCATCATGTCCGAGAAGCCGAAACGCGAAGCCGACGATCTGACCCACAGCAAACCGGGGTCGGTGGATCAGCAGATGGAAGACACGTTCCCGGCCAGCGACCCGCCGTCGTTTTCGCCCGGCGCCATCGGCGCGCCGGTCGATCGCAAATCCAAGCCCAAGACCGGCGACAGCGGTGCGGTGAAAGCCGCTGAGAAGAAGGTCAAAGGCGGCGAGGCAAAGAAGCCTCACACCTACTAGAGCATTTTCGGTTTATGTGAATTCACCCAACCGTCTTGGCCGGGCTTGTCCCGGCCACCCATGATCACCCATGCAGCAGCGAGATAACGGATGGCCGCCACGAAGGGCGGCCATGACGGATTGGAATTGATTCCGGAGATATCTAAATCACTCCAACGGTCAGCGCTTGATCTGACTGTCGAGCATCTTCTGCATCTTGGGCCCGAAGGGTGGGCGCATCATCGCGGTGATGTCGGACTTGGCCTGGGCGTAGACCGCCTTTGCGTGGCTGAAGGTCCTGAAGCCATCGATGCCATGATAGGCGCCCATGCCTGACGGGCCGACGCCGCCGAACGGCAGGTCCTCCATCGCCACGTGCATGATGACGTCGTTGACCGTCGCGCCGCCGGACGTGGTCCGCGTCAGAACCTTTTCCTGCTCCGCCGAATCCGAGCCGAAATAGTAGAGACCGAGCGGGCGAGGATGATCGTTCACATAGGAGATGGCCTCGTCCACGCTGTCGTAGGACTTCACCGGCAGTAGCGGCCCGAAGATCTCGTCCTTCATGATCTTCATGTCGTCGGTCGGATTGAGCACGAGTGTCGGCGGGATCTTGTGGAAGGGCTGCTGGCGGAAATCTTCCTTTGCCGGATTGATCTCCACAATCTCGGCGCCCTTTGCCTTCGCGTCGTCGATATAATCCATCAGCCGGTCGTAGTGGCGCTGGTTGATGACCGAGGTGTAGTCGGGATTGTCCTTGATCGTCGGAAACATCGTCGAGACCGCGCTGGTCGCGGCGCTGACGAACGCACCGATCTTCTCCTTCGGCACCAGCATGTAATCCGGTGCAAGGCAGATCTGGCCGGCATTCATGGTCTTGCCGTTCATCACGCGCTTGGCGGCCAGATCCATATCGGCCGTCTTCGACACGATCACCGGCGACTTGCCGCCGAGTTCGAGCGTTGTCGGCACGAGATTTTCCGCGGCCGCGCGCTGCACGTGATAGGCGATCGAGGTGGCGCCGGTGAATAGCAGGTGGTCGAAGGCAAGCTTTGAGAATGCCGCGCCAACCTCCGGTCCGCCGGTGAACACCGCGACTTCCGTCTCGTCGTAAGCCGAGCGGAACATGCGCGCCATGAGATCGGAGCAGCGCGGCGTGAATTCGCTGGGCTTGATCATCACGCGATTGCCGGCGGCGAAAATGCCTCCGAGCGGCGTGAAGGTCAGGTTGAAGGGGAAATTCCATGGGCTGATGACGCCGATAACGCCCTTCGGCTGGTATTCGATATAGGCCTTGGCGCCGAACAGTCCGAGCAGCGCCGGGGTCACCTTGCGCTTCTCGCGCTTCATCCATTGCTTGAGATGCGCCTTGGCGTGCTTCAGAGGACCGATCGAACCGGCGACATCGGTGAAGCGGCTCGCATGCACCGAGCGGTGACCGAAATCCTCACGCAAAGCTTCGGCGATCGCTTCCTGGTTGTCGACGATGAGCGCGATGGCGCGGTCGATCCAGTCGATACGCTTGGCGGCGCTCGGCGGGCCGTCCTTGATATTCGCCTGCTTCTGCCGCGCCAGGACATCGCGCATCCGCGCTTCGAAATCCTGCTGCCCTGCCGCCTGTGCCGCCGCGCTCATGGCCCAAATCCTTCCCTGCTGCGATCTCTGATATTTTGTCAATTAAAGCAGCGGACCCGGAACCCGGCAATGGGTTTCAGTTAACCGTTTCTTGTCACCCGCCCTGCACTATTTCGCCAGCAGCCGGGGCGCCGTCAGATTGGGGAATTCCTTGCACAGCCGCGAACATGCGCTTGCGAAAACCGCATTCGCACTCATGACCGAGTGCGAAATCACGCCCACGCCGGACAATTTCGAGCTGTTCTACCACTACGCCTCGGGCAGCAACCCAGAGGTCGGCAAGGTCATCGACACCTACATTTCCGAGCATCGCCCCTTCACGCACAGCATCCTCGACGAACTGCGCCGCCGCGCACTGCACAGCGCGCGCGCGCTCGAGGCGATCGACACCGCCAGCACCAACGCGATGGCGACCTTGAATGCCGTCTTGGAGAAGATCGAGGCAGCCGGACGAGACGCGGGTGACTACGGGCGCACCCTGTCGCGCGCCAGCGGAGAACTCGGCACCGGCCAGTCGCCGGAGGACCTCAAGAAATTCGTCGATACCCTCATCGGTGCCACACAGGCGATGCAGGAACGTGCGGCCGCTCTCGAGGGCGAATTGCAGCGGTCGTCGGCGGAAGTGAACGCCCTGAAAACGCAGCTCGAGGACGTTCGCAAGGAAAGCCTCACCGATGGCTTGACCCTCGTCTCCAACCGCAAGGCGTTCGATCAGGAGATCGCGACCGCGCTCGAGGAAGCCCGCAGAACCGCCAAGCCGGTGTCGCTGGTGATGTGCGACATCGACCATTTCAAGAAATTCAACGACACCTGGGGCCACCAGACCGGCGATCAGGTGCTCAAGCTGGTGGCAGCGTGCCTGTCGGAGAATGTCAAAGGCCGCGATATGGTCGCCCGGTTCGGCGGCGAGGAATTCGTCATCGTGCTGCGCCAGACCTCGCTCGACGACGCCACGCTGCTCGCGGAACAGATCCGCGCTTACGTGCAGAGCAAGCATCTCGTGAAAAAATCGAGCGGAGACGTGCTGGGCCTGCTCACCGTGTCGATGGGGGTCGCCTCATCGGCCGATTTCGACTCGCCCGCATCGCTGATCCAGCGTGCCGATGTCTGCCTCTATCGCGCCAAAAACACCGGCCGCAACCGCGTCGTCAACGAAGACGAAATGGCCGAACTCCAGTCCAGCGCGGCTTAGTGTTGCCAAGCGGCCTAACGATTCCCAAATGTTGTGTCACTCGCGTGAGCATCAGAGCTCGATGATTCCGCGCTTTGCAGCGAGCGTGACGGCGTGCGTCCTGTCGGCGACGTCGAGCTTGGCGAATATGCTTTTCAGATGCGCCTTGACCGTCTCTTCGCCGACACCGATCTGATGCGCTATCTCTTTGTTGGCCTTGCCCTGTGCGATGAGGCGGAGAATATCGATTTCGCGGCTGGTCAGTGGCTCGTCGACGGCGTGAACCGCTATCTCGGTGGCAACGTCAGGCGGCAGGTAGCGGCGGCCTGAGGAGACGACTTGTATCGCTTCGAGAAGGTCCTTGCGGACGCTGTTCTTTAGCAGAAAGCCGGACGCCCCGGCCTTCAGCGCCCGCAGCGCCCGTGTGTCGCCGGCATAGGTCGTCAGCACGATGATACGCGCTTTGGGCGACTGGCTCCGGATCGACGTGATCGCTTCAACGCCATTGAGCTTCGGCATCTGAAGATCCATCAGCGTGATGTCCGGCTGCAGCCTGGCAAACAATCGCACCGCTTCCACGCCATCCCCCGCGTGGCCCACGACCTCCATTTTACCGGAGGCTTCCAAAACCAGCGTCAAGCCCTCTCGCATCAAGGGATGATCGTCGACGATCAAGATGCGAAGCGGTGCGGACTCGCTTGAACTCGTCATCTCAGCTGCTCACCGTACTGTTGCGGAAAAACTTCCGATGCACGCGCATATAGGCTGAAACAGCCGGGACGTTCATCGACATCATGACACCGGCGCCGGGTTGGCTTGAGATGTCAAAACTCGCGCCGATCTTTCGCGCCCGCTCACTCATACCCGGTAGCCCGAAATGCCCTTCACGCCCCTTCCGATCTAACGTCTCGAGGTCTATCCCTTTGCCGTCATCACTTAGCTGCAGCGACAACGATTTCCGGCCGTAGTTTACGGCGATGTCCAGGCGCCGGGCACCGGAATGCTGCAGCGTGTTGGCCATGAACTCGTTTGCAATGCTGACAAGTTCCTCTTCGACCAGCGCCGAGAGATCGCGAGAAGCACCTTCCACGGTCAAGCGCGTTTCGACAAGAGAACCCGCAAAGATGCGCGCGGCCGAACGCTCCAATATCTGCGGCAACGAGCCTTCTATCTTTGTGCGGCGGAGTTGCACGACGCGGTCGCGGGCTTCCGCAACCAGTTCGTCTGCGCGGTCGAGCGCTTGTTCCAGCGATTGGCGCGCAGCCGGGTCGTGGGAAACACGCGCGGCTGCCGCCTGGAAGCGAAAGATGAGGCCCTGTACACCCTGCAGAAGCGTATCATGAAGCTCGCGTGCGATGCGCTCGCGCTCCGCCGTGCGTTCTTCGAGGCGCAACCGCAATTGATTCGAAATCTGCCTGACCCGCAACTGGTAAGCACCCCACAGCGCCGCTGCCGCGAAAATCAAACACAGCGCCTTGAACGTCTGCGATTGGAGGAAAGTTGGCGGGATATTCAGCTCCGTGGATGCACCTTCGGTATTCCAGACTCCATCTTCATTCGCTGCGATGACTTTGAAGCGATAGCGGCCGGGCTCGAGGTTTGTATAGACAGCTTGGCGCACCGTTCCGGCACTCACCCAATCTCTGTCCACACCATCCAGCCGATAGCGAAACATCACCCTTTCCGGGGCAGCCAGGCTTGGGGCGGTGTAGTCGATCTGCAAGCGATTCACGCCAGCCGGCAACGACGCCTTATCCCCGATTTCCCGGGCGCGGCCATTTACGAGCAGCGATTGAATATGAACCGGTGGTGCAAGGTCATTGTGACGGAGGTGATGTGGGTCGATCCAATCGGAGACCATACCGTCGACGATCGTTATCCAGAGACGGCCATCGCGTCCTTCGACAATGTTCGTGTTGGCCATCTCCTCGGGATTTAGACCGTCATGATAATCGAACACGCGAGCTTTCATATCCGCGTTCGGATCCACGAGCGCACGATCGATGTCTTTTTCCGCGACGCGAACAACACCCACCGCAGAACCGATCCATAGGTCGCCAGACGATGTCCGGCTGATTCCATTGACATGCGCGAGATACGGAAAGCGGGCTGCGCTCAGGGTCCTAAAGTGTCCGGCGTCGCCAACCATGAGGCCCTTTTCGCCTCCGACGATTATGCGGTCGCCGATGCTATAGATGGCGTCGATGAGCCGGATGTCGATCTGAGACTCCGTCAAGAGCGTCTCAATATGTGGACCATCGCTCCGGATAAAATCTCGTGTGCCGAACGAAGCCAGCAGACGCCCCCGTCCGTCTACGGCCCATGAATAAGGATTCGAGCTGCCATATCGGTGTTCCGGGTCGAACTGTGACCAGGCCCGTCCATCAAAACGAAACATTCCAATAGTCGTCGCGGAAATCCAGATTTGCCCGGACGCTACCTGTCTGCATCCATCGACGTTGCCGATCGCCGGCAACGGCCACGGTATCACGCGAGCAATGGCGCCATCCTTTATGTTGTGAAGTCCACTTTTGTCGGCGAGCCAAAGGCTGGCATCACGTCCAACGCATGCGGCGGTGGGATGGCCTGCGAGCTTTGAGATATCCGTCCAAATTCCCTTGCGGTTGAACCGAACGCGAATGGGACTTTCTGGATCCAGCTTTCCGTAGTCTGCGGACGTTAGTGTGTAGAAATCGCCATTGGTTGCGGGCAACAACAGCGCGTGGCCGTCGTGGAGGCCAGCAGGAGATGGCGCATGGCTGTCATCTGCAACGCTGACATTTCGCAGCCGATCCAACCCCTGGTCCGTGCCGATCCAGATATCGCCCTCACGATCTTCGAGAAGCGCATTGGGATAGCCCGACAGTATGCCGCCTTCTTTGGGCTTCAGCTGGTCGGTTACTTTGACGGAAGCACCTGGCGCAAAAGCACGCGGGTTGCTTATTCGTGCGAGACCCGACGGACCGTTCGCTTCCCATATCGTTCCTTGGCGATCTGTGATCAGCGCGGCGATGTCGGATACGCGCGTGTCCTTTGAAGGACTCAACGCGCGGCGTCCGGGCCTTCCTGCCAGAGGTCTTGTACCGGACTCATCCAGCACCCAGACGCGGCCGTCTGCGTCTTCGGTCAAGGCGGCGGCTTGATTTACAACATCGTCGACAGTCTCAAACGTCCGCGTACCAGGCTTGAGCCTCGCAACGCTGTTTATGAAGCTGGCCCAAACGGAGCCGTCGCGGGTCGCAAGAAGGTTGGTCAAATTTGCCTTGGGCAGACCGCGCTCGCCCGCGTTGATGATGTCCCATCGTCCGCGAAAATAGCGTCGCAGCTGTGTTCGCAGGCGGCCATCCAATGCCACCCAGATCGCGCCGTCTTTCGACTGCACGATGCCGCAGACCGAGCCGTCTGCCGGTGCTGGGTTTGCGTCTTCGAGCGATCCACCACGCAGAACGGAGACGCCGCCCCAGTAGTGACCCACCCAGAGATCGCCGTTCGCCGCTGCCAGGAGCGCCGTCACGCCGTCCGACCGCGCAGGCTTGCCTTCAAATGGAGGGATTTGCGTAAAGGTCTTGCCGTCGAAGCGATAAAGACCTCTTGCCGTACCAATCCAGAGATAGCCATCGCGCGTCTGGGCCAACGCATAGACGCTCCCGGGCGTCCCGGCGTTCGCGCCAAACGCTGTGTGGCCGAACTGCTCAAGGCTGCGCGACGGGTCCAGCGCACTTGCCGGCGCGGTAGCCAACAAGGCGCATAGGACGATTACGAAAGCCCTCAACCGCATACGATCTTCTCGCGGGTTCTCCGCCGACTTGCACAATTCTCTCGTCTGGCGACGGCGAGGATAGGCCTTTTCGGGGGAGGCGGAAGTTCCCCATTCGGGGATTGGCGCCCTTTGACAGTCGTCTATTGCTCCCGGCCATGATGCTTACTTTCCCTGCAGGCCGGGTCGGAGCGGCTCTCCTGTTGCTGCGCATCTATGCAGCAATCGTTAGTTCTCATTGGGTTGCGCAGAGCCTGGAGACGCATGTGTTGACGAGCGTCGTGGCAGGCATTTTGGGTATCTGCTTGCTTCTTGGGCTTTTCACGCGCGCTGCCGCGCTGGCAATCTGCCTTTTCATCGCCGTGCTGGTGTTTGAAGAGTTTTTGCCGGTGGCGGATGTTCTGCAGCTTCTCATAATTGGCGCGCTTGGATTGGCCGGGGCCGGAGCGTTTTCCCTGGACGCACGGATATTCGGACGGCAGGTCATCCGCATTCGCCCCTGATTTATTTTCATCGCTTACAGCGTTCCGCGGGCTTTATGTCCCCCGTTTGGGGATTTGCGAGGCGTTGTGACGCTGGCAGTTTGGCGCGCAGCTTTCGTCGCCAACGCAACAGCATCGTTCGACGGCAGCTGACGCGTTCCACTCGCGTCCAAGCACATTTTTTCGAAGCCGCCCGCTGAAAACGCCGCTTCAGCGAACGGTCCAACTCAACCCGCGGCCAACTAAAGGAACTGAACCATGCCCACGATTACGACCACAGACGGCGTGAACATCTTCTACAAGGACTGGGGCTCAGGCCAGCCGATCGTTTTCAGCCACGGCTGGCCGCTGTCGGCGGACGACTGGGATGCCCAGATGATGTTCTTCCTTCAGCACGGATATCGGGTGATCGCCCACGACCGGCGCGGCCACGGCCGGTCCGACCAGCCCAGCACCGGCAACGACATGGACCACTGGGTTGCCGACCTTGCGGCCCTGACGGAACACCTCAACCTGCGCGACGCGATCCATATCGGGCACTCGACCGGTGGCGGTGAGGTGGCTCGCTATGTCGCTCGCCACCAGGAGCGTGTCGCGAAGGCGGTGCTGGTCGCTTCCCTGACGCCGAACATGTACCGGAGCAAGGACAACCCGTCCGGTCAACCGCCGGAGTGGTTCGAAGCGATCCGGGCAGGCATGCTGGGCAACCGGGCCGAGTTCTACCGTTTCGTCCCTGAGAATCCGTTCTACGGCTACAACCGGGGTGGGGCGAAGCCTTCGGAGGCAATCATCGCGAACTGGTGGCGGCAAGGCATGGCTGGCGGTGCCCTCGCGCACTACGCGACGGTGGACTCTTGGCTCGAAGATTACACCGAAGACCTCAAGAAGATCACCGTGCCGGTACTGGTGATGCACGGCGAAGCTGATCAAGTCGTTCCGTTCGCAAGTTCAGTGCCGCGCGCGGTCGACCTGCTTAAGAACGGGTCGCTGAAGACTTATGCCGGCTATCCCCATGGCATGCTCACCACGCACGCGGATGTCCTCAACCCCGACCTGCTCTCGTTCATCAGGTCGTGACGACATCTCCCA
>Ga0157369_10010095_pt1 | contig 10778 bp, 5 predicted proteins | sample C25metaG_FD_113461 | JGI IMG/M metagenome (GOLD analysis project Ga0157369, IMG submission 113461) | Corn rhizosphere microbial communities from Kellogg Biological Station, Michigan, USA - C2-5 metaG | ecosystem: Host-associated > Plants > Roots > Rhizosphere > Soil | place: USA: Michigan...
ATGGCAAATTGCTTAGTGTATTAAAGCTTCCTGTGCCGAATGTAAGTTCATGTGCCTTTGCCGGAGAAAACCTGGATCATCTTATTATCACTACTGCGAGACAGGATCTCAATGAAGAAGAATTAAAAAAATACCCACAGAGCGGAGATCTTTTTTACGCAAAGCTTTCAGTAAAAGGGATGCGTATGAATAAATGTGCATTTTGAATTAGTAATGACATATTTAAAAGCAAGTCCTATCTCTTTCGCTTTACCAAATTTTTGTTGGCCCTTATATTTAATGATACAAGGATTATATACTGGATGCCACAGAACCGGTATTCAACTCTGTTGAATGTTATGGACTGCAAGCTTAGCATTTTGCCCGGAAATTCTATGCGTTGGCTTTGGATAACCTGGTTTAAAAGCAGACAAATTATTTTCGATGATTTTACAAGAAGCCAAATGCTCTGTCTCAATGATTGAATCAGAAACAACTTGCTGAAGTATACCGGGTGAAACCTGCACCCGTGCATTGATAAGCAGAATGACTCTGTCAGTTTCTATATCGTTAAATGCACAAGCATCGGTATCAACAGCAATTGAATTGAAACTTATTTTCCGTTGCGTTTTTCCATCATCCATTAAAAATTTTAAATGGCCAATCGAATAGCCGTGCTCCGTTAGTTTAGTATATATTGTATTCATTAAAAGATAGGCGGAGGCAATTGCACTTTTATTTTTAGTTGCAATCCCTATTTCTTCATCCAGCCACGCAAGTTCAGCTTCACCGGCTCCATATATGTCATAATTAAGTTCAAGAGTTGAACGTAACGATGAATTATGAAAATTATTGGTGATTAATTGTATCCACTCTATTACACTTTCTTTAGATAAAGAGTTTTGATAATGAATTATTTTATTGCCATACTTAGCAGCAGTCAATTCTTTCGCCAACGCTAATTGTTCTTCATTTAAGAGATCAACTTTATTTACTACAATAATTTCAGCTTCTTCTAATTGTTTTTTATAGATATAATTTACGTTGTCATAAAAAATACCCCTTTCTTTTTTTAAAAATTGTATAAGCAACCTGGCATCAGCAAACACTGATAAATTTATTTCATATTTATCCGAATTAAAACTTACAAAAGGATTTATAACAGTTGCCGCAAGATCAGTACAGGAACCTACTGATTCTGCAAAGATGATATCCGAGCTATCGCTAACAATCAAATTTTGAATACTTTCTTCCAGGTCTCCATAATTGCAACAAAAGCAACCTCCGGAAACTTCTTCAGAAGGTATGTTATGGCTTTTGATGAATAGGCTATCGACCTGCTGGATTCCCTGGTCATTAGTAATTACACCGACTTTCTTTTTTGCATTGGATAAATATTTCGCCGCTTCCGCTATTGCTGTAGTTTTCCCGCTTCCCAAAAATCCTCCAACCAAACACAATTTCACCCTGCTCATTTTTGATTAACTGATTTTTATTGATAAAGATTTGCCAGCATTAATTAATTCAGCATTATTAAAACTGATCTCACAGAGCGTATCCGTTTGTGTAAAACTATTTGCAATAATTTTTTTATCAATCATTACCTCCACATTATTTGCTTTTTGATTTTTATCAAGGTCTGCAAAGAATTTTTTAAGAGTAAGCTTGCCATGCTTAATTTCTAATTGTGCTTTAAATGAGTTCTCATCTCTTTGCTGACTGTAAGTTCCCCAGCCTTCTGCAACGGTGAACGGCGCCTTAAAGTTTTCAGGCGTTAGTTTAGGAGAGAAACCCATGTATCCTTTTGGCCCATGATACGTGAACCCGCAGGCGCTTATGAATGTTCCATAACTCGCCATTGCACGTCCATAATGATCACTGCATTCGACCTCATTGAAAGGATTACGTTTATAAGCATGGTAACGGTCATGGATAGACCGCGTAAGCACTAAAGACTCCTCGTGCATTCCTTCTGCCATCATGTGCGATGCAACCTGGTGTTCAAAGCCGCTCATGCACTCACTGAAATAACCAACTTGCCATGCTTTGGCATTGCCATACGGGTTAATGTCATTGCTTGGATTGGTATTCATTATCATTCCACCTTCGCCGGCTAAAGCATAAAAACGGCCGCCGGGATGCTTCTTTATATATGGACCAACATCAGGCATATAATTATATTTCCAAAGAGCTCGTAATGCGCTCATCGTTTTCTCCTTACTTAAAATTCTTCCAAGATTCACCTGCCATGCCCAACTTTGCCCATACACCTGGTCAATGTGACAGGTATTAAATGAGCCGATTTCTTTTTTGCCTACCGCAGGGTCAGGGCGATGAGTGAAATATTCGCCATTAAAAAGATAAGCTTCCATATTCCTGCTTCCTTTCTCAACATATTGCTTGCATTGCGCAGCAAAATCAGTATCATTCATTTCTTCTGCCATTGCCTGCCCGGCACGTACAGCTGCAATACATAAACCAACGATCCACGAAATTTCTCCATGCCACAAAGCATCTAATGTATTTTCCATCGGCGTATCTTCCATGCCATCCTTGTTTTTATCCTGTGCTACTACAAACAGTACAGCCTTTTTTATTTTGGGCCAGTTCCTTTGCAAAAAACTATTATCACCGTTCATCTGGTGTTCCCTGTAGATTCGTAAAATGGTACCCGCCTGCCCATCAATTGAAGGTCCTGTCTTTTCACCGCGTATGCGTATCATGCCGGTAGCATCATCATAACCTATTCCAAGGTCCACACGTTCCCTCGTATCTCTTTCCAACTCAGGAAAAATTCGTGACACGGAATGTGCATATTGATATACATGCGTACAATTTCCATGACAGCACCCAACTCCTTCCCAGGCATAATACCTGCCCGATTGAAACCGGTGAGTTGATGAAGTAGCTATTGCTGAAATATTTAGAAATGTTCTTTCAAGAAACCACCAGGGCAACGTGCTATCGTACCAGGTCTCTCTCCATAGAAAAGTCTGGCTTCTTAATGATTGATAATTTTTTGCGATATAGTCTGCAACTGATGTTGCGCTATCAAAATGTTTAGTATAATAATGAAGATCCGCATCAGTAACGGTCATGTCTTTATGACTTCCGTTGTAATAAAAATCCACATTAGGTGTATACCACGAAATAATAAAATCGATAATGGTTTCCTGGCCGGGCTCTAATTTATTGCTGTTGATGATACCCGCTATGGGTGAATTATTTGTTGCTGTCACAAGGTCTTTTATCTTGAACGCAGCGGTAGCTTTACTTGTATTAACATCATCTATACAAATGGCATTCCCGGAAAGTATCGCAAAAAACATATTGCCATAATCAGGTGCCTTTTCAAGTTCGCGATTGGATGTCGTGCATTGCAATGCAATTCCTTTATATGATTGTTCTTCTTCTACTTTATTTATTCTGTTGAAATCCGTGTGCTGCTTTTCAGTATTGCATAACAACTTATTTTCTAGCCAACTTAACACTTCAACTTCAATAGAAGTTTCTGATAAATTTTTCAATGAAACAGATTGAATAGTTGCGGGCATGCCGCTGTCTTTCGCATTTCCCGGAATGAATGGAGAGAAAGCCTGAACAGAAACTTCAAGTGGCAAATTTTTATCGGTGTATTTTATAGTTGCAACCGGGTAGGTAGCCTCGAATGTAACTTCATCCCAGTCATCTTCCCGGAGTCTTTTTATTACGGTAGTTTCATTTTGCCTGATTAAAAGAGCAAATCCCTGCTGCAGCGGGCTTGTCTCCGTTAGTGGTTCAAGATATAAGGTGCCTTCAACATTATTGATTTCTTTTAAATTAAAACTTTCTAAAGCAACAGGAAGGGTTTTTGTGATTGCCCCGAGTTGGTTTTGATTAAAAATATCCCACAACCAAAGCCTTCCATCACCACCAACATATAAGCCACCACAGCAAATGCCACCCACAGGCATTCCTATATAACGGAGTTCATTCTTAGTTTTCGAATAGGTGGTGGCGTTACCCCGCTCATATAAAGATTGAAGCCAGTCAGGATCTAATTTTTTATCAAGCGGGAAATGAGCATGCAAAAAATCATCTTTAGTAAACGGTCCGGCAATAAGCGGAAATCGCGAAGAAAAAAATCCCGTCGCGGTAAGCAAACCAGTTGATTTTAGAAATTTTCTTCTTTCCATATTTTTCTTAATAATGATTAACCAGGCTATTTAATTTGCAAAAAACTCTTGCAGGGTGACGGAGTCACTGCTGTTTTTGCACGGTAATTTGCAAGTTAATTTAATATCGTATTCAACCGTGAGAAATATATGGTTATCGCAGGGATGTATTTTAATCTTCCGTTTGAACCTGTTGAATTCCAAAAAATGAATAAAAGAGTTGATTGAAATATGCGACGGAATAGAGTTGCCGGCATCAAACTATTTCAAATTAACAATTTATTAATCCCAAATTATTAATAAGTAGTATAAGATATACGTAAGAATTCGTACATTAGTTTTTCAAAGGTATTTTCGAATCATTAATCACCCAAAAGGAACTGCCATGCTGGAAGCCATCATTATTGAAGACGAACGACCTGCAATGGAACTAATGTCACAAATGCTGTTGCAAATGCCCGAAGCCATTGCTGTAACAGCCAAACTCGGGTCGGTGCAGGAAAGCATTGGTTACTTATCTGCAAAACCTAATGCGGATGTTATCTTCAGCGATGTGCAGTTGCATGATGGCCTCGCCTTCGATATTTTTGAGCAAACAGGCGTAGTTCTTCCCGTAATATTTACAACGGGCTACGACAAGTACCTGATGAAAGCATTTGAAACTAACGGCATAGATTACCTGCTAAAACCTGTTACAAAAAGTGATGTTGAGCAATCTATTGCGAGATACCATAGTCTTCAATCGCACTTTACCAATAATAGATTGGTTATGCCGTTGCACAATCTTGAAGATTTTATAACCAAAAGAAAAAAGACAAGGCTATTGGTAAAAAGCGGCGTTGAAAATATACCATTGCGGATGGAAGATATCGCGTTATTGTACACGCAGGATAAAGTTGTTTATGTTGTTGACCGATTTGGCAGAAAATATCTCTGCGACAAAACGCTTACTGAACTGGAAGAGGAGCTTGACCGTCATATTTTTTTCCGGGCAAACAGGCAACATATCATTAGTATCGGATGCATAAAAAGTTTCAAAACCTACGACAGGGTAAAACTGATTATAGAGGCAAGCCTTCCCGGAGGGAATCATTCCCTGGTGGTAAGCCAGGATACTGCTCCCATATTTAAGAAGTGGATACAGGACGCATAAAATTGCCTAAGACGGCAAAGGTGGTAATAGGTTTACATATAGTTCACCAAATACGGTAAGAGCACCAGGTATATCTTAGATAATACTGAACACCCGAACCTCCACGCTTTATATAAATTTTATTAATTTAACATTCTAAACCAACAGCGATCCATAAATTTGAATCGCAAATTATTAATGCGCAGTAACATTTTCCGTAAATAGCAATTATTAGAACAGATACCACTATGAGTAAATTATTGATACTGGATAATTCTGCAGAATACCTCTCGCTACTTACTTATTTCCAGGAAAAAAAACAATATGCAGTTAAGGCGCTAACAGGTGCCTTCGACGTATTTTCTGAGATTTATAATTATAAGCCCGATTTGTTGTTGCTTGATACCTTTTTTGGCGGTGAAGACGGAAGAGAACTTTGCAGGCAATTGAGAAACAACAGGGAAACGAGGCACGTAGGCATCCTGATCTTTTCTGCTTCAACCGACACACTTAAAGATTATAAAAGCTTTTATGCAGACGACTTTATACAGAAGCCATTTAATTTTCATGTGCTCTCTGATAAAATAAGATCGCTACTATCGTGGATCCCTATTCGAAAAAAAGCGCTTGGTGACGAAGGAGACAAAAGGTTACATGAATTGTAAAATATTTTTTGTGAAGGGGGTATCAACATCCCATAAAAAAACTGTAAGCTTTTCTAAAATTCTGATAAAACCAATTCGAATGAGGTCGTTTTGTATGGTACCCCTTGCAAGTAAACACTACGAGTTTTTTTAGAAATCCTATTACTTACATTTATTTAACTCCGGATAAATATAGGTTTTAATAGCACGTCCCAAAAATAAAGGTGATCAGTTCATTAACGTTAAGAAAAAAACGTAAACTTGTATATTCCCTGCCTTAGATATGCGAAATACTTCAATCATAACTTCCATTATTTTACTCTTTTTAAATTTCGGTTTAAAAGCACAACTCAACCAATACCGATTTTCAAGAATTGATATTTCCAAAGGCCTCTCCAATAACGAGGTTAACAGCATTTTAAAAGATGAAAAAGGATTTTTATGGTTTGGTACACGATCGGGCCTTGACCGTTATGATGGTTACGAGTTCAAAGTTTTTAAGCATGACCTTCGCGATACGACTACCATAAGCGACGAAGAAATTGAACAAATATTTGAAGGACCGGACCATAAGCTGTGGATCAACACTAAAAGCACTTTAGTAATATATGACCTGCTAACTGAAAAATTTAACAGGCATCCGCAGTCCTTTTTTAAAGCTTATGGCATTCCTGATTCAACATTGATTGATCTTAAAAAAGACAAGTATGGCAATTTCTGGTTTCTCACGGCCTTCTCTGGGCTTTATAAATATTTTCCATCAAATAAAAAAACGATACATTTTTCAGTTAAAGCTAAAAATGATACAGCCGGCAAACGATCAACGATTACAGCTTTCGCAATAAATGATAGTGGTTTTGTATGGTTAATTAACAACGATGGATTCTTAAATGAAATGAATTCCACCAATGGAAAACTTATTTATAGTACCGACGCGTTGCAGCGAAAATCAGAAAATCAAACATTCAATTATAATATTTATTGCGATGCACAAGGTGATTTATGGATATACTCCCCCGCCTCGCCACAGGGCGTTTTTTATTATAGTGTATCACAACAAAAACTTTTTCATATAACTAAAGGTACTGGTCAAAAAAGTCTTAATAATGACGTTGTAAGAGGAGTGGTGCAGGATGACGATGGATTAATTTGGTTAGCAACCGACCATGGTGGTATTAACATTTTAAATAAAAAAGATTTTACAACAAAATACTTGCTGAACTACGAGGATGATAATTACAGCATTGCCCAGAATAGTGTGAATTCTATGTATAAAGATAATAGTGGCATTATATGGCTGGGTACTTTCAAAAAAGGCATCTGTTATTATAACAAGAGTATCATAAAGTTTCCGTTATATCGCCATAACCTCTCCGACCCAAATAGCTTGTCGTATAACGATATCAACCGGTTTGCGGAAGACCAAAAGGGTAACATGTGGATTGCAACAAATGGCGGAGGATTGGTTTATTTTGATCGTGCTTCCGGAAAGTTCACCAGGTTTGTTCATGATCCTGCAAATTCAAACAGCCTTTGTAATGATGTAGTCGTAAGCTTGTGTATAGACCATGACCAAACTCTGTGGATTGGTACTTATTTCGGTGGGCTCGATCATTTCGATGGAAAGAAATTTATACATTATAAACACAGCGATAATGATAACAATAGTATTGCAGATAATGCTATCTGGTCTATAATGGAAGATTCACGTCACCGTATCTGGATTGGCACTTTTTCATCGGGCCTCGATCGTTTTGAACGGGCTACCAATTCGTTCACACATTTTAAAGCCACCGGCTACCTCTCGGTTCATTCTAAATATGTGTGCGATTTGCTGCAGGCAAAAAATGGCGATATATGGATAGCCACATCTAACGGTGTAGATGTTATTCAAAACAAAACGGATAATTTTTATAGATATTACCACCATGAAGTTGCAAATCCTTCAACAAGTCTCAGCAATGACAATACAATTGCTTTACTGCAAGACAGCCGCGGCTTAATATGGATTGCCACCCGTGAAGGGCTTGATTATTATGATCCTCAAAAAGCGGTATTTACCACTCTTCGCAAAGAAGATGGTTTACCTGATAATATAACACTCTCCATTGTTGAAGATCAGAATCACAATTTATGGGTCGGCACTCCGAACGGAGTTTCAAATCTGATTATTAACAAAGATCCTAAGACTGGTAAAATATCTTTTCAGTTTAGAAATTATAATGAATCGGACGGGTTGCAAGGAAAGGAATTTAATGAGTACGCCGCCTATGCATCGAGAGAAGGAGAAATATTTTTTGGTGGTCCCAACGGCTTCAATCTGTTCACGCCTCAACAGATTAATGATAAGTCTTACGACCCGCAAATAGTTCTTACGGGCTTACAAATGTTTAACAAAAGTGTAAATGTGGGAGAACGCCTGAATGGCCAGGTTATACTTCCGCAATCTATTTCAGTAACAAAAGAGATTACACTTAAATATAATGAGAACATATTTTCGATAGAGTTTGCAGCTCTGAATTTTTTCAACACATCTAAACTTAGATATGCCTACACGTTGGATGGTTTCAATAATAATTGGTTTATAGTAGATGACAAAACTCATAAAGCCACTTACACCAATCTCGATCCGGGAAGTTACACATTTAGAGTAAGAACAATTAATGAAAACGGAACTCTTAGCAAAGAAGGTGCATCGTTGAAAATAAATATTCTTCCTCCGCTCTGGCGCACTCCATACGCTTATATCGTCTATATGTTGCTGTTAGTAACCAGCCTGTATGTTGCCAGGAGAATTATATTACAAAGGGCAAAAATGCGTTTTGCCATAGAACAGGAACGTGGGGAGGCTCATCGCCTGCATGATTTGGATATGATGAAAATCCGATTTTTTACCAATGTCAGCCACGAATTACGTACACCTTTATCTTTAATACTCACTCCTTTGGATAAAGTGATCGTAAATGCGCAGGAGCCTTCGCAAAAACGTCAATTCCTGATGATCCAACGCAATGCCAAACGATTGCTCAATCTTGTTAACCAGTTATTGGATTTCAGAAAAATGGAAATGCGTGAATTAAAGCTTTATCCAACCCGTGGAGACATTGTACAGTTCATACATGAGATTTCCTATTCTTTTACTGATGTTGCTGCAAAGAATCATATTGTTTTTTTATTTACATCTTCTGCTAATCACCTTTATACAGAATTTGATCATGATAAAATAGAAAGAATTCTTTTCAATCTTTTATCTAATGCTTTCAAGTTCACACAGGGTAATGGACGGGTTAGTGTTGATTTAAATGTGATCAACAAAGAATTTGAACAGATGCTTGAAATAAAAGTATCTGATTCGGGTATAGGCATATCGGCCGAGAAACAGGAACAAATATTTGATCGGTTCTTCCAAAACGACATACCAGAAAATATAGTAAATCGCGGAAGCGGCATAGGCCTGGCCATTACCAGGGAATTCGTAAAATTGCATAATGGCTCAATAACAGTTGATAGTGAAGTTAACAAAGGAAGCTGCTTTACAATTTTGCTTCCCTTTAAGGAATTGGAAGTCCCTGTTTTTGAGAGCAACTCCGATGAAAATGAAAAAGAAAATGGTAAAGCCATTTTGTTTGACGAACCGTATAGTTTCGGGGAAGAAAAGGTGCAGCCTATCGATACAAACAAAAAAGTTACTAAAAAGCAAACGATCTTATTGGTAGAAGATAACGATGACTTAAGATTATATTTAAAGGAAAACCTTGAGCAGCATTATTATATCATAGAGGCAGCCAATGGAAAAGCCGGGTGGCAAAAAACCCTTGCAACGCATCCGGACATAATTGTGAGCGACATAAGTATGCCGGAGATGAATGGAATTGATTTATGTAAGAAAATAAAAAATGATAAACGCACTTCATTTGTACCTGTAATTTTATTAACAGCAATAACCGGTGAAGAGGAGCAGTTAAAGGGACTTGAAACAGGAGCAAGCGACTACATGACCAAGCCTTTTAATTTCGAAATACTGCTTTCAAAAATCAGAAACCTACTCGCGCAACAAGAGTCTGCAAAAAAAGCATACCAAAAACTGGTTAAGTCAAATCCATCTGACGTGAATGTAGATTCGCCCGATGAAAAATTTATGCATCGTGCTCTCGAAATCATAGAGAAGAACATTGCCAATCCCAACTTTCTGGTAGAAGAATTAAGCCGTGAACTATATATCAGCCGGGTTGGATTATACAAGAAAATGCTGGCCTTAACCGGTAAAGCTCCGCTCGACTTTATTCGTTCTGTGCGTTTGCAAAGAGCAGCACAGTTGCTCGAGAAAAGCAGACTAACCATTTCAGAAATAGCTTATGAGGTTGGCTTTAATGATCCCAAATATTTTTCAAAATTTTTTAAAGCTTATTTTAATATGCTTCCATCGGTATACCAGGGAAAAAAAAGAGTGGAGCAGGAAACAACTATGAAAGAAGAAAAATCTTTGTAGTAATAAAGATCCTGCCAATGGATTTATTCTTATAGTTAACATTTGAATACCTATCAATAAACATTTCAACCCCTCTCTTACTAAAAATTACTATAACTTTATCAAGAATTTACAACATTAATTATTGTCAATTCAGATTTTATTGTCTAGTTGACAATAGATTGCCATATAAAACTATTAATTGCTTTTCGTCTTTCCAGAGATATGATGATGACTAACGATAGCTGAATTTAATCGATACCAATATACAAGTTGCTGGCATTATATCCAGCTTGACTTTCTGTCTGAAGGATATAAAAATTAATCCATTTATAAACCAATAATTGCTTCAATATGAGACAAATTCAAATTAGAGGAATGATGAAAACCATCGTGTGGAC
>Ga0157369_10010097_pt1 | contig 10777 bp, 10 predicted proteins | sample C25metaG_FD_113461 | JGI IMG/M metagenome (GOLD analysis project Ga0157369, IMG submission 113461) | Corn rhizosphere microbial communities from Kellogg Biological Station, Michigan, USA - C2-5 metaG | ecosystem: Host-associated > Plants > Roots > Rhizosphere > Soil | place: USA: Michigan...
CACCCGGATGGCGACGATCAGCACCACGATGACAAGCACCGCGATGCCGGCCGCGAGCAATCCGACGTTGATGCCGCCGGAGGACTTGCCCGGTTGACTTCTCAGCTGCACGAGCGCCCAGTCACCGAGAGCGGCAGCGCTTGTCTGGTAGATGTCGACGCCGATGCGCAGTGTCGCGCTCTGCTGCCACACGCCGTTCACCACGTGTTCGAAGACAGGGCCCGGCTGCTTCCCGCTGGGCGCGCGCATGTCCAGCGTCGGCAGCTGAGTGACGCCGTGCCCGACGATCGTGGCATCGCCCTTCGACGTGGTCGCCGAGATCCGGTAGACGTTGCCGACGATCGTGCCGTCGGCCGGCAGCGGACTAGGAGGCGCTGTCGGCGTCGCTGTGACGGTGATGCTGGTCGCCCCGCTCGGCGCCTTCAGCGCACCGTTGGGCACGTAATAGACGACCTGCGGCCCGACTTCGGCGCTGTTGGCGTAGGCGGCATTGTTGAGGCCGGCAGGCGTGACCGACAACGTCGCCTTCGCCTCGGTCGGCGCCGGCGTCTTCTTCGCGCCCGCCGGCGGGTTCACGTAGCGGTAGGGCTCGTCCGGGTTGCCCACGCCGTCGTAGATGGGCACCGCGGCCGGTGCGATCAACCACGCCAGCATTAGTGCGGCCACGGCCGCGAGCACTCGCCTCACAGCAACCACCAGCCGGCGAGATCTGCCGCGACGTGGGCGACTGCCGGCGCGGTCCACGTGCCGGCGAGCCACCGAGTCACGCCGAGGCAGACACCGACCGCGACATCGAGCGGCAACACATGCCATCCGTAGAACGGCACATGCAGCAAGCCGAACGCCACCGCCGCGACGGCGATCGCGACGTCCGGACCACGCCGGCGCGCGACAGCGTCGTACAAGGCTCCGCGCAGGAAACCTTCCTCCGCGGTGGCGACGACGGCCGTGACAACCGCCCAGCCGGCGAAGCTGCCGGTCGGCGTCGGGCGCCATCCGTCGTTGGAAGTGACGACGTGCAACAGTGCCGGCACGACGAGGACGGCGCCCGCGATCGCACCGATGACCACCGAGCGCAGATCGACGCGCGTCGCGGTTTGACAGGCCACGACGGTGGCGGCGAGCACCAGAGCGAAGACAAGCCCGGCACCGCGCGATGCAGCGCCTTGTGTGCCAGCGAGGGCAACGCGGATCGTGACTGCTGCCGCGAACACGATGGCGAGAGTTGTCGGCGTCAGGGCGCTGCGACGAATGGCGGGCTGGGTCACTCAGGCGACCCCGTCGATTCAGCCGGCCCGGAAGGCCCGAGCGGCGCATCGATGAAGCGGCGACGGCCCTGCGGCAGCCGGTCCACGAGTCGGCCGAGCCGCTCGGTCGCGCCCTGCAGGGGGCTCACCGTCGTGTTCAGCGAGCCGACCACGCGGTTGAGCTGTGAGACCGCCTCGACGAGAGCAGCGAGGGTTTCACGCGCGATCGCGATGTCCTGCTCGTTGACGGCTCGAAGCGCCACCCGAACGTCCTCGGACGCATCCGCGAGCCGCCGAAGGTCGTCAGCCGAGTCGGCGAGGCGTTCCAGGGCGAGCGCGATGCGTGGCACCGCGAGCGCGATCTCCGCCGCCCGTCGCGACGCCTCCAGGCCGGTGCGCACAACGGATCCGACAGCAGACATCGAATCCAGGTTAACCAGAAACCTGAAGACGACTCAGCGCTCGAGGAGCCTCGGGTCGGCGACGGACACCTTGTCGACGACGGCCTCGCGGACTGCCGTGACGACGTCGAGGTCATCTCGTCCGGCCCGAATCTGCGCTGCCAGTTCGGCGTCGTCCTGCACTCCGAGCCGACCGAGACGATCGGCATGACGAGCGTCCAGCAGCGGCGCCAGCTCGACCTCACGGGCCACCAGCTGCAAGGCCCGGTCGGCGACCTTCTGCAGAAACGCCTGGTGCCCGGACAGCTGCAAGCCGGTGACCCATTCGCGCACTGCCTCGACCAATTCAGCCGCGCGAGGCCGGTCATGCGGACTTGTCAGGGCCGGGCGACTGTTCGACGGTTCGGCCGCGCTGACAGGTCCCGGCGCGATGAGATCGAGCAGGTCGAGCTCGACCTCACACGTGCGCCGGCCGATCGCCGCCAACTCGACCGAGCGAAGCGCGCCGGACAAGTGCGCGAAGCCTTGCTGCACCGTGATGACGCCCCAGCGCAACGTGCCGAACGCCTCCCACCACAACAGCGTCGGCAGGCCGACGTGCGGGCCACCGGCGGACTCGTACGACGCGAGCAGCTCCTCCCGCGAGCCCACGCCGGCGACCGGTTGCTTGCCGCCGAACCGCCATGAGCGCACGCACATCCAGCCGAGGTCCTCGACGGGGTCGCCGAGGTGGGCGAGCTCCCAGTCGAGGACACCGACGAGACCACTGCTGTCGACCATGAGGTTGCCGAGGCGGAAATCCCCATGGACCACGGTGCGGGCGACCTCCGCCGGACGTTCCCGTCCGAGTCGCAGGAGCCCCAGCTCGAGTGCAGGATGCGGCTCGCCCATCGCGTCCAACAAGTTACGCAGCGAGCCGAGCGGGTCCGGATCTTCGGCGAGGTCGGGCGCGTCCACCGTCGTGACACCGGTGTGCAGTCGGGCGAGCGCCTCGCCGCACTGACCGGTCAGGCGCTCGCGCACATCGCTGAAGGTGTCGTCGCGCAGGATGCGCCGCGCCAGCGTCTCGCCGGACAGACGTTGCATGACGATGTAGTCGTCACCGCTCGCGACGATCTCCGGCACCGGCACGCCGGCCGCGCCGGCGGCACGGATCAGGCCGGCTTCCTTCCCCATCGCGCCGGAGCGAATCGCGCCGGGCGGGTCGCGCCGAAGCACCAGCGGACGCCCGTCGAGGGTGAGCGCCCAGGTCTCGCGCGACGCCCCGCCGACCATGCGCTCGATGTCGGTGACGGCGCCGCCGAGCAGTCGCCCCAGCTCGTCCGCGTCGATCGGTTGCGTCACGACCAGGGATAAGTCGCTGGATCGGCCGAGAGCAAGGTCCGCGCGACGACCATGCGGTGCACCTCGTCCGGTCCGTCGTACAGTCTCGCGTAGCGGGCGTCGCGGTACATCTTCTCCAGCGGTGTGTCCGAGGTGACGCCGAGTGCGCCGTGCACCTGGATCGCGCGGTCGATGACGTTGTGCAGCATCGTCGCGCCCCAGAACTTGATGAGGCTGATCTCGACCCGCGCCTCCTCGCCGCGGTCCATGGCCTGTGCGGCATCGAGCGTCATGAGGCGCGCTGCCTGGATCTCCGCTGCCGACTCGGCGACGTAGCGCTGGATCTCGCCCTTCTCCCTCAGCAGCGAGCCGTGCGCGTAGCGCGTGTTCGCGCGCTGGCACATGAGCTCGAACGCGCGCTGGGCCTGGCCGAGCCAGCGCATGCAGTGGAAGATGCGACCCGGTCCGAGCCGCTTCTGTGCAATCAGGAAGCCCTGGCCCCGGCCGCCGAGCAGGTTGTCCTTGGGCACGCGGACGTCGCGGTAGTAGACCTCGCAGTGGTCGCCCGAGATCCCGCCCATCGTCGGCACCGCTCGCACGATGTCGTAGCCGGGGGTGTCGGTCGGGACGATGATCGAGGAGAACTGCGCATACTTGCTGCCCGCGTCCGGATCCGTCTTGGCAAACACGGTGGTGAACGCCGCTCGCTGCGCACCGCTCGTGAACCACTTGTGCCCGTTGATGACCCAGTGGTCACCGTCGAGAACGGCCGTCGTCTGCATCTGCGTCGGGTCGCTGCCGGCCACCTCCGGCTCGGTCAGACCGACGCTCGGGTAGACCTCACCCGCGACGAGTGGCTTGAGGAACCGCTCGCGCTGCTCGTCGCTGGCGTAGAGGTGCAGCATGATCGAGTCCTGCATCGACACGGTGCCGACCGCCATCTGGCCGAGCTCGCTGCGCCCGATGATCTCGTTGAGATAGACGAAGTCCATGAACGGCAGGCCGCCGCCGCCGATCTCCTTCGGATGTCCGAGCGCCCAGAGGTCCCGCCGCTTGGCCTCCGCCTTGAGCTCTTCCAGCTTGTCCGCTGCCTTGAGCGGGTCACTCCGGTCCTGCAGAGCCGGCTCCGCCGGGATCACTTCGTTGTCGATGAAGTCCTTCATCTTCTGGCGCAGCTCGGCCAGCTCCGGGCGCAGATGCACAGTCATGGCGGCAACGTACTCCGTCCCCAAATGCGCGTCGTACGCCGAAACCGTCATCGCGGTCGGGCAGGGTAGCCAGATGACGGAGCTGGACGGCAAGATCCTCGGGCGGGTGCGCAAGCTGCTGGCCAAGGCCGAGCACCCGGCGACGCCCCCGGAGGAGGCGCAGGCGTTCTCCGCTAAGGCGTCCGCGCTGATGGCGCGCTATGCCATCGACCATGCGATGGTCGAGGCCGAGACAGGTGTCGCCGCGGAGCCGGCCGTGCGCCAGCTGACGGTCGAAGCGCCGTATGCATTGCCGCGGTCCGTGCTGCTCGACCGGGTGGCCCGGGCCCATCGGGTACGGCTGGTCATCGGACCCGACGCGCCCGGTGGTGGACGCCTGTGCACGCTCGTCGGGTTCGTCGTCGACCTCGATGCCGTCGAGCTGTTGTTCACCAGCCTGCTGCTGCAGGCGTCGACGGCGATGCTGCACGTCTCGCGAGCGACATCACGACCGAAGGCATTTCGCCGCGCTTTCCTGCTGGGCTACGCCGAGACCATCGGCGGTCGGCTTGCGGCCGCTGAGGCAGAGACGAAAGTCGAGGCGGAGAGCGCCCGGCCCGGCGCGGCGCTCGTGCTCGCCGACCGCAGTCACCAAGTCGATGCGCTGCTCGAGCGAGAGTTTCCGCGGTTACGCAGCTTGCGCATGACGACCAGTTCCGGTGGCGGCCTCGCCGCCGGTCGTGACGCGGGCGCCCGTGCGGACCTGTCCACCGGCGGTCGAAACGTGGGTGCGATCAACAACCGGCAGCTCGCCTGACGCTGTCACTACCATGAGCGGGTGCCGTTCGACATCAAGGGGCTGATCAGCGAGCGCGCGGGTGAGGGCTACGCGCTGCAGAGCAAGCACGTCAACGCGCAGGTTCCCAAGATGTTGCACGCGATCGGCTTCGACAAGGAGTTCGTTCGCGCCGAAGGCGCGCACTACTGGGACGCGGACGGCAATCGCTTTCTCGACATGCTTGCCGGCTTCGGAGTCTTCGGCGTCGGACGCAACCACCCCGTGGTCCGGCAGGCTCTGCATGACGTGCTCGAGTCAGGCATCGCGGACATGTTGCAGTTCGACGCACCGCTCCTCATGGGGCTGCTGGCCGAGCAGCTGCTGGCCCGCTCGCCCGGACTCGAGCGGGTCTACTTCTGCAACAGCGGCAGCGAGGCGGTCGAGGCGGCACTCAAGTTCGCCAGATGCGCGACCGGCAAGCGCCGCATCCTCTACTGCGACCACGCTTATCACGGGTTGACCGCAGGCACTCTGTCCGTCAACGGAGCGGCCGAGTTCCGCAAGGGGTTCGACCCGCTGCTTCCCGACACCAGTGTCCGCTTCGGCAATCTCGACGACCTGGAACGCGAGTTGCGCAGGGGCGATGTCGCAGCGCTCCTCATGGAGCCGATTCAGGGCAAGGGCGTCAACATCGCGCCGGAGGGCTTCATGCGGGATGCGCACGTGCTTCTCAAGGCACACGGCGCATTGCTCATCGCCGACGAGGTGCAGACGGGTCTCGGCCGCACCGGCACGTTCTACGCCCACCACCATGACGACGCACAACCCGACATCGTCACCGTCGCGAAGGCGCTCTCCGGCGGGTTCGTGCCGGTCGGCGCGACATTGATGCGACCCGGCATCTTCGAGAAGGTCTACTCGAGCATCGACCGAGTGTTCGTGCACGCGTCGACATTCATGGGCAACGCTCTGGCGATGACCGCCGGCTTGGCAACGCTCTCGGTCATCGACGACGAGAAGCTCATCGACAACGCCAACGCGCGCGGCGCCGAGCTGATGCAAGGCCTGCAGGCCATCGCCGCGCGTCAGCCGAGCATCATCGACATCCGCGGCCGCGGCCTCATGATCGGCATCGAGTTCGGCAAGCCCGCGTCGCTACGCGGTAAGGCGATGTGGCAAACGCTGAACGCCGCACGCAAGGGCTTGTTCGCTCAGATGGTCGTCGTACCTCTGTTCACCGACCACCGCATCCTCACCCAGGTCGCCGGCGACCACATGGCGGTCATCAAGCTGATCCCGCCGCTGACGATCACCTCCGACGATGTGCAGGAGTTCCTGACCGCGTTCGATGCAGTGATGCGCACGGCGGACAAGCCCAGCGGGCTGGCGCTCGACTTCGGCAAGACACTCGTCAAGCAGGCCCTCAACCGCTGACGCTCAGCCACACCGTCGTCGCCGCGGGAACGGTCACGTGTCCGCTGTCCATCGCGGGCGCGTCTGCGCTCGACAACAGCACATCTCCATCAAGAGCAAGCGCCTCCGCAGTGTCAGCGAAGTTCGTCACGACCGCCAGCGCTCCGCGGCGCCACGCCAGCATCTGGTCCGGCGCGTCCAGCCAGGTCAGCTCGTCGTCCTCCAACAGCACGACGTCGCGTCGCAACCGCAAGCAGCGGCGGTAGAACGAGAGCGTCGAGCGCTCGTCGCGGCTCTCGGTGTCGACGTTGCGATCCGCAGCATCCTTGTCGAACGGCAACCAAGCGTCGCCGACGGTGAAGCCGTGCCCCTGCGGTTCGTCTGTCCATGGCAAAGGCGTGCGACACCCATCACGGCCGTCCCGACCGCTCTGAAAGAAGACCGGATCCTGCCGAAGCTCCGGCGGCACGATCGATTGCTCGAGCCCCAGCTCCTCACCTTGATAGAGGTAGGGCGAGCCAGGCAGCGCAAGCAGCAAGGCCGAAGCCGCGCGGGCCCGCCGTACGCCGATCTCGCCGCCGCCGAATCGCGTCGCGTGGCGCACCAGGTCATGGTTGGAGAGCACCCACGTTGGCGTGGTGCCCGGGCGGCGGAACAGCCGCAGTGACCGCTGCACGATGTCGCGGAACGCGTCGGCGTCGAACGGCGTGCGCGCGACCGAGAAGTTGAACGCCTGGTGCAGTCGGTCCGCGCCGACATACTGCGCAACGCGCTCCGGATCGTAGAGAAAGACCTCACCGACGAGCATCCGGTCGTCGTAGCCGTCGACGAGACGGCGCCAGTCTTCCCAGACCTCGAGCGTCTCGTCTTGGTCCCAGGCGTACGGCGACCGCTCCGCGCCTGACGGGTCGTCGCGCAGAGCCACGTCCTTGTAGAGCGCATGGGCAACGTCGATGCGAAAGCCGTCGACGCCTCGATCGAGCCAGAACCGCAGGACGCGGTGGAACGCCTCGTGCACATCCGGGTTGCGCCAGTTGAGGTCGGGCTGCGAGGCGTCGAACAAATGCAGGTAGAACTCGCCGCTCGCCGGGTCGCGCTGCCACGCCGACCCGCCGAAGACCGACTGCCAGTTGTTCGGCGGCTGACCTTCGCGGCCGGGTCGGAAGATGTACCAGTCGCGCTTCGCCGAGGTCGGGTCGGCGAGCGCCTCGCGAAACCAAGGATGGTCGCTGCTCGTGTGGTTGGGCACGACATCGATGACGACGCGCAACCCGGCCGCGTGCGCGTCGCCAACCAGAGCATCGAGGTCGGCGAGCGATCCGAACTGCGGATCGACATTGCAGTAGTCGGCGACGTCGTAGCCGTGGTCGTGCATCGGCGACGGATAGAACGGCGTCACCCAGATCGCATCGATGCCGAGATCGGCGAGGTAGGGCAGCTTGCGGCGGATGCCGTCGAGGTCACCGACCCCGTCGCCGTCGCTGTCGGCGAAGCTGCGGATGTAGACCTCGTAGAAGACCGCGTCCCGCCACCACGGCTCCGGCTGCACGGCTCGACGCTACGACGTGCGCAGCGCCGCCACGAGTTGCCGGTACATCTGCGATGAGGTTGCGTGGAACGGCGGGCAACACGGAGGCCCGCCGGGCTCGCCCACGCCGATCTCGAGGTGCGGTGCGGCTGAGTAGCCGACCTGGCCGCAGCCGATCTGCGCGACGAGCTGACCGATGTGCACGTGCTCACCGACGTGGACGTAGATGTGGCCGGTGTGCCCGTAGTAGACGTTGCGGCCGGCAAAGGGCCCGCCGTCCATCCGGATCACGGGGGCGGTCGGGCCGAACCCGGAGATGCCGGTCTGGATCACGGTGCCGTCGCCGACGGCAACCAGCTTGGCGGCGGCCCCGCAGGCCTGACCCTGCGCGAACATGTCGACGCCCTGATCGAGCGTCCACGCGCCCGGGCTCTCCGCCTGTGCCGGGTCGAGGAACGGGAAGCGGAAGCCGCTGCTGCTCATTCCGACCCGGGGCTTGACGATGACGGTCGATACCCGAAGGGGCGACGGGGCGAGCCCATCCGCGCCGGGGAAGACGATGCCGACCTGGAAGGTGTGGGTGAAGCGACGGGTGAGGGCCGCGACACCGGCGCTGTTGGTCGTCACCCACGTCGGCGGGCTCCAGGCCGAAGCACCCGAGCTGCGGAACCGCACCTGCACCCGCTGCTGCGCGATGCCACGCGCCGAGTCCTCGAGCAGGTGACCGGCGAGGTGAACCGGTGCGTTGTAACCGACCGCATGCGGCGTGGCCGGACGCATGTCGATGACGTGGACGACGCGTGCGGCGGTGTTCGACGACACCGCACCGTTGGCGTCGATGTAGGTGACGCCGTACTCCGTCGCCGCTGTCACGCGGTCGACCGGCAGCTGCGCGACGCCGTCGGCACCGGTCGTCGCCGAGCCGAGGCGCTGCCAGGCGGAGCTGCCCGGCGTACGGGCCAGGAATTGCAGCGGGCGCGCAGGCACACCGACGCTGCCAATGGCCAGCCGGGCCGCGAGGGTGACGGCGCCGCCGCGCGTCACGTTTTCCGGCGCCGTGAGAGTCGCGGTCGCAAGCCGAACCGTCGGGGCCGTTGCCAAGCGCGCGGAGGCGTCTGCGGTGGAAACCAGCAGCAACGGCGTGATCGCACCGACCACGGCGACGAGCGTCGTACCGGTGAGCAGGTGCGCCCTTCGGGGCGCCGAGCGGACAGCGTTGAACAGCAGGTGCAAGCGCACGGTCGGTGCCCTCCGACGCCTGCGGGGTTAGCTGTCGGGTTCGGGCCGAAGGTTGGCCCGGTCCGGCTCTGCCTTCGCAGCAGAGCCGAGCTTCACCCCTAGGTCGCGGCGGGTGCGCGCGACCGGTGGACCGGTGGGTCCCCCGCTCCTGCCAGGTCTCGTGCCCTGCTGGCCTGCGGCAGGATTCGGCGAACAGGCCGGGCTTTGATGATCAGGTCACGAACAGGTTACGAAACCATGACCGCGGCGTCGACACAGGGTGGCGTGGTTGGTCACCAAACCGCCCTAAGTGGCTATAGGGATCGCGCGGGAAGATCACCAAACTGATTCGGTGACCAAGCACGTGCTGGTGGTCGACGACGAGCCGGACCTGCGCACTCTGCTCCGCTGGGTGCTCGAGCTCGACGACCGCTGCGGGTCGATCTCGGAGGCGATCGACGGCGAGAGCGCCCTCCGCGAAGCCGAACGGTTCGCGCCGAACGCGGTGATCCTGGACTTCATGCTCGGCGACAGCACCGCCGACCAGGTGCTGCCCGAACTGCGCGCTGCCTGCCCCAACGCCCGAATCGTGGTGTACACCGCCGCGCCCGAGCGCGCCGAAGCCGCCGGCGTCATCGATCGAGGCGCCGATGCAGTGGCCGCGAAAGCAGGCGTCAACGTCGACGACCTCGTCGACATCGCCCTCATCGGCTGACGATCAACCCCGTGGCAGGTCCGCAGCCCACGCCGGCTGTGGATCGCTGAAGATGTCGGGCAAGTCGGCGCTCACGCTTCCGGTGAACTGCGCGGGCCGTTTCTCCATGAAGGCCACGATCCCTTCGCGGACATCGGCGCGCTGACCCATCTGGTGAATGGCCCGGGAGTCGGCGACGTGTGCGTCGTACGGCGATGGGGCGGCAAGCATGCGCCACAACATCTGCCGGGTGAGAGCCACGCTGATCGGGGCGGCGTTGTCGGCGATCTCGCGGGCGAGGGCATGAGCAGCGGGCAGCAACTCGTCGTCGGGGAGCACGCGACTGACCAGCCCGCCCGCGAGGGCCTCGGCCGCCGGGAACACCCGGCCGGTGTAGCACCACTCGGCCGCCTGTGCGGGGCCGACGAGGCGAGGCAGGAACCAGCTCGAGGCGGCTTCGGGCGTGATGCCGCGGCGCGCGAAGACGAAACCGAAACGCGCGCTCTCGCTCGCCAGCCGCACATCCATCGGCAAGGTCATCGTGACCCCGACGCCGACGGCCGGCCCGTTGATCGCGGCGATCACCGGCTTTTGCGAGCGGTAGATCCGCAGACTCACTTGGCCGCCGCCGTCACGTGGCGCTTCGTCGACAGTGCCGCCGCGCACGCGATAGTCGAACGTGTCCTGACCGGCGGAAAGATCCGCGCCGGCGCAGAACGCGCGACCCGATCCGGTGACGACAACAGCGCGCACGTCGTCGTCAGCGTCGGCGGAGTCGAAGGCCTGGATCAGCTCGTCGCGCATGCGTTGGGTGAAGGCGTTCAGACGGTCCGGCCGATCCAGCGTGATGGTCAGAATGCGGTCGGCCACGTCGTAGCGGATCTGCTCGAAGTCCATCAGTCGAGTCTGCCGTGACGGGTGTCACGGGCGGCGGTCGGGTGCTTGCCGACGGCTAGCGCCGGGTATGAACGTCGATGTCCGTTTTTCA
>Ga0157369_10010101_pt1 | contig 10775 bp, 7 predicted proteins | sample C25metaG_FD_113461 | JGI IMG/M metagenome (GOLD analysis project Ga0157369, IMG submission 113461) | Corn rhizosphere microbial communities from Kellogg Biological Station, Michigan, USA - C2-5 metaG | ecosystem: Host-associated > Plants > Roots > Rhizosphere > Soil | place: USA: Michigan...
AGGGAATCACCGTCGAGCAGCTCCAGGCGCTCAACCCCGGTGTCAGTACGAATGCGCTCCAGGTGGATCAAAAGCTTCGCGTCAAGTAGCGTCGCGGCGCTCGCGCTCGCGGCGGGTGCGCATGCGTCACCGCAGCTGCCGGACGCGCGCGCGTGGTATGTCGTCAACGGAACGACAGGCGAGGTGCTTGCACAGCACGACGCGAACGAACGGGTGCCGATCGCGAGCATCACGAAGCTGATGACGGTGATCGTCGCGCTCGAGCATCTGAAGCCGAGCGACGTCGTCACCGTCACGAGCGGCGCGGCGCAGGTCGGCGAGTCGCGCATCCCTCTCTCCACCGGTCAACGAATCAGCGTGCACGACCTGCTCGAGGGCGCGCTCATCCAGAGCGCGAACAACGCAGCGGATGCGCTCGCCGCCGCGGCCGCGGGCGGCGACGTGCCGAAGTTCGTCGGCTGGATGAATGCGCATGCCCGGAAGTACGGGCTGCACGCCACGCATTTCGTCCGGCCAGACGGGCTCGACGCGCCCGGTCACGTGTCGAGCGCGCGCGACGTCGCGCTGCTCGCGCGCATCGCGATGCACTCGCCGATCGTCCGGCAGATCGTGCGCAAGGAAAGCGACGTGATCGAGAACGGCCGCGTCACCGTGCACACGTGGAACGACCTGCTCGGCGTCGTGCCCGGAATGATCGGCGTGAAGACCGGACACACGAACGACGCCGGCTGGTGCGAAGTCGGCGCCGAGAGACATCTCGGGCAGACGATCTACGCCGTCGTGCTCGGGGTTCCGACCCGGAGCGCGCGCAACGACGACCTGCAGCAGCTTCTGACCTGGGCGGGGGCGCAGTACCGCACGGCATGGCTCGTGCGTGCGCGGACGTATGCGTGGACGAACGTTCCGTACGGACGTTCGAAGCTCGCGCTCGTCGTCCGAAAGCCGCAGCTGGAGGTCGTACGGCGCGGGCGGTCCGTCATCGAGCGGATCGTCGCGCCGACGGCCGTCTCGCTCCCCGTCCGCAAGGGCCAGGCGCTCGGACGGCTCGAGATCTGGAGGGCCGGAAAACGCCTGCTTTCGCGGCCGCTCGTCGCCGGCCGCACGATCGCCGAGCCCGGCGCGGGCGGCAAGCTCGGCTACTACCTCGGCCGGACCATGCATCATCTCCTTGGCGTTTTCCATTGATCGTCACAGTCACCCTCAACGCGGCGATCGACCGCACCCTCACCGTTCCGAACTTCCAGCCGGGTCATCGCCACCGTGCGAGCGGCGGTCTCACCTCGGCGGGCGGCAAGGGGATCAACGTCGCGCGCGCGGTCAAGCTGCTCGACACGCCCGTCGTTGCGACCGGCCTCGCCGGCGGCACGACAGGCGACCGGATCATCGAAGGGCTCGGTGTCGAAGGCCTGCTGAACGACTTCGTGCGCATCGGCGACGAGTCGCGGACGTCGACCGCCGTCGTCGACCCGACCGCGGGCGCGCTGACGCTGATCTACGAGTGGGGCCCGGCAGTGCGCACCGAGGAGCTCGAGATGCTGCTCGACAAGCTGCACTACCTCTCGCGCGTCGCAACGTACGTCGTCTTCTCCGGGACGTTGCCGCGCGACGTCGCGGACGACTTCTATGCGGAGGCGATCCGCGATCTGAACCGGCGTGGCGTGCAGTGCGTCCTCGACACCGAGGGTGAGCCGCTGCGACGCGGCGTCGACGCGGAGCCGTTCCTCGTCTCCCCGAACCAGAGCGAGGCCGAGAGCCTCGTCGGCCAGGAGTTCCAGGACGACGAAGATTTCCGCGTCGCGCTCGACGCGATCGTCGAGCTCGGCGCGCGCAACGTCCTGATCACGCAGGAGACCGCGTGCTTCGCGCTCTTCCGCGAGGATCGGGTCACGCGGCGATACCGCGCAGCGATCGACCGCGTCGAACCGGTCGCGGCCGTCGGCGCCGGCGACGTGCTGCTCGGCGGGTTCCTTGCCGCGCGCTTCAACGGCGCACCGGTCGACGAGGCGCTGCGCCAGGGCGTGAGCTGCGCCGCTGCGTCGGTGCTCGAGCTCGGGCCCGGCCGCTTCGATCGGCGCGAGGCGGCGCGCCTCGCGTCGGTCGTCGAGCTCGACGAGCTTCAGCCTCTGCCGCTGACGTAGATCGCGCGGATCCGCGCCTTCCCGTTCAGGTTCTCGGCCCACGCGAGCCGTCCGCCTTCGAGCGAGAGGCCGATCGGCGTCGCGGCCGCGGTCGTGAGCAGGCGGGACCGGTGCGACGCGACCGAGACGCCGCGAATCGATCTGCCGACGCGGAAGACGATCAGCTGGTCGCTTGCGGTGAGCCACGCGCTCGTCGCCTCCGGGACGGGGATGGAGCCCCACGCGTGGCCGGTGGCCGTGTCGTACCACGCGAGGCGAAGCCCGAGCGGCGTGCGCTCGAGGGTCGCGAGCACGTGCGGGGACATCGCGATCGCGAGCGGGACGCCCTGAGGAACGACGCTCGCGATCTGCCGGCCGCTGCCCGCATCGACGATCTCGATCGGCAGGTCGGCGGTCGGGCGCGGCCGTCCGTCCTTCTCGAGCCTGCCGGCCGGGACCCACGCGATGTCGCCGGCGGCCGTGGCGACCTCGACCGCAGCGCGCGTGCCCGGGACACGCACGGGGAGCCGGCCGCGCACGACATAGACGCCGCCGCCGGTCTTCGTCAGCGTGCACGGGCTGGTGCCGGCGAGGCAGCCCGCCTCGTCGTCCCAGTCGACGGACGTCACCGTGTAGGCGAGCGTCGATCCGCTGCCCGCGACGCCGCCGAGCCATTGCCCGACGCCGCGCGCGTTGTGGGCGGCCTCGAGGAACCGGCGCTCCGGGAGCTCGGGCTTCGTGACGCCCGCGCCGAGCACGTAGTCGAGCGGCAGCGGCGAGTCCTGCGGCAGCGCCCAGAGCGCGTGCACCCCCGCGAGCGCGAGCTCGACCGCCTGCCGCTTGCTCCACACGAAATGGCATGTGACGTTCTGCGTCTTCTGGGACGGCAGCTCGTAGCCGACGCCGTACTGCAGGGACTGCACGTGCACCGTGTTGCAGCCGGCGCCGTGCGAGCCGACCCATGCGATGTTCTGGCCGTCCTGCGCGAACGCTGCGATGCGCGTGTTCGGCGGAGTCCAGAGCGTCTGCGGAGTCTGGGTCGCGGCCGCGGACGACGCCAGGACGGCTGCCAGCGCGGCCACCGCGACGACGACCAGGGAGCGCATCGCGGTCACGGTACCCCGGCCCTGTTATGAGGGTGTCAGGACGCCTTGGTACCCTGGATCGACCTTGGACGTCGAACTCCGCCCTGGTCACGACAGCAGCGCCGAGCTCACGAGGCTCCTGGCCCTGGACCGGAAGTTCGCGAAAGAGGGCCTCACCTTCGACGACGTCCTCCTCGTCCCGGCCGAGTCGCAGGTCCTGCCGAACGACGTCTCGACCCGCACGCGCCTGACGGGGACGATCGAGCTCGCGATCCCGGTCGTCTCCGCCGCGATGGACACGGTCACCGAGGCCCGGCTCGCGATCGCGCTCGCCCGCGAGGGCGGCATCGGCATCGTCCATCGCAACTTGTCGATCGAGGCCCAGGTCGCCGAGGTCGACAAGGTCAAGCGCTCCGAGTCCGGGATGATCGTCGAGCCGGTGACGTTGCCGCCCAGCGCGCTCGTGCGCGATGCCCTGGATCTGATGGCCCGCTACAAGGTCTCCGGTGTCCCGATCACCGACGGCGACAACGTGCTCGTGGGCATCCTCACCAACCGCGACCTCCGCTTCGAGGACGACGTCGAGCAGCCGGTGTCCGCGCTCATGACGTCGCGAAACCTCGTCACCGCGCCGGTCGGGACGACGCTCGCGGAGGCGGAAGAGATCCTCCATCGCAACAAGATCGAAAAGCTCCCGGTCGTCGACGCCGACGGGCGGCTGCGCGGGCTGATCACCGTCAAGGACATCCAGAAGAAGATCCAGCATCCGGAGGCGACGAAGGACGACCGCGGCCGGCTGTGCGTCGGCGCGGCGGTCGGCGTCGGGCCGGACGCGCCGGAGCGCGCGCAGGCGTTGGTCGCCGGCGGCGTCGACGTGCTCGTCGTCGATACCGCGCACGGACACTCGCGCGGTGTCATCGACATGGTCGCCAAGATCAAGTCGCTCGTCTCGGTCGACGTGATCGCCGGGAACATCGCGACCGCCGAAGCGGCGCGCGCGCTCGTGGACGCCGGCGCGGACGCGGTCAAGGCAGGCATCGGGCCGGGTTGCTTCGCGGCCGGCACGCGGGTGTTGATGGCGAACTCGACGTACAAGAACATCGAGGAGGTCGTCGCCGGCGACCGCGTGATCAACATGCACGGGGAGCCGGTCGTAGTCAGCAGGGCCTGGTGCACCGGTGTGCGCGAGGTTGCCGGCGTCCGACACGTTGCGTCCCCCGACGAGACGATCGTCACGCCCGACCACAACTTCTGGGTCGGTGACCTGTCGAACGTTTCGGCCTCAGTCGTTGCGTCGCGCGGGTTTGTCGGAACACTGGAGCGTCCGACGAAGCGCGGCGAGTCGAAGCTTTGCTGGAAAGAAGTTGGGGACGCTACGCGCGACGCCTTCCTCCTCCCCCGGCAGATCGCGTTCGATCTGCCCGATAATTTCTCCTTCGATCTCGGCGAGTTTGCCCGACGCGAGTCGAGACTCGAGCGGTACCACCGTCGGATCGAGGACTCGTACGTCACCGGCTATATGTTCGGCGCGTTCCTCGGCGACGGCGACGCGTTTCTGAATACGAGTGGCCGGTCGGAGATCGGCCGTGTCGCCTGGACATTCGGGCCGGACGAGGAAGAGATCGCCGACAAGTTGGCTGGAGCGGTCGAGATGGTCACCGGGGTCGCGCCGACAATCGTTCGTGACCGCGTCATTCACGTCTACCTGTTCTCGTTGCAATGGGCCCGGGTCTTCGCACTGTTCGGCAAGCGCACGGGGAAGCACCTTCCGCTCCGCTTTCGCTGCGGCAACCCGGTGTATCTGAAGGGTCTCTACGACGGCCTGATCGACAGCGACGGCTTCGTCGCCGCCGACGGTCGCGTCTGCTTCAAGAACACCTCGCGGGAGCTGGTCGAGCTCTTTGGAGTGCTGAGCTTCCTCCTGACCGGGAGCTTCCCGAACGTCCATCGGGAGACAGGCGCGGCCGGGGGCCTGAAGGGCGCGAATACAGAGAATTGCAACGATGCCTACGTCGCCCGCTTGAACGTCACGCACTTCAAGCGTCACCTCGAGGACTTCCAAGTGGTGAAGCAACTCAAACAACGCGACCTGGGCGTCGCCGTGCCGGTTTACGACATCGAGGTCGATTGCGACACGCATAGCTTCATCGCCAACAACGCCATCGTCCACAACTCGATCTGCACGACTCGCGTCGTCGCGGGCGTCGGCGTCCCGCAGGTCACTGCGGTGTACGACGTCTCGACCGCCGTCGACGTCCCCGTGATCGCCGACGGCGGCATGACGACGTCTGGCGACATCGCGAAGGCGGTCGCCGCCGGCGCGGACACGGTCATGCTCGGCTCGCTCCTCGCGGGCACCGACGAGGCGCCGGGCGAAGTGATCCTCGTCCAGGGTGAGCGGTTCAAGGAGTACCGCGGCATGGGCTCGCTCGGCGCGATGCGTGCGCGCTCGTTCTCGAAGGACCGCTACTTCCAGGGCGACGTCGAGGACGTCGAGAAGCTCGTGCCCGAGGGGATCGAGGGTCGCGTCGCGTACAAGGGCCCGCTCGCGCCGATCGTCTACCAGCTCGTCGGCGGGCTGCGGCAGGCGATGGGCTACTGCGGTGCGGCGGCGCTCGCCGACATGAAGGACGCACGGTTCATCCGCATCACCGGCGCCGGGCTGCGCGAGTCGCATCCGCACGACGTGACGATCACGAAGGAAGCGCCGAACTATCGCCGCTGAGCCGTCGAACGTCGTTCGGCTCCCGGTTCCCGAGCAGGAACGGCCCGTCCTCGTCCTCGACTTCGGCGGCCAGTACGCGCAGCTGATCGCGCGACGCGTGCGCGAGTGCCGCGTCTATTCGGAGCTCGTCGGTCATCAGATCTCCCCCGAGGCGATCCGCGCGCGCAAGCCGCACGCGATCATCCTCAGCGGCGGGCCCGCGTCGGTGTACGCCGACGGCGCGCCTCGCGTCGACCCGCGCATCTTCGAGCTCGGCATCCCGACGCTCGGCATCTGTTACGGCGCGCAGTTGATGGCCCTCGATCTCGGCGGGCGCGTCGACCGCACCGACGCGTCGGAGTTCGGCAAGACGCAACTCCGCGCAGAGGAGTCGGCACTGCTCCACGACACTCCTGCCGACCAGACCGTCTGGATGTCGCATCGCGACACCGTGGTCGAAGCGCCGGAAGGCGCGCGCGTCGTCGCGCACTCGCCGTCGACGCCGGTCGCGGCCTTCGAGTCGCGCGAGCGCGGCTTGTACGGCGTGCAGTTCCATCCCGAGGTCGTGCACACGCCGCACGGGATGAGCGTGCTGAAGAACTTCCTCTACGAGATTGCCGAGGCGCCGCCCGCTTGGACGCCGGCCGCGGTGATCGAGGAGCAGGTCGAGCGGATCCGCTCCCAGGTCGGGCGCGAGCGGGTGCTCTGCGCGCTGTCGGGCGGCGTCGACTCCGCCGTCGCAGCGCTGCTCGTGCACAAGGCGGTCGGTGACCAGCTGACGTGCGTGTTCGTCGATCACGGGATGCTGCGGAAGAACGAGGCGGAGCAGGTGGTCGAGACGTTCGGCGACCACTTCCACGTTCCACTGGTGCACGTGCAGGCGCAGGATCGCTTCCTCGAGCTGCTCGAGGGCGTCGAGGATCCCGAGCAGAAGCGCAAGATCATCGGTCGCGAGTTCATCCGGGTCTTCGAGGACGAGTCGCGCAAGCTCGGTGACGTCCGTTGGCTCGTGCAGGGGACGCTGTATTCCGACGTGATCGAGTCAGGCGGCACCGAGGGCGTCGCTGCGACGATCAAGTCGCATCACAACGTCGGCGGCCTGCCGGAGGACATGAAGATGCAGCTCGTCGAGCCGCTGCGCCTCCTGTTCAAGGACGAGGTGCGGCGCGTCGGCGAGGAGCTCGGCATGCCGGAGCGGATGGTGTGGCGCCAGCCGTTCCCAGGCCCGGGGCTCGCGATCCGCATCATCGGCGACGTCACGCGCGAGCGGCTCGAGATCCTGCGCGACGCCGACTCGATCCTGCAGGAGGAGGTGCGGCGCGCCGGGCTCTACCGCGAGCTGTGGCAGTCGTTCGCAGTTCTGCCGGCGATCCGTTCCGTCGGCGTGCAGGGCGACGAGCGCACGTATGGCTATCCGATCGTCATCCGTGCCGTCACGAGCGACGACGCGATGACCGCCGACTGGGCGCGGCTTCCGTACGACCTGCTCGAGACGATGTCCGCCCGCGTCGTCAACGAAATTCCGGGTGTGAATCGCGTGGTGCTCGACGTCACATCGAAGCCTCCCGCCACGATCGAGTGGGAGTAGTTCTCGCTCGCGAGCGCTGCGCGCCCGCGAGCGGCGAGAAGGAACTCGCTCACCGGAGAGCGCGGTCTCCGGTGTGCTCCGTGCTGTAAGGCTCGCTGTCGAGTGACGCGCCAATCTCGCGTGCGCGGCGGGGGCGCGCGCGCATGCTCTCGGGTGCGCGCTCGCTAACGCTTCGCGTTAGCTCACGCTGGAGCTTCGATATTTTCTGGCGGTGAAGGTCACGGCCGAAGCGGCGCGTCGCTTCCTCGTCGCTCGGCATTTCCTCGCACCGGCCCGCGCGCTCAGCGGTGGCCCGGACGCCGTCATGCAGGTCTTTCGCCGCCTCGGCTCGATCCAATACGACCCGATCGCAATCGCCGGGCGGGCGCACGATCTCGTCCTGCACGCGCGCGCCGCCGACTACGACCCGGCCTGGTGCGACGAGCTGTACGAGCGGCGCGAGATCTTCGAGGCGTACAACAAAGGCGTCTCGTTCGTCCCCGTGGACGAGTTCCCGTGGTTCCGTGGTGTCTTGAGCAGGCGGCCGGCCGAGGAGATCGCGGCGCACGCGGACGTCGCGGCCGTCGTCCTCGATCGGATCCGGCGAGAGGGAGCACTGTCGGTGCACGACTTCGAACGGCAGTCCGGCACGAGCACCGACTGGTTCGGCGTGCCGACGAACGCCGTCCGCGCGGTGCTGGAGGCGTACGGAACGACAGGCGTGCTCGGTCTCGCGCGCCGCGAGGGAAGTCGCCGCCACTACGACCTGATCGAACGTCTCCTGCCGAAGAAAGTGCTCGCGAAGGAGATCCCACTCCGGGAGCAGCTGCGGCACAAGATGCTCTCGCGTTACCGAGCCCACGGGCTGCTCGGCGCGAGCGCCCAGTTCGACATCTTCCAAGGGCTCGGTGCTGCGCAACCGGTGGGAAAGTACGCGCATCATCCGGGCCGCGCGTCGCTCCAGCAGGAGCTCGTCGATCGCGGCGACCTCGTTCCCGTCGAGATCGAAGGCCTCCGGGCCAAGCGCTTCGCCGTCTCGGAGGACAAAGAGCTCCTCGAGTCGCCGCCTGAGCCGCCGCCGTCGGTTGCCTTCCTGTCGCCCTTCGACCCGCTCGTCTGGGAGCGCAAGTTCCTGCATACGCTCTTCGACTTCGAGTACGTGTGGGAGCTCTTCCACCCGCCGGAAAAACGGCGCTGGGGCTGGTACGTGCTGCCGATCGTCTTCCGCGATCGTTTCGTCGGCCGGTTCGAACCGCGCATCGACCGTGATACGGCGACCGTCGGGGTGCTCAACCTCTGGTGGGAGGACGGATTTACGCCGCGGCGGGTGGACGGTTTCGTCGACGCGTTCCGCGACGCCCTCGCCGCGTACCTGCGGTTCGGCCGCGCGACTCGACTGGAGTGGTCGCCGCAGGTCCCGCGAACGCATCGGTTCGCCGTTTGAGGGCGGTTCTGGTTGCGCCGCACCGCCGCAACCTTGTAGAACACCTGCACACCTAGGGAAGGGGGGTGTGTGGCAGGCGTTTCGTTCGAGGGGGTCACCAAGACCTATGCCGACGGCACGACAGCCGTCAACGGTCTCGATCTCGAGATCCAGGACGGCGAGTTCATGGTGCTCGTGGGACCTTCCGGGTGCGGGAAAACGACGGCCCTGCGCATGGTCGCCGGGCTCGAGGACATCTCGCGCGGCGTCCTGAAGATCGGTGACCGCGTCGTCAACCATGTTCCGTCGCGCGACCGCGACATCGCGATGGTCTTCCAGAGCTATGCGCTCTATCCCCATCTCTCGGTGTACGACAACATCGCGTTCGGCCTGAAGATCAAGAAAGTTCCGAAGGAAGAGATCGAGAAGCGTGTGCAGAACGCGGCGCGCGTCCTCGACCTGGAGCCGTACCTGAAGCGGAAGCCGCGCGCTCTCTCGGGCGGTCAGCGGCAGCGCGTTGCCATGGGCCGCGCGATCGTGCGCGAGCCGGCCGCGTTCCTGATGGACGAGCCGCTCTCGAACCTCGACGCGAAGCTGCGTGTCCAGATGCGCGCCGAGATCGCAGGCCTGCAGCGCGACCTCGGTGTGACGACGATCTACGTCACGCACGACCAGGTCGAGGCGATGACGATGGGCGACCGCGTTGCGGTCATGCGCAAGGGCGAGCTGCAGCAGGTCGCCGACCCGCAGACACTCTACGACCGGCCGGTCAACCTCTTCGTGGGCGGTTTCATCGGCAGCCCGGCGATGAACATGCTCGAAGCGACGCTGATGCGCAGGAACGGCGACCTCGTCGCGAAGCTCGGGTCGCAGGAAATCGCCCTCAAGGGCGAGACGCTCGAACAGCGGCCGGCGTTGCGAAACTACGAGGGGCAGACTGTCGTCCTCGGCGTGCGGCCGGAGGATCTCGAGGACCTCACGCTCGCCCCCGAGACCGACGCGGACCATCGGCTGCGCGGGACGGTGCAGCTGACCGAGGCGCTCGGTTCCGAGATCATGGTGCACTTCGTCACCGACGCGAAGCCCGCCGTCACCGAAGAGGTGCGCGAGCTCGCGGAGGACACCGGAGACGACCGCACTCCGCAGCCCCATGATACCCACGCCACGCTCGTCGGGCGCTTCGGCGCACGGTCGCGGGTGCGCAAGGACGGCGACGTCGAGGTCGCCGTCGACACCAGGGCGCTGCACTTCTTCGATCCACAGACCGGAATGGGGATCTACGACGGAAAAGGAACGAAAGGAGCTTCATGAAGAACCGGGTCGTGCGCGGGGCCGCAATGACAGCGCTCGCCATCCCGTTGGTCTTCTTCGCCGCAGGCTGCGGGAAGAAGAGCAGCAGCAGTAGCAGCAGCACGAACAGCTCGAGCAGCACGACGTCCTCCAACAGCAGCGTCAAGGGCACTGTCACCTTCGACGGGATCTGGACGGGAGCGGAGGCGGCGTCGTTCGCGAAGGTGATCGCGGCGTTCAACCAGCAGTACCCGAACGTCAAGATCAGGTACAAGCCGGTCGGCAACAACGTTCCGACCGTCGTCGGCACCGCCGTCGCAGGCGGCCATCCGCCCGACATGGCGGACATCGCGCAGCCCGGTCTCGTCAAGCAACTCGCGACGCAGGGTCACCTGAAGCCGATCACGTATGCGAAGTCCGCCATCGCCGCGAACTTCGCGCCGGTGTGGCAGCAGCTCGGCACCGTGAACGGGACGCTGTACGCGCTCGTCTTCAAGGCGGCCAACAAATCGCTGCTCTGGTACAACGTCCCGGCCTACAAGGCGGCCGGCGTCACCGCGCCGAAGACGTGGTCGCAGCTGCTGAGCGA
>Ga0157369_10010102_pt1 | contig 10775 bp, 14 predicted proteins | sample C25metaG_FD_113461 | JGI IMG/M metagenome (GOLD analysis project Ga0157369, IMG submission 113461) | Corn rhizosphere microbial communities from Kellogg Biological Station, Michigan, USA - C2-5 metaG | ecosystem: Host-associated > Plants > Roots > Rhizosphere > Soil | place: USA: Michigan...
CTCGTTCGGGTGCGTGCCCTTCGCGAGCGTGTGTGCGTGCGCGCGGTGCGTGGACGAGATGATGTCGCCGTCGCCGAGGGCGCGGCAGACGCCGACGGCGCACGCCTCCTGGCCGATCGCGACGTGCAGGAAGCCGGGCAGCTCGCCGGCGCGGAAGCGCTCCTCGACCTTCTCCTCGAAGCGCCGAATGAGCAGCATTTCCCGGAGGACGTCCTTGAGATCCGCCTTGCCGAGCGTGCCCCGCTTCTCTTCGACCTTGGCCACGGGCGGAGTGTACGGTTCGGCCGATGGGCCTCGTCGACCAGTGGACCCGCATCGAACAAGGCCTGGATCCGAAGTGGCGTGACGCGCGTCTCGACCTCGTCGTCGACGACGATGCGCAACTCTCGCGCGCGTCTGCACTGCTCGGGCCGGCGAGCCCCGGTCGCACCGGCAATGCGATTCGGTTCACGACTGCGCGCGGCGGCGCCATGGTCGGACCCGAAGCCGTACGGCGAATGTTGAAGCGCATCGACGACGAACGCATCGGCGGCACGCTGACGCTCGTCTCGTCCGGCGAGGCGGCACCCGAGCCGGTGATCACGCGCGCCTCGCTCGCGGCGGAATGGGACGCGGCGCTCGCGGTGCTGCCATCGGACTGGAGCGACCTGCTCTGCGAGCTCGAGCTGACGTCGTCCGACCACATCGAGCGCGGCGCGCTGCTCCTCGCGCCGCTGAATCCGATTCAGGGAACGGGCCGCCCCGGCTTCCGTTTCCGCTGTGCGCACACGTTCGGCTACGGCGCGTCGAGCGGCATGGTGCGCCGCTGCCTCGCGCGGCTCGACGAGGAGCGGATCCCAGGCGAGGTACGCATCCTGCGCACGATGTCGGACACCCATCCGGTCGGCACACAGGGACCGGTCTGGCGCATCGGCGAGCGGTCGGTCTGATGCCCGATCCGGTCGCGTGGACCATGATCGAACGCGGGTGGAAGGTCGTCGACGCACACGGCGACGAGATCGGCAAGGTCAACGAGGTGACCGGTGACGAGAACGCCGACATCTTCGACGGGCTCGCGATCAGCGGCGGGAAGTACATCCCCTCGGAGGAAGTCGGCGAGATCGTCGACGGCGAGATCCGGTTGAAGACCGCGGCGCCGCACCTACAGGACTTCACGGAGCCGGCTCCGCAGGAAGAGATTCTTCCGCAGTCGGCGCCCTGGTACCGGCGCCTCTTCGACAGCAGACGATGAACGGCGACGCGCTGTCGCTCGCGGCGCAGGTGCGCGCGGGCGACGTCTCGTGGCGCGAGCTCGCGGACGACCATCTCGCACGCGCGCGCAACGACCCGTTCAACGCGTTCACGCACGTCGTCGACGAGCCGGAGCCTCCGCGCGACGAAGGCGGGCCGTTCTACGGCGTCCCGATCGCGATCAAGGACCTGAACGACGTCGCCGGGCTGCCGACGACGTACTCCTGCAAGGCGTACGCCCAGAACGTCGCCCAGGTCGACGCGGCCGTCGTCCGCAATCTGAAGGACGCCGGCTTCGTCATCCTCGGCAAGACGAATACGTCCGAGCTCGGGACGATCGCGCAGACGGAGTCCGACCTGAACGGCGCCTGCCTGAGCCCATGGGACAGGACGCGCACGCCCGGCGGCTCGAGCGGCGGCGCGGCGGCCGCCGTCGCAGGCGGACTGCTGCCGCTCGCGCACGGCAGCGACGGGGGCGGCTCGATCCGCATCCCGGCGTCGTGTTGCGGGCTCGTCGGCGTCAAGCCTTCCCGGGGACGGGTGTCCCCCGCGCCGTACGTCTCGGGCTCGCTCGGGCTCGGCACGTCAGGACCGCTCGCGCGCACGGTGCGCGACGCCGCCGCGCTTCTCGATGTCATGCGCGGCTACGAGCCGGGCGACTTCTACGTCGCGCCGGTCCCGCCGCGGCCCTACCTCGAGGAGTGCGATGAGCCCGTGGGCAACCTGCGCATCGCCGTCGCGACCACGCCGCCGGTCGACGTGCCGGTGGACCCCGACTGCGTCGCCGCAGTCTGCAACGCCGCCGCGCTGCTGACCGAGCTCGGCCACGACGTCGTCGAGGCGACACCGCCGTGGTCGATCCCCGAGATGATCGTCGAGTTCGTCCGCGTCTGGCAAGTCGGCCCGGCGACGGCCGGCGTCGATGACCTCTCGCTCCTCGAGCCGATCAACCGCGCGCTCGCCGAGCAGGCGCGCGAGACGCCGAGCCCGGCGTACGGAACGGCGATCATGCAGCTCCAGACGATCACCCGTCGCGTCGTCGCGTTCTGGGACGAGTACGACGTCGTGATCACGCCGACGCTCGCGATGCTCCCGGTCCCGATCGGCTGGACCTGGGAGGACACGGACGGCGACCCGCTGCTGGCGTTCTCACGGCAGACACTGTTCACCCCGTACACCGCGCTCGTCAACGTCACCGGGCAGCCGGCGATGTCGCTCCCGCTGCACACGAGCGAGGCGGGGCTTCCCGTGGGCGTCCAGTTCATCGCGCGCCCCTTCGACGAGGCGGCCCTCTTCCGCCTCGCGGCCCAGCTGGAAGAGGCTCGTCCCTGGTCGGGAAGTTTTCCGGACGCCGCGGTCGGCAAAGCCTGAACCATGTTGCGCAAAGTGCTCTGGAGCGGCCTGTACGCGGCCTTCGGCGCGGCCGCCACGCTCGGCGCGCGCCGCACCGCCTCCTCGATCTGGCGCCGCGCCACGGGCGAAGAGCCGCCGCAGAAACGATGAGCGCTCTCGCCGACAAAGCACGCGAGAAGCTCGATGCGGAGCTGGCCGAGGACGCCGAGTTCCTGCGCAAGCTCAAGCCGGAGCTGATCAAGAAGCGGGTGCAGGGCGAAGCACCGACCGACCAGGCGCCGACCGAGATCAAGCGCGCGCCGTCCGGCCCGCAGCTGGGCACGCGCCCGAAGCCGAAGAAGACCGGCGGCCCGAATCCGTTCCTCGTCGTCGGAGCGGCGCTCCTCACCGGCGTGGCTCTCGCGAAGTGGTTGGATTGGAGAGGCCATGCCCACCCGCGTTGGTGAACGGCCCGGTCAGCGTCCGATAGGTCTGGGCGCAGCCGCGCGCGCGGTCAGCGACCGCATCAGCTCGATCGTCCGCCTCGAGATCCAACTCGCGGTCACGGAGCTGAAGCGAAAGGCGATCGCGCTCGGCCTCGGCATCGGGTTGCTGCTCGGCGCCGGCATTTTCGGCCTCTTCGCGCTCGGCTTCGCGTTCTTGACGGCAGCGGCCGCACTCGCGACGGTCGTCTCGACCTGGCTTGCGCTGCTGATCGTCACCGGTGTGCTCCTCGCGATCGCGGGGGCGCTCGCGTTCATCGGCATCTCGTCGCTCGCGAAGGGAACGCCGCCGGTGCCCGAACAGGCGATCGAGGAGGCCAAGCTGACGACGGAGGCGTTGAAGAATGGCCGTTGAGAGAGAGGACGCAAAGCTCCGCGAAGAGATCCGCACGGAGCGCGCGGCGCTCGCCGATGCGGTCGACGACCTGCGCCGTGCGATCGGTGAGGCGGCGGACGTCTCCGGGAAGCTCCGGGCGAAGCTGCCGGTCGCCGCTGCCGGCGCGCTCGGCCTCGGGTTCCTGAAGGCCGGCGGCATCGGCGCCACCGCTCGGCTCTTCATGCGGCGCAGTCGCGAGGGCGACACCGCGGCCAAGGCCGGCCGCTTCCGCATCGTCAAGTAACGACGGACCAACAGCTGGGGCCCGCGTCGAGCGGGCCCCAGCGTTCGCTGCGTGGTCTCGTCTAGAAGGACGTTGCGCGGCGGCGAAGCGTGGCGCCGCCGAGGATCATCCCGATGCCGAGCAGGGCCGCGAGCCAGACCGGGAAGCCCGTGAAGGGCAGCCGGCCGCCGCGGATCCGCGCGGTCGTGCCGAGGACGCCGCCGTGCGGGGCCGTCTTCGGCGTCGCGAGCTTCGTGGTCGCGCCCAGCACGCCGCTCGAGCTCGTGCCGGGGGTCGTGGTGTGGGTCGTGCCCGCGGTGTTGGTCGTGCCCGCGGTGTTGGACGTCACCGACGTCGTGTTGTTCGTCACCGACGTCGTGTTGTTCGTGGTCGAGCTGGTCGAGCTGCTCGTGCTGCTCTGCGTGTTGGAGCTGCTCGTGCTGCTCTGCGTGTTGACGGTGCCCTGCGTGGTGTTGCTCGTCGAGCCCGTGGAGCTCACCGTCGTGCAGCTGTGCTTGCCGCTCTTGAACGCATGGACGTCCGGCCCCTTGGTCGAGCCGGGGCACGCGACCTTGTGCGGCTGGCTGTTACCGGGTCCGTAGATGTTCGAGCCCGCGGGAACGCCCTTCGACGCCGCGATCTGGGCGGCGGTCTGGCCGTTGCCGTAGTGCTTCGACGCGTCCTGCTTCGCCGAGGACTGCGAGGTGGTCGGGCTCGTGGCGGTGCACGTGCTCGCGTTCTCGTACGTGCAGTTCGTCCCCTTCGCCGTGTTGTTCGCCGGCTTCATGCCCGCCTGCGCAGCGTCGGTGTTCCCGCCCTGGCTCGGCGCGCCCGACTGGGTCGATCCGGCCTGGGTCGATCCGGCCTGGGTCGAGCTGGACTGCGACGTCGTCGCAGCCTTCTTCTCCTGCCCGGGCGCGTTCGGGTTCCCGGCTGCAAGTGCCGTGCCAATCGTGAGCGCTGTGATCGCGACCGCAGTTACGGCGGCGGCCGCGAGGCGCGCGAACGGTCGCCTCATGTCGTCGTCTCCTCGTGTCTATGGATTTGGCCGTTACCCATGGAGGGTCACGGCCGGAGAACGACTTATGCCTTCAAAAGGATACGGCTACGGACCGGAAACACGAAAGCTCGACCGTGCCGCAGGATGCTTCAGCGAGCCGTAGACGTACTTCCCGGCCTTCAGGGTCACGCGCCACAGGACCTTGCCGGTGAAGCCGACGCCGGTCGCCTTCGAGATACCCGGGCCTTTGAGGACGAAGCCGTCGGTCGTCGACTTGTCGGCGATCGTCACCGCAACCTTGCCCGGCGAAAGCCCGGCGACGCCGTGCAGGACGGCCTTCGAGCCGACGAGCGAGCCGCTCACCTTCTGCACGGGAACCGGTGCAGGAGCCGGGGGAGGCGGCGCCGTGACGGCGCCGACCGTGAACGTGCCCTTCATCGTCGTGAAGTGGGCATCGCACTGAAAGGTGTAGGTCCCGTCGGTCAGCGTGACGGTGAAGGTCTGGTCTCCGGTGCCCTCGATCGTCGTGGCCACGTCGACGCCTGGGCCCGAGAGGTGGAAGTCGTGCAGCGCCGAGCGGTCGTGGACGAGCAGCGTGTACGTGCCGGCGGCGAGGTGCTTGACGGGGCCGTTGACGTCGCTCAGCGAGATCTGGAAGGCGTCATTCGTGCCGACGACCCCCGTGAGCGTCGGGGTGTCGGCGCGCGCCGCGCCCGCCGACCCGGCGGCGGTAACGACGAGCACGGCGAGCGCCACGTTCAGACCCACGCCGCTTTTACGGCCCCTCAGCCGGATCGGATTGTCGCGTCGAACCGCTTGCCGAGTGCGTCGACGATCCGGGCCCGGATCTCCGCCGCCTCCTCGTCGGTGAGCGTCCGGTCGGGCGAGCCGAAGGCGACGCGGAACGCGAGCGACCGCTTGCCCTCCCCCACCTGCGCGCCCCGGTATTCGTCGAAGACCGCGACGTCGCGCAGCTCGGGGCCCGCAACCGTCCGCATCGCGTCCATCAGCTCGGCCGCGCCCACCTCGTCGCCGACGACGAACGCGAGGTCCTGGAGGACCGACGGGAACGTGATCACGTCTTCGTAGAGCACGCGCTGCGGCATCGCGGCGGCGAGGACACCGAGCTCGACTTCGAACGCGGACCACCCGCGTGCGACCGCGGGATGCACCTCGCCGACGACCCCGCCTGCGATCGCCGCCGTCTTGCCGGGATGGAGGAGCGGGTGCGTTCCGCGGTCGAACCGCGGCCCGAGCTTGAGCGCCGTGAACAGCGTGTCGAGGACGCCCTTCGCGTCCGTGTACTCGCCCTCGACGACCGCGGCGACCGACCAGTGCTCGTGCGGCAGCTGCTCTCCGCTCGGCAGGTAGACGCGCGCGATCTCGAACAGCGCCACTCGGTCGTTGCCGACTTCGCGGTTGCGCTCGGCCGCTGCGATGAGGCTCGGCAGCAGCGTCGTGCGCAGCACCGACTGGTCGCTCGAGAGCGGCAGCGGCAGCCGCAGCGCGTTCGTGTCGGGATCGCTCGCGACGAGGCTCGGCGTGTACGCCTCGTCGAGACCGCAGCCGACGAGCACGTCCTCGACGAGCCGCCGCACGCGCTGCTCGTGCGTCAGGCGCCCGAACAGCTCGCGCCGCTCGGGCAGCGTGAACGGCACCGCGTCGAGCTCGAAGCGCGCGATCTCCTCGACGAGGTCGATCTCGCGCGTGACATCGCGGGCTCGCCAGGTCGGCACGGTCACGCTGCCGTTCTCCCGCTCGAAACCGAGCCGGTCGAGGATCTCCGCCTGCCGCGCGTGCGGCACCTCCATCCCGATCAGCGCGTCGACGCGCGCCGGCCGCAGCTCGACGCGCGGCCGCTCCGGGAGCTCCGCGTGCACGTCTGCGCCGCCGACCCACCGTGCGCCGGACAGCTCGACGAGCAGCTGCGTCGCGAGCCGCGCGGCGTGCTCGGCGAGGTGGGGGTCGACGCCCTTCTCCCAGCGGTTCGAGCCTTCGGTGCGCAGCGCGATCCGCTCCGACGTGTGCAGGAGCGACACCGGCTCGAAGTTCGCGGCTTCGAGGAGGACGTTCGTGGTCGTCTCCGTCACCTCGGTCTCCTCGCCGCCCATGATCCCGGCGATCGCGACTGCGCGGTCCGCGTCGGCGATCAGGAGATCGCGCGGCGCGAGATCCCTCAGCTGGCCGTCGAGCGTCCGGATCTGCTCGCCGGCGCGGGCTCGGCGCACGACGATGCGGGGCCCCGCGACCGTGTCGTAGTCGAACGCATGCAGCGGGTTGCCGAGCGCGAGCATGACGTAGTTCGTCACGTCGACGACGTTCGAGATCGGCCGCATGCCCGCAGCGCTGATGCGCGCGCGCATCCACATCGGCGACCGGCCGATGCGCACGTCGCGGACCAGCCGCGCCACGTAGCGCGGGCAGCCCTCGAAGTCGTCGACCTCGACGTCGACCTGCTCGTCGCCCTCGCGCGCGGGCTCCGTTCCCGGCCAGTCCACGAGCTCGCCGTCGAAGAGTGCGGCCACCTCGCGTGCGACCCCGTAGATCGAGAGGAGGTCGGGACGGTTCGGCGTCGTCTCGAGCTCGAGCACGTCCTCGACGAGCGGCAGCACGTCGGCGAGCGGCGCGCCCGCTTCGAGCGCGTCGTCGAGCAGCATGATCCCGTCGTGGTCCGTGCCGAGCTCGACTTCGTCCTCGGCGAGGATCATCCCCTCGGACACCTCGCCGCGGAGCCTCCGCCGCTCGAGGGTGAGACCGTTCGGCAGCGTCGCGCCCGGCAGCGCGACGGCGACCGTCGCGCCGGCGCCGAAGTTCCACGCGCCGCAGACGATCTGGAACGGCTCGGCCTCGCCGACGTCGACCCGCGTCAGCTGCAACCGGTCGGCATTCGGATGCTTGTCGGCCTCGAGCACCTTGCCGACGCGGAAGAGCGAGAGATCGCCGGGCACGCCTCGGCGCGAGATCCGCTCGACCTCGCACGTCGACACGCTCAGGCGCGCGGCGATCTCTTCCGTCGTCGCGTCGACGCGGACGTACTCGCGCAGCCATGACATCGGGACACGCATCAGAACTGCCTCAGGAAGCGGAGGTCGTTCGTCCAGAGGTCGCGGATGTCGGGCAGCCCGTGCCGCAGGATCGCGATGCGCTCGAGCCCCCAGCCGAACGCGAAGCCCGACACCTCCTCGGGGTCGTAGCCGACGAACCGCAGGACGTTCGGGTCGACCATCCCGGAGCCGCCGATCTCGATCCAGCCGGAGCGGCCGCACATCGAGCATCCGGCGCCGTCGCACTGGAAGCACGAGACGGCGACCTGGAGCGACGGCTCCGTGAACGGAAAGAAATCGGTCGTGAAGCGCGCGCGCCGGTCGGCGCCGAAGAGCGCGCGCAGCAACTGCAGCAGCGTCCCCTTGAGGTCGGCGAGCGTGATGCCGCGGTCGACTGCGAGGCCTTCGACCTGATGGAAGAACGGCGAGTGCGTCGCGTCCGCCGTGTCGCGCCGGTAGGTGCGGCCGAGCGAGACCATGAAGACCGGCGGCTGCTTCGCCTCCATCGTGTGGATCTGCGACGGCGACGTCTCGGTCCGCAGGAGCGTGTCCTCGCCGACGTAGAGCGAGTGCAGCGGGGAGCGCGTGACGTGGTTCGGCGCCATGTTGAGCGCGTCGAACAGGTAGCGCGTCGTCTCGACCTCGCGGCCGTCGACGATCTCGTAGCCCATGCCGAGGAAGATGTCCTCGACCTCGCGCCGCACCTGCGTGATCAGGTGCAGGTGGCCGCGTGGATGCGGCGTGCCCGGCAGCGTCACGTCGACGCGCTCGGTCGCGAGCCGCTGCTCCAGCTCGGCGCGCTCCAGCTCCTCCTGGCGCGCCTCGACGGCGGCTTCGATCGCTTCGCGCACAGCGTTCAGCGCCATCCCGCTCTCGCGGTCGCGCACGTCGCGCAGTGCGAGCTTCAGCTCCGACTTCCGCCCGAGGTACGCGACCCGGGCCTCGTCGAGCTCTCCGAGCGTGCGCGCGGCGCCGACGGCGGCGAGCGCCGTGTGTTTCAGGCCTTCCGGATCCACGGCGGCGAGCCTATCCAACGGTTTCTCCTCCTTTCGCGATGGCAGCGGGGGGTGAAGCCCCGGCCGCGTGGAGGAGACGACGCTCGCTCAGCGCGGCCGGGGCCGCATAAAGATCCGTGCGCGCGCGTGCATCGTCCAGCAGGATACCGCCCGTGGCCCATTACGACACGCACGCCGCGGACTACGACCTCTGGAGCGCGAACAACGTCAGCGTCGAGGAGCCGGTCGATCTCGTCATCTGTCCGGGTCGCTCGCTCATGCACTGCCGCACGTGGGCCGAGAAGCGGGTCGCGCGCAAAGCCGCTTGAGCGAGTACGACAGCATCGCGCAGCTGTACGACCCCTGGAGCCGGGGCGTCGTCGAGGACATCTCCTTCTACGTGGACGAGGCGCTCCAGGCCGCGGCACGGCCCGTCGTCGAGCTCGGCGTCGGCACGGGCCGCATCGCGATCCCGGTCGCGATGGCGGGCGTGCACGTGATCGGTGTCGACTCGTCGGCAGGAATGCTCGAGGTCTGCGCGCGTCGCGCTACGGAGGCGGGCGTTGCGGAGCGGCTGGACCTGCGCGTCGGCGACCTGCGAGAGCCGCCGGTCGACGAGCGCGTGCTCCTCGTCACCTGCCCCTTCCGCGCGTTCCTCCACCTGACGAACGACGACGACCGTCTGATCGCCCTTCGCGCGGCGCGCGAGCTGCTCGACGGCGACGGACGATTGATCTTCGACGTCTTCCGCCCCTCGCAAGACGACATCGACGAGACGGACGGCCGCTGGATCGAGCGCGAGCCGGGCATCGACGAACGTGCGGACTGGGATCTCGACGAGCAGACGCTGACCCTGTCGGTGCGCGGCGCGGCGGGCGCGACGACGATGCGGCTCTGGTGGCTCGAGCCCGAACGCTGGCTCGCGCTGCTCGGCGACGCCGGCTTCGCGGTCGAGCACGTCTACGGGTGGTTCGACCGGCGCCCGTACCGCGGCGGCGAGGACACGGTCTTCGTCGCCCGTCGCAGCTGAACGTCCGCAAATTGCGACAAGTTTTGTTGCGCGAACCTCTTGCACCGCCCGCGCCGACGGGATAGCTTCCCTCTTGCAGCGAGCACGGAGCGCGACTAGGTCGAAACCTCGACCAAGCGGTTCTACGAAGAGGGGGCAACCCCGAGGCGGAAGGCCGGTTGGACGAGGTGGACGAAAGCGCCACCGGCTCGCTGAATTTTTCTCTCTACTCTTGCCGGATGCGCGCCGCAGAAGGACCAGTCGAGTGGCTGACGTTTCCGGCACCGGACGACGACGATCGTCAGTTCCGGGTCAACGTCTCCTTTCTCCTTTCTCCGTATCGATGCATCTTCGGGCGCGGCTGCCCCGGCGTGCTCGGCCGAATCGCGCAACCGGACGTGGGCTGCTGCGAGCGGGGCGTCGAGTTCATGGACGACGACGACTTCGACCACGTCGCTGCGATGACGGCCGAGCTGACCGCCGCCGACTGGGACCGGATCGGGGACAGCCGGAAGCGCGGCTGGTACAAGAGCTCGAACGCCGGCGTCCCGGTCCGCACGCGGGTCGTCGGCGAGGCGTGCATCTTCGCGAACCGCGCGGGGGGAGCCGCCGGGAAGCCCGGTTGCGCGTTCCACCATCTCGCGCTCCGCACCGGCCGCCATCCCGCCGACACGAAGCCGGAGACCTGCTGGACCGTGCCGCTCAACTTCAGCGCCGAAGAGCCGGTCGAGGCGGGCGGTCGCGAGACGACGATCGTCTCGGCGTTCGGCGCCGAGGCCTGGGGCGCCGAGGTGCACTGGTGGTGCGTCGACACGCCCGACGCGTACGCCGCGAAGACGCCCGTCTACCGGACGTTCGAGTACGAGCTCCGAAAGATGATGGGCGATCCCAGCTACGAGCTGCTCGTCGAGCTCCTGCAGGAGATCCCGGCGCCGCGCTTCCCGATGCCGGGTCAGCTCCGGCCGAAGTCCCTGCCGCTCATCTCGTAGAGCGCGATCGCGCCTGCGAGCGCGACGTTCAACGACTCGGCGTCGCCGGGCTGCGGGATCGAGGCCTCCACGTC
>Ga0157369_10010103_pt1 | contig 10772 bp, 9 predicted proteins | sample C25metaG_FD_113461 | JGI IMG/M metagenome (GOLD analysis project Ga0157369, IMG submission 113461) | Corn rhizosphere microbial communities from Kellogg Biological Station, Michigan, USA - C2-5 metaG | ecosystem: Host-associated > Plants > Roots > Rhizosphere > Soil | place: USA: Michigan...
ATGGGCGCCAACTGGATTCCCGCGGACGCGATCCCGTCCCGTATCACGCCGGCCGTGGTGCGCGATCTGCTGGAGAGCGCCAAAGCGGTCAACATGAACATGCTGCGCGTCTGGGGTGGGGGGCAGTACGAGCCGGACTATTTCTACGAGCTGTGCGACGAACTCGGCATCATGATCTGGCAGGACCTCATGTTCTCCTGCATGAGCTACCCGAGCAACCGCGAGTTTCTCGACGACGTACGCACCGAGATCACCCAGCAGGTGCGGCGGCTGAGCCACCACGCCTGTCTCGCGCTCTGGTGCGGCGACAACGAGGTGATCGGCTCGCTGCACTGGTACCCCGAGACCAAGGCCGATCCGCCGCGCTACATCGCCAACTACGACCGGCTGAATTCGATGCTCGGCAATATCGTCGAGGACGAAGATCCAGGCCGGCGCTTCTGGCCGTCCTCGCCCTCGCTCGGTTACCTCGATTTCTCCGACGGCTGGCACAGGGACACCCGCGGCGACACGCACTATTGGAGCGTCTGGCACGAGGCCAAGGACTTCTCGGCCTATCGCGACGTGCAGCCGCGTTTTGCCTCGGAGTTCGGGTTCCAGAGCTTCACCTCGATGAACGTCATCGAGACGTTCACCACCCCCGAGGATCGCAACCCGTCCTCGCCGGTGATGGAGAACCACCAACGCAACACCGGCGGCAACGCGCGCATCCTCGAGACGATGACGCGCTACTTCCGCTTCCCCTCGAACTTCGAGCAGATGGTGTTCCTCAGCCAGATCCAGCAGGGCCTCGCCATCAAGACCGCCATTGAATTCTGGCGCTCGACCAAGCCGCGCTGCATGGGAACGCTGTTCTGGCAGATCAACGACACCTATCCGGTCGCGAGTTGGGCCAGCCTCGACTATGGCGGGCAGTGGAAGCTCCTGCACTACATGGCCAAGCGCTTCTTCCTGCCGGTCAACGTGGTGGCGGTGCCCGACGGCGATCACCTTGTCCTCAAGGGCATCAACGACACTGCCGCGAAGACGCAGGTCGAGCTCGAGGTGCAGGCGGTCGACGTCGGCGGGGGCGCCCGCGTCGTCTTCACCGGCAAGGGAACGATCTCGCCGGACAAGGCGACCGAGCTCGCCCGCATCGCGCTCGACGACTTGCAGCCCACCGAGTTCCTGTTCTTCAGTTGGACGGGCGCCGACGGCAGGCTGCTCGGCGAAAACGACTACTTCCCGCAGGCCTACAAAGCCTACGATCTGCCGCAGGCCAAGGTCACGAGCCGCTGGGTATCGGGTGAAGACGGCCCGACGCTGGTGCTCAGAGCCGACAAGCCCGCCGTGTTCGTGACCGCCACCACGGATGTCCCCGGCTATTTCTCGGATAACGCCGTGACGCTGCTGCCCGGCCGCGAGACGCGGCTGAGCTTTACTCCGCGCCACGGTGCAAAAGTCACGCAAAAGGCGCTGGCATCCGGGCTGAAGCTCCGGCATCTTCGCGAAACGTATTAGGGAGGACGCATCATGGCCAACATGATCAAGCGCAGCGAAGTGAACCGGATCATGCGGGAAGCGGACAAGTTCATCCGCTCTTTCGGCTATATCCTGCCGCCCTTCGCCTATTGGTCGCCGAAGGAGTTCAAGGATCGCAAGGCCGAAGCGCAGATGATCATCGACCGCAATTGCGGCTGGGACATCACCGACTATGGGCTCAACCAGTTCGACAAGCAGGGGCTGTTTCTGTTCACCGTGCGCAATGGCGACAACCGCGACCTCAGCAAGGGCCGCGGCATGCTCTACGCCGAAAAGGCGATGATCTCGCGCAAGGATCAGTACTCGCCGATGCACCGGCACAATCTCAAGGCCGAGGACATCATCAACCGCGGCGGCGGCACGCTGGTGATCGAGCTCTACGGCGACACCGACGGCAAGTGCGACCGCAGCAAGGGGGTGACGGTTTACACCGACGGCATCCGCCGCGAGCTGCCCGCCGGCCACCACCTGAAGCTCGAGCCCGGCGAGAGCGTCACCCTGATGCCCAACAAGGACTGGCACGCCTTCTGGGGCGAGGGCGGCGACGTCTTCATCGGCGAGGTGTCGACGGTCAACGACGACAACACCGACAACGTTTTCGACGATCCGCGCATCGCCCGCTTCGGCGGCATCGAGGAAGACGAGGAACCCTGGCACCTGCTCGTCAGCGACTACAAGAAATGGCTGGGTTGAACCTCAACCTGTGATCGCCAGGCCGTTGCCCGCCCTATAGAAGCACCTTAGGTTCGGAACCTGAGGGAAGGCTGGGGGCGACGGAATGGCAGTGCAACTGATCGAGGCGCCGCTGCCCGATTTCGGCGTTCCGGTTACCCGGCCGGAGTTGCCGCGGGCGATCTATGCCAGCCGCCTCGACGCCCTCAACAAGGCCCGGCGCGCGGCCGGCGTCGATACGCTCGCGATCTATGCCGATCGCGAGCACTGCGCCAATCTCTGCTGGCTCACCGGCTTCGATCCGCGGTTCGAGGAGGCGCTGCTGATCCTCTCGTCCGGCCAGACCCCGACGCTGCTGGCCGGTCCCGAAAACCTAGGCCGCGCGCAGAAATCAATGATCGAAGTCGAGGCGCGGCTCTATCCACCTTTTGGATTGCTGGGGCAGGACCGCAGCCAGACGCCCGCGCTCGCCGAGGTGCTGACCAGCGCCGGGGTCGAACCGGGACAGCGGATCGGCGTGCTCGGCTGGAAGTATTTCGGCACGCATGAATCGCCGCGTCCGGATACCTGGTTCGAAACCCCCGGCTACATCATTGACACCCTGCGCCAGCTCGTGGGCAGCGCCGGCCGCGTGGTCAACGCCAACGCGCTGCTGATGGATGCGAGCACCGGGCTCCGCGCCGTCAACGAGGTCGAACAGATCGCGCAGTTCGAGTTCGGCGCGGTGATGGCGGCGGAAGCGCTCAAGGCCCTGTTCCGTAGCGTCAGGCCCGGCATGTCCGAATTCGCCGCCGTGCAGAGCATGGGGTTGGTTGGGCTACCGCACTCATGCCACACGATGCTCTCGACCGGCGACCGGCTGGTCGGGCTCGACAGCCCGTCAAGCAAGATCATCGAAGCGGGCGATCCGCTGACCACGGCGGTCGGCTACTGGGGCGGCCTGTCGAGCCGTGTCGCCTGGATGGTCGCCGACAAATCCGGCCTGCCGGCCAACGCATCCGACTGGCTCGAGCGTCTGGCGATGCCGTATTTCGCCTGCGCCGCCGAGTGGTACGAAACCATCGGCATCGGCGTGGCGGGCGGGACGCTCGATGCCATCGCTCGCAAACACCTCGGCGATCCGTTCTTCAACCTCATCCTCAATCCGGGCCACCTCATCCATATCGACGAGTGGCTCAACACGCCGGTTTATCCGCGGTCGACCGAGCAGTTCCGCTCGGGACAGGCGATCCAGTGCGATATCATTCCGGCGGTCGGGCCGCCGTACTATTCAGCCAATATCGAGGACGGGATCGCACTGCTCGACCAGCGCGGCCGCGATGAGCTGCGGGACAAGTATCCGGAGGTCGCCGCACGCATGGTCGCCCGCCGGGCCTTCATGGCCGACGTGCTCGGCATCCACCTCAAGGCCGAAGTTTTGCCTTTGTCGAACCTAGCTGCGGCGTATCCGCCGTTCCTGCTGGCGCCGGATCGGCTTCTGGCGAAGCGCTAGCCGGCGTCGGTCCGTCCTGTGTGATCAGCCGCGCGCTGCGGTAGCCGCTCAGATAGATCCAGAGCCAGTTGAGCGCGATGAAGATGCGGTTCTTCATGCCGATGAGGAAGTAGATGTGGGCGAAGCCCCAGGTCCACCAGCCGATCCAGCCGGTGAGCCTGAGCCAGCCGAAATCGATCAGCGCCCGGCTTCGGCCGATGGTCGCGATGTCGCCCAGATGGTGGTAGTGGAACGGCATCGCACCAGCATTGCCGCGCAGCCGCGCGTGGATGATCTGCCCCGCATGCCGCCCCGCCTGCTTGGCCGCATCGCCGATGCCGGGGATCGGCCTGGGCAACACCGCCGTATCGCCGATCGCGAAGATCTCCGGGTAGCCCGGCACGCTGAGGTCGTCCCTGACCTTTACCCGGCCGGCCTTGTCTGCCTCGACGCCCAGCCATTTCGCCGCCGGCGAGGCCAGCACCCCGGCCGCCCAGATCACCGTGTCCGACTTGATCGAACCGTGAGCTGTGTCGACACCATCCGCATGCACCGCGGTGACCGGTGTCCCCAGCCGCACGTCGACGCCGAGCTCCTTGAGAGCGCGCTGTGCGTAGTCCGACATCTCGGGCTTGAAGTTGGGAAGCACCCGCGGGCCGGCTTCGATCAGCACCACGCGCGCGTCTTCGGGACGGAAATTGCGGAAGTCGCTGCGCAGCGTGATGCGCGCCAGCTCGATCACCGCGCCGGCAAGCTCCACGCCGGTCGGGCCGCCGCCAATAATGACGAAAGTCAGCAGGTCCTGCCGCCGCGCCGGATCGGTCTCGAGCTCGGCCTTCTCGAACGCCACTAAGAGCCGGCGGCGCATCGCCGTCGCATCTTCCAACGTTTTGAGCCCGGGTGCATAGGGCTCCCAGTCGCTGTGCCCGAAATAGGCGTGCCGCGCGCCGGTTCCGAGGATCAGATAGTCGTAAGGGACCTTGGTGCCATCGGCGAGCGCCACCTCTTTCTTGTGGCCATCGACGGCCACGACGTTACCCATCAGCGTGCGCACGTCGTTCCGCTTGTAGACGAGGTGGCGGATCGGCCAGGCGATCTCGGCCGGCGCCAGCGACGTGGTCGCCACCTGGTAGAGCAGCGGCTGGAACAAATGGTGATTGCGCTTGTCGATCAGCGTGATGTCGCCGCCCGAGCCTTTGAGCGCCTTGATGGCCGCGAGGCCGCCAAAGCCCCCGCCCACCACCACGATCTTCGGTTTGTCCTTCATGGCCGTGCCACTCCGTTCGCCCCATTCCGCAGATAGGCCTCACGCCCCGCGGCCGCAAGCGCCGAGCCATCCCTTCGGGCCGCAGCGGCTATGCGTTATCGCCGGGTAAGCCTGGGTCGAAAATTTGACCTTGGTCCTCCGCCCTAAGGCGGTGCACCGGCTCGCCGACCACCAGCACGCTGGCCCCGGTAACCGGAGTGGGCTGCCGTTCCATAAAGGCGTCCGGCTGGAACGCCTGTAACGACGAGATCAGGTCGATCACCCGCCGCCGCGACTCCCGGAAATCGATGCTTTCGTCCTCGCGCAATGCTCCCGCCGGGTTCAGGCAGCCGATGCTCGCGACATAGAGCTTTTCGTCCGGCGGATGCACCGGATGGATCAGGATGCCCGTGCGCTGATTGGTATCGAGCAGCCGGATCGCCGGCATCGGCGTCTCGCCGGCGGTCGCGTCGCTGGCCGCATAGCCCAGCGTCACGAAGCGGCCGAAATGCGTGGTGAGTGGATAACGGCCGGCCTCGATCCGCTTGCCGTTGTCCGGCACGGAATTGTCACCCGGTCCGCCGGCCTCGACCATGAAACCGCAGAGAACGGGCTGCGGGACGCCGTCGACGGCCACCGCGTAACGTGCATAGGTGCGTGTCAGCGCTCCATGCTGGTGCATCCCCAGCCGCTCGATGCGCAATTCCCAGCTTTGCCGCCCGTTTGCGTTCATTGTTGCGTGTATAGCCGAGTCCGGCCGCGGATGCAGGTTGACGGCACCGGCGCCAGCCCTTCAACTGCGCCATCATGCGTCTCAAGACTGGCCTCAATCCCTACGGCCTCACCTATCATCTCGGCATCCAGGCGGTGGGCACGCCGCGCGCCAACCCCCGGCCGGCGGGGCTGGAAGGCTACATCGCACTGGCCACCGAGATCGGGGCAAAATCGCTCGAGCTCTGGGAAGGCTGGACCGGCAAGATGAGCGACACCGAGCTCGATACACTCGGCGCCCGGCTGCGTGGGCTCGGCATGGAACCCATCGGCAGCTCCGGGCTGCAGACGGCGGATTTTGCCAATTCCATCCGTATCGCCCACCACGTCGGCGCCAAGGTGATGCGTTTCGCGCTGACGCCGGTCCTCTGTGGCGACCGCAGCGCCGCCGGCTCGCGCTGGACCGAACTGGTCGACAACACCTGGACCAGGCTACGCCAGCTTGCGCCGATGGCGGCGGGGCACGGACTCACCATCGCTATCGAGAACCACCAGGATTTTACCAGCCGCGAGCTCGTCCGCTTCTGCGAGGAGGTGGGCCCGAACGTCGGCATCGTGTTCGACACGGCCAACAGCTTTCCGGTGGCGGAGTCGCCGCTCGACTTCGCGCGGGTGATCGCGCCGCATGTCCGCTACCTGCACCTCAAGGACTACAACGTGCAGTTCACCGCCGAGGGCTACCGGCTGGTCCGCTGTCCCTCCGGCGATGGCGCCGTCCCCTTCAAGGATATCGTTGAGATCCTGGCCGAGCACCACGAGACGATGCTCGCGGCCATCGAAATCGGGGCGCTGGAAGCACGCCACGTCCGGCTGTTCACACCCGACTGGTGGCGCGGCTACGATCCGATCGAGGCGCCACAACTGGCCGCCGCCCTCCTCGCGGCGCAGCGCCATCGCCTCCCGGACGATGCCGACTACCGCACGCCGTGGGAACGCGGCGACGACGCCGCGCTGCCCGAATTCGAACTGGCGCAGGTGCGCCGCAGTGCGCAGAACCTGCGCGCACTGGGACTGTTGTAGGGGACAACGATGGAACAGGAACTCAAGGGCAAGGTCGCCTTCGTCACCGGCTCGGGTCGTGGCCTGGGCTCGGCGATGGCCAAAAAGATCGCCGCGATGGGCGCCGACGTCATCGTCCACGATCTGACCTGGGACGCACCGGCCAAGTACGGCGAGGCCGCGACCCTGGACGTGATGGTCAAGACCATCGAAGGCATGGGGGTGCGCAGCATGGGCGTGGCCGGCAACATCGGCGACCGCATGGCGGTGGCCAAGATGCATGCCGACATCACCGCCAGATTCGGCGACCCGGACATTCTCGTGAACTGTGCCGGCGGCGACATCGGCGCGGCGGGCGGCAAGCCCGTGCCGAACAACATTCTCGGCATCCCCTATGAGGACATCCTGGCGCTCACCAACAACAACCTCATCGGCACGATGCTGGTGACGCAGGCCTTCGTACCGGCGATGGTGGAACGCAAGAGCGGAGTGGTCGTCAACATCGGCTCGACCGCCGCGCACCAGGGGTTCTCGAACGGCGGCATCTACGCGACGCTGAAGGCGGCCATCGTGCACTACACCCGCTGCCTCGCAGTGGAAGTCGCCAACGACGGCGTGCGGGTGAACGCCGTCAGCCCTGGCCCGAGCAAGACTGCACGCTTCCAGGCCACTCGCACGGTAGACGAGAAGATGATGGACTCCACGATCACCTCGTTCCGCCGCTACGCCGAGCCCGACGAGATCGCCGACGCGGTTGCTTTCCTCTGCAGCCCACGGGCGAAATTCATCAACGGCCAGGTGTTGCGCGTCGAAGGCGGCGAGCAGGTATTCCCCGGCTGAACCATTTCCTATTCCTCGCGCAATGAATCGCCGCGCTCTCACCAGATTGGATTGACACCATGGCTTCGACCCTCACCATCCCCGATCTCGCCGGCAAGGCGGTGCTCATTACCGGCGCGTCGACCGGCATCGGCGCCGCGGTCGCCATCGCCATGGGCGCGCAGGGCGCCAGGATCACCGTTCACTACAACTCGAGCGAGGCCGATGCCCGGCAGGTGGTTGATACCATCACCAAGGCCGGCGGCGAGGCGTTCGCCCTCAAGGCCGACGTGACCGATGTGGGACAGACCACCAAGCTCGTTGAGGATGCCGCCAAGCATTTCGGCCGGCTCGATGGGCTGGTTAACAATGCCGGCCTTATGGTCGAGCGCCGCAGCTACGCCGACATGAGCGAAGAGCTCTACGACGAGGTGATGAACCTCAATGCCCGCTCGGTGATCTTCGCCACGAAGGCTGCAATCCCATGGCTCAAGAAGCAGGGTGGCTTCGTCATCAACACGACCTCGATTGCCGCCCGCAATGGCGCTTCGGGCGGCGCAGGGCTCTACGGTTCGTCGAAAGCCTTCGTGTCGAACGTCACGCGCGGCATGTCCAAGGAGCTGATCCCGTTCAAGATCCGGGTCAACGCCGTGGCCCCCGGCTTCATTGAAACCAAATTCCACGACCGCTATTCGACCGACGTGCAGCGGGCTGCCGCGCTGACCACTATTCCGCAGGGGCGCCTCGGCACGGCCGAAGATTGCGTCGGCGCCTACCTGTTCCTCGCCTCGGACGCGCTCAGCGGCTACATCATCGGCCAGGTCGTCGAGGTGAACGGCGGGCAGCTGATGCCCTAGGCGGAGAGGCCGCGCAGGCGCTCGAGCTCGCTGACGGGGATCGCGATGCCGTGCCGGATCGACTCGCGTCGATTGGCGTAGCGCCTGTCGCCGGGCAACCGCTCCTGGCCGGCATCATGGATCGCCTCGATCAGCGTTTCCATCCGCTCGGTGAACGCGCGGGTCTGGCCGCGGCTCGGGTCGATCAGGATGTAGGTCTGGCCGCCATGCGGCGTCGCCGCCCCGGGATGGCCGCTCCAGTCGATCTCGAACGAATAGTCGCCGCCGGCGAGCGCCGCTCCCATGACCTCCATCAGCATCGCGATCGATGAACCCTTGTGCCCGCCGAACGGCAGCAGCGCGCCGCCCTCGAGCACCGCGCCGGGATCGGTGGTCGGCCGGCCCTCACGATCGACGCCGATCCCCTCGGGCAGGCTGCGGCCCTCGCGCCGCGCGATCTGCACGTCGCCGTTCGACCAGCCGCTCGAGGCCTGGTCGAATACGAGCGGTTCGCCTTTGGCCCGCGGCGCGGCAAAACCCATCGGATTGGTGCCGTAGAGCTTCTTGTGGCCGCCATGCGGCACGACGCTCGCCATCGAGTTGACCATCGCCAGCGCCACGAAGCCCTCGCGCGCGAACGGCTCGATGTCGGGCCACACCGCGCTGAAGTGATGGGCGTTGCGCACCGTAAGCACGGCGATGCCGTTGGCGCGCGCCTTCGCCATCAACGGAGTACGCCCCATCTCCAGCAGCGGCAGCGAGAAGCCGTGGCGGCCGTCGCCGCGCAGCATCCCCGGCGCAACGTCTTCGAGCACTGGTCGCGCTTTGGCGTCGACCCAGCCGCTGTCGAGCGAGCCCAAATTGCCGTTGACCCGGAAGATGCCGTGGCTGTGCGCGCCGTCGCGCTCGGCGCCCGCCATGTTCTCGGCGAGAATGCGCGCGACGCTTTCGCTGCAACCATGCTTGCGAAAGATCGCTGCAAGCAGCGCCGCGAGCTCGTCGTACGAGAGGTGAACTTCGCTCACGCGCCGATCCGCGGCCAGGTGTCGCTCAGCTTATAACCCTGTGGCCAGGGATCTGTGGGATCGAGCATCTCCGTGCGCTTGCCGCTGATCCAGGCGCGGCCCGAGATCGACGGGATGATCGCCGGTTTGCCGCCGAGCGTGGTGTCCGCCTCGATGCGGCCGAGGAACTCCGAGTTGATGATCGAGCGCGCGAGGTAGAGGTCGCCCACCTGCATCTGGCCCTTGGCGCGCAGCACCGCCATCCGCGCCGACGCGCCGGTGCCGGTCGGGGAGCGGTCGATCTTGCCCGGCTGGATGCAGACCGCATTGGCCGCCGTCAGCATGCCGTCGCGTTTCTCGACCGGCCGCGCAATCTGGCAGAACGAAAAGTGCGTCCAGTCGGCATTGGTCGGATGCCGGAAGCCGAGCTGCTCGTTCGCCGCCCGGGTGATACGAATGCCGGTCTCGGCCAGGTCACGCGCTTCATCCGGAACGACCTTGAAGCCCAGCGCCTCGGCGTCGACGATCACGAAGCTGTCGCCACCATAGGCGGTGTCGACCGTCAGCGTTCCGATCCCCTCGACCTCGAGCTTGGCGTCGAGCTTGTCGGCAAAGCTCGGCACGTTCGTCACCCTGATGCGCTCGGCCTTGCCGTCTTTGCATTGTGCCACGACTTCGACGAGTCCGCCGGGCGCCTCGAGCGTCAGTCGCGTCTCGGGCTCACGCATCGGAATGATGCCGGCATCGAGCAGCACCGTCGCCACGCAGATCGAGTTCGAGCCGCTCATCGGCGGCGTGTCCTCGGGCTCCATGATGATGAAGCCCATCTGCGCCTTCGGGTGCTTCGGGGGCACCAGCAGATTGATGTGCCGGAAGACGCCGCCGCGCGGCTCGTTCAGCACGAAATTGCGCAACGTCTGGTCCGCGGCGATGAAACGCGACTGCGCCCAGAGGGTGTCGCCCGGCGGTGGCGCGACACCGCCTACGATCACATCGCCCACCTCGCCCTCGGCATGGCAGGAGATGATCTCGATGGAACGGCTGGTCCTCACTTGATCACCTGCACCGGCTCACCCAGCACGTCCCATTTCGGCGCGACACCGAGGCCGGGTTTGTCCGAGGCGGTCATGAAGCCGTTTTCGCGCTTCGGCGCGCCGTCGGCGATGGGGACCGTGACGTAGGAGTTGAAGTCGGTCGCCGTGAAGCAGAAGCGCTCCGGTGTCGAACGCGCGAGATGCGCGATGGTGGCGGTGACGATGTCGCCGCCCCAGGTGTCCTCGATGGTCATCGGGATGCCGTGGCTGACGCAGAGGTCGCGCATCTGCTTGGCCTTGGTCAGCCCGCCGACCTTGCTGATCTTGAGGTTGATCACGTCGAACGCGTCTTCGGCGATGCCTGTGAGCAGGTCGCCGACCGAACCGATATTCTCGTCG
>Ga0157369_10010105_pt1 | contig 10770 bp, 5 predicted proteins | sample C25metaG_FD_113461 | JGI IMG/M metagenome (GOLD analysis project Ga0157369, IMG submission 113461) | Corn rhizosphere microbial communities from Kellogg Biological Station, Michigan, USA - C2-5 metaG | ecosystem: Host-associated > Plants > Roots > Rhizosphere > Soil | place: USA: Michigan...
AGTCGCGGTTCTCGCGCTGTCGGCAGTGGTTGCCGCTTACGCCGCGCCAGACTCGATCGAGAGTCGAATAAACGCGGGGAATTATTCAGAAGCGCCCGTGTTCCTGAACTCCGTCCCCGCCCAGAGCCGTGATGCGCACTGGCATCTTCTCGCCTCGAAAGCGGAAGACGGTTTGAATGATCCGGCGAAGGCCGTGGCCGAAGCCCAGCAGGCTGTTAATCTCGACCCGGCATCTGAACCCGCCCGCCTGCAGCTCGCCCAAATCTTTCTTTCACGCAACACTCCGGAAGCCGCTTACGAGATCCTCAGCGAAGCCATCCCGGTGTTCCCGAATTCGGCGCTCATACGCCTGGGCGCGGGCCTGGCCTTAAACCAGATGCGCCGCTATGCAGACGCGATCCCCATTCTCGAGCAGTGCCTCAAATTGCGTCCCAACCTGGGCCCCGCCTTCGATGCGCTCGCTTCCGCATACCTGAATTCCGCAGCCTACGAAACACTGCTGAAAGACTCGGCGGACTACGCGCGAGAGCATCCAGAAGATTTCCGAGGCTTCTACTATGAGGCCGCGGCTCGCGTGGAGCTTGCGCTCGAGCCCGCCTCGGCCGAAGCGCTTTTAAGGCGCTCCATTCAGCTGAATCCCAACTTTGCCGCCGCACACGCGCTGATGGGGCGAATGCTCGTGGACCGCAATCAGGCCGAAGCCGCGGTTCCGGAGCTCCAGGCGGCCATTCATCTTCGGCCCGGCTACACTCCGGCTCATCTATATCTGGCACGCGCGTGGAGAAGGCTTGGGAAAGCAGATCTGGCGCGCGAAGAATCAGAGACCGTGGCGAGGCTCAATCAGGAAGAAAGCCGGCCGGTTCCCCACCTTCTTTATCATCGGGGAAACCGGCCGGCGCAAACAGAAAAGGCCGAAGCTTCCGGACCGAATCAGAAATAAAGCTTCAGCGCCAGTTGTCCCTTGCGGGGATTGGCGGCGCCGGTGATCCTGCCGAAGTTTGCATCGCCCAGGTTCACATCCGGGTTGCCGAACTGCGGATGGTTGAAAGCGTTGAAGAACTCGGCCCGAAACTCGAGTTGCATGCCCTCGCGCCAGGGTAGAGCGAAATGCTTCTCGACATTGAGATCTGTGGAGAATATGCGCGGTCCCGTGATGATGCCGCGCCCGGCGTTTCCGACAGTGTACTGACCGGGGAATGTAAACACGCCTGTATCGAACCATTGCCCGAGCGTCTGCGAACCAGTCATCGGATTCGCGGTTACATTGGGCACAGCGAAGTTGTTGCCGCAAATGCAATTGTTATTGGCAAGGCCGGGGGTAAGAGAGAAGCCGCTCTGATAAGTCGTAATACCGTTGATTTGCCAGCCTCCGATCACGTTGCCCAGAATGCCTCTCGATAGCCACTGATGGCCTGGCCCGATGGGTAACTGATAGTTATAGGCGGCGACGACACGATTCGCTGCATTGTTACTGGAAAGCCCGCGATCAAGATTGCGGTTTCCCACCGGGTCGCGATATCCGGTACTGCCGACATCCATGTTCTTCGACCAGGTATAGGCGAGAACAAACGCGAGGCCGTTGGCAAAGCGGCGCTCCGCCTTGATCTGGAGGGCATTGTAATCGGAGGAGCCAATCCAGGTATTGACGGTGACACCCTGCGGATACTGTGGGTAGGGCACGTAGGGCGAGATGAACTGCCCTTGCGCTACTGTGCTTTGGCTGAGCGGTATCGCGTTCATGTTGTAGCTGCCATAGGAGAGGTGCGACCCCCGCGTCCCTATGTAACCTGCTTCGAGCAGAATGGTTTTCACTTCGGTCTGCACGTTCATATTCCACTGCTGCAGATACGCCATGGGATTGTTCGCCGGGTAAACGCCAACGGATTTCGAGTTCTTTCCCGTCGTGTCAACGGGAGCGTACGGGATGCTGTCGAGCGTGGTGTTCCAGTGAATCTGGTCGACGGTCGAGTATCGGCCGAGATCGGAGTCCGCAAAGAAGGGGCTGGTGGAGAGAAACCCAAAAGCGCCGGCGCTGTCCAGTCCTACGGTGAAGATGCCATATCCTCCGCGCACCACGACCTTCGAGTTGCCCAACGGGCTCCACGCGAAGCCGAACCGTGGATCCACTCTCCCGAGGTCGTAATCCCAGGGCGTCGTCCGAAATCCGTTTGTACCGAACTGGACGTATTGCCCCTTGCTCAGGTCGAAGACACCGCTGCGGTTGTGCGCTTCGTGATACCAAAGCGGCACGTCCCACCGCAGTCCGATGTTCAGAGTCAGATTGCGCGTCAGGTGGTAATCATCCTGGGCAAACAGACCGTAGACGGACGCCCGCGAGCGAAAGAAGTCATTGAAGATGCTATACGTCATCGTCGTCGGCAGTCCGAGCAGGAAATCAGCGTAATCGAAGCCGGTTTTCGCGATGCCCGGCTGGCTGGTGAAAACGTTCTTGAAGGTCCAGGCTCCCGCCTGCCCCTGCGGCTGGAAGTTATTCGTCAGCAGCTTGCGCGCCATCCCACCGATGCGGAGATTGTGCTTGCCGTGGGTGAGTGAGAAAACATCGCTCAGCGTATCCTGCGTTTGCCACTCGAAAAAGAGCGTATCCGTGGTAGCGCCGAGCGGTTCGAAGTTGCTGAAATTGAAATACGGCGTGCCAAACTTCTGGGCGCCATCCGGCAGGCCGAAAATACCGAGACTGTTCTGGCTCACCGTGTTCCACCCCGGCACGATCCGGTTCGGATACTGGTTCTGCCATCCGACGTTAAGGTCATTGGTCGCGCTGGCGCCGAAAACGTGCACGTAATTCACCACAGCCTGCCGTCCATGGTTGAACAGAGTGTTTCCGGGGCCGAGCGTTCCTGGCTGAGGGCCACCACCGGCCTCATAGCCGAAAGCGGAGGGCTGTTGCGCCGAGGTGTCGCGCTCGGAATACCGGACACTTAGCCGGTCATTATCGGTAATGGAGTGATCAATCTTTACATCCCATTCGTTTGCCGTACTTGTTGAAGCGCCAAAGACGTTGTAGTTCGTGAAATTCGTCGACAGTTGCGGCGACGGATAGAGGTTCTGAATGAGCCTCGCGGCCGGGCTGATCATCGAAGCCGGGATCGTGTTGTTCGTGAACGGGTCTCGTACCCACGTGCCATTCACCTGGCGCTGCGTATTCGGATTGAAGATTTCGTTTTGAAGGACTCTGTTTCCGAGAAGATCTGTGCCAACTCCGGCGCCGAGAAGACTGGAGAAGTTGCCGCCTCGAAATGCGGCGGTCGGCACCGTCAGGTTGGTCAGCGCCGCCGCGCTTTTTTGTCTCGTGAGCTGGGCGTCTACGAAGAAAAAGGTCTTGTTGCGCCGGATCGGACCGCCCAGGGTGCCGCCGTACTGGTTATACCGGAGATTCGAAACCGAATGCGCGAAGAAATCGCCGGCATTGAGCGCATCGTTCTGCCAGAACTCGAATGCCGTTCCGTGAAATGAATTCGTTCCGGACTTGGTCACGGCGATCATCGTGGCGCCGCTCGTCTCGCCATATTCGGCCGAATAACTGTTGCTGAGCGTCTTGAATTCCTGAATCACGTCGGGATTCGGATTCACCGGCGTGCCACTCCAGACGTGGTTGCTGCTGTCGAGACCGTCAATGTAATAAGGATCGATGCGGACGAGTCCGCCATTCGTCACATTGCCGTTCGGAGTACTCACCACGCCCGGCGAAAGCAATTGATACGACTGCGGATTGCGACTCAGATTCGGAAGGCCGGTGAGCATCTGGTTCTGGACCGTGGTCCCCAGCGCGCCGTTTTCCGTCTCGACCAGTGGCGCCTGCCCTGTTACGTCAATCGTCTCTGTCACCTGGCCGGTTTCGAGAGAAACGTCGATACGAAGCTGGCGAGCGAGGTCGAGCACCAGGCCATCGCGGACAAAAGTTTTGAATCCCGGTGCTTTCGCTTCAACGCGATACGTTCCCGCCGGCAGGAATTCGAACAGATATTCGCCGGCGGCATTGGTTTTTTCGGCAGATTTGACGCCGGTTCCGGTATTCGTGAGAGTCACGTCAGCCTGCGGCACAACGCCGCCAGTGGGATCCATAACCACACCGCGAATGCTGGCCGTATTCGCCTGAGCGAACAGGCCGGGGGCGCTGGCCAGAACAGCGAGACACGCAAGAACAACCCTAAAGCGAGATTGCATATTGGGGTGTATATCACGTTCTGAATTGGCGGTAAATACCCGAAGGCCAACAAGTTGACCGGCCTGGTGCGGAATAGCCCGACGCTCCGGCTTAGCGAGAATTCTTACTGGAAAGCTATCGCGTTTTCCCCAAAGCAGTTTGCAAATTTTTCAACGCCGCTACTTTGGCTGGAGACAGCGACGTATCGGTATTGAGGATTCGAACCTGCTGGCGGGCTTTCACGGGACTTGCGTTCGCGAGTGTGGCGGCAAGAAGGAGCCGGGCATCCGCATATGTTGGATCTATCTCCACCGCATTCTCGAGGGCCTCGGCAGCATCGGCGACTTTGTTTTGCTTCTGCAGGACGACGCCCAGGCCATACCAGCTCTTCGCGTCCCGTGGATTGAGCCGGGTCGCTTCCCGAAAAGCGGACTCGGCGTCCACGAACTCGCCGCTCGATTGCAGAGCCAGGCCGCGCAGATACTGCGCCGTGCCGGATTTCGGCTGAAGTTTGACCGCCCTATTCGCGCCATCCACTGCCACGCTCAGATATTTGTCCCGTTCGGAACCTTTGGTTGCAGCCGCGCGCTTCAGGTTATCCGTCACGAGAGCGGTTACCGGCGTCGTAATCGCCGCTGACGGAGACGGATTTTCTGAGACCTCGGACGGAATCGGCGGCGGGTTCACCGCGCGGGCTACCGACTCGATCGGCGCCTGAATTGTGCCGTTCGGGGTCAGGTAAACGACGCCAGTCGCGACAAACACCAGGCCTGCCGCCGCTGCTGCAGACGGCACGATCCAGCGCGGTCTGCGCGCCGATGAGGCCGCGGCCGACTCAGGCATCGGAACTGGCGATGCCGATCGGGGACCCGCAGGTCGCGCCCCTGCTCCGATCGCCACGGGCGCAGGCGGCGCGGCGTAACCCGTTCTCGTCGCCTCGGCGGACACAGTTGCCATTGAAGCCTGCTCGCCTGCAACCGCCGTGATCGGCATGCTGGCCAGAACGCGCCCACCCACAATGACGCGGTCCGACGCTTCCGAAAAGATGCGGAGCAGCCGTATCGCATTTCTTCCGTCGCGCGCGAACACTTTGAGCTTGATGACCAGCTCACCCGGAAAGAGCGGCCGAAGCAGGAAGGTGCAAACGTCCGAATCGCGATCGGGCGGCACCACAATATCCTCGGATTGCGATGGCGGTTCGAAATCAGGCGATTCGATTTTCACGGTCAGCACTTCGGATTGAAGATTGCCACGCGCATCGCGACCGAACTCCATCTGGAACGGTTTTGATTTCACGTCCTCAGGCTGGCTGGTAAATTCGTCATCCGAAACAACAATGGCCTTCAGGCCGGCCGATCCGGCCAGTCTCACCAATACGGCAAGATCCGACGGTTTTCCCAGCGGGATACGGGCGGCCATCGCAGCATCAAGCACGCGATCCTGCCACAGCGCGTCGGATTCAGCCGGAGCAGGATGATCCGGGGCGGGTACCCCGCGCAATCTGGAGACGACTCGACGAATGCCGAGAGCGACATCGACAAACGCCTCCTCGCGATTCCGCCAGTCTGTAATTGGCTTCGCGTTGCTCGGAAGCGCCTGAAGGTGGTGAAACGGTGATGTACCCCAGTCCGCAAACTTCAAAATCACGGGAATCACGACGAGTTCGCCGCGCCGCTCGCATTCGAGAGCGCGCCGCAGCTCGACCGCCGAGATGTATCGGGAAGCGAGAAAATCGGCGCTGATCAGAAGCAGAATAATGTGAGCGCGATCGAGCTCCGCCGCAATCTTTTCATCCCAATGGTCGCCGGGGTCGATCCCGAGATCCGTCCATGGCTCGATGACGCCTTCCGACACGAGCGGCGCGAGATGAACAAGCAGGCGGTCGAGAAACTCGCGGTCTTTTCGGGAGTAAGAGACGAAAATCCGGATTTTCTCCATAGCGACTCAGAGCGGGCGCCGAGAGATCATCATACAAAGCCTCTGTCTGCCGGAACGGCCATCTAAAATAAGGAAAAGTGGAAAAGACGTTTTACATCGAAACCTTCGGCTGTCAGATGAACGCGCACGACTCCGAAAAGGTCATCGGCACGCTTCTGCGCGAAGGCTACACGCAGGTGGAAACGCCGGAGCGGGCGAACTACATCTTTTACAATACCTGCAGCATCCGCGACAAAGCCGAACAAAAGGTTTTCAATCGGCTCCAGCAGTTCAAACGCGATGCCGGCAAGGGCAAAGTCTTCGCCGTACTCGGCTGCGTGGCGCAGCAGGAAGGCGAGAAGATTTTCGACCGCGCCCCGCATGTCAGCCTGGTCGCGGGTTCAGCCAGCTACACGAAACTGCCGCAGATGCTGGTACAGCTTGAATCCGGCAATCGCCGTGTCACGGGCCTGAGCCTCGATACGGAAGAAACCTTCGATACCCCCTACACCCGCCGCGATAATCCGCATCGCGCGTACATCACCATCATCGAAGGCTGCGATAAGAGCTGCGCCTACTGCGTTGTCCCGTTCACGCGCGGACCGGAGCGAAGTCGCACAAGCGCCAGCGTCATGGAAGAAGCGACACGTCTTGCCGACGGCGGCTATTCCGAAATCCAGCTTCTTGGACAGAACGTCAACAGTTATCGCGACCCGTCTCCGGCCGGATGGGATTTCGCCACTCTTCTCGACCGCGTCGGTTCCGTCGTGGGTATTCGTCGCGTGCGCTTCACCACCTCGCACCCGCGCGATTTCGTCAAGTCGATTATCGACGCAATCGATTCAAACCCGAACCTCTGCAATCACGTTCATCTCCCGGTTCAGTCCGGGTCGAGCCGAGTGCTCTCAAAAATGGACCGGCTGTACACACGCGATGAGTACATGGAACGGATCGCCTGGATGAAAAATGCCCGCCGGCCGATCGCGATCACAACGGACATCATCATCGGTTTTCCAGGCGAGACTGACGCCGATTTCGAGCAAACCCTTCGTCTTCTGGACGAAGTCCAGTACGATTCCCTGTTCAGCTTCAAATATTCCCCGCGACCGAATACGGCGGCGCTGAAACTGCCCGACCAGATTGCCGAGGAGGAAAAGACCCGCCGCATCATGATCCTGCAGGAACGCCAGCGCGCTATCCAGATTCGGCGCAATTCCGCCCTGATTGGCGAGGTTGAACAGGTGATGGTTGAAGGGCGCCACGAATCGCTGGGACAGTGGATCGGCCGCACTTCGCAGAACCGCACCCTGAACTTCGCCGGACGTGACGCAGAGGACCTCATCGGAAATTATGCCGATGTCCTGGTCACCCGCGCCGGCCCGAATTCGCTCGTGGGTGAAGCCGTCATCAACTGAAGGCGGCATTTCCGCACGGCCCTATTCTGCTGTGCTGAGTGTCGTGTCTCGAAGCGGTTCTTCCTGCTGGCGGGCCGCTGCCTGCGGCGGGCGCACGCCATAAGCGCGATGAATATCGTCGAGAGCCACTGTACCAATCAGCCGGAAGGGTCTGCGGCGGCTCGATACCGGCAAAAATGGATGCGAGCCGAGCAGTTTCAGGGCAGCATCAAGCGTCAGGTCGCGATAGAGCCGCGGCAATGGCTCGAGCGACACGACCTGGCTGAGCGGTCTGTCGCCGAGCCCGGCCTCCAATGCCGATTCCAACTCTTTGGCGGACACGATGGACCATTCACCTTCGCGCCGCGTGACGATCGCGAAACCCGACCGCCGCGCGGCGGCCAGCACCTGCGCGACCGGCGTAGTTGCGGCAAAGATCGATTTGGGTGGCGCGGTCATTGCATTTTCCACCCGCAAATCCGTGGCCTCGCGCTGCTCTTCGAGCGACGGCAGATACTGGCCTTCCTCCGCGGCAATCATCGTGAAAAACGGAGTCTTCTGAAGCTGCCGCGAGATCAGATAAGCGATCGTATTCGAAATCATCACCGGCAGAATAATCACATAACTCGCCGAAACTTCGAAGGTCATGAAGATGGACGTCATGGGCGCGCGAAATACGCCGGCGAAAAACGTTCCCATCCCGACCAGCACATACGCGCCAGTCTGGCTTGTAGGAAATGGCCAGTGAAGTTGCGCGAATCCGCCAATGCCGCCGCCGATCATCGCGCCGGCGAAGAGTGTGGGCGCGAACATCCCGCCCGGCGTCTTCGCGCTGAAGCACAATAAGGTCACCAGCATCTTCACGCCGGCCAGCAGCAGCAGAATCTTCCATGCGAAGCGGTCATGCAGAGCGCTGTCGATCGCCCCGTAACCGGCGCCCATTACCTGCGGCAGCCAGATACCGCAAAGCCCCACGATGAGCCCGGCGAGTGGAGGCAGAAACAGCTCAGATTGTTTCGGGAGCCGCGCAAGCGCCCTGCGCATCTTTTCGATGGCGCGGATGAATGCGACGGAAAGAAATCCTCCCGCCACACCGATCAGCGCATACACCAGCAGCTCGGAAGGATGCGTCAACTCGAAATCGGGAACGGTAAACAGCGGATGCCCGCCAAGAAACCAGCGCACCACCACTGCCGCGGAAACAGCCGCGAGCACGATGGAACCAAGTACGCCCCCACTCCAGTCCGCCACGATCTCTTCAATGACGAAGAGGACGGCGCTGATCGGCGTATTGAAAGCGGCCGCGAGCCCGGCGGCCGCGCCCACCGGAGCGATGAGTCTCATTTTGTCGCGGCTGAGATGGAACACACGCCCAAGTTGCGAGGCCACCCCGGCGCCCATATGCAGCGACGGATCTTCGGGACCGAGCGAATTGCCGCCTCCGATCGAAATCGCGCAGGCGAGAAATTTTCCGAAAACCGCGCTGAACGGAACGTGGCCGTCCGAGATGTAAATCGCGGCTTTTGTATCCACCACGCCGCTCCCTTTCGCGCCGGGGAACCAGAATCGGATCAGCACGACCGCCACCAGCGCCGCGACAGCGGGCAGCGCAACCAGAAAAATACGGCTGCGGCCGTTGGGATTTTCGAGACCGTACCACGTAATCGAGTCGATCGCGATATGAAAACAGACAACCAGCAGTCCCGAGAAGATGCCGATCAGAATCGAGAGCAGCAGGAAACGCTGGCCTTCACCCGGCTTGGGGAACTGGAGCGACGAAAGATGGAACCGGGTGTTATTCATTTCGAATTGATGCTTGCAAACACCCGCGCGAGCGCCTGGTCTGACTGCGCGCAGTTCCCTTTGAGTGCGTAGATCTCCTGCGCCAGATGGATGTTGGCGTCAATGGCGGATTCAAGATCCCGCGCATGCGGCCGCTCGTTTTCCGCCTGCTTTGCCTCGTCGAGCAGCGTATTCGGGGTCGATTCAACGTGGCACGCGGAGACTAAAGCCGCGCTGTGTTCCAGCAGAAGCAGGCTGCGTCGATAGCGTTCAATGGGGCTGAGCTCTTGGCGAACCGGATCAAGAGCGAGCACCTCGTTCACGATTTCATAGGCGCGGCGCACCTCTTCGTTATTTTGTCCTTCTCGCATCGCCTTTCGAAGCGCCGCCTGCGCTTCAACATATTGGGCCAGGGCGAACTCGGCTTCCCCGAGTCCAGCCTGGGCCTCGCTGTTTCCGGTCTGGATTTTCAAAACCTCGCGAAAGATCTCCGCGGCCTGCGATGGAGCGCCGTTCGCCAGCAGTTGTTTCCCGACCTTTAGCAAAACCGGCGCGTCGCCGGGTACCTGTTCGCTCAATTCGAGGAGTTGCCCGGTGGCCTGCTTCTGGATGTGAGCGCTTTCGAGTAATCCGATCAGTTCCCAGCGCGCGGCAAGTCTGTTTTTCTGGGCGTCGCCCGGCCAGTATCCGTAGATTGCCCGCTGGTAATAATTAACCGCTGCGTCGATGCGACCTTCTTTAGCGGCGATTCGCGCGAGCAGAAGATTGGGCTCGCCGCTTGCGATATCGGAGCGTAGCAGTTCGGTGAGGTAAGCGGAAGCGCCTTCCGGCCGGCCCGAATGGATCAGCGCCTGAGCGAGCGCGAGGCGGTATTCGCTGTTCGGGGAAATCTCAAGTGCGTTCCGGTAAGCCTCAATCGCCTCGCCCGGTTTGTTGTGCGCCTCAAGACGCTGTCCCACCTTGAAATAATCGGAGGCCCGGCTCAGCCGTTCTCTCGAATACCAGTTCGCGAGCAGTGTGGTCCCGCCGAACAGTGCGACCAGCACTACAAAAACGGAGGCAAGGGAACGCGTACCGAACCCGCTGCGGGTCTCCCGTGAGGAATCGATCGCCAAATTTCAGGATAGTGCTACGCCATGAAATGCGATGTAAGACTTGCAACGGTTCCCTGCAAGCGGTCTTCTTAAAAAGGTGAAATCGGCCTCACGATTGCCCCGATTCCGGCGGAGGGTGATTTTTATGCGAAGTTTTTTATTCGCTTTACTTCTCGGTACTTCTATGATCACCTGGACCGCAGGAACCCTGAAAGCCGACGATCACAGGGATCACAGGGACGACGATCACAGATACTACGAAGATCGCTACCATCACGATCGGCATGAATGGAATGAGGCCGAAGCGCGCGCGTGGAGGCATTGGCTGACGGAGGAACAACACAGAAGGTATTACGACTGGTCCAGGGCCCGTGAACGTGACCGCCGCGAGTATTGGCGGTGGCGCCACGAGCATCAG
>Ga0157369_10010107_pt1 | contig 10769 bp, 12 predicted proteins | sample C25metaG_FD_113461 | JGI IMG/M metagenome (GOLD analysis project Ga0157369, IMG submission 113461) | Corn rhizosphere microbial communities from Kellogg Biological Station, Michigan, USA - C2-5 metaG | ecosystem: Host-associated > Plants > Roots > Rhizosphere > Soil | place: USA: Michigan...
ATGTGGTTCATATATCTTAACTACAGTGTTATTATTGAAATTAAATGAAGCATAAGCATAACGGTTCAGCACACATCATTCTTATAGGAATTTTAGTTATCTTAATCGGCGGAGCACTCACCTACATTTTTCTTAAAAACTTGAATCAAGCTAAGCCCTCGACATCCATCTCACAGAATACACAGCCAGCCGAAGAGATGTCCAATGAACAGCAGAGGAATTACATAGAATTTGAAGAATGGAAGGTCAGATTTTCATCAGATACAACTTATACTTTAAAATTAAACTCAAACAAAACGGCGTATTTTATTAGTATTCAAGAATTAGCAAAGACCTGTGTCACACCGGATACGCCGTGGCTGGGTATAATACAGCGATTCGACAATCCTAATGAAAAGCAAACAATTGGGCCCAACGCTGGTAAAACTATGAATCAAATATTCGGGAGTAAAGGCGAGACGATTAACGGCAGCCTGTATTATTTCGATGCAACTACGCAATTTTGCACAAGAAATACTTCGAATCCAGAAATAGATCAAGCTGCAAAAAAACTTGAAGCTGAAATTAAGTCGCTAGAAGCTTATTAAGTCCTGATTCAACAAACATACTCAAGCTTCATTTAGATAAAATCCACATAAACGAATTTCATTCTAACTTTAGCAATAATGCCGTACTATAGAAACAATGACAAAGCTTGCAAGCAATCTAGTCGAAGACATCAATGCGCTTCGTTCGCCTGAAGGCTATCTCAATGCCGGCATACCGAATTACGATCATTTATTTGGCCGTGATGCCTGCGTATCAGCTTTGCAGTTATTAGATTACGATCCAGAGATAGCTCGTAGTACGCTAAAAACATTGGCGCAGTATCAGGCAAAGCGTCGCAAGCTGATGAGCGAATCTTATCCAGGTAAAATATTACACGAGCATTTCCCGGGCGGTACTAAACAAATATTTGCATCTGCACGCGGCATTACGGACAAGCTGCGTAAACTGTATATTTTATTATTATGGCGTTTTCCCTACTATGGCAGCGTCGATGTCGGTGCTTGGTTTATTATTTTATTGCACCGCTATTTTAAAAAGACTGGCGATGAGGCATTCCTACGCGAGATGTGGCCAGTTGCACTTGGTATCGTGTACTGGCTAGAGAAACGAGCAACCAATCGTCCTAGTGGACTTGTCGCCTATCGTCGCACGTATCTTTTTGGGCTACTGAATCAATCATGGAAAGATACTATTAATTCGTCATTAAAACCACCAACAGCGATGGTTGAGGTTCAAGGGTATTATTACGAGGCGTATAACTGTCTGGCCGAACTTTCGATGCACCTATTTCAGAACAGCGAGGAAAGTGAACGGTTTAAAAGTAAGGCCAAAGGTCTCAAAGATTCTTTAAACAAATTCCTTTGGCAAGAAGATAGGATTTACTTTTCATTAGCTGTTAACGATCATGGCAAATTTGATCGTACCGTCACCTCTAATCCTGGGCATTTATTATTTACAGGCATCTTGTCACACAAACAAGCTATGGGCGTAGTAAGCCGCCTGATGGTTGACGACATGTTGACACCATACGGAATTCGCACGCTGTCTAGCAACGAAACTAACTTCGATGCAAATAGCTATCAGGAAGGTTCGGTATGGCCATTTGACAATTGGGTAATTTACCAAGGCCTACGCAAACTTGGTTATATGGCTGAGTCAAATATTATCAAGGACGGTCTTCTTGCTGCCCACAACGAGCTTGGCATCATCCCCGAGCTATACAATGTCTCAAAAGAAAACCAGCTGACCATACATCCTGGCGCGTGCGCTATCCAAGCTTGGTCAGCCGGTGCTCTGGTTGATATGACTACCCGCAACACACCAGTCCTTTAGGCGGCGTTATTTCTCTAGTTTCTTAGCAATGTCTTTGTTCAATTTTTTACGTTGCTGATCAAAATAAGATTTCTCGCCGCGCACTAATTCATCGGCAAAAGCCGCGACGTCCGGACCAGTAATATCTAGTACTCGCCTGTCATTCTCTGCCGCTTCTTCCAGCATATCAACAAGCACCTTGAGTGGCTCCATCGTTTCTAAACCAGATGTATGGAAAATGTAATTTTTAATTTCTTTATAGGCAGCAGCGTACTCTTTTGGTAGTGCCTTAGCCCGCGCTTCATTCTTTTTCCATGCTCGTTTTTCTTCGAGGCTGCCAGTGATTTTTTCTAGAATACTCATCTATTTGCTCCTTAGCTCATTAATTTTTGATGATACAAAATTCCATTTCGTCCAAAAGTGTCGTAGCTCTTGATGCCCGTCTATAGTTAAGGTATAGAATTTTCGTGGCGGACCCATGTCGGATGGCTTCTTTTCACTACTGACAAGATTGTTCTTTTCTAGCCGTACTAATATCGTATAGACTGTGCCCTCTACAACATCAGCAAAGCCAAGTGTGCGTAGTTGTTGGGTTATTTCATAACCATATGTCTCACCGCGACCGATAATCTCAAGTACACAGCCTTCGAGCACACCTTTTAACATTTCCGTTGTGTTCTCCAAGTAATCGTCCTTTCCTTCATTACGTCAGTATATAGTATCACTTATTACTGCTATATAGTATCACGCAGTAGTAATAAGTGTCAATAAATTAAAAGCTCTGTCTTTTGAGGACCATGAGCTTCGTCTTTATGGGCACATTAACAGTGTCTGTTAATTACTTTTTCTTAGTGGCGTATGCTCTGTACACAAGACCAAAAACAACACCAAGAGACAATCCAATAGCGACACCTAGTCCGATGTTATCGAGAAAAAGTATACCAATTATAATTCCGAATAGCATTCCATAGGGTATGCCCAGAGCGATGCTTGATGCTAATTTTTCGTCGCTTTTCATGTCTTTTTTCTTAGTCATAAAGTTTAGTATAGCTTAGTTATCGATCCATGAATTCCATACGCCGTTATTTGTAAATGCCAGATATGTTGATGTGGGCGTGCCAGCATCAGTACACAACTGTGGTGCTGCTTGGGATCCACTGTACGGTGCCGTTTGACCAACCTCGGAATCATACATTAAAACCATCTGAGACTTCACTCGCGTCACGATACTATACTCAGAACCATCGGCACTAACACAATAAAACCCCGTTGCACCAGTTGGATTAACTCCATAGGCTGCTTTATTTACCTTGATCTTGAGTGTTTCTATTTCTGTCGTTGATGGGTAGTGGCCGATATTAATTTTATGCAGCTCGACTTGTTTAGAAATATTACGTAGATCCGCTGTGACGGACACTTCGTTGGCTTTGTTTTGTATCCCGTTATACGCAACGATTGTAATGGCTGCCAAAATGCCAATCATCACAATCACAATCAAAAGTTCAACGATGGTAAAACCTAAGGTCGCCGAGCGGCTACTGCGCAACATGCTCGCCGTCAACAATTGCTTTTGCCTGCTGTTGAGTGCCTAAGATTTGCTCGACTTGCTCACGGCTAATCTCAATGACACTTCCCGGAGCAACAGTACCAGATAGCATTTGTTTAGCGACCGTATTTTCAACTGCGCGCTGCACCACACGGCGCATCGGACGCGCACCAAGCCGAGGATCATAACCTTGATCTACAAGTAGTAACTTGGCATCATCCGCGACATTCACGGTAATATTCTGTAATGACATGGTCTTGTTGATGCCGGCAAGAATTAAGTCAATCACCTGGACTAATTCATCCTTACTAAGTGGACGGAACGTCACAATCTCATCAAAGCGGTTCAAAAACTCTGGCCGGAATTGATTACTTGAAATCAGTTCGTCGACAAATTGCTTTTCAAATTGCTCGAGCTGATAACCACGATCGATATACTCTCGGATTCGATCGGCACCAGCATTTGAGGTTGCGATAATAATGGCATCACGGAAGCTAACCTCGCGGTTTTTAACATCCCGGAGAATTCCTTCATCAAGCAACTGCAATAATGTTGTTAGCACCTGCGGATGAGCTTTTTCAATCTCGTCGAGCAGCACAACACTAAACGGCTGTTTCATGGCTTGTGCCGTGAGACTCATCGGATCATCAGCGCCATCAGCAATCAAACGTGATACATCTTCGCTGCGAACATATTCGTTTAAATCTAAACGAATCATTCGCTCTTCACCGCCAAAATACACATCAGCTAATGCTTTGGCTAGTTCAGTTTTACCGACACCAGTTGGACCTAAGAATAAAAAAGTACCAATTGGTCGATTTTGATTGCGCACTCCAGCGCGAGCACGACGCAGCGCATCACTAATTACCCCAACGGCTCGTGTCTGGTTAATCATGCGCTTGTGGATATGGTCTTCGAGGTGTAACAATTTTTCGCGCTCTTCTTCACCCGTAGCAACAGCGACCTTGATGTTCATCGTCTGCTCGATAGCCTGCTGCACAGAATGTGCCGTGATAAAGCCATCATCAGCATAGGCAGCAGCTGACTCCATTAGCTTGATCGCACGACCAGGCATAGCGAGGTCATGGACGTATCGTTCACTGAGTCGATACGCCTCTTCAAGCGCTTGATACATATAGGTAACATGTCGCTGAAATTCAGTTACAAGTAGCTGGTCACGCATGACGGCAATCGTCTCATCCTTACTAGCCGGTTCCACATTGATACGGTTCAATGCATTCATCAAGGCGGCATTTCGCTGGCCTATCTGCAGATAACGTTGCTCGTCCATCGTAAGAATCAGGCGTAATCGGCCAGCTTCAAGAATCGGCAGTAGCATATTCGATAGATCAACGGAACCAATCCCTTCTTCAAAGAAGAGTTGCGCGTTATCCAGGCAAATAATAATATTCTTGGCATTATACGCCTCACCTAACACCTGCATAATCAGGCTTTCTAGTTCACCACGACCTGGTGCGGCCGCAATCAGCGCAGACGCGTCTAGGATAATCACCTGACGAAACTTTAAGTTGTCAGACAACGGTGAGGACGCATCAAGCAGACGCTCTGCAAACGCGTGCACTAATGTCGTCTTACCGACACCAGGTGCGCCGACGAGGGCAACATTCTGACGACCGGCTTCACCAAACGTACTAATCATCTGGTCGAGTGCTTTCGTATGAGCCTCTAAATCAACCGACAAAGAACGGCTATGGGCCAGCTGCTCACTTATGTTCTGTCCGAAACGAGTCAACAGTGGAATATAGCCAAACGACCAGTCACGAGCCAGGCCGCCCGTTCGCTTTGGCCTACCATGTTCAGTAATCAGGTCACGAATATGCTGCTGCCATTGAACACCGCGGATTAAATCGTCATCATCTAACTGTAAATGCGCCAGCCAGCCCTGACGTTCAGGAAACTGACGAATCAATGCTACGACCAAAATACTACCTGTGATATGTTCGTAGCCCAGCTGCTCGCGGATCAACTGCGCCTCTTTCCACACGCTAGACATCGCTGCAGGATCTTCGGATGACATCTCTTGTAGCGCCCTAGCGCTAATACCAAAACGTGCGCTAAAGAAATACCCACTCTGCACCCGACCAGCCGCTGTTGCTACGTCGCGTGGCGTTGGCTTTTTAGATAGCTGACCCAGGATGTCACTCGACACGACATCATCAATGGTCTTTGGGTTTTTCGGACTAGGAATGTGGCGAAGTTCATTATTGTACCATTCGATCAACATAGCCGGAATCACCGTTAGACCAAGCAACAACCAGCCGACTGCTTGACCGATTACAAGCAGGCCAACACCAAGAATAATGAGCACTACAGCAACGACTGTAAAGATCCGCAGCCACATACCCGCAATTGCATGACCAATGCGGGCTTTTTGAGCGCGAAAGCTATGATAATTAAACTCTAAATTATCCACGGCAGCCATCCTATCGTATATAATCCTAACCCTACAACAGGCAAGATTGGCAATGCTGCCCAGATAATCAATGTCAGGCAGCCGATAATGCTATGCAGTAAAATAGCGGCCACACCGATCACAATTACTGTTGAACGGACCATCGCTCCAATACAACGTGAAATCAAGCGATCGAAAAAAGCACGCATCTTCACACCCAACGGTCCGTTCACACGGCCAGCTGAGATCTGACGAAACGGCGAAAAAAGCGTCCCCGCCAGCAGGTCAATCGAAAAGTAATCAATGGTAGTTGCTAACCGCTCTTTCAGCATCACCAGACGCTGTCGCCAGCCCGCACCATACCACCATGAAAGAATGCCGACAATAAACATAATCTTATTGTACTCCACCCCCAGCCGTTACGCTATAACAGCAGCAAGAATCAATTTATTTATGCTTTTTCTGAATCGAGCGCCTGCGTACAAGGTATAATAGATACATGTCAAAACCCTACGTTACCTTACTTGGTAAAGCTGTCCGAACAATTGCGCGTATACGCGGTGGCGGTTCTGCACTGCCAGGTTTATTTGTTGAAAAGATTGACCCAGATTTTATTCGTCGTACCCTTGCCGAGCTGCCTCATGGCACCGTTGTCATCAGTGGCACCAACGGCAAGACGACCACAACAAAAATGGTTGTCGCCCTACTAGAAAGTCAGGGGCTTAAGGTATTTACCAACCGAACCGGGAGCAACTTTACCCGAGGCGTTGCGGCCGCGTTACTCGGTGAGGTTGATAACAAGGGCAAACTTGATGCAGATATAGCCGTCCTCGAACTCGATGAAGCACACGCTGTTCATTTCGTTAAAACCGTACCGCCACATTATAGCCTGCTGCTGAATGTGATGCGTGACCAGCTTGATCGTTTTGGTGAAATCGACACAACTGCAAAGATGCTGTCACAAATCGCCAATGCCACGACCGGCACGGTCGTGCTTAACCGCGAAGATCCACGCGTAGCTGCTATCGCCAAAAGCTTATCTGCAGATAAGGTACATTACTTTGGCCTCTCGTCAGAACTAGCGCATTTATTCCCAAGTGATGATGATATGCGAAGTACCACCACAGCACCGAAACAGCTACAACGTCCTGACGCCGGCGTCATCCTTAACAAGCTAAAGGATAACCAAGCTGAATTTTTGGTTGAAGGCAAGCCACTCACAACCAGCCTGAAGCTCCATGGTATTTATAATATTTATAATGCCGCTGCCGCACTTGCCCTCGCCCGCTGTGTTTTACCTGCCGAGCATGACAAGGAAAAACTCGTCACGGCGTTATCAGAAGTCACGCCAGCCTTTGGCCGCGGTGAAACATTAACCGTTAACGGCCAGCCCTTTGAGTTAGTACTCGTTAAAAACCCGAGCGGGTTCCGTTTGAGCCTTGCCTCTTTTAAACCTAAAGACTACGCCACGATGATCGCTGTTAATGACAATTACGCTGATGGGCGTGACATGTCGTGGCTATGGGATGTCGAATTTGAGAGCCTACGTGCAGGCGGCGTTGCCGCCGTCACAGGGATGCGGGCATATGACATGGCGCTTCGCTTGCAATACGATGAAATTGAAATGTCACTTGTCGAGCCTGACCTATCCAGTGCGTTGCGTCAGTTTATTGCTGCCAGCGATGGGCCGAAACGCGTATACTGCACCTACACAGCCATGCTGGCGCTGCGACGTGAACTGGCAAAAATTACTGATGTGGAGCAAATTTCATGACCGACAAAAAACAAATTACTGTCTTGCAACTGTATCCGCGCGACATGAATATTTACGGAGACTGGGGCAATACACTTGTTCTAAAGCGCCGTCTTGAATGGCATGGCTATGACGTTAACCTTCTTGCCTATAATCCTGGAGACACATTCCCCCACGATATTGATTTGATTGTTGGCGGTGGTGGCCAAGATTCCGGCCAAGACATTATTCAAAACGACCTACTAAAAATCGCTCCTCATCTGCGCAAACTGGCCGACGACAACGTACCGATGCTTATGATCTGTGGCTTATATCAGCTCTTTGGTAAATTCTTTAAAACTCAGGACGGACATGTTATCGAAGGGATTGGCCTACTTGATATTGAAACGCACGCCGGCGCTGAACGCCTCACCGGCAACATCATCACCGAAAGCGATGTGTTTGGTGAGATTATTGGCTACGAAAACCACAGCGGCCAAACGTTTCTTGGTAAAAATGTTCACCCGCTCGGCAAAGTCGTTAAAGGTGCTGGTAACAACGGCCAAGATGATACGGAAGGTGCACGCTATCGTAACGTTATCGCCACCTATATGCACGGATCATTATTGCCGAAAAACCCGGCTATTGCCGATTTCCTTATAGAACAAGCGATCGTTCGTAAATACGGTACATTCACACCAACTGTTATTGATGACCGGTTTGCTGAGCTCGCCCGCAGCGTCGCAAGCAAGCGCCCGCGTTAATTTAACCCTGTAGTGATTTCAATTCAGCGATAATCTGCTCGCCGTGACCCAGCGGAGTAACCCGACCGTAGGCCTTTACCACCTGACCTTCAGGACTAATGATAAATGTCTTTCGCAAGATTCCCTCTTTGCCAAACATTTTCTTACCCCATGCCTCGTATGCGGTAATTGCAGCCATGTCTGGGTCGCTTAGTAGCGTAAAGTTCAGCGTGTACTTTTCTTTGAATTTGTCATGGCTACTGGCATCATCTTTGCTGATGCCAATAATCTCTGCACCAAGCGCCGCGATGTCGTCACGCGCATCACGCAGGCTACATGCTTCAACTGTACAGCCCGGTGTATCATCCTTGGGATAAAAATAAAGGACCACCCATTTGCCAGCATAGTCGGCAAGCTGATGCGCAGTGCCGCTACTGTCTTTTAGGTTGAAGTCTGGAGCAGGGTAGGGTGTAGGTTTCATCCTCTCAGTATATCGTAAACCGTATAGTATAATATACAGTTAGTGCTACAAAAAACGTCTTCACGCATCCAAACGTTTGACCTTTTACGAGGTTATTTTTTGGTGGCAATTATCCTTGACCACCTCGCCTTTTACCCAAACGGCCTTGATTGGTGGACAGGTCGTGGTCTACTATACGTCTCGGCAGCTGAAGGATTCTTTCTTATCTCTGGTATTGTGCTCGGTATTGTTCGAGGTTCAAAACTGATTGATAAGCCCTTTCTGCATGTCACCTCACTATTACTAAAGCGTGCCTTGCAGCTGTATATCACCGCTATCGTTCTGATGTTTTTCTTCACATTCGTCGGCTGGCTCTTTATGGACAATCCTGGCCTCAAAGCCGGCATTCGTCTACCAACTGAAAATATCTGGGACATCATAAAAGGTGCTCTCACCTTTGAATATATCTATGGCTGGGCCGACTATCTTCGTTTGTACGCCATTTTTATCCTTGCTAGCCCGATTGCCATGTGGCTACTACGAAACAAGCTCTGGTACGTCGTCATGGGCATTAGCCTGTTTATTTGGACGCAGTTTCACAACAGTACACTTGAGACGGCAGAGTTATCACAGGTGTATAGCTGGCAATTGATTTTCTTTGGCGGCCTGACAATTGGCTTTCACTGGAATAACATTAAACGCTGGTGGGAAAATGTACGACTACCGATTCGAAAAGCAATCACTATTAGCACCGTCAGCCTGGCAGCAGTCACAATGGTCGCCAGCTTCGTACTTGTTCACGGCGAAGAATTCATCGGTTCCTCTGCCCGCTTCTTGACCGACATAAATACAGCCATCGAACCACTGTTCAACAAAGAAGAGTTGCCGATGACCCGCATTGCCCTATTTATGATTTGGTTTGGTGCGAGCTTCTGGCTATTTACTCGATTTGAAGCTCCAATTAAACGCTGGTTTGGCTGGCTGCTACTTCCTTTTGGCCACAATTCACTATATGTCTATACGATGCACGCAATCCTAGTATTCTTTGTTCACCTACTGATCAAAGACCCAACAGGATCATGGGTAGTTAACTTCTTATTATCTGTCACCGGTGTCATGTTAGTTTGGCTAGCGGTTCGCTATAAAGTATTAATGAAAATTATTCCACGCTAAATTCACGTACATGTGTCGTATCAAATACAGATTCAGATAGCTCCTTGAAACGATCAGAGAACTCTACGCCCGGTTCGCCGTCATAAATATAGTAGACTCGCTCGGCAAGACCAACAAGATCATTTGAATTAACCACGCGTAGCGGGCTATTAGAAACCGGTGCATAGCCGCCACTTAATTCAGCCGTTTCATTAAAGAAATACACTTGGCAATGTGGGAGATAATATAAAAGTTCGATTGCTACATACGGATCTTTGGCGACAATTAACGCATCGCCGCTACAATCAGCGGTTACTACTTCGGCGGCGTATTTGGTACTTGGCAATTGCGAACGTTGGAAATTATAATTGCCAATTTGCATCAAATGTATCGCACCTCCAGCCATGACAGCCAACAACAAGCCTGCGCCCAGCCACGCTCGTACCGACTTCTGATGCGCAAAGGTTAGGGCTACGGTTGCACCTATAAATAGCAGACCGCCAACAATCAGGTGTGCCAAATAACGCTCGATGTACATTGGTTTTGCCAGCGAAACTGCCATCAATAACAAAACGGGGACAAGTAAATAGAGACCCAGTAGAACAAGGTGCTGACGCTCATGCAACGAAGCGTGCTTGAATGCTTTAATTGCAAAGTATACGACTGCGATAATAACGAGAAGAATCAGAAACGAGCCAATAACCCCTGGTTGCCAAACTGGCTGATAGAGGAAGTTAAACGTTACAATACCCAGCAATTGCTCGAGCGTAAGAGTCCGCACAACTGGCGACAACGCACCATTACCCAATTGCTCAAGAAAGGTAGGTAGCCACGGGATAAACAAAACGATGCTTGCCGCAAAT
>Ga0157369_10010108_pt1 | contig 10769 bp, 11 predicted proteins | sample C25metaG_FD_113461 | JGI IMG/M metagenome (GOLD analysis project Ga0157369, IMG submission 113461) | Corn rhizosphere microbial communities from Kellogg Biological Station, Michigan, USA - C2-5 metaG | ecosystem: Host-associated > Plants > Roots > Rhizosphere > Soil | place: USA: Michigan...
AGCCAATTTTTGGATCTCAAGGCGCTCAAGGGCGATAGCTCGGACAATATTCCGGGCGTGCCGGGCGTGGGCGAAAAAACAGCGGTGCAGCTGTTGCAGGAATGGAAAACGCTGGACGGCGTGTACGAGAACCTGGCGCTGATTAAAGAAAGTGTGCGCAAAAAGCTTGAGACCGGGCGCGAGCTGGCCTATATGAGCAAAAAACTGGGTGCCATATGGACGGACGCCCCGCTAAAACTCGACCTCAAATCCGTCGACGGAAGCAAATGCGAGCCCGCAAAAGTGCTCGAAAAGCTCGAAAAGCTGGAGTTCCGCAACCTGGTGCGCCAGCTGCCGGAAGTAATGCAGGTGGCAAGCGCACAAGCTCCACGTTCCAAATCCCACGCATTCAGTTCGGTACCAAGGGAGAACCACATCGTGGATAGCGCGAAGAAGCTTGCCATGTTCCAAATTCCCAACTCCAAATTCCTGTACATCCATAGCCAGGCGGCTGGCAAACACGGCCGCGACCCGCGGGTGCTCATCTTTAGCACCGATGGCGATGGCGCCCATACTATTGACCTTGCTAAGGTTGCTAGCGAAGAGGTCCTTTCTAAACTTCAAGATCTAAGCTCTAAGACTTCTCTAGTGGGTTACGATGTAAAGTCGAGCCTTCAGGCGCTGCTCGGACTAGGTGTTACAGAGCTGCCGCCGGTCGGGCACGATGTGCTCATCGGCAGCTTCCTTATCAATAGCTTACGCCGCGAGCAGACTCTGACTGAGCTAGCGCACGCCGACCTTGGCTACGACGGGTCGCCGTTCGAAGATCTTGATCCAGACGAGCTCATCAGCCGGGCGCCGGAAATCATCGCCGTTATCCATGCCCTGCATGTGCAGCAGGCCAAAGAACTCGCCAGCATGCCAAAACTGCCGGAGGTAGCAGCAAATGTCGACTGGCCGGTTATACCGGTACTGGCGCGCATGGAGTGGCGTGGCATCCAGCTCGATAGCGACTACCTGAAAAAGTTCGCAGTAGAGCTCGAAGACAGCATTTCCGACCTCGAGCAGGAGATTTACGGCCACGCCGGCAAAGAATTCAACATCGGCAGCCCCAGTCAGCTGGCCGATATATTGTTCGAAACGCTGCAGCTGCCTGCGAAGGGCATCAAAAAGGGCAAAACCGGCTACAGCACGGCTGCCAATGAGCTCGACAAGCTGCGCGGCCTGCACCCTATCATCAACCTCATCACCCAGTACCGTGAAGTCACTAAGCTCAAAAATACGTATGTCGACACCCTGCCGAAACAGGCAGATGGCCACAGCCGGGTGCACACCACGTTCGCCCTTACCGTAGCGCAGACCGGGCGGCTGAGCAGCAACGACCCCAACCTGCAGAACATTCCGGTGCGCACCGAGCTGGGCAAGCGCATTCGCACGGCCTTTGTGGCCGGCAAGGGTAAGCAGCTGGTTAGTGCCGATTACAGCCAGTTTGAGCTGCGCCTGGCGGCCGCCATGAGCGGAGATAAGAACATGGTCGATATGTTCAACCGCGGCGCCGACATCCACGCCACCACCGCGGCGCAGATATATGGCCGCGAGCTCGAAGACGTTACCAAACAGATGCGCTCGGCTGCCAAAACGGTCAACTTCGGCGTGCTGTACGGCATGAGCGCCCATGGTCTTTCCGTGGCTACCGGCATGACGCGCGAGCAAGCCCAGAAATTCATCGACGCCTACTTTGAACTCCGCAAGCCGCTTCTCGGCTACCTCGACGGCCTGAAAGAACAGGCGCGCAAAGACGGCTACGTCGAAACGCTGTTCGGCCGCCGCCGCCCCATGCCCGATATCCATTCCAGCAACTTCATGGTACGCAGTGGCGCCGAGCGGGCCGCCATGAACATGCCCATTCAGGGCACCGAGGCGGACCTTATGAAGCTCGCCATGGTGGCGGTTGATAAAGAGCTGGCGGCTATCCCGAACGCCCACCAACTGCTGCAGATCCACGATTCTATTTTGGTCGAGTGCGATGAAGCCGACGCCCAGAAGGTCGCCGGCGTGCTCAAAAAGACCATGGAAGCCATCGACCCCGACCTCCCCGTAAAACTTCTGGTAGACGTCAGTATAGGCGACAACTGGGGCGAGTTGTGACCAGCATATCAGATGATTTCTTTGAGGTGGGAAGCGAAGTTGCTGAACCACTTTTTGACAAGCTCTCAATTGATTTAGCCAAACAGTTGTTTGGAGCAGATATCAAAGATGTTGCTGGTGATACGCCTGGACTAAAATTATTAGTTTTTGCCGGAAAGCTGTTTAATAGCGGCGTACATTACTGGCAAGCATTAAAATTACAGGCTTTCCTAGAAGCAGTGCAAAATGGAAAAGCGGGACTAGAAGACTTCAAACGGCTAGAGGAAAAGAAAAAACAAGACCTGAGAGCCTTTCTGATTAGTGAGTTAGATAAGCAGACGGCAGAAAAGCAGGCAGAAGCGCTCGGATATCTACTCGTAGCAAACCTGAGCGGTGAGATTCGTGATTCGTTGTTTCAGGCAGTTGCTCATGAAATAAAGAATACAAACCCAGCAGTTTTTACGAGTCTTCACCAAACCCCCTTTAATAGAAGAGAAATCAAAGCAGGCATAATTATTGAAGGCCCTTTACACTATTTGCCTTCTTCTTTTACATCTTCAAGTAATGAGATGATCCAATTTGCCAGTTTTAGTCTATTAACAGACCTTGGCCATGTATTTTTTAAATATGTCTATGATCCAATGGCAGCGACACTTACAGAGCACCAAGGTGAGTAACGATAGGAAAGAAGCGGAACGTGGCAGGGAATTGCTGGCGACGGTGCGGCATGCGGCGATGGCGACGGTGAACGAAGACGGCACCCCGCACAATACGCCGTTCTACTATCTTGTAGATGATGCTCGCGAGCATATATATTTAGCTTCCAGCCCGGACGCAGTGCATTCGCAAAATATTGCACGGACCGGCCAGGCATTCGTTGTCATTTACCAGGCAGGGCAAGGCAGTGGGCTGTATCTGCAGGCCGAAAACGCCCACGAAATTACCGACGAATCCGAGCTGCAGCAAGGCCTGAAAGTCTGGAATGCCAACCGTGCCGAGGAAGGCAAGCCGCCGCTTGCAGCGGACTTCTTTGCCGGTGACAGCCCGCAGCGTATGTATAAGTTCGACCTGGTGCGTTACTACGTAAACCATAGCGAAAAAGACACCGCTGGCAACATCCTGCGCGACATTCGCACCGAAATAACCAGGGAGGACCTACTGAAATGAGGAAGTTTTTGCTGAACAAATTGGTGCGGGACGGGGTTGTGCCGGATATGGAGGCGAAAGGCCAGCAGGTGGTACACCGGCGGCTCGACAACTTAAGTTTCTACCGTGAAACGGGCCGGAAGGTCATGGAAGAAACGGCTGAACTTGACCCGACGGCTACGCGGGACAAGATTGTCACGGAGCTTGCCGATAGAAAAGAAGCGCTGCTTACGGCCGATGAAGCCGACAAGGATTTGATGGCCGAGCTGGGCATTGCGCCAGAAGAAGTAGAGGCAGCCCGGCTGAAACGCCGCGAAGAGCGCGGTGGTTTTGATGAGCGTATGTATGTCGAGAGCGTCACCCTGGCCGACGACGACCCGTGGGCCGCCTACTACGCCAAAGAACCCGACCGCTTCAAGGAAATACCGGAGTAAAGATATGGAGCAACCAAAAGACAACTATTTCGTAGCGCTGAAACTTTTCCTGCGAGATGAGGAGAAGCTGCTTATTACGCACGATATTTTCGGTGCATGGGATCTACCGGGCGGGCGCTTCAGGAAAGATGAGTTTGATGCGCCATTTGAGTCAGTGATTGCCCGAAAAATGAAAGAAGAGTTAGGTGAATCAGTTCAATATCAAGTTACAAGTAAAGCGCCCGTAGTACTATTTCGGGTAGAGCGGCTTGAACACAGCAGCCAGCAAATGGTCCGGATTTTTGCACTTGGCTACACGGCTGCATATCTCGGTGGCGAGATTGTGCTCGGTGACCACCATGACCAAATGGAGTGGGTCGACGTCAATACTTTTAATCCTAGCGATTACTTCACTGGCGGCTGGCTAGCGGGCGTGCAAGAGTACCAGCAGCTAGTTCGTGGCGCGCATTCATAACGAGTAGAAAGTCACAATTCTTACAGCATTTACTGGCGGGGCGGTGGAAAATATAGTTACAGAGTGGGTCACGCGAACTGGGTCACATAAAGCCACTCTTCGTATATACGGAGGAACTAGTATGGCTATGGAAACTTTTAGCGAACACCTATCAATAACTTCACCACCCAAGGCAGATGAGTCTGCCGGAGTCTTGATGGAGGGCGAGGAAGGCCACCTTACGGTGGACGACGCGCTTGCCATCGCGCAATTACTCGAAGATAGCAGTCCGAAACAATCGGTTGCCGATGGCTGGGAAGAGCGGGCGCGGGATGTGCAGCCGGGTCGAGGATATGAAGTGGCTGACGTGGGCCGTACGAGCCATTTTCTGGGCGATGTCGCTACCACCGGTTTTGACCGCGACCGGTTCAGCACGCCCTACGGCATGCCTACGGTTCGCACTCGGCGAGCGCTTTCTAAGCTGTTCATTCCTCGCGTAAACATGTAGCCGCGACTTCTCGCCCGGCCTGGTAAATATGCATTATGCTTGCATTCGCTGAAGCATAAGCGTATTACAAATAGTAAGGTAAAAACAGAAACATGACTGAAGCTCGGATAGTATCAGAAGCATATACCCCAGAAGAAGTACAAATTCTGGGCGAGCCAGCCGAGCGCCACTTACATTCCGTACCCGACAACGCGCGGCTGAGTGTCGAGCAGTGGGGGCAGTGGTGGGAATCATACATACCGCCAGTTGGTGGCCGGCAGCTCAGCAGAGAGGAAGATTTAGACTGGTGGCATGGGCTACCAGGGTGGCGGAAAGATTTATACAGGATACCGGCAGGAATTTCGCCGGAGAACCGGGCAGAATGGCTGCGGATACTGGGACTTAGTACTATCAGCTATGCCACCGAAACGGCGCTGAGCACCACGATAGATGTATCTGGCGTGCAAGAAGTATAGCTTGTTGCCATAATAGGCTATTTGTGATAAAATAGGCTCTAGAATTATGGATGTACGCAGTGGACTCCGGACTATCATCGCAGCGCTTGTGGGCCTCGGTATCGTGGTACTCATTATCGTGCTGCTTGTTAAGGCTATCTTCGGTGGGGGCGGCCCGGCTGCACCAACGATAGATGTTGGCAAATACGCCAATACGAACGCGGTAGCTACGCTGCTGGTAGATGGTCCGACGAATGTCGACCAAGACCACCGGCAGGTGAAAATTACCGTGACTGGCACCCAAAACGAAATCGACATCATCCAGGGGTACCAGGGGCACGTTATCGATAGCCGTACCTACAGCAGCAACCCGGCCGCTTTCGGTGCGTTTTTGCAGTCGCTGAAGCTGCTTGATTTCTCGAAGGGCAGCGCCAGCCCGACCGATTACCGCGGCTACTGCCCGACCGGCGATCGCTATGTGTACAGCTTCAACAATGGCACGAAAGACCTCTTTAGTTTTTGGTCTACCACCTGTAATCAAGGGACGTTCGGCGGTAACCGCAACGCAGTGCGAGCGCTGTTTTACGCCCAGGTGCCAGATAGCGATTTCGAGCAGCTTACCGGCAGCATCCCGCTCTAAAAGGCGGTACAATAGCTAGATGATTCGCGCGATTATATTCGACTGTTTCGGAGTGATTATCGATGACGCACTGTCGGTATTGTGCCAGCAGCTTGGCCCCGAAGAGCGCCGTGAAGCGACCGATATAATGCACGCTTCTCATCGGGGTTTGATAGCTCCCGAGGAGTCCAATCGTAAGGTGGCTGCGCTGCTCGGCATGGGTATGCAGCAATATCGTGCGGCTATCCAAGATGGCGAAATCAAGGACCGGGCATTACTGGAGTATATCGTTCAGCTGAAAGCGCAGTACAAAACCGCCATGTTAAGCAATATCGGCCTGGGGGGCATTACCAGGCGCTTCACGTCCGAAGAATTGGCGTGTTTTGACGCTGTGGTGGCTTCTGGTGAAATTGGCTACGCCAAGCCCGAGCCGGAAGCTTATGAAATCACGGCCAGTAGGCTTGGTGTGCGGCTCGATGAGTGCGTGTTTACGGACGACCATGAGGAATATTGCGAGGGTGCTCGCGGGGTAGGCATGCAGGCCATTCTGTACACAAATTTTACTCAGTTTAAAGCCGATTTAGAGAAGTTATTAGCCGATTCTTAGCATAATTCGCTTGTTTGTGCCGGCGGCTTCCTGCAGCTTCGGCAGGTTCATGCGGAGCGACCCGATGAGGGCGGCGCTATGGGCAGATACGACTATGCCGCGCTGGATCAGGCTCACGCTGACCTCGGCGTCGTAGTAGCGCCGCACGTAGTCTTTTATGGCGCGGATTTCCGGCGGTTCGTCCATATCGCGCTGCCGCAGCAGGTCTCCGAGATTATCCATGCCACCAGTATACCGTAGGCGGGCGCCAGCCCGCCTACGGTATACTGTTTATATGCCAGAGTTACCGGAGGTTGAAACCATCCGCATGGGTTTAAGTGAGCTGCTACCCGGCCGGGTAGTGCGCGCAGTGACGCACGACAACCCCAAATCGTTCCCCAACGCCCCCGCCGACGTGAACGTATTTCTAATAGGCGCGGAAGTGGTAGGCGTGCAGCGCCGGGCCAAAGTGCTGCTTATAGAGCTCAGTAGCAAATACTCGCTTGTCATACACCTGAAAATGACCGGCCAGCTGGTGTTCGTTTCAGCCGATACACGGTTCGGAGCAGGGCACCCGAACGATTCGCTGATACACGCGTTGCCCGATAAATCCACGCGCGTCGAGTTCACGTTCACGGATGGGAGTCGTCTGTTTTTCAACGACCAGCGCAAATTCGGCTGGGTCAGGCTGCTGCCGACGGCCGAGGTGCCGAATATCGATTTTATGAGAAAGGTCGGGCCGGAACCGCTCGATGCCAGCTTCACCGCCGGGGAATTTGCCGAACGGCTTATGCGGCGTAAAAATACCAGCATCAAGGCGGCCATATTGGACCAAACGGTGCTTGCCGGCATCGGTAATATCTATGCCGATGAAAGCCTGTGGGGTGCCAAAATCCACCCGGCGACGCTGGTTAAAAACGTCTCGCGGCAGAAAATCTCGAGCCTATTTACGGAAATCCAGTACGTACTGAACCTCAGCATCCAAAAAGGGGGTAGTAGCGACAAGAATTACGTGAACGCCGAGGGCAAACGGGGCAGCTACCTCAGCTTCGCCCGCGTGTTCCGGCGCGAGGGCCAGCCCTGCCCGCGTTGCGGCACGACCATCGTCAAACTCCGCGTCGCTGGTCGCGGCACCCACATCTGCCCCAAAGAGCAAAAGGTGGTGCAGAAATGATCATTACCCTCACTGGCACCAACGACGTACTGCGGCAGGAGGTGCTGAGCCAGCTCGTGAGTGAGTTCGTGGCCGAGCACACCGACATGGGCTTGGAGCGGCTGGACGGGGAAGAGGCCAGCTACGAGCAGATGCATGCGGCCGTGCAGAGTCTGCCGTTTTTAGCCGCCCGCAAGCTCATTATTGTGCGCACGCCGAGCGCTAACAAAGACTTTATAGAGCATTTTGAACAATTTTTGGCTGACGTGGCCGAAACCAACGATGTAGTGCTGGTGGAGCCGAAGCTTGATAAGCGCCTAGCCTATTACAAACAGCTCAAGAAGCAGACCGATTTCCGCGAGTTCGCGGTGCTGGATGGCAATAGCCTGGCACGCTACCTCGTAGATTACGCGAAAAAGCAGGGCGGCAGCCTCGGCAGCAGCGACGCGCGGCTGCTCGTCGACCGCGTGGGCCTGAACCAGCTGACGCTGCAGCACGAGATTGACAAACTACTGGCGTACAATCCGAAAATCGACCATAAAAGCATCGAACTTTTGACTGAGCGCGAACCGCAGAGCAGCGTTTTCGAGCTGCTCGATGCCGCCTTTGCCGGTAACGCTAAAAAAGCCGCGCAACTCTACAAAGAACAGCGGGCGATGCAGGTGGAACCGCAGCAAATCATCGCTATGCTGGTATGGCAGCTGCATATATTGGCCATCGTCAAAACGGCCGGGCCAAAAAGCGCCGACACGGTGGCCAAAGAGGCCAAAATCAGCCCGTTCACAGTCCGCAAAACCCAGAACCTGGCCCGCCGTATTTCGCTGGCTCAACTCAAAAAACTCATAACAGATCTCCGTGAGTTCGACGTACGCCTCAAAAGCGAAGCCCTGAACGCCGACGAAACCGTCCAATATTACCTCCTGAATCTGGCGCAATAAAAAACCGCCCGGTTTAGGGGCGGTTTTATGGATCAGCAGGGTGCTATTTCTTGGGAGCGGCTTTTTTAGCGGCAGGCTTGGCGGCTGGCTTTTTAGCTGCAGGGGCTTTCTTGGCAGCAGTGGGCTTCTTGGCCGGAGCTTTTTTAGCGGCAGGCTTTGCTGCAGGGGCTTTCGCCTTTGGAGCGGCAGCTTTCTTGGGGGCTGCACTTTTAGCGGGGCTGGCTTTGGTAACACCAGCAGCGGCTTTGGCGGCGCGAGCGGCCTGAGCCTTCTTGCGGGCGACTTTGTTGGGGTGCATCACCCCCTTTTTGCCGGCTTTGTCGAGCTCGCTCTGAACCTTGTCGAGGGCTTTCAGGGCCTTTTTCTTATCGGTCGCGGTCAGGGCCTTGCCAAAGGCTTTGACGGCCGTCTTGAGAGAGCGCTTAGTTTTGCTATTGCGCACAGCGGCCTTGTTGTTGACCTTGACGCGCTTTTTAGCTGATTTGATGATGGGCATTAATCGTTTCCTTACAATTTAGTAGTTATCGTCGGGTTGAAACTATAACAGATACCACCACTGTCTGTAAAGGGAATACCTCACAGATAACGCGTGGCTCTAGCCGGTTACCTGTGAAAACCTCTTGTGGACAGAAGGCTTCGTGTGCTACTATGCCAACAAATATAAGCATAAGGCTTAAAATAAAAACCATGGATCCACAACAGCAACAACTTACCGACCGCATAAAACAGGCGCAAAACATCCTGGTGACGGTTAGTAGTAACCCGAGTGTCGACCAGCTGTCGGCGGCTATCGGCCTGACGCTGGTACTGAACAAACTGGGCAAGCACGGCACAGCCGTTTTCAGCGGCGAAGTGCCGAGCACGCTGGAGTTTTTGAAGCCGGAAGACACGCTCGAGAAAAACACCGACAGTTTGCGCGATTTCATCATCGCCCTCGATAAGAGCAAGGCCGACAAGTTGCGCTACAAGGTCGAAGACCAAGTGGTGCGGATTTTCATCACACCGTACAAAACATCTATTTCCGAAAAAGATCTCGATTTTAGCCAGGGCGATTTTAACGTCGATGTCGTCGTCGCACTCGGCGTGACCGAGCAGCAGGACCTCGACGCGGCCATCACGGCGCACGGCCGCATTTTGCACGACGCCACAGTAGCTTCTCTGAGCACCGCAGGACAGGGGTCATTAGGCAGCATCAACTGGGTTGATCCGAACGCCAGCTCTCTCAGCGAAATGGTAGTGAGCCTAGCTGAGGGGCTAGATAAAAAGGCCATGGACGGCCAGATTGCCACAGCGCTCCTCACTGGTATAGTGGCTAGCACCGACCGCTTCCGTAACGAGCGTACCAAGCCGAAGACCATGAGCGCCAGCGCCGAGCTGATGGCTGCCGGTGCCAACCAGCAGCTGATTGCCGATGAACTGGAACCGGCTCTGGAGCCCGCGCCGGTGCCGCCGGCCGAGCCGGAAGCCCCTGCCGAAAATGCTGGGGAGACGCAACCAGACGCAGAAGCGTCCCAAGGCGCAGCTCCCGAGGAGCCGGCCGCCGAAGCGCCCAAGCCCGAGCCGGGCATGCTCGAAATTGATCACGAAGCCGCGGGTGGCTCCGGTGCCGATTCGACTCCGGATGACGCAACCCCAACAGATGCAGAAAAGCCGGCCAATACCGATACCCAGCCGCAAATCCATGTTGACGACGAAGGCATGCTGACGACGCTCCAAGATGGCGCTACGCCGCCAACTAGCTCGCAAACTTCCGCCGCTCAGGTGCCCGGTCCGCCTGAACCCGACAGCTCTGCTGTGAAGCGCGAGCGTGTCATCGAATCGCCGGCTGCCGGCGGGGAAGCGCTGACCGCCAACACGCAGCCCGAGCCGGATGACCCGGCGTCCGACGAGCTGACCCTGCCGCCTACGCAGGAGCCCTTGCTGCAGCACAACGCATCTGTTTTGCCGCCCTCCGCCCCAGCTCCATCCGCTCCGTTCCAGCCAGCTCCAGCCAGCTGGCAGCCCCCAGCCGGCTCAGCCGAGCCAGATGAGACCCTCGCCGAAATCGAGCAGGCTGTCGATAGCCCGCACTTGCAGACAGAAGCCCAGGGAGCTCCGGCCACGCAGGTGGATGACGCCCGCAGCGCCGTCGAGGCGGCCCTGAACAGCGCCGCGGCACCGGCTAACCCGCTTGAGCCTATTACTGCGCTCAATGCCCAGCCACTCGGCCCGGACTTGCAGCATGGCAACCCGGTTCCGTCGCCTATGCCATCGCCGCCAGCTAGCGTGGCAAACCCTGGATTCAGCGAATCCACCCCTGGTAATTCGCCAGCCGATCAAACACTCGACATGCCGCTGCCGCCATCCTCTTCGGCATCGCCCAGCGCTTTCCCGGGTGCACCTGCCCAAGGTACCGGCCAAAACCCCGGCGGC
>Ga0157369_10010111_pt1 | contig 10767 bp, 11 predicted proteins | sample C25metaG_FD_113461 | JGI IMG/M metagenome (GOLD analysis project Ga0157369, IMG submission 113461) | Corn rhizosphere microbial communities from Kellogg Biological Station, Michigan, USA - C2-5 metaG | ecosystem: Host-associated > Plants > Roots > Rhizosphere > Soil | place: USA: Michigan...
CCCGACCCGCGGATGCGGGAAGTCATGGCGGCCGCCGTCAAGCATTTGCACGCCTTCGCTCGCGAAGTGAATCTGACTCCCGGCGAATGGATCAAGGGCGTCGAGTTCATGACCCTTGTCGGCAAGATGTGCACGCCGGCACGCCAGGAATTCATCCTGCTTTCCGACACGCTCGGCCTGTCTGCGCTCGTCAACGGCCTGCATGACAAGACCGCGATTGAGGAGGGCACGCATACCAGCCTGCTCGGCCCCTTCTATCGCGAGGCCTCGCCGACGCTCGCTGCCGGCAGCCAGATTGCGAAGCACGTGAAGCCGGGCACCGAATGCGTGCTTTATGGCCGCGTCACCGATATCAATGGCAAGCCGCTGGCGGACGCCACGGTTTCCGTCTGGCAGACCGGCGCCGACGGCCTTTATGACATCCAGGAGGATGCCGCGTCAGTGGATTATCGCGGCGTGTTCGGCACCGACAAGAACGGCCTCTATGTGGTGCGCACGGTCAAGCCGCGCGGCTATTCGATTCCCATGGATGGTCCCGTCGGCGCCATGGTGAACGCACAGAGACGGCACGGCATGCGGCCGGCCCATATCCATTTCCTGGTCGGCTCTCCCGGTTATCGCGAGCTCGTCACCGCGCTCTATCTGCGCGACGACCCGCATCTGGATGACGACGTCGTGTTCGGCTCCTCCGACGATCTCGCCGTCGACATCGTTCTCAATGATCCGGACTGTCCAGTTCGGGGCGTGCCGAGCATTCGCTTTGACCTCAAGCTGTCGCGTGAGGGCGAGGCGGACAAGACCAGCGGACGTGTCGGCTCCGACCCGTCCGCGATCCTGAAGGAAGCGAAAGTTGCTGCGCCGGCGCCAGCGGCAAGTTAAGTCTGATCGAACGGGCGCCGACTCCAATCAAAACATTAATCGCCAAGAAAAACTGCGTAGAGGGGAAACATGAATCGTAGAGAGCTGATCGGCGGGGCAACGGCCGTCGTTGCGCTTGGACTGACCTCGGCGGCCTATGCGGAAGAGCCGCCGATCAAGATCGGCATGTCGATGCCACAGACCGGCGGCCTTGCCGGCGGCGGCAAGCCTTCGCTGCTCGGAATCGAAATCTGGCGCGACGACATCAACGCGAAGGGCGGTCTGCTCGGCCGCAAGATCGAGCTGGTCGTTTACGACGACAAGTCCAGCGCGTCCGAGACGCCCGCGCTCTATGCCAAGCTGATCGACGTCGACAAGGTCGACCTGTTGTTTGCGCCCTATGCGACGGTACCGACGGCTCCGATCCTGCCGCTGGTCAAGCAGCGTGGCCTGCTCCTGATGGGCAATTTCTCGTTCCAGGTGAACAGCAAGGTCCATCACGACATGTGGTTCAACAATGCGCCGTGGGGACCGGCCGACAGCTGGGCCACCGGCTTCCTGACGCTGGGTCAAAAGGCCGGCGGCAAGACCATGGCGCTGCTCGCGGCCGACCAGGAGTTCGCGCAGAATCTCGCGAAGACCGCGCGCGACGTCGCCAAGAAGCTCAACCTTTCGATCGTCTACGATCAGTCCTATCCGCCGAGCACGGCCGAGTTCTCCAGCATCATTCGCGCGGTCAACGCCGCCAAGCCGGACATCATCTTCGTCGCTTCCTATCCGCCGGATTCGGCGGGGATCATGCGTGCGGTCAACGAGATCGGGGTTGGCGACAACGTCAAGATCTTCGGCGGCGCCATGGTCGGCCTGCAGTTCGCGTCCGTGATGGAGAACATGGGCTCGCTGCTCAACGGTGTCGTGAACTACAATACCTGGCTGCCGGAGCCCAGCATGTATTTCACCGGCACCAAGGAGTTCTTCGAGAAGTACAACAAGCGCGCCGTCTCGGCGAAGGTCGATCCGCTCGGCTACTATATCGCGCCTTACGGCTACGCCATGGGGCAGATGATCGAGCAGGCCGTCAATGCGACGAAGTCGCTCGACCAGAAGGGCATCGCGAAATACCTGCACGAGCACACGATGCAGACCATCGTCGGTCCGATCACCTATGCGGAGGACGGCGAATGGAAGCAGAGTGCGACGCTGGAAGCGCAGTTCCGTGGCATCAAGGACAAGAACATGGATCAGTTCCGCCAGCAGGGTAAGCAGGTGATCCTGTTTCCTGACAATCTGAAGACCGGAGAGCTGGTGGCTCCCTTTGAGGCCGCGCGCAAGTAGTGGCGAACGGCTGGCGCGATGACGCTTCTCACTGAACGCCGTCGCGCTCTGGCGCATGATCCGGAAAAAGCCTGCCCACACCTGGACAGCAGGGTGCGCCGCGGTTTTCCGAAAAGCATGCCCTCGGGCTTGACCCGAGGGATCATGCGCAAACAAGAACCTAGAGCGTGATGACGGTTCATCCTGATCTCATGACGCTCTAGCGGGGACGAGGAGGGCTAGTGTTCTCGATTGAATTGCTGCGCGACGCCGTCGTGCTCGGCGTGCTGCTCGGCTGCTTCTACGCAGCCGTCAGCGTCGGCTTGTCCATCTCGTTTGGCCTGCTCGATGTGCCGCAGGTCGCGCACCCTGCCTTCCTGGTACTCGCCTCCTACGCCGTGTACTGGCTCAACGATAGCTATGAGATTGATCCGCTGCTGGCCGGGCTCATCATTTCTCCGGTGTTTTTCGTGCTCGGCATGATCACCTACCGCATCTACCACGTGACCTTCGAGAAGCGGGGCAGCGATGCTGGCGTGCGCGGCATCGCATTCTTCTTTGGCGTCGCCTTCATCGTCGAGGTGCTGATCATCCTGCAATTCGGCGTCGATCAGCAATCGGTCAGCGCCTCCTACATCGGCAAGGCCTGGAGCTTCGGCGACTTGCGAATTCCGGTCCGGCAGCTCGTGGCCTTTGGCGTCGCATTGGTGCTGACCGGAGGGCTCGCCGCCTATTTGTCGAAGACCTTCATGGGCCGCGCCATCCGCGCCGTCGCGCAGGACGAGGAGGGGCTGCGGCTGATGGGCGCCAACCCGGTGCGGATCAAGCAGGTCGCGTTCGGGATCGCGACCGCCGTGCTGGGGCTCGCCGGCGCGCTGCTCATCATTGTTGCGCCCGTCGATCCGACGCTCGACCGCGTCTATATCGGTCGTACCTTCTGCGTCGTGGTCATGGCCGGCCTTGGCAGCATCTCCGGCACGCTGCTCGCCTCCATCATCCTGGGCGTGGCCGAGTCGATCGTGCTCACCATGTTCGGCGCCTCCTGGGCGCCGGCAATCTCCTTCACGCTGCTGCTGGCCGTGCTCGCCGTGCGGCCGCAGGGCCTGCTCGGCAGGTGATCCATGCAGCGTAGCTCGATCGTTTTCTGGCTTGGCGCGGCGATCTTCCTGGTCGCGATGCTGCTGATGACGCAGTTCATCCGCAACGAATACCCGTTCTTCGCCGGCTATGTGATCCTGCAATACGTGGTGCTGTCGGTCGCCTGGACCATCCTTGGCGGCTATGCCGGCTACGTGAATTTCGGCACCAACGCCTTTTTCGGGGTCGGGGTCTACACCGCCGTCCTGCTGGCTCAGGCATTCTCGGCGCCGCTCAGCATCCAGATCCTGGTGGCGGCGGTCATGGGGGCCTTGCTGGGGCTTGGTGTCGGCCTCTTGACGCTGCGGATGCGGGGCATCTTCTTCTCGATTGCCACCATTGCGGTGGCCATCGTCATCGAGACCGCAGTCACGAACTGGCGCTATGTCGGCGGCGCCGCCGGCATCCAGTTGCAGCGGCCACCGGTCACGGAGCCGTTCGACAGCTATGTGAAGATGCTGTTCTTCGTCCAGGCGGTGCTGGTAGTCGTCGCCATCGTTGTCGCGCGCTTCATCCAGAACTCGCGAATGGGCCGCGGCCTGCACGCGCTACGCGACGACGAGCTCGCGGCCGAATGCACGGGCGTGCCGACGCTGCGGCTGAAGCTGATGGCCTGCGTGATCTCGGGGGCGCTGATGTCGGCCGGTGGTGCGCCGGCCGCGATGTATCTGCAATTCGCCAATCCTGATTCCGCATTCAACCTGAACTACTCGGTTTCGGTGCTGGCCATGTCGCTGATCGGCGGCACGGCGAACTGGATCGGTCCCGTCCTTGGCGCGGTCCTGCTTGCCAGTACGCAGCAATTCTTGACAGTGACGATCTCCTCCGAAGTCAATGTGCTGGTGCTCGGCGTGATGCTCGTGCTGTTCGTGGTAGCGGCGCCGAAAGGCATCGTCGGCCTGGTCAGCCGCTTTGCGGGCAAGGGGAAGCACGCATGACCGGTTCGGCTCCCGAAGCGCCGCTGCTGCGCATCGACACCCTGACCAAGACCTTTGGCGGCTTTGTCGCGCTCGACCACATCAACGTCGAAATCCGCAAGGGCGAGCGCTTCGGCCTGATCGGCCCCAACGGCTCGGGCAAGACCACGCTGGTCAACTGTATTTCCGGCGCCTTGCGCCCAAACAAGGGCGCGGTGACATTCGCGGGCGAAAACATCACGCCCCTGCCGGCGAACCAGCGCTCGCATCGCGGCATCGCCCGCAGCTTCCAGATTCCGCGCCCCTTCCGCAGCATGACGGTGCTCGAGAACCTGATGGTGGCGCTCGACTTTGCCACGCACGGTCACTTGTTCGAGACCGCCTCGCACCGCCGCGATGCGGCGATGTCGATCCTGACGCGGATCGGGCTCGCGCCTAAGGCCCAGTCGGCGACCACTTCGCTCACGCAAGTCGAACTGCGGAAGATGGAGCTGGCGCGCGCCATGGCGACGGGCCCAAAACTCCTTATCTCGGACGAAGCGATGGCGGGGCTGTCCACCTCCGAGGTCGACGAGGTGCTGGACCTCCTGCTCAGCTTAGGTGGTGAGGACATTGCCATCATCATGATCGAGCACATCATGCAGGCAGTGATGCGCTTCTCGGAGCGCGTGATGTGCCTCGACGCCGGCAAGGTGATTGCGATCGGCCCGCCCAGCGAAGTGATGGCAAACCCGCGCGTCCAGGAGGCCTATCTTGGCACTTAGCCTGTCGATCGAGGGCCTCGATGCCGGCTATGGCGCGGTCAAGGCGCTGCGCGGCGTCTCGATGCGCGTCGAGACTGGCGAGACCGTGGCGCTGCTCGGCACCAACGGCAACGGCAAGAGCACGCTGATCAAATGCATCATGGGATTGGTGCGGCCCGCGCGCGGCAGCGTGTCGCTTTCGATCGACGGCACGGCGCATGACCTGACGCGGCTGACGCCCGAGCAGATCGTCGATCTCGGCGTGGCGCTGGTACCGGAAGGACGGCGACTGTTCCCCAAGCTGACGGTCGTCGAGAATCTGATGCTCGGCGCCTTCCGCAAGGCGGCCCGCAGTGCCATCCAGCGCAATCTGGCGATGGCCTTCGAGACCTTTCCGGTGCTGAAGGAGCGCAAGAACCAGCTCGCCGGCACCATGTCCGGCGGCCAGCAGCAGATGCTCGCGATCGGCCGCGCGCTGATGTCATCGCCGCGGCTCTTGCTGGTCGACGAGCCTTCGGTCGGGCTGTCGCCGCTGCTGGTCTCGCAGACGATTTCCAAAATCGGCGAGCTCAAGCAGAGCTTTGGTCTGACGGTGCTGATGGCCGAGCAGAATTTCAACCAGGCGATCCGCATCGCAGACCGCGGTTACATCATCGTCCATGGCGCGATCGCGGTCTCGGCCGCCTCCGTCGACGAGCTGAAGGCCAACGACATCGTCAAGCGGCTCTATCTGGGCGGGGTGGCTTGACCGCCGGACGGGAGGCGTCGTGCGGCCGTTTGTGCTAGCTTCGGTCATGGATTGGCTTCGATGGCAATGGCAGCAGCACTGGGTCGTGATCCTGGCTTCCGGTCTTATCGCCGCGCTGTTCGTGGCGGCGTTTGCATGGAGGCCCGGCAAAAAGCCAAATATGGCGCCCGGCTTCGGGCCGGGTTGGGAATGCACGTATCACCCACAGAGTGAACCGACCTGCATCAAGAAAGTGCGGCCGTGAAGCCCGCCGTCAATGTGACGGCAACTCCGCCTCGAAATTGAAGCGGTCGCGCAGGTTCTTGCGCTGCTCGAGGATGTCTTTCAGGAATGCCCGGTCGATGTCGTTATTCATCATCGGCTCGATCAGATCGAGCTGGTTCATGGCGACGAGCTGGAGGATTTCGGTGCGAGGCTTGCCGGCGGCGTCACGCGGCAACGCGTGCACGACCTGGATGTGCTCCGGCGGTTTCGGCCCCTTGGCGGCGGCGAGTTCACGCCGCAACTGGCCTTCTAACGCCGCCTTGTCGGCTTCGACAAAAGCGTAGAGGCCGACGCCGGTCTTGCGGTCGGCAAAGGCGACGATGGCGGTGTCGCGGACTTCAGGATTCTTTCGGATCAGGTTGACCAGTACTGGGGCGTCGTTGACCAGCCGGCGGCCGCCGCCCTCGCGGTCGGTGAAGTTGAAGATGCCGCGGGTGACGGCGCGGTAGACCTTTTTGCCCGTCATCAGCCAGAGGCGCGCGACCGCCGATTTGCGCGCGAGGATCTTGCGCTCCATCGGCGTCAGCGCTTCCGGCGCGTAGCTGCGCTTGTGCTTGAGCATATGGCGGAGGTCTTCATAGGCCGCGATCCGGAACAAGCGGCTCCGGGTCTTGAAGCACGCCGCAAGCTGGAAGTCGGTGAGGTAGCAGCGGCCATCAGCACCGCGCAGCCAGTTCTGCTCTTTCGCCAGGTCATTGTGACAGATGCCGGCACGATGCAGCCGGCGCAGCGCCGCCTTGGCGGAGCGGAAATAGGCCACATCGCCGTGGGGCTTGGCCAGATGCAGCGCGACGCCGTCGATGAAGCCGCGCACGAGCGCCCGCCGTCCCGCCCACAACAGCTCCGGACCGACATTGAGGCCCTTGGCAAGCGTCAGCGCTTTCCGCTCACGGGCGAACAGATGCCGCGCGAGGCCAAACGACCACCACGGCACTTGGTCGAGCCGCCGCAGCACCGCGTCGACTTCGCCGCTATCGATGAGAAAGCGCCCGCGCTCGACGGTCGAAAACACGTCGCGCTTGAGCAGCACGCCCTCGATCCAGCGCGCTGACAATGTCGCGGCCTCGTCCTTCGGCAAGCTCATCGGTTTCTCACGCCGCCGCCGGAACGCGCAAGTGATCCGCTATCCAGCGGTCGAGATCGGCCAGCGCCCGGGCGCTGATCGCCTGCTTCTTGGCCACCGTCTTCTCGTTGCCGCGCAAACGGCTGCCGTCGGGCTTCTTGGTCGGTGGCGAGGCGAGCGGCGGGAACAGGCCGAAATTGATGTTCATCGGCTGGAACGAGCGGCTGCCCGGTTCGATGGTCTCGATATGGCCGCCGGTGATATGGCCGAGCAGTGCGCCGAGCGCCGTGGTCGCGGGCGGCGGCGCCAGCGACGTCCCGCGCCCATCGGCGGCGGCGTAAAGACCTGCGATCAGCCCGACGCTCGCCGATTCCACATAGCCCTCGCAGCCGGTCATCTGGCCGGCAAAGCGCAGGCGCGGCGCGGCGCTCAGGCGCAGTTGAGGATCGAGCAGCTTTGGCGAGTTCAGGAAGGTGTTGCGATGCAGCCCGCCGAGCCGCGCGAACTCGGCTTTCTCGAGGCCTGGAATGGTGCGGAAGATCTGCTGCTGCGGCCCGTATTTCAGCTTGGTCTGAAATCCGACCATGTTGTAGAGCGTGCCAAGCTTGTTGTCCTGGCGCAGCTGAACGATGGCGTAGGGCTTGACCGTCGGATGATGTGGGTTGGTCAGCCCGACCGGCTTCATCGGCCCATGCCGCAGCGTCTCGTGGCCGCGCTCGGCCATCACCTCGATCGGCAGGCAGCCGTCGAAATAGGGCGTGCTCGTTTCCCACTCCTTGAAGTCGGTCTTCTCGCCCGCGAGCAGGGCGGCGACGAAGGCGTCATACTGCTCTTTCGTCATCGGGCAGTTGATGTAATCGGCGCCGGTGCCGCCGGGGCCGACCTTGTCGTAGCGCGACTGGAACCACGCCACTGACATGTCGATCGTGGCCTTGTGAACGATCGGCGCGATCGCGTCGAAGAAAGCGAGCGCATTCTCGTCCGTCAGCGCGCGGATGGCATCTGCCAGTGGCGCCGAGGTGAGGGGGCCGGTTGCGACGATGACATTGTCCCATTCCGCCGGCGGTAGGCCTGCGATCTCGCCACGGCTGATCTCGATATTGGGATGCCCGTTCAGCGCCTGCGTTACAGCGGCCGAAAAGCCTTCGCGGTCGACCGCGAGCGCCCCGCCGGCGGGGACCTGATTGGCGTCGGCCGCGCGCATGATCAGTGAGCCGAGCTTGCGCATCTCGGCATGCAGCAGGCCGACCGCATTGTTGGCGGCGTCGTCGGAGCGGAAGGAATTGGAGCAGACGAGCTCGGCAAGGGAATCGGTGCGGTGCGCCTCGGTCATCCGCGCCGGCCGCATCTCATGCAGCACCACGCGGCAGCCGGCCTCCGCGACCTGCCAGGCGGCTTCCGACCCGGCAAGGCCGGCGCCGATGATGTGTACGGGAGAAGACGGGCTCGCAGTCATGGCCGGCAGCGTTACCGCGTTTTGGTTCACGGCGCACCACTCCGAAGGATCGAAACCCCAGAAACGACAACGCCCGCGATTGGCGCGGGCGTTATCCGTCCATGGATTTAGCTGGGAAGATCAGCCGTTATAGGAGCCAGCCGCAACGCGCGGAATATCCGAGCGATCGAGGCCGATATCGGCCAGTTCGCGATCGCTGAGCTGCGACAGCTCGTTGACGTTGCGCTGATAATCCCGGAACGCCTGGATCATGCGGATGAGCGAGAGCAACATGGTAGTCTCCTTAGTATCAACGATTCAGCTTTTAGAGGAAGCCTCATCGTTGAAATGAACATAGAATAGGATACTCGGAGTCGGTAGTTCCTATGTTGCGGTGCAGCTAAGCATAAAATGCATGACGCGGGTAAAGCCTGATTAACCTTTTGGCCTAGCACCGGCAAAACCGCTCGTACGGCTCGACGCTTTGATAAAAACTGTAAAATTACAGATTGTCGAAAGGTCGAGGGCTCCAGGAGGCTTTCAGATGGGATGAAAAGCCTTTATTTTCAAGCCGGAGCACTACACGGCGTGCTTGGAACTAAACCTCAATGCATGCGCAATTCGCATGCTTTTTTCGTCATAAAGAGTGAATTTAACGTCATTGTTATTTTGCAATGCAGCGTGAGAGCTTTGGAACCCCGGTAAATTGGACGTCGGCCGATTCAGAGATCATCGGCCCACCATCTACCTTGCGCGCAACGATCCGAGATCAGGCGATCAATTCGAGGTCACGCGATCAATATACGCCGGCATCGAGCAAGGCGCCTTCGCTCGCAACCCAGATCATTACGCCGCCGTAATCAAACCGCGTGCGCGCGCATGAGGCCATGCCTGACGAGCCGATCACATTTTTCTCGCGCGGATTTCATTCTGCAACTTTCGGATGATCAGCGAACAATTGTTCCGCAGAATCCGGCAATGACGTCGGGCTGCGCAACAAAAAAAGGAAAAGTAACATGCTCAAGACGTTACTCGGGGTTGCCGCTGTTGCGGCCGTTGCATTCGCTGTTGTTCCCGCTCAGGCGGCGCATATGGGCGTTGGCTGCAATGGCGCCGGCTTTGCGAAGGCCGAATCCGCCATCGAGGCCATGGCCGACGGCGACAACAAGTGGGCGGCCGAGAAGGAGATCACGGCGGCTCAGGACGCCATGCTCAACAACAAGGGCGGTTGCGCCATGCATCTCAACAAGGCGATGCGCAGCACGATGGCGAAGTAACTTCGCCCGCAACTAATCAGAGGCAGGGGGCCGGTCGCGATCACGATCGGCCCTTCGTTGTTTCCAGGAGCATCGTTCACGGCGCGTGCGCGAGCTGGTTCGCGAAATAGGCTACGGTCTTGGTGTAGACCTCGCTCTTGTTCCACTGCTGCAGCACCGCGAAGTTCGGCGAGCCAGGTTGATAGTCCTGGCCTTTTTTCCAGCCGTAGCTCGCCAGGTAATTGGCGGTCGAGGCCAGCACATCTGGCACATTGTGCAGGAGGTCGCGGTGGCCATTGCCGTTGAAATCGACGGCATATTTCATCCAGGAAGATGGCATGAACTGGGTCTGGCCGAGCTCGCCGGCCCAGGCGCCATGCATTTCCTGTGGCGAGAGATCGCCGCGATCGATGATTCTGAGCGCATCCAGTAGCTCGCCGCGAAACTCGTCGGCGCGCCGGCAATCATAGGCCAGCGTCGCTAGCGAGCGCAGCGTCTGGAATTTGCCGGTGTTGACGCCGAAATCGGTCTCGAGGCCCCAGATCGCGACCAGTACCTCGGCAGGCACGCCATAGGCCTGCTCGATGCGCGATAGCACCGAGCCGTATTGCTTGAGCATGTTGGAGCCGCGCGTCATCCGCGGCGGCACCATCCGGCCGGAAAACTGCTCGAACGTTTGGTCGAAGACTTTTTGCGAGTGGTCACGGTTGAGCACGCTCTGATCGAGTGTAACGCCGGTCAGCGCGGTATTCACCGTGTGCTGCGAGATGCCCTTGGAGACGGCCTCGCTTTTGAAGGCAGCCAGCCATGAGTCAAAATTTCCGGTGTTGCAGGGCGCAGCCGCGAAGGTCGGTGCTGCAACAAGGGACAGTGCGACGCCAAACGCCAGAGCAGCGAGACGACATGAGATGATTGTTGTCACGAATGCGGGTTCCGAGTCGAAATGTTTTGACCGTGCAGTGCAAAAATGTCGGTGCCAACCGCGGCCAAAACAAGGCTGGCTTGCATCCTGAACGCCAAACCGCCGGATGA
>Ga0157369_10010116_pt1 | contig 10765 bp, 8 predicted proteins | sample C25metaG_FD_113461 | JGI IMG/M metagenome (GOLD analysis project Ga0157369, IMG submission 113461) | Corn rhizosphere microbial communities from Kellogg Biological Station, Michigan, USA - C2-5 metaG | ecosystem: Host-associated > Plants > Roots > Rhizosphere > Soil | place: USA: Michigan...
CAGCTCGGGAGCGGTCCCATGCCCAACGACCCGACCAGCGCCCAGCCTCCCGTTTTGGTCGAGCCGGTGCGCACCGAGAAGGTCAGCACGAAGGCGACGAGCAGGGCGAGCAGCGCCGGGGCGACCGGGAAGAGGTCGCGCCCGCGCCCGCCGCGCAGGAACCCGAGCCCGATGCCGAGGAAGCTCGCCAGCAGCACGAAGTTGGTGAGGTGCACCAGGTAGAGGTTGTTCGACGACGTCCAGCGGATCAGGGCGAGCTCGACGAACAGCATCAGCGCACTGGCCAGGACCAGCCGGACCCGCGGCGAGAGCGTCACCCGCGCCACCCTAGGGCCGGCCTCGACGAGGGCTGCCGTTCCGCGCCCACCTGCGCGATGATCGGTCCACGACCCAGAGGACGGACCATGCACTCCTTCGAGCACGACACCGACGCGTCGCGGACCGTCTTCGGCACGGGAACCGTGTCGCGGGTGGCCGACGAGCTGCGGCGGATGGGCGGTCGGCGGGCCCTGGTGCTGTCGACCCCCGGTCAGCGGGGTCTCGCGACGCTGGTGGCCGGCGTGCTGGGTGAGGCCACCGCGGGGGTGTTCGACGGCGCCGCGGCGCACACCCCGGTGGAGGTGACCGAGGTGGCGCTGGCTCGCGCGAAGGAGGTGGGCGCCGACTCGGTGGTCTCCGTCGGTGGTGGCTCGACCACCGGGCTCGGCAAGGCACTGGCCGCCCGCACCGGCATGCCCCACCTGGTGGTGCCCACGACCTATGCCGGCTCCGAGGTCACCTCGCTGCTCGGTGAGACCGCCGGCGGCGAGAAGGTGACCCGCACCGGCCCCGAGATCCTGCCGCAGGTAGTGGTCTACGACGTCGCGCTGACCACCTCGCTCCCGTGGGCGGTCACGGTCACCAGCGCGGTCAACGCGATGGCCCACGCGGTCGAGGCGCTCTACGCGCCCGACCGCACGGCCGACACCGACGACCTGGCGACCCGGGCGCTCGGCACCCTCGCCGGTGGGCTGAGCGCCCTCCACCGCGACCCCGACGACCTCGACGCGCGCGCGGACCTCCTGCTGGGGGCGTGGCTGGCCGGCCGGTGCCTCGCCGCGGTGACCATGGGGCTGCACCACAAGCTCTGCCACACCCTGGGCGGCAGCTTCGGCCTCCCGCACGCGGCCACCCACACCGTGGTGCTGCCGCACGCGATGGCCTACAACGCCCCGGCGGCTCCCGCCGCGATGGCCACGGCGGCCGCCGCGCTCGGTGTCGACGACGCCCCCTCCGGCCTGCAGGCCCTGGTCGCCCGCCTCGGCGGGCCCACCGACCTGCACCGGCTCGGCTTCGAGCTCGCCGACGTGCCGCGGGCCGCTGACCTGGCCACCGCACGGCCGTACCCCAATCCCCGGCCGGTCGAGCACGACGGCATCGTCGGGCTGCTCACCCACGCCACCGAGGGCACGGCCCTCCCCGCCCCGGCACCCACGATGCCCGCCCCCGCAGCCACCCAGCAGATCGAGGAGAACCGATGAGCACGCCTGACCCGTCCGTCCCCAGCCCGGCCGAGCTCGAGGCCCGGCGCGAGGAGATCCGCGAGGCGCACCTGCGCCCCGCCGGTTCACGTCCCGCCTCCACGGCTCGCGGCCTGCACCACACCGCCCTGGTCAGCAGCGACGTCGAGCGCACCGTGCGCTTCTACCAGGACGTGCTGGGCTTCCCGCTGACCGAGCTGATCGAGAACCGCGACTACCCCGGTTCCTCGCACTTCTTCTTCGACATCGGCAACTCCAACCTGCTCGCCTTCTTCGACTTCCCGGGGCTCGACGTCGGGCCGTACGCGGAGGTGCTCGGCGGCCTGCACCACATGGCGATCTCGGTGGAGCCGGAGCGCTGGCACGCCCTGGTCGACCGGCTGGCCGAGGCCGGCGTCGACCACGAGGTGCACAGCGGGGTGTCGGTCTACTTCCGTGATCCCGACGGTGCGCGCATCGAGCTGATCGCCGACCCGCTCGGGGAGATGTACGGCAACCAGGTGCTCTAGGGCCGGACCTCGGCCTCGGCGGCCGCCTCGGCATCGATGTCCGCCTCCACGAAGCCGCGGTGCAACGCGTACAGGGCCTCGGTGATGACCAGCCGGTCGGACGCCGCCCGCGGCCTCGCGTGCCGGTGCAGGGCGAGGCCGTCGAGCAGCGCCACGACCATCGGCGCCCGCTCGTCGGCGTGCGCGACGCCCAGGGCGCGCAGTGACTCCGCGGCACCTCGCTCGATGCTCGCCATGATCCGGTGGGCGGTGGGCTGCAGCTGCGGGCGGCGACGGCACTCGAGGTAGATCTCGAACTGCGCCACGGTGTCCGGTTCCGGCTCCGACATCACCGCGTCGACGAACTGGTCGATCGCCTCGCGCGGGCCGAGCTCGGCGTCGGCGACCTGCGCCGTCACGGCGTCGACCCGCTGCACGATCCGCTCGCCGACCACGTGCAGCGCGGCGGCGATCAGCTGGTCGAGCGAGGAGAAGAAGTAGCTCGTCGTCGAGGTCGACATGCCGGCCCGGGCCGCGATCGAGCGGTGCGTCGCCCCGGCCACCCCCTGCTCCGCGATGACCTCGACGGCCGCGTCGAGCAGCGCGGCCCGGCGCGCCCGGCCGCTGGCCCGGTGGGTGGCTGGTCGGATCGTCATACCCGGATTGTGCCAACAGTCTGGACATTCGTCCAGACTTGGTGGCACCCTTTGTCTGCGGGCGACCAGCCCCGCGTCATCACAGGAGGCACCGTGGAGCACCTCTCCGCCCGCCAGCACGTCATCGACATGTGTCGCACCATGCTCGAGCGCGGTTACCTCAAGGCCACCGAGGGCAACGTCTCGGTGCGGGTGCCGGGCCGCCGGCTCTACGCGGTGACGCCGAGCAACTACTCGTACGACCGGATGCGCGTCGAGGACGTCTGCATCGTCGACTTCGACGGGAAGCACGTGCCCGACGACGACCGGGCCGGTGCCGCCCTGGCGCCGTCGATCGAGTGCGGCATGCACGCGAACATCTACCGCGCCCGGCCCGACGTGCACGCGATCGTCCACACCCACCAGCCCTACGCCTCGGCGCTGGCCGTGCTGCGCCGCCCGATCCCGGCCCTCACCGACGAGCAGGTGCGCTTCCTGGGCCGCGAGGTCGCGGTCATCGACTACGCCCCGTCGGGGACCGGCTTCCTCGCCAAGAACGTGCAGAAGAAGATCACCAGCGGCGACAACGCGTTCATCCTGGCCAACCACGGCATCGTCGCCGTCGGCACCGACCCGGAGCGCGCCGTGTTCAACATGGCCCTGCTCGAGAAGGTGTCCATCGCCTACCTGCTGGCCCTCACCACCGAGTCGGGCAAGGTGTACACGATCCCCACCCCGATCCGTGAGATCGCCTTCGCCAAGCTGCGCAAGGACGAGAAGCGGATCGCCGCGCAGATCACCAAGTCCGTTCCCTCGCAGCGGGTTCCGGATGCCGTGCCGTTGCCCAGCGCCGACGCCGCGGCCAGCGCCGTGGTGGCCGAGCGTGCGGCCTTCGCCGTGGCCGAGCCGGCGGCGCCCATTGAGGCGCCCGGCGCCGAGTCGGCCCGGCTCGGCTACGCGATCAGCAGCTACCCCGACGTCGACGACACCATGGCCCGCCTCAAGGCCCTGGTCGACCAGCCGGTGCGCGGCCTGCGGCACGACGCCCTCAACGACGTGCTCGAGTGGTTCGAGACGAAGTGCCAGGGCAGCAAGCAGCTCACCGACCGCGCCAAGTCGCGCATCCCGGGCGGCGTGCAGCACAACCTCGCCTTCAACCACCCGTTCCCGCTCGCCATCGACCGCGCCGACGGCGCCCACCTCACCGACCGCGACGGCAACGTCTACATCGACTTCCTCCAGGCGGGCGGTCCGACCCTGCTGGGGAGCAACTACGCGCCGGTCAACGAGAAGGTCGCCGAGGTGGTGCGCGAGTCCGGACCGGTCACCGGGCTGTTCCACGAGTACGAGCTGAAGCTCGCCGAGTCGATCCACCGCTACATGCCGCACATCGAGATGTACCGCTCGCTCGGGTCGGGCACCGAGGCCGTCATGGCCGCAGTGCGGGCCGCGCGGGCCTTCACCGGCAACAAGGTCGTCGTCAAGGTCGGCGGCGCGTACCACGGCTGGTCCGACACCCTCGTCTACGGCCTGCGCGTACCCGGCACCTACCGGATGAACGCCAAGGGCATCCCGTTCGGGGCCACCAGCGCGACCCGCGAGGCGTTCCCCCACGACCTGGGAACCCTGCGCCGCAAGCTCGTCGAGAACCGGCTGCGCGGTGGCACCGCCGCCGTCGTGCTCGAGCCGCTGGGCCCGGAGTCGGGGACCCGGCCGGTGCCCGAGGACTACAACGCCCGGGTGCGCGAGCTGTGCGACGAGTTCGGCGCCCTGCTCGTCTTCGACGAGGTGGTGACCGGCTTCCGGGTCGGGATGGGCGGTGCCGCGGGCTACTTCGGCGTGACCCCCGACCTGACGGTGCTCGGCAAGGCCGTCTCGGGCGGCTACCCGATGGCCGGCGGTGTCGGCGGCCGCGAGGAGGTCATGGCCGTGTTCGGCTCCGGCCTCGACGGCAAGAGCGGCGCCCACGTGCAGGTCGGCGGCACCCTCTCGGCCAACCCCCTGTCGTGTGCGGCCGGGTACTTCGCGATCGAGGAGATGGCCCGCACGAACGCCCCCGTGGTCGCGGGCCGCGCCGGCGACCGGCTGGCCGCGGGCCTGCAGCAGCTCGTCACGAAGCACGCCCTGCCGTACGTGGTCTACAACCAGGGCTCGATCGTGCACCTCGAGTGCAGCGGCGTGATGCTGCTCGACATGCACAACCCGGTCAAGCTCTTCAAGGAGAACAAGCCGCGCAAGCAGCTGATGGAGCAGATGGGCGCCGCCTACACGGCCAACGGCATCATCACCCTGGCCGGCTCGCGGCTGTACACGTCGATGGCCGACACGGATGCCGTCATCGACGACGCGCTGGAGCGTTTCGACCGCGTCTTCTCGATGGTCGAAGGTGTCTGACACCGCGCCCGCGCGCGCTCTGGACCACCGGGTGCGCGGCGCCCGCTGGGGCCTGCTGTTCGCCTTCGCTGCTCTCGCCGCATCGACCCAGGTGCTCTGGCTCTCGTTCGCGCCGGTGACGACCCGGGCGGCGGACGTGCTCGGTGTCTCCGACGGGGCGATCGGCGACCTCGCCGTGGTCAACCCGGTGCTCTACGTGCTGCTCGCGATCCCCGCCGGCCGCTGGGCCGACCGCCGCTTCGGCCTCGCCCTCTCCACCGGCGCCGGGCTCACCGCCGTGGGCGCCCTGCTGCGCGCGGTGAAGCCCGACTCCTACGGCTGGGTGCTCGCCGGGCAGCTCGTGCTCTCGGCCGGCCAGCCCCTGGTGCTGAACGCCACCACGAAGGTCGCCGCCCGGTGGTTCCCGGCCACCGAGCGCACCCGGGCGATCGCCGTGGGCAGCGGCGCCCAGTTCCTCGGCATCCTCGTCGCCGCGACGACCGCAGGTCCCCTCCTGGATGCCGGCGGCCTCTCGCTGCTGCTCGGTGCGTACGCCGCGTTCGCGACCGCAGGGGCACTCGCACTCGTCGTGACCCTCGCGCTGGTTCCCCCCGCCTTCGCCCCGGATGCCGGGCCCGCACCGTCGCTCAGCTGGCTGCGGCACGACCGCCTCCTGCTCAAGCTCGCGGCCATGCTCTTCGTCGGGGTCGGGCTCTTCAACGCGCTCGCCACCTGGCTCGACCCGATCCTCGAGGACCTCGGGATGCCGGGCTCCGGCGGCACCCTGATCGCCATCACGACCATCGCGGGGCTGGTCGGCACCGCCGTGCTGCCCGACCTCGCCTCCCGCCGTGACAAACGACGCACCGTGCTGCTCGTCACGACCGTGCTCGCGGTCGTCGCCTTCCCGCTCGTCTCGGTGCTGCCGACGGTCTGGCTGGTCGGGGCCGCCCTGGCCGTCGTGGGCTTCTTCCTGCTCGCGGGCCTGCCCATCGCCCTCGACTGGTCCGAGCTCGCCGCCGGGCCCGAACGCGCCGCCACCGCCACCGGCTTCCTGCTGCTCGCGGGCAACCTCGGCGGCGCCATCCTCGTGCTCGTCGTGCAGGTCGTCGTCGGCAACCCCTACCTCGCGCTCGGGGCCTTCGCCCTGCTCGCCGTGCCGGGCGTGCTCGTCGCGCGGAAGCTCCCCGACCACGCCGGCGCCCACCGCGACGACGAGAGCTCCGCCACACCGGACCCGGCCCGGTGAACGGCTTCGTCCTGGGCGTCGACCTCGGCACCGGTGGCCCCCGGGTCGCCCTCGCCGGCACCGACGGGGTGCTCGTCGGCCACGAGAAGGAGACCGTCGAGCTGCACCTCCTTCCCGGGGGCGGCGCCGAGCAGGACCCCGACGACTGGTGGCGAGCGATCCTGGCGGCGAGCGGCCGGCTGCGCGAACGTCATCCGGAGCAGTACGCCCGGGTCACCGCCATCTGCATGAGCAGCCAGTGGGGCGGGCTGGTGCCGGTCGACGCCGAGGGGCGGCCCGTGCACCCGGCCCTGACCTGGATGGACTCGCGCGGCAGCCGGTACTCGCAGGAGCTCACCGGCGGCGGCCTGCGGGTGCCCGGCGGCTACAACGCGCGAGCCCTGCGGCACTGGCTGTCCAGGACGGGTGGGGTGCCGACCCGCACCGGCAAGGACCCGGTCGGGCAGGCGGCCTGGCTGCGCCACGAGCGCCCGGAGGTCGATGCCGCGGCCGTCTGGCTGCTCGACGTGCCCGAGTACCTCACCATGCGGCTGACCGGCCGCGCGGTCGCCGGCTGGGACACCGCCGTGCTGCGCTGGTGCACCGACAACCGCGACCCGTCCGCCGTCGTCTGGGACCCGGCCCTGGCCGAGCGGTGCGGCCTCGACGTGCGCCGGCTGCCCGAGCTGGTGCCCCCCGCGAGCGTGGTCGGCACCGTGCTGCCGGCCGTCGCCACCGACCTCGGCCTGCCCGACGGGGTGCGCGTCGTCGCCGGCACCGGCAACACGACGGCCGCCGCCGTGGGCGCCGGTGCGACCGAGGAGTTCGACGCCCACCTCTACGTCGGCACCTCGGCCTGGCTGAGCTGCCACGTGCCGTTCAAGCGCACCGACGTCGTGCACAACATCGCGTCGCTCCCCTCCGTGGTCCCCGGCCAGTACTGGGTCGCCACCGTGCAGGACGTCGCGGGCAAGGCCGTCGACTGGTTGCTCGACTCCGTGGTCTACGCGCAGGACGGCATGCTCGAGGCCTCACCCCGGCCGGTCGACGCGCTGGAGCGGCTCAATGCGCTCGCCGCCAGCGCACCGCCCGGGTGCAACGGCGTCGTCTTCACCCCGTGGCTGAACGGCGAGCGCACCCCGGTGGACGACCCGACCGTGCGTGGCGGCTGGTTCAACGTGTCGCTCTCGACGACCCGGGCCGACCTCGCGCGCAGCGTCTTCGAGGGCATCGCGCTCAACACGCGCTGGATGCTCGAGGCGGTCGAGCGCTTCACCCGCCGCGGCGCACCGTCCGGCTTCTCGTCGCTGCGGTTCATCGGCGGGGGCGCCAGCTCGGCCCTGTGGTGCCAGACGATGGCCGACGTGCTCCAGGTGCCGGTGCGGCAGGTCGCGGAACCGGTTGTCGCCAACGCACGCGGCGCGGCACTCATCGCGGCGATCGGCGTGGGCGAGCTCGACTGGGCCGACGTGCCCTCCCGGGTGGAGGTCGCGGCCACCTACACGCCCGACCCCGCGGCCCGGGCCGTGCACGACCGGCAGTACGCCGCGTTCCGCGACATCTACCGCCGCACCCACGGGCTCTACGCCCGGCACAACGCCGGCAGGGGCAACGCGTCGTAGCCCGGGGGCTGTGACGAGACCCTTCGCACTCTCAAACGTCTCCCACAGGCTGATGGCGGATGATGGTCGGATGGGCTTCCCGGTTCGGGTCCACACGGGTGCCGTCGCCACCGCGTTCGCGGTCGCGCTGGCCGTGCTGCCGTGCGTCCCCGCGGCGAGGGCGGACACGACCGTGCGACCGGCGGCGACGCCGTCTCCTTCTCCCACGGGTCACCCTCCCGGTACCACGGTGCCCACCGCGGCCGAGGTCGCGAAGGCGCAGGCCGCTGCCGCAGCAGCGGCCAAGGAGGTCGCCGACATCACGGCGGAGGTCACCCGCGCCGAGGCACGGCTCGAGGCGCTGCAGAGCGCCGTGGGCGAGGCGGTGGCCGCCCAGCAACAGGCCGAGCAACAGCTGGCCGACGCGGAGGAGTCGGTGAGCCAGGCCACCGCGAACCTGGCGACGGCCCGGCTGGTCCGGGCAGAAGCCGACCGCTCGCTGTCCGCGACGGCAGCCCAGCTCTACATGCAGGGCAACGACCTGCAGGACCTGACCACGCTGGTCCTCGCCCCGCCCGGGGTGATGTCAGACCTCGTGGTGGTGCTCGACCACAACGCGCACCAGGTGCGTGACGACCTCGATGCCGCCACCTCGGCCGCCGCCGACGCTGCCACCCAGGAGCGCCTGCTCGTCTCCGCGCGCGACGCCCGCGACGCCGCAGCCACCGCGGCGGCCGCCGAGCTCGCCGACACCAAGAAGCGGGCCGCCCAGGCCGGCGCCGAGGCAGCCACCCTCGGGACGAAGCAGGAGCAGCTGACCACTCGGCTCGCCGAGCTGCAGAAGGGCGCCGACGACCTCGCCGGGCTCCGCGAGGCCGCCGCTCGGCTGGGCAGCGTGGCGCTGCTCGGTGTGCAGGCGTCGGGGGGCGCCCCCAGGGCTGCCCAGGAGATCGCCCGCGCAAAGATGGCGGCGTACGGCTGGGGCCCGGCGGAGTTCACCTGCCTGGTCCCGCTGTGGAACGCCGAGTCCGGATGGAGCTGGAGCGCCAGCAACCCGTCGTCGGGGGCCTACGGCATCCCGCAGGCGCTGCCGGGCTGGAAGATGGCGAGCGCGGGCAGCGACTGGCTCACCAACCCGGCGACCCAGATCACCTGGGGGATGAACTACATCCGCTCCGTGTACGGCGCACCGTGCAAGGCGTACGAACGGTTCCTGTCCCGCTCGCCGCACTGGTACTGACCGCACCCCGGCACCTCCGCCTCGACCGTCGCGGCCCGCGGCACGAGGTGCCGTGCGCTAGGTTGCCCAGATGAGCGAGCCCGCCGGGGCACAGATCCCGGGGACGGTGACGGGCGTCGGTGAGCGCGCCATCGACTCGCTGCTCGAGCAGGCCCAGTACGCGGCGCCGCACGAGCTGCCCGGGCTGCTCACCGAGCACGCGGTGCGCTTGGGGGCGCTCGACGCGACGATCTACCTGGTCGACCTGCAGCAGGTGTCGCTCGTCCCCTTCATCGGTCAGGCAGGCCCGGGTCCCGCACCGCATCCCACGCTCCTGCCGGTCGACTCCACCGTGGCAGGGCGCGTGCACCAGCACGGTCAGGTCGTCGTGCAGCCCGGCCCCGAGACCGGGGTCACCGTGTGGTTGCCGCTGCACGACGGCGCCACCCGCATCGGCGTGCTGTCCGTGCACGTCGCCGACCCTGACGACGTGGCCACGCCGCAGGCCCGGCTCTCGGTCTGGCTCGGCCGGCTCGCGTCCCTCGTGGGCCACCTCCTGGCCCTGCGCGCCCGCTATGGCGACAGCATCGTCGTCGCGACGCGGTCAGCGGAGGTCGGGCTGGCCGCGGAGATCCAGTGGGGCCTGCTGCCCCCGCTCACGTTCGCCTCCGCCCAGGTGTCCGTCGCGGGCATCCTCGAACCCGCCTACGACGTCGCCGGCGACTCCGTCGACTACGCGGTGGACCCCGACGTCGCCCGCGTCGCCATCTTCGACGGCATGGGTCACGGGCTGCGCAGCGCCCAGCTGGCCGCCCTGTCCGTCGCGGCCTACCGCAACGCCCGCCGAGGTGGTCGCTCACTCACCGCGACGGCAGCCGTCATCGACGAGGCGGTCGAGGCAGGGTCCGGCGGCGAGTCCTACACCACTGCCGTCCTCGCCGAGCTCGACACCGGTACCGGTTACCTGTCGTGGGTCAATGCCGGCCACCCGGAACCGTTGCTGCTGCGCCAGGGGCAGCTCGTGCGCAGCCTGCACGTCGACCCGGGGCTGCCCTTCGGTCTCGGGCTCACGGACACCGACCACGCCTATGCCGTCGGCACGGAGCAGCTCGAACCCGGTGACCAGGTGCTCTTCCACACCGACGGCGTCACGGAGGCCCGGTCCCCGTCGGGTGACCTGTTCGGCGTCGACCGGCTCGTCGACCTCCTCGCCCGCACGGTCGCCGAGAACCTCTCACCCGCGGAGTCCATGCGCCGGGTGGGACGCGAGCTGCTCGCCCACCAGGAGGCCCACCTCTCCGATGACGCCACCCTCCTGCTCCTGCTCTGGCCCGGCAACGGTTCGCCTGACCAGGCGTCGGGCTGAGCCGCGACGGCCTACGCGACGTCGAAGGCTGCCCAGACGGACTTGCCGACATCCTGTCCGACCACCACGCCCCATTCGCGGCTCAGGACGTCGACGATCGTCAGTCCCCGGCCGGCGACGTCGTCCAGCCCGGCGTCCACCAGGACCGGCATCGAGCTCGACCCGTCCTCCACCGCCAGGACCAGGTCCTCCGAGAAGGCCGTGATCGCCACCGTGAACACCGTTCCGGAGTGTCTGAGCGCGTTGGTCGCCAGCTCACTCGCCACCAGGGTGACGTCGTCGACGAGCAGCGGCAGGCCGTGCCCGGTCAGGTGCTCGCGGACGAACCGGCGAGC
>Ga0157369_10010118_pt1 | contig 10764 bp, 14 predicted proteins | sample C25metaG_FD_113461 | JGI IMG/M metagenome (GOLD analysis project Ga0157369, IMG submission 113461) | Corn rhizosphere microbial communities from Kellogg Biological Station, Michigan, USA - C2-5 metaG | ecosystem: Host-associated > Plants > Roots > Rhizosphere > Soil | place: USA: Michigan...
AACTGCTCGGCCGCCTTCTCGATCACGTCGCGGCCGCGCGGATCACCGAGATGCTTCAGGCGAAACTCGACGGGATCGGCGCCGGCGAGGTCCGCGAGCTCGTCCATGAAGCTCTCGATCGAGAACACGTTGTGATAGGCGCCGAGCCCTCGCATCGCCGAAATCCGGATCGGCATGTCCGGAAGGAAGTGATGCATCACATGGGCATTGGGGAAGGTGTAGAGCGGGATTGCGTTGCGATCGCCGCCGCCTTCCGGCAGCGGCAACGGCTTTGCCGGCGGCACGGCGAAAGGCTTCTCCATATGCTGGGCCGCGAGAAGACAGCCGGCGCCACCGGGACGCATCGAATGCGTGTTGCTCCAAACGGCAAAATTCCAATCGGCAATCTTGCCGTCAGCGCCGATCGACGCCTTCAGCTTGGTCACCATCGCCGGTCCATAGGGCTCCCAGCCGTGCTCCTGCTCGCGCATCCATTGCACGCGCACCGGCGCGCCCGGCAAGGCGCGCGCGATCAGCGCAGCATCCGCCGCGGCATCGTCGGCGCCGTTGTGCCCGTAGCAGCCGGAGCCCTCGGTGTGGATCAGGCGCACGCTGGCCGGCGGCACATGCAGCATTTCCGCAATCGCCGCCCGGTCGGGATAGACACCCTGCGTATGGGTCCACACCGTCATCGCGCCATCGGCAAATTGCGCGACCGCGCAGGACGGTCCGATCGAACCATGCGATTGATAGGGCCGCGTGTAGGTGGCCTCGATCGTCTTCTGGCCGATCACCGAGGGATCGCTGCGCTCGAAGATGGCATGATCCTGCGACTTCAGCGTCGTCGTCAGCAGGGCTAGCAGATCGTCCTGCTTCGGCAGCTTTGCCGTTTCATTCCACTTCGCGGCGGCGGCCAACGCACGCATCGCCTTGATCGCCTGGAATTCCTTCTTGGCAACGACCGCAAGGAAGTTGCCGTCGCGAACCACCTTGACCACGCCGGGCAACTTCTCGATCGCGGCGGCATCGACATCAGCAATCTGCGCGCCATAGCTCGGCGGACGCACTACCCGCGCATGCACCATGTCCGGCAAGCGCAAGTCCTGCACGTAGGCCATGCCGCCCGTCACCTTGGCCGGGATGTCGACGCGCGGGATCGGTTGTCCCATCACCTTGAAGATCGCGGGATCCTTCGGTTTCGTGTCGGCATCGGCTTCGACGTGCAGGAAGTCGGCAGCGACAAGCTCGCCATAGCTCAGACGGCGTCCGTCCGAAGCAATCACCGCGGCGTTCTCCGTGTGCAGGCTTTCCGGGGCGACGTCGAGCCGCTTGGCGGCCTCCGCAATCAGCAACGCACGGGCCTGGGCCGCCGCGTACTGGATCGCAGTGCCACTGTCCTGCGTCGAATGGCTCCCGGCTGTATAGCCTTCGTTCGCGGTGAGCTTGGTGTCGGCGGTGACCACCTTCAGCGATGCGAAGGGCACATCCAACTGTTCGGCCGCGATCTGCTGGAACGCGGTCTTGAAGCCCTGTCCGAGCTCGGCCTTACCCGTGAATATGGTGATGCTGCCGTCCGCATCGATCCTGATCCAGGAATCGAGATAAGGCGATTTCTCCAGACTCCCTGGAAGCTTCGGCGCAGGCGGCGCGGCCGCCGCGCCTTGCTCCTCCGCGAAGGCGCCGGTAAGCGAAAAGCTGACGACGAGTGCGCCGCTACACGCGAGCAGGCGTCGACGATCGACGATCGGACCGTTCATTGCGCCCTCCTCTGCTCTGCCGGCGCGAGCGCCGCCGTATCCATCAGCTGCGCGGCGCGGTGAACGGCGCGAAGGATGCGCATATGCGTGCCGCAGCGGCATAGATTCGGCTCCAGCTCGGCGCGAATCTGCTCATCGGTCGGCTTCGCATTCCGTTGCAGAAGCGCCTGCGCCCGCATCATCATCCCGGCGATGCAATAGCCGCATTGCGCCGCCTGCTCTTCCATGAAGGCGCGCTGGATCGGCGCCGGCGCTGATGCAGTGCCAAGGCCTTCCAAGGTCGTCACCTGTTTGCCCTCGAGCAGCAGCACTGGCGTCACGCAGGAAAGAACCGCCTTGCCATCGACGATCACCGTGCAGGAGCCGCACTGGCCGAGCCCGCAGCCATATTTGGCGGCGTTGAGCTTGAGATCATCGCGCAGCACATAGAGCAGCGGCGTGTCCGGCTCCGCGTCGATCTGGTGTTCTTGACCATTGACCTTCAATGTCATCATGGTTTTGCTCGCTCGGCTGAAGCCGCGGAGGCATTACGTGCGTCCGCCGGCGTCTCCAAAGATACAGTCTGGGTTCGCCGCGCTTCCGCGACGATGTTGTCGAGGCCAATCCAGGCCGGCTGCTTGCTGAAGCGCGCGCGCAGATAGGTAAGCAGCGCCTCGACCTGCGTATCGCTCATGCTCTCCGCAAAGCCCGGCATGATCGGGCTGCGCTCGCCCGTAACCGGGGGCACGCCCGCGAGCACGATGTTGGCGAGGTTGCGCGGATCGGGACCGCTGACGGCCGTGCTGAGCGCGAGATTGATGCCGCCGTAAGGCGGTGGCCTGCTGCTCTCGTGGCAGCTGGCGCAAGCAGCGACATAGATCGTGCCACCTGCCGAATCCACCGTCGTGGCCACCGGGGCTGACTGGGACTTGGAGTTTGCCTGCGCCAATGCCGCCTCGCCGCGCTCCTTCTGCTCAGCGGACGGCGCACCAAGGACGTCGGCCATGTAGGTTGCGATGGCGCGAACATCACGCGCCGGCACGACCGAAAGATTGCGCACCACTTCGGCCATCGGCCCGCGTGCGGTGCCATGATCGGGATGGACGCCATCGCGCAAATAGGCATATAGCGCGTCGGCGTTCCACGGCACCGGCGCCGGTGACTGCGCGTTGATCGCATACGCCCGCCAGTGATCGACGTCGCCGCCGGCGAAGATCGCGTTCAGCCGCTCGGCGCCTAGCGCATTGCGCGGGGTGTGACAGGCGCCGCAATGCGCCAACCCCTCGACCAGATAGGCGCCGCGATTCCATTCCGCGCTCTTGGTCGGATCCACCTTGTAGCTGCCCGGATGCAGGAACAGGAATTTCCACCCGGCGATGACGACACGCTGATTGAGCGGGAAGGAAAGCTGATTGTCTCGCGCTGGCGCATGAACCGCCTCGCGCGTCATCAGGAAAGCATAGAGCGCGCGATCGTCGTCATCGCTGACATTGGTGAAGTGATCATACGGAAAGGTCGGATAGAGGTGCCGTCCCTCGCGATCGACGCCGAGGCGCATCGCGCGCAAGAACGCTGCCTCGGACCATCGTCCAATTCCGGTTTCCGCATCTGGCGTGATGTTGGAGGAATAGATCGTGCCGAACGGCGTCGGCACCGGCACGCCACCGGCAAAGTTCTTGCCCCCGCGCATGGTGTGGCAATCATTGCAATTGCCGAGCGCCGCGAGTTCGCGGCCACGCTTGACGCGAGCTGGATCGAAACTCTGCGGCTTGGGTGTTTCGATGGCCGCGATCGCCGGGCGCCACGCGATAGCAAATGCCACCCCCGCACCGCCAAGCAGCAGCGCAACCACAACGCCCCCGATAATCCCTGACTTCTTCTTCATCCGACCAACGGCTTTTTTCGGTTCCTAGCACAACAAACGATGGATGCAGAGGCATCCTCGCGCGCTCACCACCTGTTGATTTTCCGCTTTGCAGCATTCCTCTCGCTTTGGAACACCGCAAATGCCGCGACGTTCCCTCTGAAGGAAGGAGCAAAGGAAAACGCCATCATGGACCGAGAGGCTTCCGTCCGACCGCAACGGCCTTACCCCGCTGAGAAGGCACGCGGTGGCGAAATCGTCCTGAAGAAACGGCTGCAACGATGGATATTCGTCGCAGGACTCGTCGGCACGGTCCTCCTGGTGCTGATCCTGAGCTTATTCCGATAGCGGAAAGCTCCGCCAATGCGCCATCAAAAGCCAAGGAAAAATCCCTGGAAGACTCCGAAGCATCGTGGCTTCTCGCTTGTGCTTGAACTGGCGGTTCACGCCGCCATGGGCACGGCGATGGGGCTCGGCTTTTGCCTCCTGTTGGCGCTCACCGGGCGGCACGACCTGGCAAGCATGATCGCCCACAGCGCGGAGCCGAAAAGCACCGCCATCCTTTTGATTGGCTTTACTTCGCTGGTCTTTGCGGTAGGAGCGACATTGACCGGTATGGTGCTTATGACCATGGAGGAAAGCTGAACTCGCTTGAATCCGGCGAATTCTAGCTGTTTTCGGCGGCGGCTGTTACGTGAATACAACACGGGCGCACAAACGCCCACTGTTCTATGTACGTTCGAAAGAGTTGATGACGATCAGATGACATCGGGGCTTAGGCTCGGCTTGGGTTGAGATTTCACCCCGCATCTCGGGGCGCGAAGGAGAGCCGATATGCCAGCCTATATCCATCATCATGAGATCGAGATGGCGCCCGTCATCTGCCCCGGCTGCGTGGGAATACTGCCCATGTATGTGCGCGACGTCGAGCCGCACTGGAGCATGGCCAAGATCGACTTCATCTATGAGTGCGCCGATTGCGGCGCCGAAGTCAGGCAGACCGTGCGCAAGCCGGTGCACTGATCGCGCCCCTCACCCGAAGTGAGTGCGCACGACATCGCATAGCGCCCCGCCTGCGGGGCGCTATCAGTTTCAACATCAACCTGCTAACGCGACAAGCCCGCTCAAGCTAGTGGATCATTGAGAAGCGTGAATCAGCATCGCCGAGATTGCATTCCCGGAAGTGATAGGCGATCTCATCGAGCGCACGTTGTTCCCACTCTTCGGCCTGTGCCAGCCAAAACACGCGGCGCTCGGAATCCAACGCGGCACGCTCTCGGCACATCTGCTCCTGACTGCGTATTTCCGCGAGCTTGTTCATGAACCCACTCCTGCGTGAAGCCCATTTACAGAAATTGAGCATAGCAGAAGTGAGGCGTGCTGTCTCACGTTGTCGTGCGAAATCCCACAACATGGTGCGCCCGCGAATATCACGATCGCCGCATTGCAACATGCGCGCACATTTAATCTAAGATTCCTTCGATCAGCGGCGCACGTAACAGTGAAAGCCGCCGTAAATTCCGGAGCGATCGAGCTCATAGCCGAGCGCACTGCGTTCCTCATCGCGGCGCCAGACCTCGCGCAAGGGCGCAAGCTCTTCGCTTTCAAGCGGCGACTCGGCGCCGGCCGTGCGGAAGATCACGGCAACCTGATCGCTGCCGGCACGATCGATCTCATCCCACAGCGGGCGGATCTCTTCCAACGTCATCCAATCCTGTGAGTCGAGCAGCACGACAGCATCGACCTCGCGCGCCGGCAGGCTTTCGAGGAATTGTCGCAGGCTGGAATGAACCGGAATGATCAGGCCGGCGTCGTTACGCATCCGCGCAAACTGTCGCCGCTGCAGATAAGGCGGCAGGCAGCGATCGCCGGGGCCACGATAGCGGCGCAGCAGCGCCTGCCACGCAAAATAATTGGTGTCATTGGGATGGCCGTTGATCATCCGGAACAGCCGCTCATACAGCACCTCGTTGAGCGGCGCGCCACCGCCGAGCAGCGCGCGCTGCCGCGGCGGAATCCCAAGGCTCGCCAGCAACGCCGGCGTTCGCATGAGCAGCCGCGCCAGGCGCGAGCGAAACAGCCGATGCAGGCGATCCAGCGCCTCCACGCGCTCCGCCGCCTCCATGTCGGCGAACAGCAAGACGCTGAGATCGACGCGCGCGAGCTTCGCCACGAGATGGGAAAGGCCGATCAAGCGGCCCATCATGCCGTGGCGATAAAAGCCATCCGTGAAATAGGCATGCCGCGGCCGACCGATCACATTGCGCTTGTCCCAATAGGCACGCGCGGGCTTGTCGAGCAGAGGCCGCAGCCGCTCGTGATAGAGCTGCGCGTTCGCGGGCGAAGACGCCTCGCCGAAGAACTGCCAGAACTCCTGATATCCCGACAACGCACGGATGCCCGCGATCTTCAGCTTGAGCAAAGAAAGGTGCGCTTCGTTGGGGTCGACGGCATAAACCTGCGCCGGCTGCGCGGTCAGATAGGACAGCGCGTTGCAGCCGCCGCAGGAGATGGTGACGATGGTCGATCCGAGTGGCAATTGCAGTGCAGCGAGATCGGCTTCCGGATCTTCCCAGATCTGGGTGTAAACTAGGCGGCGGAGCCAGAACGCATACATCCGGTCCCAGATCGTCGGTTCATCCTGAGCTTCGCCATTCCGCACCGCGTCCGCGATCAGTTGCGCACTCATGCTCGCCTCGAATCAACAACCGCAACGCTATCGGCGGCACACTTCAGTTTTGCGACAGCCGCTCAAGATGCGGGCAAAGTTGAAGATCGCTTGTCACATGCGTGTCGTGCGAACATCGCATGGAGGGAGATGGACATTTTTCGACAAGAGGCCTGCCGATGCCGGCTCATTCTGGCGAAATCATCGGAGAAATCGCGCCACGTTCTGTCGCGATCCATCACGCTCAATTCTTCGGAATCCAATTTGTCATGAAGGGTCCGGGTTCCGCGGCCAAGAGCATGCTGCGCGATGGACGAGCGCATCATGGTTCCGGTACGCACGACAAAGCTACACACACTGATCCACAGCTTTTGTTTTTGGCGGCCGCATGAGCGCGTGGCTTGCATTGCTTGGCGCCGGCTTGCTCGAAGTGGGTTGGGCGCTTGGGCTCAAATATTCCGACGGATTGACGCGGTTCTGGCCGACGGCGGCGACCGTGATCGCCATCGCTCTCAGTTTCACATTGATGGCGTTGGCGCTGCGCTCACTGCCGTTCGGCACGGCGTATGCGGTATGGACCGGAATCGGTGCCGTCGGCAGCATCGTGGTCGGAATGTTGCTCTATAGCGAGCCGACCGATCCGGTTCGCATCATCTGCTTGATGCTGATCGTTGCCGGCATGGTCGGGCTCAAGCTCAACTCGCCGGTCTGAGACAGCCGCTTCTGTCGCCAGCGAACTCCTCGTGCGAAAACTGCGCCACGCCTCGACGCCGCCAAACAGGACAAGTGCGATCGACAGCGGCACGAGGTGGTAGAGAAAGCGAAACATCAACAGCGCCGCCAGCAACTGCTCCCGGTTCTCGTCCCCCAATCCGATCAGGATCGTCGCGTCGAACACACCAAGTCCCGCCGGCGCATGGCTTGCGAAGCCGAGCAGCGTTGCCGCGATGAAGACCGCGATCAGCCGGAAGAAGCTGATGTCGACACCGGCCGGCAGCAGTACATACATCGAGATCGCCGCAGCCGTGAGGTCAAGCAACCCGACCACGATCTGAACCAGCACCAGAGGACCTGAAGGAAGCTTGACGAGCCACTGGCTCCTGCCGATTTGCCGCGGATGCAGCCAGCTCCACACCAGATATCCGCCGACGCCGGCAAGCAGGATCAGCGCGAGCGTGCGATTGGCCCATGCCGGCAGATGGTCGATGACGCCGATGGCGGCAGGCTGATACAACAGGCTGAAGCCGAGTGCGGTCATGTTACCGAGCCAGAAGGTAAGCCCGGTGAGGAAGCAGATGTTGGCCACCCCCATCGCGCCAACCCCGTTCCTCGAATAGATGCGATAGCGGATCACCGGCGAGATCAGCGCTACCGCGCCGATGCCATGGGCGATCGGATAGCTGGTAAAGCTCGCCAGCGCAGCAATCCGGTACGGCACGTCCTTGCGGCCCATGGTGTGCAGCGCCAGCCAGTCATATAGCGTGATGCTGCCATAGGAGGCTGTGACCATGACCAGCGCCAGCGCGATGACGCTCGGCCGGGTGTCGCCAATGATCCCGAGCACCAGATCATAATCGATGTTCTTGAGGCTGTGGGTCAGCGCGAAGATCGCGCCGCCGCCGATCGCAACACTGAGAACCACCCCGCCGAGGCCCTTGAGCCGCGCACGACTGCCGAGCTTCTTCTGCAACCAATCGGTGTTCAGGGCGCGCTTCCAATCCGAGCAGCCTTGGCCTACCCCCGCGGCGCCCGATTCGAGGTGGTTGATGGCGTCATTTGGCATGCAGATGTGACAGTTGCGTAATCGGCCGGTTTATTTTGCAACGGAATGTGATCTGGGCCAGCGCGCGGAGTCAAAACAGGGTCTCAATCCGGTCGCATCTCCTTCACGCAGTCTCTGTAAGAGACGCGCGAAAGTTCCAATGCCTCGAGGCCGCATGAACGCTGAACTCGACTACGATCTCCTGCCCGATCAATGGGAAACACTCAAAGCACTTCGCGCAGCAGCGACACTACGCCGCGCACCCAGCCGATTCGCGATCGAGCAGCTCGTCGCACTGGGGCTCGCCGATACAAGCGGAGGACGTCCCGAGATTACGGCAATCGGACGCAAGGTTCTGATCAGGGGTTCATCGCGTCTCTGGGAAGATGTCGCCGCCTGATCTTGGGGCGATCCAATTTCCGGCGGCGTGAGCTTCCAAAGACTCAGGCCGCGAGAAACGCCTGATCGTTACTCGGCCGCTTAGGCGATATCGTCCGCCTGCTTGTTATAGTCGTGGACCACCCGGCCATAGGGCAGCGTGAGGTCGGCGAGGAAGTGGTGCGCACCAACCACGTGCGTCCAGCAGATATTTACCACATCGTCTGCCGCGCGCGCTCCGGCCATTCTCGATCATATTGCTCACCGCCGACCCGCTTCTCGCTCATCTCGGCGAGAATCTGGCCGGGCGTCGGCAAGACCTGCGGATCGACACGCTTGTCCGGATTCCAGAGGTCGGAACGCACGATGGCCCGCGCGCACTGGAAAAAGACTTCGTCCACCGTCATGACGATGACGGTGCGCGGCGCCTTGGCCTCGACCTAGAACGAGGCAAGCAAATCGGGATCGGCGGACAGATGCGCGCGGCCGTTGACGCGCAAAGTGCTGCCGGAACCTGGGATCAGGAACAGCAGCCCCACTCTCGGATCGCGCACGATGTTGCGCAGGGAATCGACGCGGTTGTTGCCGCGGCGGTCCGGCATCATCAGCGTCCTGTCGTCATGGATGCGGACGAAGCCGGGCAGATCGCCGCGCGGCGAGCAATCGAGTCCTTCGGGACCTACCGTCGCCAGCGCCACGAAGGGCGATTTCTCGATCAGCACGCGATAGGACGGCGTGATGTGATCGGCGACCTTGACCGTCGAGGCTTCCCCAGGAAAGCCGTAGATTGCTTCCAGTTGCTCGATGGTCGCGACAACGGACATATCTCACTCGCCTTTGATGGCGCGGACCAGCCGGCGCGCATGATCTTCGGGACGGCCGACATTGAGGATGGTGACGTCGGGCGGCGCCGTGTCCACTGTGCGGCCCAGCCTCTGCTCCGAATTGCCGTCGCTGGAGCGTGCGCGCATCTGGATGCGCGCGGCGAGAACTTCCGGCGGCGCCGTGATCGCAATCACGACGACACTGGCATAGGCGCGCCGCGCGGCCTCGATCATCGTGCGCGATACATTGACCACAACCGAACGCCCGGCCCGGATTTCGTCGTCGATCGCACGCGGCAAGCCGTAGGATTGGCCATGCGCTTCCCAATGCATGGCAAAATCGCCGCGCGCCAGCGCCTGCCGAAACTCATCCGGACTGACCGCAATATTGTCCTCGGAGGATGACGCTTCCCGCGTCACCGCGCGGCGCGGAAACACGATGTTGGCATCCTCGGCGCAGGAAGCCTTCGCAAATCCAAGCAGTGTGTCCTTGCCAGCGCCACTCGGGCCGACCACCAGGATCAACCGGCCAGGGCCGATTGCATCAGGCGCATAGGTGGAAAAGATCGGCGCTTCACTCATGCAACCCGCTCCCCTTCCCGCCAGGCGCTGCGTACCACTGGAATATCGCGCGCCACATGCACGCGGATCAAATCGGCGCGCTTGCCGACGGCAATCTCGCCGCGATCGTTCAGGCCGACGGCTTCGGCCGGCGTCTTGGTGACGGTGCGAACCGCGGCCGCGAGGTCGATCGCCGGCACTTGCTTGGGCAGTTGCAGCGCTCCCATCAACAGGCTCGACGGCACATAGTCTGACGAGAGAATGTCGAGCAGTCCCTCGCGCGCCAGATCGACCGCGGCGATGTTGCCGGAATGCGAGCCGCCGCGCACCACGTTTGGCGCGCCCATCAAAATGTCGATGCCGGCCTTGTGCAGGCCGCGTGCTGCTTCCATCGTGGTCGGAAACTCCGCGACGGAGACGCGATCCTTGATCGCATCGGTGACATTCTCGGCGGTGGTGTCGTCGTGGCTGGCGAGCGGGATCTCGTATTGATGCGCCAGCGCCACGATCGCGCGCATGTTCTTTGCCGCATAGGCCTGCTGGTACTCGAAACGGCGCTTGAACAACACGTCGAGCTCGGCATCGGTCATGCCGCCGCCTTTGCCGCGATAATAGTCGCGCAGCTTGACCGCGTCGCGGAACTGCCGCTGTCCGGGCGTGTGGTCCATCAGCGACATCAGGCGCACGTCGGGGCGGTCGACCAATTCCTTGGCTTCCTCGACTACGTCGGGCATCGGCACTTCGCAGCGCAGATGCAGGAAGTGATCGGCACGCAGGATGTTTTCTTCGCGCGCGGCGGTGATCGCCTTCGCCAGCACACCGGCGCGTCCGTCGACGTCCTCGGCGCCGTCTTCGCGCCAGACCCGCAGCGAATCCAGCACGGTGGTTATGCCGCAGGTCACGAGCTGCCCGTCATAAGATACGACGGCGGCGATCGGGTCCCAGTACACTTTCGGCCGCGGTACATAGTGAGCTTCGAGATGATCGGTGTG
>Ga0157369_10010123_pt1 | contig 10759 bp, 15 predicted proteins | sample C25metaG_FD_113461 | JGI IMG/M metagenome (GOLD analysis project Ga0157369, IMG submission 113461) | Corn rhizosphere microbial communities from Kellogg Biological Station, Michigan, USA - C2-5 metaG | ecosystem: Host-associated > Plants > Roots > Rhizosphere > Soil | place: USA: Michigan...
ATCGATCGCGAAATGACCAAGCGTTGCTTTCCGCCGGTGATAGATGCGAACACGCGGATATTGATTCTCGGCAGCCTGCCGGGTGAGAGATCGTTAGCCCTTGCTCAATACTATGGGCATCCGAAAAAAGATTTTTGGTCAATTTGACATCGCCTGAGGATATAATCGGCTGGCAGATTTTTCCATTATAAATCAATGCCTGCCTACGGGGTGTACATTTTTGCGGGTGCCAGTGTGAATATTGCTTCTAACAAAACGAACAACTACCTTGAAGGGCGCGCTGCAAAAATGTACAGGGCTACGCTGGTGAGGATGGTCCGGCGGCGGTGTACATTTTTGCGGGCAGCAGTGTGAATATTGCTTCTCACAAAACGAACTGCTATCTGAGGGCTGGGCTGCAAAAATGTACCCCCTGGGACGGACCATTCAGGGCGGCGGCCGGCGACGGCCTGAATTGACCTGTCCAGTCAGCCGCTCGGCCGTCCCTGGCGGCGACCTAGGCGGCTGGCCGCGGATCAAACCGAAGCCAGAGGGTCTATTCGTCTGCCGTCAGTTTTAGTGAGTTACAGAAGCAGCGTGATCTGTCGAAGTGGTTGGCGTGAGAGATGTATCAGGTGGAGAGCTGTCGTCATTCCCACAGCGCCGCTCTTTGTATCGCCACCCACCGGGTACGCCAGCGTCTCGAATCACATCGATGCAACTGCGCGGTGCCTCCCGAATTTTGAAACCCGGAATCCATACCTCTTTTTGCTTCAGATATCGCCCTAAAAATGCGTCATACGCGAGCAGTGGTCGGAATGTATGTCGAGCTGTTTTTCTATCAAATTCCTCACCTTCGTAGAAAAAATCAGTGCCCTTATCGATATGGATGTTTATGCTCGCTACGGTTTGGTAATCGCGGGTGAAGAACGTAATCCGGATAATGGTGTTCTTTCCGTACAGATCGGACATAAGTTGACTAAAACGGTTGACGTACTCGTCGCCATTGACTCTCGGAGGTGACATGGCCGGGACGAGCGTAGCCGCATCCAAGTTATCGTTCATTTCAATCGCGCGGATGATACCGGGGAGAACTATGGTGTCTCCCAAAGTGACATTCGCGATGCGACCTGCTTTCACGACGATCGGATTGGTGTCGCCGATCGTATCCTTTAGTACGTCTTTGGATACGATTCCGCCTTGAACCTTCATGGCGGAGCTGCCGATAATCTGGAGTCGTGCCGCGTCGAGTACCAAGTCTTCGCCGGATAGGTTTCGGACGACCGTTGTTAGCTCTGCTTGCTCGTTGCGCCCCTCGTTCTCCTCAGGCGCCATAAATCCGTCGCTGGGTATTAGCCATGCTTTCTGAATCACCAACTTTCCACGCTGATCCGGCTTTTGATATCCCAGATTGAATGTGCACTTGGTGTTGACCGTCCCACCGCTAGCTGCGATGCCAGCACATTTTTCGCTAGTGCTAATCTGCGAGTGCGCCACGGACGACGCGAATATTGCTGTTGCAAATGCTAGGTACGTAGCGATACGACTCATTTTGTCGAATCCTGCATTGTGGCGCTGGCCGATGATTTGCGGCCGATTGCGATCGGAGACGCATCTCCGTGCGTGATGTATTGAGCTGCGCTCGTTTCCTTCTGTTGCTGCGCTTCGGGTCGAGCGGTTCCTCTGCTTGTGCTCGGCGTAACATCGGTAACGGTGTGAGCACCTTCGCCAACTGAAATTGCGGATCCATTGCCGAAAGTCTCGGCGATCGGACCTGATGCAAAGTTGATCTTCGGTTCGATCTTTACTTGGCCCGCTTGGGACGTGACGGATACTCCGCGTCCTAGAGATATCGCGAAAATTGCTACAGTAGCAACAACCGCCGCTAGAACGATAGGGATTGTGATTGACCGCAGGTTTCGCACATGGTGAGTTCGAGTCTTACCGGACTTGGTTCGAAACATTGCTATTCGCTTGCGTTGGGTTACGAAAGTTCAATGGTACGACAATTCGCTAAGCGTAAATCATGCATTGAGCACGACTGAGCATCGCGACGGGTCTTGCGGACTAGCGACGATGCCCCTTTGGGGGCGAGTTGAGTTTAGCCGATTTGTATTATGTGAGCTATTGTTGATCACTGGTTGACACCGCCAGCCAATGCTAGGCAGGCCGAATCGTCGTTAGCGGCGGACTAGACTCTCCCGATATGAACGATTGGCCCTGACTGCCCGACCGTCCCTGACGGCGATCTGGGCGGCTGGCCTGCAACCCGTCGTGCGAAAAATTTTGAATCGGCGAAATGTTTAGGAAATACAAGAAGTAAACATTACGAATGCCTGAGCCACCAGGCCAGTGTACGAGGCTCCCCGGGCTGGGTAAAATGTTTTTAAAGTTGGATAACCGAACACTTTATAAACATTTTCGAGGTGATCTGTGCGAGAAGGTCAGGCAAAGGTGTTGACCGAATCGGAGTTCCGCCGCGTCGTCAACGCAGCGAAGAAGGAAGCGCACGCGAAACGAGACGTTGCCCTCCTATATTGCTCGTTCGGTCTCGGGCTGCGCGCGAAAGAGATGGCGTCGCTTCGAATCCGTCACGTGCTCGATGTCGATGGGAAGCTGCTGACCGAAATCAACCTCGACGGTTCGATGACCAAGGGCCGGAAGCAGCGACATGCCTACCTCACGAACGCAAAGGTCGCCGACGCGATTCGCGACTATCTCGATGAACGCCGTAATGCCGATGGCATCGCGTTCAACTTCGACGCGCCGTTGTTTCGTTCGCAGAAGTGCGGGCAGTTCACGCCGAACACGCTGCAACAGCTCTTCCAGCGCATGTACGCGAAGGCTCGATTGCAAGGCGCATCGAGCCATTCGGGTCGTCGCACGTTTGCGACGCCCCTCATCGAGAAGGGGGTGGACATCAAAGCCGTATCGACGCTGATGGGTCACGCTTCGATTGCAATGACGGCGCGCTATGTTCAAGACAATCCGGTACGATTGAAACAGATCAGCGCGGATCTCCTATAGAGAGGGAGTCGACTGCAAACGTGGAGATCTGTCGTGAACGTCGCGAAGCACGTCAAACATGTTAACGAGGCAAGGAACTTACGTTATCGTCAATTGGTTGAGAAGATCGCTAAGACGAACGACACGGGGTTTTCCGATGATGTGGTGCTTGCGGTGCTGAAGGCGAAGAGTGGTCCGTGGTCCGAGCCGATGACCGCAGAGGAGGTGTTGGCAGGTCTGCGCATTGATGCGGGATGGGTTGGTTGACTTCGGCAGTAGGTGAGTGAACTAAATTTTTAGGAACGAGAATGGCTTTCCATTCGCTGAATGATTCTTTTGATCTGGATGGAAGTTGGTGGTTGCCGGATAAGCCAGAAAATGTAATTTCTGGTAGTTTGAATTACACGCCTCAAAAGGCTGAGTTGCGACTGCATGGTGTTTTGACGCCTTGGATTGGGGAAGGGCAGGCGTTCTCGTTCGATAATGGATTTGCGCGGGACTATCCGGTGGTGCATGGAAAGACCATCAACGGTCAGCAGGTGACATTGCTACGAGCACAGCGTATTGGTCTGAACTCTGCATTTTCGAGTGAAACGACAGCGCAGAGAGAGCGGTTAATTTCATCATGGGTTCTTCTCGGTACAAATGCAAATGAAGATCAGCGCTACGAAAGCGTTGCGTTCCTCATTCCTGGTCTACATCTCTGGGTGGGTTCTCCACTTGTGAGGCGAAGAAATGATGAATCGGGAGCCGCGAAAACTTTCGACCTTGTGTGTAAGGAAATCCCAGAGATGCCGATTGAGGTGATCGATGGTGCTATTGAACTAGTCTTAAATTACGAAGGACAGACCAGCTTCTATCGCGTCGACTTGGAGATGGTCGCCTGGCTCCGTGTTCTCGCTCGTGAGCCGAAGCCGCTAAGTTGGTTTATGGATCAGCATGCCGCGCTAGGGGCACTGTTCGCGTTGCTAGCGGATGTACCAATGGGGCCGAACCGCGTGGTTGCCGTGCTCCCAGAGCAGAAGCCGATCGATGTGCTGTTTGCAACGAGGGAATCCGCTTGCTGCCCGTATGACAGAGACTCACAGTTCGCCGTTTCACGACGCGAGCTTCAAGTCGAGATTCATGATTTGTTTAAGCAATGGTTCAACGTCTACCCTAAGGTAAAAACCGCAAGCCAGTTAGCAGTGAGCATCATCGGCTCAAAGGAGCTTTGGCCTCATGTAGAGTTTTTATCGCTGATGCAGGCGCTAGAAGGGCTACATCGAGCGATGTACCCGGGTATATATATGCAAGATGAAGAGTATGAAGGCGTGAAGCGCCTGTTGGGTAGTGCGATTCCGTCGACGCTTACCCAATCTCATAAGATGTCGCTTCGGTCGAAGATAAAATATGGTAACCAATTTTCCCTCCGAAAACGGCTGAACGAACTAGTGAACACGCTTGACAAAGAACTGTGTTTGGAGATTCTCGGCGACGGCGGTACGGTACCTCAGAGGTGGATCGATACGCGAAATTACTTCACGCATTGGGATGATACTCTGCGCGACAACATTGTGTTTCCAGAGGATATGCATGAAGCATCGCATCGCTTGCGCCAGTTGCTTCGCGTCCTATATCTGAAAGTTGCGGGAGTGCCCAGTGCAGCACTCCGTTCGGCTCTGGGCAATCACAGCGATGCTTCGCAATACCTTCGGCAGCTTAACGCGAGGGAGAAAGCGAGGTCTTCATAGTTCATGTGACGGGAATGCAAACGAGGCGGGACACGCACGTAGGATGGTATGGAAGAAGCCTCGAAGCAAATGGGTCAGCACGGCGGGTGGTGTTCAGTGTCGACGCCGCCCCGCAGAGTGCTGGTAAAATCGTTCCAGTGAGCTTTACCTGAGCCAAACGGAGCGTACCCGATGATGCGGTAGTACGCTCGAGTACCGCATGGCGGCGATGAACTACGGGGTTACATTAGGTGCCACCAATACCAATTCCGAAACCATCCATCTTGGACGACTGTATACCACTCGGGGCTTTCAACGGGGAGCGCAGATGGCGGTCCAAGGACGGAAAACGACTCTTTACCTGGGACTCGCTACACGGTGAGGTGGAGGTCTTCAATAAGCGCGGCCGGCATCTTGGCGCGATTGACCCTGTTCATGGGAATCTTTTGAAAGAACCGGTTGCTGGGAGGTGTATCGATGTCTAACTTCATAGAAATGTGTCTTTCGGGCGACGCCCTTCTCGATGAAGTGGACGACTACGTTGACGAGTGGCACGAAGGAACCGGCGCGACACCTCTGCATCGCTTCTTGGGTATGAGCCGATCCGAGTATGAGTTGTGGGTGACGGACCCCGACGTTTTGCCCTTTATCGTCACAGCACGGCGAGAGGGACGTGACGTCTCAGATGTCATCGAAAACTTTAACGCACTACCTCTTGCCGCGAGGTCCGATGGTACGCTGAAGGCAACGAGATTGATGAAGTGGTTAAAAGCCGAGGGGTTATGGGAATAGAGCTGAACGTTCCCGTCAAGATTGCGCGACGTTTGGTATCCAAGTATGAGTTGGAGCCGCCTATAGACGTCGAGAAGCTTGTGTTAGAGCGCGCAAAACTCGTGTTCGCGGAGATTCCGGTCCGCGGTGTTGATGGGGTCTGCTTGAACCTGAAAGCGCTTGGAAAAAGACAGACTGTGATCGTTAATGTCGAGAATCCTAAGTCTCGCCAACGCTTTACGTTGGCTCACGAACTCGGTCATATCCTTATTCCGTGGCACACAGGCAGCGTCGTTGATCACCTAGATCCGGATGACACGGGGGAAGTGGAAGGGTATTGGACAATGGAGCAGGAGGCAAATGCTTTCGCGGCAGAGCTGTTGATGCCTCTAAGCTGGGTAGACGATCTTGTCAATGGGACAGCAGATCTTGCTACGGTTCATCGGAAAATTGCGAGAGAATGTGACGTGTCGCTCCATGCAGCAGGGATCCGTCTGATAAACATTCTTCCAAAAAACATTGTATATGCCGTTGCATACAATGGTGTGGTCGAATTTGCAGGCAGGTCACGAGGAACGCTGGCAAACGCCATGGCTTACGACCGCCCATTTGATTCAGATGCATACGACTACGCGGCATCGCACTACAAAGTTACGTACGCAGGCCGCGATGTCCATTGGTGGCGGCTTCCTCAACACATTTCTATACGTGATGATGACGAAAGGGACTGGCGCACGGTGCTAGACGAGATCGTTGAAGATCTTGGAATTGCGGATGAAGACAAAGAGCAGTTTAAGAAATCGGTCAATGGGGTTATCGCATACGCTAACGGGGCTACGAAGAAGAATGAGGGGTATTCTGTAGCTGCTGTCATGGCGGCTTGCATTCAGCGATTTAAAGATAGAAAAGGCTTTGATGCGTTCGTCCGTCATCCTGCGTTTGAGGTGTTCGTTGCCAAGAAAGCAGCGGCGCTTGTCGGTTAGCAGAACGGCTGGAGCCTGATACGGCCTAGTATGCCCACGCTTCCACACGCGATTTCAATACTCACTCGGAAATAGCAGCGTGGTCGCACTGCGGTCGGCTTCGGTGATGATCCACACACGTTTGCAGGCCACCACATACGACGAGAAGATGCGCGAGCCGTGGATTACTGCAAGCCGATTCATCTCCATATCATTCGGTGTCAGGTCGCCCCAGTCGCCGCAAACATGACGACCCAGGTACTCGTCGGCAAGGATACCTTCGCGTTCGAGGTGCATGAGCACGCCACGGGTCGCGACGATCTTTCCGAGCGTGAACAACGGCAATCGGTCGTTCGAGAATTGAGTATCGACGGTCGAGTGTACGGGGCTGTAGTCAGCGGGCATGGGATTGCTCCGTTTGGATGGATGTGCGGTTTCGATGGACGAAAAAAAACCAGGGCGAGGTGCCCTGGTTCGTTGGTCGGCTCAGCGACCGATTCGCGTGTTGGTGGCTGTCGCCTCCATGCTTTCATGTGCTCTGCCGACTTCGGAGCGGTTCCACCGCTCCAAGCAGTGCGAAAAAGAGACCGAGAAATCTCGGTGTTGACCACGAGAAAATATCGTCGTTGAGCGCGACCCAGCAGCAGACTTCGAACGCCAGTCCGAAGCCGAATCCGAGGACTCCACCGATCGCTGCGCTGACGACGTGTCGTTTCACATTCATGGCAGGCTTTCTTGATGGGGCTAGGGTCAATGACCGATCGAGCCATCCGGATTGACGGCGCCGCTATTGACGCGACGTTCATGCTCCAGTTGGTTGTATCGGCTGTTGTAAGCGTTCGCGAGGCAGTCAAGCGATTGGCACGCGTTCCGAGCCTTGAGCCACTGACGTTGTTCCTGTTTCACCTGATTCGGATTGTCGGCGGTATGCAAGACCTCCTTGTAGAGATCGGCGTTGACCGAATCGGCATCGGAAAGCGCGGAGTCGCCGCAGATCATCTTTTCGACCTTCGAAGAAGCCTTCGCGCAGTTGAACGCAGGACTACCGGCCAACGTGGTGGTGGAAACGACGAGCAGCAACATTGCTATGCTTGCAGTTTTCATGTGGTTCATAGTTCCTCGAAGAAGTTGACGAATTTCGTCGCGTAGAACGGAATCGCAATCCAGAACGTGCCCAGCAGGCAGAAGCACAGCAGTGCATGAACCAATGCCGCCTTGTGCCATCCCTTGTAGTACAGGTAGAAGCACCCGAAGAGAAACAAGAGCAAGCCGGAGACATCTCGGGCCGCTTTGCTTGATCTCGGATCGGCGCGGACACCACGTTGCTTCGTGCAGCAGACCGGGCAGTATGTGGTTGTGGCCCAAAGTGAATTGCCGCAGTTGCGACAGCGTGTCGGTGTCATGGATTGCGTTTCGAAAGTGTGGGCTGACGTAGTGGAGCGTTATCGCAGTCCGCAACTGGCCTCGGTGTTCGAATCGAGAGAAACGACCTCACTGCTCGCGGTTTGGAGCGCATTGGCCCAATAGGCCCTTACTCCGGGGCTATGAGGGTTGCCCATCGCTTTCGCGGTGCTTGCCGCATTAGTGAGAAAGTCCTCGACCTTTTGTCCGAGTGCGAACTGGGACTTGAGCGCCGATGCACAAGTAGGCGGCGCAATGCCGCTGTCATAGACGCGGCGTCCAGCGAGAAAGATGTCGTTCGCTTCTTTGGACGCCTGCTTCCATTGTTCGAATGCAGCGGGCGTAGGGTTCGATTGTGCGAAGACCGTATTTGATCCGACGAAGAATGCGACATACAAAGCGGCGAATGAAGATTTCATAGCGTGTCCGTGGTTGTCCGTTGGAACGCCCCAGCCCCCCCGGGGCGTGAGTGGGACTGCTACTGCGAAATGGAAACCGCATAGTCCGAATCGAGACTATCGATCTTTCCTTGATACGGGATGGTCCAATTGATCCACGATTGCCCGTTGGAGAAGCTCGAATTGCCGGCCCACAGCTGCGACGAAGCTGAGCCGACATCCTTCTCAATGTCGCTGAAGCCGTAGAGCGGACCCGAGGCGTTCAGGTGGACGTTCGTTGTGTAGACCGCGCCATTGACTGACAGGACATCGAGCGCCAGTTCATACGTCGAGTTGTACGGCAGCTCCGTCACATTCGTTTGGCTATACGTGTTGTCGCCGTTGTTTTTGAAGATCGTAGGGACCCAGTCGCCTCCATTGCCATCAGGAGCCGTCCCACCGAGAAAGAGGTCGTACTTGCCAGTGCTGTTGAAGTCGATAAGTTCGACGGTGTAAATTTGCGCCGCGCAATTTGACGTGCAGGTGAGATCCGGCTGCGATCCATTCGTACCGTACTTGATAACGGACGGGAGACGTGTCGTGCTTTTCGTGAACGTCCCGTCACCGTTGTTGATGAGGAAGTACGGCGTCCCTGCAATGAGCGGATCGGCGACAACGATGTCGGCGAATCCTTTTCCGCCGAAGTCGGCGGCGGATGCGCTATGAAAGAACCCGGTGAACGGAAGCGTAGAGTTCTTGTACGTACCGTCGGGCTGGCTCAGAAGCATGTGCATCTGTTCACCCGGAAACGGCGCTTGATCGAGGCCGTGGCAGGCAAACAAGACATCAGGCTTGCCGTCGCCATTGAAGTCCGCCACGATGGCTTTGCGGGGATGCAGGCAACCAACGTTGTTCGAGAGGATATCGGACGTGTGATCGACCCACTTGCCGTTCACGTTCTTGTAGAAATGAATCGTGCCGTTGGCACCAGACCCGCCGCAATTTGTATCACCGCAGGTATGCGTGACCATCGAGTATGTGCAGCAACTTCGGATGGAAGGGATTGCGGTCCGAGCGCGGCGGCGGCTGCGACCTTGTTTTCGTACGAAGACTTGAGAATCGGGATCGGTGTTGCCTTCGTCGGCGAAGCCGGAGTGGAGGACGATGCGGGAGTAGACGACGAGCCACTTCCACCGCCGCCTCCCCATGCTGAGACAAGTATCGCGCTTGCCCCGATTACGAGCGCTGCTGCTACGTTCCACTTCATTCTTGTTCTCTCGTTTTGATGCTGCGTCATCGAATCTGTCGGTCCGCGCCCCGGTTGCGTACATGCACGCGAATGCGACAGCCCAAAAAAGCGCCGCCTTACAGGAAAATACTATCCAGTGTTTCTGACTTCGTACATTGATTTTTGTCGAAAAATCAATGACTTATGTTAGATTTTCGAGGCTCTTATGGCAGGGGTGCTGCGTGTTCCGGTCTAGGACATCCCGGCTGATTTCCTTCCGCCTTGGAAGATTTAGCTGCGGAGTTGATGTAACGTGCAAAGGTTGCATTTTGTGTCATTTCAATCAACTGCGCCAGAGGCAACACTTCATGTCATTCGATGACGTGATGTGAGGGGCAGTGTGGGTGAACCAACGGGCGGCAGTCGGAATGCGCGAATCGCGGAAGACGTGGGAAAGCGTTTGGCCGAACACCGGAAGAGGGCCGGCTTAAGTCAGGCTCAGCTCGGCGAAAAGCTAGGACTGGAAAAGGAGAGTGTGTCGCGGATCGAAAGCGGAAAAGTCGCACCCTCGCTTCAGCGCTTGGCTATGTTCTGCGACGTGCTCGATCTGTCGTTCGAAGAATTGTTGACGGCCGTGTCACCGCACCCATTGGATGAAGCCAACACCTTGATCAGATCGCTAGAAGATCTCTCACCACGACAACGCGACATCGTTCTCCGAACCGCGCACAGCTTAGCGGCGCTTCTGCGACAAGGGTGATGCGGAGCAATGGAACTCGACCTCATTTCTTCGCATCTCGCAGATGGGTTCGAACGCGATTTGTTCGCCACCGCTTTGCGTAACTTGGCAGATCTCGAAAATAGGCTTCGGTTCAATAATTTTGCATATACCATGCGAGAACTCATGCACCGTATGCTGTCGCGTCTTGCCCCGATGCATCTGCGGTCCAATGTGATTGGTAAGAATGCGAGCGTCGGGCGAAACTGCCAGCCGGTATGAGTCATCCGCTTGCCGTCGAGTAGCCCCACGTATGCAGCGGTTTCGTATCAGAAGAAATTGACCGAATGGCGTGGATTGCGGGATTATTCAGTAGATTGACGCGACGGGCCGACCTTGCGTTACGATGACAAAAATCTCGCAATCTGCATTGCTTCGAGGTGCCGAGGAGATGTTTCGGCTCCTTCCCCTTCGTGCCCCCAAGGGTCTGTCAGTAATTTCGTGTCCAAGGCATATGATGCTCCCCAGGAGAAAATATGCCTCGCAAACCCAAGACCCCACCGGTAGAGCTGCCGGCGATTCCCGCGGAGCTGCTTGAGCAGTTC
>Ga0157369_10010124_pt1 | contig 10759 bp, 17 predicted proteins | sample C25metaG_FD_113461 | JGI IMG/M metagenome (GOLD analysis project Ga0157369, IMG submission 113461) | Corn rhizosphere microbial communities from Kellogg Biological Station, Michigan, USA - C2-5 metaG | ecosystem: Host-associated > Plants > Roots > Rhizosphere > Soil | place: USA: Michigan...
CCGCCGTCGGCCTCCTCGCCTTCGGCGCGGTCGCGGCGCAGCGTCCCGCCGTCGCCCTGATCAATGAGAGCCCAAGCCTGCCTCGGGGCGTCTATGTCCGCACCCTCGCCCCGGAGATCGGGCGCGGCGCAGTGGTCGCCATTCGCCAGCCCGAGATCGTGCGGCCCTATCTTTCCCGCCAGGGGATGCCCGCCGAGGTGCGGCTGATCAAACGGGTGGCGGCGACGGGCGGCGACACAGTCTGCTCGGACGGCCGATGGCTGATCGCGCCGATGCGCACGGTCCGCATCCACGCCCGGGATCGAGCGGGCCTCGCGCTTCCGGCCTGGCGAGGCTGCCGCAGGCTCGCCCCCGACGAACGACTGCTGCTCGGCGACACGCCGGCCAGCCTGGACAGCCGGTATTTCGGGCCGGTGAGGATCGCCCAGATCGAGGGCGCTTATCGGGAGACCCTGACATGGTGATGCGCCTGCTTCCCCTTGCCGCCGTCATCGCCCTGGCGGCGACGCCGGTCGCGGCCCAGACCCGCGTCGACTGGCGCCCGGCCGGGGGCGACCTGTTCGTGGGCGCCGTCCCGGAAACACCCGCGCCGGAGGCCGCTGGTCTTGAGGCCGTCCGTCTTGCGGACCTCGACCAGCCCTTCGCCGACGTGATCGCCGAAGCGGCCGATCGGCATGGTCTGGACCGCAAGCTGCTCCATGCCCTTGTGGTGGTGGAGAGCGCCTACCGCGCCCAGGCCTGCTCCCACGCCGGAGCCTGCGGCCTGACCCAGCTGATGCCGAGCACCGCCGCGGATCTCGGCGTGCGCGACCGCTTCGACCCGTACGAAAACCTGCGGGGAGGCGCCGACTATCTGGCCCGCCAGATCCTCCGCTTCGGCGACCTTCGCCTCGCCCTCGCGGCCTATAATTCGGGTCCGGATCGGGTCGCCCGGCTGGGCCGGATCCCGAACATCACCGAGACCCAGAACTACGTCGTCTCCGTGATCAACTGCTACCTAGCGCTCACGGCGGGGCGCGGGGTGCGATCGTCGCGGGAATGCGCGCCGGCGGAGGCCGGGTTGTGACCTTCGCGGCGGCCCCTCAAGAGAGCACCGAAACGGCGGCCCCGGCGCCCCGGGAGACGCTTCTGACCCGCGCGGAGGCGTCGGTGTTCCTGGAGGGCAAGGGCATTCGGATGAAGCCGACGACCCTGGCGCGCGCCTATTCGACCGGCTCGGGCGGCCCGCCGTGCCGCCACATCCGCAACAAGCCCTACTACCCGCTGGACCTGCTGGAGACCTGGGCCGAGGCCCAGATCACGGCGCCCGCCGCCTCATCCAGCGAGCGCCAGCGACTTCGGCGCGAGGCAAGCCGCCGGGAGGCGACCTCATGACGCCCGTCCGCCCCGATCTCGAAACCCTGATGAACGACCCCACGGTCAGCTATCCGCTCAAGGCCGTGCTACTGGTCTGGTGGAGCCGGGATCCTCTCGACGCGGCCAATGATGCAGCGGCCCTCGCCTCGGTCATGGGCGATCGCGCGACGGCGCTTCTGGAACAGCGCCATGGCCCATGAGGACGGGCTCGAACGGTTTCTCGGCTGGCGGCAGGTCCGGGAGCTGACGGGTCTCGGCCGCACGACGGCCTGGCGCATGCGTCAGGCCGGAGACTTTCCGGAGCCGGTGCCGATCTCGCCCGGACGGGTGGCCTGGCGCCAGCGCGACATCGCCCGCTGGAACGAGAGCCGCGGGTCGATACCGGAACCCGAGCCGGGGGCCCGACCCATTACGCCGACGCCACCCCGTCCTCGCGAAGACCGCGTCGTTGCAGCGCCGACCGCGAAGCCGAACCCGTCGCCGTCATCGCGAGGAAGCAAGCCGAAGTCGCGCCCCCGGCGTAGGACTGGGCCGGCCATCGCAGATGGCCAGCTTGGCTTCGACTTCTAGCGCCTTGGGTCTGGAGCGGGGTTCAGCTTGCCCCGAGCGCCCTGATCCTGGCTTCGGATCGGGAGTGGCGCCGCACGCCGACCACCTCGCCGATGCGCCAGGCCGTCGCACCGAAGACCTCGTCGCCGGCTTGGGTGAGGATGCGGACATCGCCAGAGAGCGCCGCGCCGCGTTTGAGCAATCTGACGCGAGCGCCGTGCAGATCGAGCTGGCGCAGCACCCCGGGCGCTGTCTCTCCTTGACCGTACTCGATGACGCATTGTTCGGCGCACCGGCGGCGCGCGAGAAGGCGGCGATCGGGTCTGGCGACGGGGAAGCTCATTCCCGACACCTAGTGCGAGGGGCTGAAGGCTCGTTTAAGCGTCGCCGTTAACGGCCGCGTTCACCCTATTCTCGTGGTCGGCGAAGCATGGCGGGGGAGGAACCCGTGCCCGCCGACCATATTCCCGCTATGGCGATCCGAATGGCCCAATATAAACTCGTCCTCTTCGACTTCGACGGCGTGCTTGCCGACAGCGCGGCCTGGTTCATCGCCCAGCTGCCGACCCTCGCCGAGGCCCATCGCTTCCAGTCCCCGGACGCGGCGGAGATCGAACGGCTTCGGGGACTGCCGACGCGCGAGGTCGTCAAGGCGCTCGGGGTGTCGCCGCTCCGCCTGCCGGGGATCGCCGCCGATCTGCGCAGGCGAATGGCCCATGAGGCCCATCAGATCGCACTCTTCGACGGCGTTCCCGACCTTCTGAGACGGTTGCACGACGGCGGCGTCCGGTCTGCCGTGGTCAGCTCCAACAGCGAGGAGAACGTCCGCGCGGTGCTCGGGCCATCGGCGTCGTTGATCTCGGCCTTCAGTTGCGGCGCGTCTCTGTTCGGGAAGGGTGCGCGCTTCTCATCCCTGATCCGCAAACTGGATGTCGAACCGGCCCGCGTCTGCGCCGTCGGCGACGAGGTGCGCGACATCGAAGCGGCGCACCACGTTCCTGTGGCCGCCATGGCGGTGTCCTGGGGATATGGCGCGGCGTCCGCACTCAGCGCCGCCGTGCCGGACTACATGGTCCACTCGCCGGCCGAGGCGGCCGCCGTGCTGCTGGGCTGAAGACTCCACCCTCGCCGCGACCTACCTGTCGGCCTCCCCATCAGCTAGGATGACGCCGCCCGGTGCGGCTCACGCGTATGTACAGGCTTCGGCTAAAGGCGTGAGCGCATGCGAATCTCACATGTTCTCAACGCCCGGCGCACCCTTCTCGACATCGCCCGGGCTCGAGCCGATGAAATCCCACGCACAGGCGCTTCTGCCCGACGAACGCTATCGGATCATCATGATCGACGACTCCGACACGGGTCTTCGGCCGATCACCTTCGAGGACCAATACGAGATGGTCGCCCGGCTCGGCCTGTCGATGGCGGTCCCTGAGGTAATCGATCGCCTCTATGGTCGCGCCCTTCACGCTCTGCTCTACGGCTGGTTCGACTATGAGCTGCTGGTGGTGGCCTGCGGTCAGGCCCTCGCGACGCTGGAGTTCTCACTCAAGACCCGTCTGGGCGCATCGGCGGCGAAGATGAGAGGCCTGAAGCCGAGACTGGACCGCGCGGTAAAGCTCGGCCTCCTGAGCGCGCCCACACCCAGCGCATGGGGAGACGATCACGCGTTGCTGGCTTCAATCCGGAACGAGATCGCTCACGGCAGCGACCACGTCTATCCACCCAATATGGCCGAGGTCATCTTTGACCGGTGCCGTTCCCTGATCGTCGAACTCTACTCGACAACTGCCGGACAGGACGCGTGATCCGATCCAACTCGGATGACAGCGGGGATCGGCCGCAGGGGCGGCGACGCTAGATCGTCACGTCGTCGGGGAGGACGTCGTCGTCCGACGCCTCGACTCCACGCGTCAGCTCGCGCGCGGCGGCGAGATCGGCCCTGCTGAAGGGCGAGAGACGCTCGGGGTGGGCCTCCATGTCCGCTTTGAGGAAGGAGAGATAGGCGGAGACCACGGGATCGACCTCGTCGGATGTAGAGACCAGGGGCTCGGCGACGGACACGAGAACATGGCCCTCGCCGATCGCCTGGGCGCGCACGCGCGCCTTCTGGCGAAACTCCGGGTGGGCACGGAAAAACGCCTTCTCAAGGCGCACAGCCTCGGACCTGCCGGTGGTGGTCACCGAACCTTCGAAACTGACTGCGTGCTTGCCCATGGAACGTATATTAGTACGTTCCAAACAGCCGCCTATACCGGGACATTCCTGTCCAGGGCCCGATACGTCCTATGGTCCTTAACCCCAGGAATCCTGCAACACGGCGTCATGCTTCGTGGGACTCTCGCGTCACCGGGGCCTAGACATCTGCGTCCTAGCCCCCATGTCATTTCCGACCCGGGGTCGCACTCGCGCGAACCTTTATTCGGGCCTTCTGACGGATCATATTGCGCCCATGACCGATACCGCAACCCCCCCGGCAGAGACCGCTGAAACGCCCAAGGAGCGTGAAAGCGAGAAGACTCTGCGCATCAAATGGCGGACCAGCCTGGACATGGGCTGGACCGTCATCCCGTCCGCCTTGCTCAAAGGCCTCCCTCGTCTCCACATCGGCGCGACCGATCTGGCCACCCTGATCTGTCTGATCGACTACTGGTGGGCCCCGGAATCGCAGCCCTGGCCGTCGAAGCGCGCTCTGGCGGAACGCCTAGGCGTGTCGCAGAAGACGATCCAGAGGAGCCTCAAGCGCCTTCAGGACGAGAAGCTGATCGTCAGCGAGGCCCGACGGTCGGCGTCCGGAGGGCAGACCTCGAACCGCTATGACTTGAGCCCGCTGGTCAGGCGGCTGGAAGGCATCGTGGCGGACATGAAGCAGGCCGCGCTTGACGCCGAGGCCGCCAAGCGGGCGGCGACGCGTCCGTCCGGCAATCGTCGGAAGGGGATCTGATGTCCAAGAGTCCCAATCCGAAGCCTTTCGCCGAGGTCAACGGCTGGCGCCTTTTCCTGCATGACGGCTTCCGTGCGGACTACGAACGCCTGCGCGACGAGGTGGCGCAGCTGAAGGCTGCCGACCCGGAGAACTACGCCAGCCACCCCAAGGCCAAGCTGTTCAAGCGGATCACCGACATCATCTCGATCGAGGTGCCGGCAGATCCGAACGCGGCGACCTACCAGCTCGGCAATACGATGGGTTCGGCCCACCGGCACTGGCGGCGCGCCAAATTCTTGCAGCGGTTCCGGCTGTTCTACCGCTTCGACTCCAAGACGAAGATGATCATCTACGTCTGGGTGAATGACGAGAACACCTTGCGGAAGGCCGGCTCCAAGACGGACCCCTACGCCGTTTTCAAGGGGCGCTTGGGCAAGGGCGATCCGCCGACCGATTGGGACGACCTGCTGAAAGGGATCTCAAAGCCCACAGACGCCTCGGGCCGAGTCTGAGCCTGCCTGCAAATGGTCCTCCAACGTCCTTAGAACATGGCCGAATCCAAGAAACATCACTTCGTCGCCCAATCCATCCTCCGCCGGTTCACCGACGGGTCGGCCAGCGAGCGTCTCTTCGTCTTCGACAAGGAGCGGTATGCATCGCACCCCTCGACGGTTCTGGCGGCCGGGATGGAGAACGGCTTCAATGTCGTTCACATCGACGGCGAGCGTATCAACTTTGAGGGCGACTTCGACCAACCTGATGGCGCGATGGCGAACGTGCAGAACCGACTGGTGGCCGCCCGTTCGCTTGCGGTTCTGAGTGAGGCGGATCGCCTCGTTCTGGCGGCCGCTGCGGCGGTCCAGCTCCTGCGCACCAAGATTTTTCGCTCCACGATGCGATCGGTCCGTCTGTGCCAGCGCCCTCGTCTAACGCGGTCGTGTCGGCAGAAACGCCGAAATCTGTCGATCCGTCGTGCACTTTGCGGCTAGACTCGCGTCGATGAAATCAACCCTCGATCATCTTCCCGAACGCCAGCAGCAGGAGCTCGCGCATGTCCGCTCGACCCTGCTGACGGAGTTCGAGGCCGCCTTACGAAAAGGCGCAGGCGGCACGTCGGACTGGCGCAAGGGCGGCAAGGTCCTCAAGATCATCCTGTTCGGCAGCTACGCCCGGGCCGACTGGGTGGACGAGCCGGACAACGGCTACCTCTCCGACTTCGATCTGCTGGTCATCGTCAGCCACCCCAAACTGACGGACATCGCCGACTATTGGTGGGAGGCCGAAAATCGCATCCTCCACGATCCGTCGATCGGTCGGATCGTCAACATCATCGTTCACGATCTCGCGGAGGTGAACCAGGGCCTGGGTCGTGGCGAGTACTTCTGGACCGACATCGTCCGTGACGGCGTGATGCTTTACGAGCTCCCGGGTCACCCGTTGGCGGTTCCGAAGCCTATGACGCCGCAGGATGCGCTCGAGATGGCTGAACGCTACCTAGGCCAGTGGTCAGATGGCGTTACAAGATCACTTGAAACTGCTGCGGATCAAATAGCTAAAGGATTAGCGATTGGGTGGCGGCGAGACGCGGCGTTCTCTCTTCACCAGTCGGTGGAGCGCGCGTACATCTGCTTCCTCCTCGTCCACACCTTCTATTTCCCCCGCTCTCACAACATCAAATTCCTCCGTTCCCTCGCGGAGGACGTCGACAAGCGACTGATCGAGGCGTGGCCCCGCGAGCAGCGCATCGACAAGCGCCGCTTCGAGACCTTGAAGCGCGCCTATGTCGAAGCCCGGTACTCGGATCAGTACGATGTAAGCGTGGAGGATCTGGAAGCTCTGGCGACGTGCGCGCGTCGTCTTCGCGATCTTGTCAGTGAAGCCTGCACTATGCGGCTGGATATGCTTCGAACGAAGGCGGCGGGGCCGAAGGCGTAATACGCGCTTTAATCTTTCGTAAACCTCATTGCGAATAGGCTGCGCGCATGAAAACGCGGGTGGTCTCATTTCGTCTGGGTCTGGAGCTCATCGCCGAGATCGATCGGATCGCGGCCTTCTACGGACGCAACCGCAATCAGCTCGTGAACGATCTTCTTGAAACAGCAGTCCGCAACGAAGGGATCACGGACAACGTCGTCTTGACCAAGGGCATAGGGAGAGATCCCGGTGTCCCATAATCCATCCGATCCGTTCGCCTTCTTTGATCGCTTGGGCGAAGCCTATGTCCGTAAGGCGCTCGTCAACGGCGAGTTCAAGGCGCCGCTGGACAGGCGCGCAGTCTTCTGGCTGGAACAGGTGAAGGAAGCCGCGAGCCGAGCTTCGCAGCGTCGGGTGATCGGATGGATGATCGCCACGGCGGTCGTGACCTTGACGACCGGAACAGCTGCCGCCGTCGCCACTTTTATGGCGCGTTAGGACTTTGGATGACTCCGTCGCCAACAGAAGCCAGTCCGTGCGTTCCAACGCCTGAAACCAGGCGATTTCCTTTTCTTATCCCGTTCCGGTTGCGAGGTCCGAGAAACGCCGCGATAAGCGGCGCCGGAATCTCTTAAGGGCGCTGCCCCGGGCTTGGGCTTGGGCCCGGGCGCTTTTCACTTGAACTTAACCGCCGGCCGGTTATTTATAGGGGGTCACGGGCCGCCACACGATCCTTCTTCGGGAGGAGTGCAAAAGGGCGGTCCTTCTCGTTTGAGATGGCGCTACCTCCTTACACCAAGCCGCACGCCACACCGAGGGATTGGGTCACGCATTTGCGTGCCCGCGGCCTCGTCGTGCCACGCCCCAATGTAGCGGCGCGCAAGATCGAGCGCATCGGGTACGAGCGTCTGCGGATTTATTTCATCGCCAGGCGTCAGGTTCATCTGCCCAACAAGCCGTTCCGGGTAGGGACGACCTACGCGCAGATCCTCAATCTTTATGCATTCGATCGGCTGTTGCGGTCGATCTGTTTCGACGTCTGCGGCGACTTCGAGATCGCCTTTCGAAACAGTATGTCCGAAGCCCTGAGCCAGGCTTATGGCAGCCATCCGCACAAGGCGGAGGCTGCGTTCATGAGCCCCAGCGCTCGCATGAACGCACTCAATCAGCTGGCGAGCGTCTACGCCAAATCCAAGGACGGGCGGGCGCACAACTACATGCGCAAATACAGCGATCCAGTCCTGCCGCCCTTCTGGATGATGAAGGAGTTCCTGACCTTCGGCGCCTCGGTCAAATTCTTCAAGCTCCTGTCCAACCCGGTGAAGACGACGATCGCGGCGTCCTTCGGCGTGCCGACCCACGAGCTATTCACCAACTGGCTCGAATGCCTAGTGGATCTCCGCAACATCTGCGCGCACCACGACCGGCTGTTCAATCGAACATTCCAGAAGCAACCCCAGCGCCTTCGCAGCGCTGCGGTGCCGACGGCTCCAGTCAACAAGCTCAAGGCCATCCTTCAGTGCCTCGACTACCTGCTGACCCAGCGGGGCCTGACAGGTGGCTCCGTCGTGTCCGTGCAGGCCCTTCTAAATCGTCATCCTGACGTATTGCCGGCCGAGACGGGTTTCTAGGGGCGCGACACCTTAAGGCGTCTGGCTCGGTCCCGAAAAGTTCCGCCGCGATCCCGCCTTGCAAACCCCGTCGCCTTGATTCAAGCTTTGAGTGCGTCGCCTCCGGGCGGCGCCGAGGCGTGAGAACCTCGCTTGAGACGATCATTCTACATCTTCGCTCCGCGGCAGCGGTGTGGCTGGCGCGTATGTCCAGGCCCTTGGGACAAGCACTTGGGGGCTAAAGGCGTCGGCGCATGCCTCAAGCATGGTCTCAACACCCGGTGCTTCGGCCGGGCTCGCCTCATCATCTGGAGGCGAGCCCGTGTCGGATCGAACTGGTGGTGTGGGAGACAAGGAGGCCGATCACGGCCTCCATGATCTCTATCGCACCTATTCCGGTTGGCTGACGGCGCGGCTCAGGCGGCGCTTCGGCGACGACACCGAGGACCTCGTCCAGGAGGCCTGGATCCGGGCCGCGCCATACAGTCGCAAGGGTCTGATCGAACACCCCAAGGCGCTTCTGCTCAAGATCGTCGACAACCTCGTTATCGACAGAGCGAGGCGGCGGGGGCCGGCCCCCCTGGCCGCCAGCGATCGGCTTGATCCTGATCCGCTGGTGGATCCCGCGTCGCAGATCGACATGATTCTTCTCAAGCAGATCGTCATGACGATGCCGCCGCGACTTCAGGAGGTGTTCGTCTTGAGCCGTTTCGCGCATCTGGAGTATCAAGAGATAGGCGAGCGGCTGAACATCCCCGTGACGACCGTACAATGGCGGATGATCAAGGCGCTCGAGTACTGCGCAGCCCAGTTGCGGCTGTAGCCGATGGGGAACGCCATGAGCGACCCGCAGAGCGCGACAGGCGTTGCGGACCGGGAAGCGGCCGAGTGGCATGTCCGACTCGGGGAACGCCCCGTGTCTGCCGACACGCTCCATGCGTTCAAGACGTGGCGCGAGACCGCTGGCAACGCGGAGGCCTATCACAAGGTCGAGCGTCTTTGGCGGATCACGGGATCCCTCTCATCGGATGGCGACATCCAGAACCTGACCCAGGCCACCTTGCGGACCTCGAGGCCACGGACGAAGCGCGCCTGGTCGAGGCGGCTCCTCCCGGCCGCGGCCGTGCTCGTTCCCGTGGCGGCCGCGGTGCTGGCGCTGATCTTCTGGTTGCCCACGCGATGCCTCTACGAAACGGAGATCGGCGGCCAACGGGTCGTGGCGCTCGACGACGGGACCCAGGTCAGGCTGGATACGGACACGCGGATCAGGGTGCGGTTCGCCTCGGGCGAGCGGCGGATCGTGCTCGAACAGGGCCAGGCGCTGTTCACCGTCGCCCACGACGCGACCCGCCCCTTCAGGGTCGAGGCCGGGGGCACGGAGGTCACGGCCCTGGGCACCGTCTTCGATGTCCGGCGCGAATCCACCGGCGCGCGCGTGACCCTCGTCGAGGGATCGGTCGCGGTCACCGATGTCCAGGCCGAGACACGCAACTGGCGGCTCACTTCGGGGCAACAGGTTCAGACGTCGCGTCGCAACCCTGCGCCGGTCGCTATCGATGCGACCGTCGAGACCAGCTGGTCGCAGGGTCACCTCGTCTTTCGGGGCACGCCGCTTCGCGAGGCCGTCGCCGAGGTCAATCGCTACCTCCCGGACAAGATCGTCCTGGCGGCCGGGCCCGCATCGGAAGTCGCGGTCAACGGCTCCTTCGCCACGGGCGACCGGGACGCCTTCGTCGCGGCCGTTTCGGATCTCTTCGATCTGAGCGCCCAGCCGCTGGCCGATGGCGGGGTCCGCCTCACCGCGCGATCTGTCGGCGGATAAAAATTTCGGGTCCCAACTCAGATGACGTGACGTCCCGGCGTCTCCTGTTCGACGCGCCCTTGCGTCGGAGGGGACCTCGCTCATGACCATCTGCACCCGAAGCCTGCTCGCCGGCGTCGCGCTTGTGCCCATCGCCGCCGTGGCCTTCGCCACCGATGTCCAGGCGCACACGGCCCGTGAATTCAACATTCCCGGCGGTCCGCTGGACGCGGCGCTGGTCGCCTACGCCCGGCAGGCCAATGTGCAGATGCTCTACACCGCCGACCTCGTGGCCGGCCTGCGGACGCCGGGGCTGAGCGGCCGGCACGCGCCGGACATGGCGCTGGATCGCCTGCTCGCGGGAAGCGGCGTCGTCTGGTCTCGCAGTCGGCCGGGTGTGATCGTCCTGCGCCGGGCCTCTGCCCAGCAGGCGTCTGTCGAAGCCGTTCAGATCGACGAAGTCCTAGTCACCGGCTCCCTCATCCGGGGTCCTGCCGAGACAGCGTCCCCCGTGGTCAGCCTGAGTGCGGCGGATATGAACCGTGCCGGTCATGGTTCGGTAGCCGACGCCCTTCAGGCGCTTCCCCAGAACTTCGGCGGCACGGC
>Ga0157369_10010127_pt1 | contig 10759 bp, 7 predicted proteins | sample C25metaG_FD_113461 | JGI IMG/M metagenome (GOLD analysis project Ga0157369, IMG submission 113461) | Corn rhizosphere microbial communities from Kellogg Biological Station, Michigan, USA - C2-5 metaG | ecosystem: Host-associated > Plants > Roots > Rhizosphere > Soil | place: USA: Michigan...
GATCTCAGGCGCGCGATGGGAATCATCGCCACGTCGTGACACGCGTCAGCCCGCCGGCCGCAACTTGCCCGCCACCGCGCGGACCTTGCCCGGCGATGCCTGCCAGATCGCAAACGCCGACAACAGGCTGACCGCGATCCCGATCGCGAACGCAATGGTGTAGTCGCCGGTCACATCGTGCAGCAGGCCGGTGACCCACGGCCCGGCCGCGCCGCCCGCGAGCGCGGCAAGCATGATGGTGCCGAAAATGCTGCCGAAATCGGCGCCTTGAAAAATCTCCAGCACCACCGCGCCCATGATCGAGGTCAGGCCGTAACCGAGCGCGCCCTGCGTGAACACCATGAGGTAGACCAACCACAGGCTCGGTTCATATTTGAGCGCGATCAGCGCCGCGAAACAGATCGCAAAGCCGAGGCACGAGATCGCCCAGATCGCCTCGCGCCCGACGCGGTCGGAAGCGTGGCCGAGCACGATCTGGCCGGGAATGCCGAGCAGGCTGACGACGCCGAGCGCCCAGACGCCGACATTCGCGGAGAAGCCGATATCGAGCAGGAATTTGGTCTGATGCACCTGCACCGCGTACCAGATGTACAGGCCGCAGAAATAGCCAAGCGCGATCCACCAGAACCGCGCCGTCCGCAGCGCGCGCGGCAGCGTCCAGTCGGTGCCGGCCCAGATCGGATCGACGACATACGAGACCGGCTTTGCCGAAGCATGCGGCGCGGCATCGCCGTCCGGCTGCAAACCCATATCCTCGGGCCGCTTGCGCAAGAGAAGATTGATCGGCGCCAGCACGATCAGCACCATCAATCCCATCGAGGTGCAGGCGGTGCGCCAGCCGGTCTGCTCGATCACATATTGCACCCAGGGCAATAGCGTCACCGAGCCGATGCCGACGCCGGCAAAGGCGATGCCCATGGCGAGACCGCGGCGGCGGATGAACCAGTTCGGCAGGAACAACGAAAAGCCGGAATAGCCGAGGCAGACGCTGCCGGCGCCGACCATGACGCCGATGGTGACATAGAGATGCCAGGGCTCGCGCGTCAGCGGCGCCAGCAACAGCCCGCCGCCCATCAGCACGATGCCGAGCTCCATCACCGCGCGCGGACCGCCACGATCCATCAGCCGGCCGATCAGCGGGCTGATCACGGCAGACACCACGAAGCCGAACGAAAACGCGCCGGCGGTGACGCCGCGCTCCCAGCCGAATTCCTTGAGGATCGGCGGGAAGAACAGCGAGAACGCGGTGCGCGCGTTGACGCCGATTCCCATCGTCACGAAGGTGATGGCGACGATCACCCAGCCGTAGAAGAAGGGCAGATGCCGCGACGACTTCGTCATGTTTTTCGTCCTGGCCGCCGCGTCCAGTGTTCCGTATTGACGGCGCCGGTCGGCGCCTCGCCCTTGATGATGGCAGCAGCCTGCCGCACCGTCTCCAGCGCCTGATGCTCGATTGCCTGCGGCGTCAATCCGCCGATATGGGGCGTGGCGATCACGTTCGGCAATTTTGCAAGCTCCGGCGTCGGCATCTGGTCCGGGGCGCGGCCGACATCCAGCGCCGCGCCCGCGATGCGGTTTTCGCGCAAGGCTGCCGCAAGCGCCGCTTCATCGACGAGATTGCCGCGCGAGAGATTGATGAAGAAGGCGTGGCGCTGCATCCGCGCCAGCGCCGTAGCTCCAATAAGGTTTTCGGTCGCTTCATTGGCGATCACAAGGCAGACGACATAGTCGGCACGCGCGAGCATGTCGTCGAGCGGAAGATGCTCGATACCGGGATCGTCGATCTTCACGAAGGGATCGGCGACCATGACTTCCATGCCCAGCGCCTTCGCCAGCGGCGCGAGATAGCGGCCGATGCTGCCATAGCCGATGATGCCGATGCGGCTGCCCGAGAGCTGCCGTCCCATCGCGACTTCAGGCTTGCGGCCGGCGTGATACTCCGCGCTCGCCCGCGACACGCCGCGCGACAGATCGACCATGTAGCCGATGGCAAGCTCGGCCACCGCCGGGATGAAGCCGGGCGAGGCCCGCGTCACCAGCACGCCGACGGCGGAAGCGGCCGCGACATCGATGTTGCGGATGTCGACCGCGCAGCGGACCATGGCGCGCAGCTTCGGCAGCTTTGCAAAGATCTCGCCCCTGCCCTCGGTCACGCGGTCGGCGACGATGATGTCGACGTCCCGCGCGGCGGCAACGAGGCCGGCCGCATCGAGCACCGCGGCGCCTTCATGCAGCTTGACGTCGGCGATGGCCTTGAGGCCATTGAGGGCGCGCTCGCCGTAATATTGTCGGCGGAAATCCGGCGTGGGAGTCAGCAGAACTTTCAAGACGTCCTCGATTTATTTTTCTTGAGCATGATCTTTTCGGAAAATCGCTACACACTTTGCCGGATCATGCTCAGTAACCGAATGCACGCGGCAGCGCCGTCGAGATCGCCGGCACGAAGGCGACGATCAAGAGACACAGGAACAACAAGCCGAGATAGCCCAGGATCGGCTTCACCGTCTGCTCGATCGGAACATTGCCGATCAGGCAGGCGCCGTAAAGGCCAAGGCCGAGCGGCGGCGCGAACAGGCCGATTCCCATCGCGATCACCAGTACCACGCCGAAATGCAGGGGATCGATGCCGAGCTTGACAGCAACTGGCAGCAGCAGCGGGCCGAAAATGATCAGCGCCGCCGCGCCCTCCAGCACCGAGCCCATCACGATCAGCACCGCGATCGAGAGCAGCAGGAACAGCCAGACGCCATGGGTCTTCGACAGCGCCAGCATCATGTCGCCGACCATATGCGGCACCTGTTGCAGCGTCAGGATGAAGGCGAGCGATTGCGCGGCGGCGACAATGAACAGCACCAGCCCCGAGCGCGTCGCGGCGTGAACAAAGCTCTGCGCCGCCGATTTGAGCCCGAGCTCGCGGAACACGACGCTGCCGATCACGATCGCATACAGCGCGGCGAAGGCGGAGATTTCGGTCGCGGTGGCAAAGCCGCTCTTGAAGCCGAAGAAGATCATGAAGATCAGCCCAAAGGACGCGATCGCGCCGCTCCACAGACCCGAGATCGGCTTGCGCGGCTCGGCATCTTGCGAAGGCGCGGGCCTCCGGCCGAAGATGATGCAGAACACGATCAGCGCCAGCGCCATCAGCCCGGCCGGCAACAGGCCGGCGACAAACAGGCCGCCGATCGAGAGGTTGGCGACGAAGCCGAGGATGATCAGGTTGATGCAGGGCGGAATGGTCTCCGCCATCACCGCGGATGCCGCGAGCAGCGCCACTGCACTGCCCGGATTTTGCCGGCTGCGGCGCGCAGCGGGGATCAGCACCGAGCCGACGGCGGCGACATCGGCCATCTTCGAGCCCGAGATGCCCGAGAACAGCACCATCGAGGTCACCATCACGACATTGAGCCCACCGCGTAAGTGACCGACCGCGCGTTGCAACAGCTCGATCAGGCGCACCGACATGCCGTTGGCTTCCATCAGGTAGCCGACCAGGATGAAGAACGGAATCGCCAGCAGCACGAAATTGTCGATACCGCGCGCCATCTGCTGGGCAAAGATCACGCCCGGCAGCGTGCCCTCGACCCAGATGAAGGTGAGCGCGGCGAGCGCCAGCGCAAAGCCGATCGGCAGGCCGCCGAACAGCGTGACGAAGAAGCCAACCAGCATCAGCGTTCCCGACGAGGGCACCGAGTCAGGCGCAAAATGGTCCCAGGCGAGATAGAGGCCGACGATCACGGCGGTCGCAATGACCCCGGAGGTCATGTCGCGCAGCGGGCGGGCCCGAAAAACGTCGAGCGCGAACACGGTCATGAACAGCGCGCCGACGCCCATCGGGTAGAAGGTCAGCTCCAACGGCAGGCCGGAGCCGGTGGTCTGGCCGGACGTCAGACCGCCGAGCTTGAGTGCGTTGTAGGCGACATAGGCCGCGACCACCGTCATCAGCACCGCCGCCACGGCGTCCAGCACCGCCCGCACGCCCGCGGGCAACCGTTCGACGAAGAACTGCACGCCGGGATTATCGCCGCGGGCGAGCGCACTCGCTGCGCCGAAGAAGCTCGAGCCGACCATGAGGCCGCGCGCGACGTCATCGGACCATTCGACGGGCGCGTTGAACCAGTAGCGCAGTGCCACCGAGACGCAGACGACGAGAAGATCGGCCGCGAGCATGATCGCCGCGATGGCATCGCTGACGGCGAGCAGCGCGGCGATGATCCAGTGGCGGCTTGCGGGCACGAGGGAGACTGATTTTCCGGCCGAGACTTCCTTTCCGGCCTGGCCGCTCGCCACCGCGCCTGTCATTTGTTCTCCTTCGTCAAGCCCGGCCTTGTGCCGGGCATCCACGTCTTTCTTTCCAAGGTTGCAAAGACGTGGATGGCCGGGACAAGCCCGGCCATGACGAGTCTGGTTGCAAGGCGCGATTTCATAGGCAGTCGCGCCTTTCAGGCCTGGGTCGCGCGGATCGCGTCCACGACCGGCTTGGCCTCGGGGTGCGCCTTGATGAAATTGTCGGTCTGCGGCAGCACGCGCTTGCGAAAGGCTTCCTTGTCGCATTCCACGATGACGACGCCCTTGCCCTGAAGGTCGCTCATCGCCTCCTTCTCGACGGCGAGCCCATGGGCACGGGTATCGACTGCCGCCTTCTTCGTCGCGTCAACGAAACCCTCGCGCAGCTTCGGATCCATGCGCTGGAACGTCGCATCGGAGAAATAGATCGCAAGCGGCGAGAAATTGTGCTGCGTCAGCGCATAGTTCTTCGCGGTCTCGTAGAATTTGCTGGCGAGAATCGTCGGCGGATCGTGCTCGAGGCCGTCGAGCACGCCGGCCTGGAGCGCGGTGTAGATTTCGCCAAAGGCGAGCGGGGTTGCAGCGGCGCCCATCAACCGCAGGCATTCGGTGATGATCGGGTTCGGCAGCGTCCTGATCTTGAGCCCGGCGAGATCTTCCGGGGTCTTCACCGGCTTCTTGGCGAACACGCTGCGCGCGCCGAAATTATAGGCCCAGGCGATGATGCGGATGTTGGCGCCCTTCAAGAGCGCATCCTCGATCGGCTTGGCGGCGCCGCCGTCGAACGCCTTGGTCTGCTGCGGGAAGCTAGAGAAGAGATAGCCGAGGTCGAAGGTGCCGACCAGCGGCACGAGATTCGCCGAGATCGACGAGCCCGACACCATCATATCGATGACGCCGAGCTTGACCGAGTTGATGACGTCGATTTCCTGGCCAAGCTGGTTGTCCGGAAAGAAAGTGACGTCGACCTGCTCGCCGAGACCGTTCGCCTTCAGGCTCTTGACGAGGTTGTCGTAATAGACGCGGCCATTGGCGAATTTGGGATCGTTCGGCAGCGACGAGGAGCATTTCAGCTTCAAGGTCGCAGCTTCGGCGCGACCGATGATCGCGGGCGAGAGAGCAAGTCCCGCGGCAACCGCGGTCGACGACCTAACGAACGTGCGGCGGCTGATAGGCGCAATCTTCATCAGGCTTCTCCCCGGCTTTTTTATTCCAGCCGCCATCTTTTGTTGCGGCCCGCTTGCAGCAACTGTAGGGCCAAAGACTCCAAGGGGGCAAGGGCAGGTACCATTCCTGATCCGGTATCGATCAATGCTCAGGGCGCATCGGTCCGTGGCCCACCGCTTCTCAAGCGCTCGCATTCCCGCGGCAGAATCTGCCCGGGTTCTGGATCAGCCGCCACCCTCGACATTTGAGGGCGCAGGGAGTGCCGGGTATTTGGCACACCCGCAGCCTCGTGTGCGAAGGTAGAAAGCACACGAGTAGTCACCACAGGTACGCCGAAACAATCCGGCACTCCCTGCGCAATGGTTTACGGCTTATAGCGCGCTCTCCCCGGTGTGCCGGGCTTTGAGCCACCGTCGCGCGTGAGAATCGTCCACGCACTTGACCTCAGCGTCGGGAGGCCAGGACCACACGCTTTCGCCGTCCGCAGGCCGCATCACTCGTCGGGTGACGCGCTCACGTCCATCGCATCCCGCAGCCAACGCTCGTGACGATCGCGATACGCCCCTCAGGAAGAGCGCGGGATGGGCGGACCATACACCCGGCCCTCCTTCTGGAAAAGCGAAATATTTTTCAAGGGCTTGACAGGATTTTCGAAAATCAGCACGTCGGGCAAATCAGCCGAGGGGCGATCTTCCGACGGCTGCACCTGTCGTTGCGGGCGCAGGCCGGCACCGCGTCAGGCGTGCCCGAGCCGCGTCCTCGAAACCGCCAAGATGAGCCCGCTTAATCGCTCAGCCCGTTCTCAAGCGCTCAACCCAGATCCTTCCTGGATTCCAAGCCATGCGTATTCCAGCGCGCGTCGTCCTCACGTCCGGTCTGCTTGTCTTCGGCGCGCCGCTGGCTGCTGCCGAGGACGTCACAATCACCTACAAGTTCATCAATGGCGAAAGCGGCACGCCGATCCGTCACGAATACATCTCACCGGGCCGGGCGGAGGCATGGTCCGGCCCCGATTATGGCTTCATCGCCGACAGCTCCGGAAAGATGACGCGGATCGACCATGCCAGGGCGCAGTACACCGAGAGCACCGAGGAGCAGGAGAACGCCGCCCTTCAGCAGTTGCAGCGGATGCCAGCTCCCAAAAGCCCGCCGACGGACACTTCGGTGTCGTTTGAAAAGGTGCCGGGGCACAAGACGATCGTCGGCCAGGACTGCGAGCACTATGTCGTGACGACGCGCAGGCACTTCGGCGACGGCAGGCCGGAGCCGTCGACCGTAGTCAACAGGCATGACTATTGGATCGCGCCCGATCTGCATCTGGAGACCGTCCGAGCGCGGATGTTCGAGATGGGAGCGAGAATTTTGCAGGATGCTCCCAGCGACGTCTTCAAGGACGTGCTGAGCAAGGGCCTTGTGCTCGCAGACACCTGGTCGGTCAACGATCGCTTCGTCGCATCGGAAGAAGCCATCGAGCTCAAGACCGGGCCGATCGACCCGTCGGTCTTCAGCCCGCCGCCGGGTTACATCAAAGTGGAATCATTGTCCGCCCAGATCATCCGGGAAAATGCCGATGTGGAATACTCTGATGTCGGAACCTGCAGCCAGACGATGTTCACGGCCGCCGGAGCCGACAATGACGAGGATGTGGCCTGGGACGCGACCAAGAAAGCATGGCGGAGCTGCGTGACGGAGAGGCTGGGCGGGAAGTGGACCGTGATCCGCGCAGCGAAGAAACAGTGCGTCCCGCGCAAGGACAGGATGACGTGGAGCAGCGTCGTGGCTCAAGGGACCGACGTCGTCACATGTGGCCAAACCGGTGGCGACCCGCAAGGCAAATGGTTCTGCCACCTCGACGCCGTGCCCTGCACCGCTCCGACCACACCGTGACGCTAGAGTCCGAAGGAGGCATCAGCCGTAGGGCATCGGCAGACTACGACGCCTCCAGCGCGTGGCTTTCATGGCCGAAATAGGCGCGCTCCAGACGCTTGGCCAGATCGCTCTCGCTGGTCGGCGCTTCCAGCGCGATGTTGCCCTGGACCAGCGCATAGACGCGGTCGGCCGCAGCGAGCGCCTTCTCCAAAAGCTGCTCGACCAGCAGCACCGCCGTGCCCTGCTTCTTCAATTGGCCGATGACGTTGAGCACGCGATCGACCAGCACCGGCGACAGGCCCGCTGAGGGCTCGTCCAGCATCAACAGCCGCGGCCGCCGCACCAGCCCCTGGGCCACGGTCAACATCTGCTGCTGTCCGCCGGAGAGCGCGCCGCCGCGGTCGTTGCGTTTCGCGGCAATCTCCGGGAAGAACGACAGCGCTTCCTCGACGCGCGTGGCGCGCTCGCTGCGCGGCACGTCGTAGCCGGCGAGCAGGAGATTGTCGGTGACGGAAAGCTGTGTAAATACGCGATGGCCCTCGATCACATGCACGAGCCCGGTGCGCGCCGCCTCGCGCGGCGTGATGCGCGAGAAATCGCGGCCATCGAAGCGCACCGTGCCGGCATTGACCGGGAGCAGGCCCGACAAGGCGCGCAGCAGCGTGGTCTTGCCGGCGCCGTTCGGTCCGAGCAGCGCCACCACCTCGCCGGCCGCGATCGACATGTCGACACCGTGCAGCACGCGAATCTTGCCGTAACCGGATTCCAGCGCGCGTACCGTGAGCAGGGATTCAGCCGCCGAGGTAAGCACTGACGACCTCCTTGTGAACGCGGATTTCGGCCGGCGTGCCCGCCGCGAGGATACGGCCGAGATTGAGCACGGTGATCTGATGGCAGATGTCGAAGATCAGGTCGGCATGATGCTCGACCAGGAGAACACCGACGCCGCGCGCGGACACCGCCTTGATCAATTCGCCGAGCCGGTCGATCTCGTCGCCGGAGAGGCCCGCGGCCGGCTCATCGAGCAACAGGAAATCGGGATCGAGCATCAGCGCGCGGGCGATCTCGATGAAGCGCAGCTCGCTGTGCTGCAACCGGTCGGCGCGCACTTCGGCGAGCCCGTCGAGACCGACGACGCCGAGCAGCGCGCGCGACTTTGCCGCCAGCATGCGCTCGTCCTGCGCATTGCGCGGCAAGGCAAGCAGCGATTCCACGAAGGTCGCCCTGCCCTCCACCGTGCCGCCGATCATGACGTTTTCCAGCACCGAGGCTTCGCCGATCACGCGCGGGGTCTGGAAAGTGCGCGCGATGCCGCGCGCGGCACGCAGCGCCGGCATCCCCGCCGGCAGCGCATCAGTGCCGAGCGTCATGGTGCCGCCCTTGGCCGCGTAATAGCCGGAGATGACGTTCAGCGTCGTGGTCTTGCCGCTGCCGTTGGGGCCGATGAGGCCGTGGATCTGGCCCGGCGCGACGTCGAGATCGAGGCCATCGATCGCCTTCACATTGCCGAAGCTGAGCTGGATGCCGCGCAATGCCAGCGCCTTGTCGCCCTTGCTCCGCCGCACGATGTCGGCGAGCGCGCCCGGGCGCGGCACGATGGCGCGGTTGCTGGCGAGCGGCTTGCGATTGCGGAAATCGAGCAGCGCCGCGATGCCGCCCGGCATGACCAGCACGATCACGAGCAGCAGCACGGCGTAAAGGAAGGTCGACCACGCCGCCAGCGGCGCCGCGATTTCCGGCAGGATGGTGAGGATGATGGTGCCGAGCAGCGGCCCGATGATCGAGCCGCGGCCGCCGATCAGGATCGCGATGAAGAACAGCACCGACAGGTCGAAGGTGAAGGCGTCGGGCGTGATGTAGGTCTGCAAGGTCGCGAACAGCCCGCCCGCGACCGCCGCGCAGCCGCCGGCAAGCAGGAAGATCGCGATCAGCATCTTCGGCTTGGAAATGCCGGTCGCCTCCGCCGCGACCTCCGCGTCGCGCACCGCAATCAGCGCGCGACCGAAGCGGCTGCGCGCGACATTGGCGCTGAGCCAGGTGGTGAAGGTGGCGATACCGACGCAAAGGAAGTAGAAGCCCCAGGCGGTATTGAACGGCGCCGGAAATTCCGGTCCCGCAAGGCCGATGCCGCCGCCGGTCACGCTCTGCCAGGCCAGCGCGATCTGCGTCACGATGGTGGCGAAGCCGAGCGTCGACATGGCGAAATAGAAGGTGCGCAGCCGCAGCGCCGGCAGGCCGACGATGACGCCGAAGATCGCGCCGACGACGGCCGCGACCGCAAGCGCCGGAAATACCGGCACGGCCGGCATGACGTTGCCCGCGACCAGCACGCTGGTGGTGTAGGCGCCGAGCGTGAGCAGCGCGACATAGCCGATGGCGAGATGGCCGGCGAAGCCGACGACCAGATTTAGGCCGGAGACCAGCACCCAATAGATCGCCATGCGGGTGCCGATCAGCGCCCAATAATCATTACCGACCAGCGGCAATAGCAGCGCCAGCACGAGCATGCCAAGCAAGGGCGCGGCATGCAGCAGCGCCGCGCGCCAGCTTCCGGTCGACTGACTTGCGGCTTCGCTGCGGTCGGACGAGGTGGTCACCACGGTCATCACACCCTCCGCGCGGTGGCGCCGCCGAACACGCCTTGCGGCGCCGCGAGCAGAACCACGATGAACAGGGTGAAGACGGCAACGGAGGAGAAGATGCCACCGACCAGGAAATTCGCGGCCTGCTGGAACAGGCCGAGCGCGAACCCGCCGACGATGGAGCCGCGGTTGTTGCCGAGCCCGCCGAGCGCCACCGGCACGAAGCCGTAGAAATTGAGCAGCGCACCGTTGGCGAAGAAGGCGAGCAGCAACTCGCCGCCGGAGTACCCGGCGATGCCGCCGATGATGCCGGCCAGCGCGTAGCTGGCGATGCGCAGGTTGCGCTCGGGCAGGCCGAGCGCACGGGCGGCGAAATTGTCCTCGGCAATCGCAAGGAAGGCGCGGCCGACCAGCGTGCGGCGATAGAGATATTCGAGGCCGAGGATCGTGATCGCGCAGGCTGCGACCGGCAGCCAGAATTTCTCGTCCGTGATGCCGCTGCCGAGCCCGAACAACCGCGGGAACGGCTGCGGCTCGGTGCCCCATTTGATCGCCGCGACCTGCTGGATCATCAGCGCGACCGCGAGCGTCGACAGCACGTAGAGGTGCTGGTCGAGATTTTTCAACACCGGCCGCACCGCGATGAACTCGGTGATGATGCCGATGATGGCGCAGCAAACCAGGGTCAGCAGGAAACCGACGATGAGCGGCAGCCCGAGCTTGAGCGTGAACATCGAGCCGAACAGGCCGCCAAGCATGGCGAGCTGCCCTGCGGTGAAACTCATCACCCGCGAGGTCGAGAACATGGTGTTGTAGGTGACGCCGACGAGCGCGTAGATCGCGCCCGACGCCAGTCC
>Ga0157369_10010130_pt1 | contig 10758 bp, 6 predicted proteins | sample C25metaG_FD_113461 | JGI IMG/M metagenome (GOLD analysis project Ga0157369, IMG submission 113461) | Corn rhizosphere microbial communities from Kellogg Biological Station, Michigan, USA - C2-5 metaG | ecosystem: Host-associated > Plants > Roots > Rhizosphere > Soil | place: USA: Michigan...
TCAGCGAGGGTCATGCGGTGCACCAGGTCGGTGGCCCGCTGCTCGGGAGATAACTGCGGATTCATGTAAGGAAGACTCGCCGAATCCTGGGCAACTGCAGTTTGCAAAACTGAACCAAACAAGAGCGTTGCTGTACACGCAAGAAGGCACTCGATAATTCGCGTCACGCGGCTTTTCATACTTGTCTCCAGGTTGGATTTGATCACTTGCCAATCGGGGGTGCTGACCATCTTGTCACAGACCGGCAAATCTTCGGACGTTCGGGCAGAAAGCTAATGTTACCTGCTCCGGCCGGCTCTCGCGGTCCTGCACAGGCGTTCAGTAAGAGCTGCAAAGGGTGTACAGCTGCGAACATCGGACATCAGCTCACACGCGTTCCGTCACACACACCGCACTCAGCTCGATGCTGTGGGCATGCCTGTTGCCATGCAGAAGGAGATCATACCGCACCGAAGATCGGGACCACCTTCAGTATGTGCGAACAGTTTATGACCGATGAGCTGACCACAGCGGCGGTCAAGGTGCGCTCTTCGCGTCCCAGAGCAATGGGGCGCAGGCAAAGCTCACGTCTAACTAAGTCCTTGATTGGATGGTGGACGCGGTAGGAATCGAACCTACAACCTGTCGGTTAAGAGCCGAATGCTCTGCCAGTTGAGCTACGCGTCCATGAGGTGTGAACTCGTGCCATCGAGGCTGATGGCACGGTCTGCGCATCGCGATGATCGAGCGCACTTTTCAAAATATAGCACAGATGCGACTCGATCCCAAAGTGCGGCGGCACAGCACCTTGAGCCTGCTTACCTGCGCTGGATGGGGTGATGCGAGGCGAACGCGGAGGAGTGGAGTGCGGCTTAGAATGTAAAGGCCAGGCCCGCCGTAACGCCGCGCTGCGCCTGCGCAAAAAGCAGAAGAGTACCGTCACTGAGCGTGAATGAACGGCCTCCCTGATCGAGCAGATTTCGCACATCGATCATGGCATCCACGCTGCGAACGCTTCCGCGGCCGGAAAAAACGGGCTGGCGCAGATGCAGGTTGAAATATGGCTCGTCGGCCTGCACCAGGTAGGGCGCAACCCGCGTGACGGTGTCTTCAGGCTGCCACCGATAGCTCGCGCGCCACCGGGTCCCCGAGCCGTCAAGCGTTCCCGACAGCGACAAGGAATACATTTGAGTGCGGTGCGGCCGCGCCTGCCGCACGATCTCGCTCAGAACGGTGGGGTGCTGCATCCCGGAGAGTACAACGGCTTCCCCGTTCGCGTAGGTCAGCCGCACATGATTGCCGCGGGGCAACTCCCGCTCGACCATTGCTGTCATCCCGGTAGTCGAATAACCGGGCGCGGCGGTACGCACCAGGCCGCTTTGGTCGTAGAGCAGGTCAGGCAAGGTTGCAGACCCGCCGCGCGTCATGGCCTCAAGCACGGGGGCAGCGAGGGTATCGGTGTAAAACGAGACTGCGACGCCGGAAGAGTCCGTGCGATGTTCCCAACCGATCTCCTGGTGAAGCCCGCTTTCCATCACGAGCCTGGAATTGCGCATGGCCATGGCGGGCAGCCATGTTGCTGCGTCGCCGTCACCGGCTTGCTGCTGGTTGGGCAGGGCTGTTGCGAGACGGTAGCTGACGACGGAATCCCCTTTCCGCCAACTGACGCTGACAAACGGGAGAACCGCTGCGACGGTATTTGGAGAATCCTGAGCGAAACGCGCGAGCACCTGGGCGGCTCCAGCTTCGGCCTCAATTGCGTCGCCCATGTTCATGGATTCCCAAGTGCGCATGGCCACTTCATTCAGGCCTTGGGCATCCGAACTTTCCACTTCGGGGTGAACAGAAACGGCGGCGACAGATTGCACCGACCCGACGATTCCCAGGTCCTGGCGGAATCCAAGCATCGATTCCATGCTGGCATTCGTGCCCGGCTCGAAATCCACGTGGGCGAGCAGTTCGCGACTGTCCGATGGCGTGTCCTGCACCTCCATCGAGATGCGTTGGCCATCCTCGCCGAAGGTTCCTGCATTGCCGCTTGCTACCAGTCGCGCCTTAAGTTTCGGGCGGGATTTGCCATCCGAGACTACGACCAGCGGCCCGTCTTCAAGCCAGCGCAGCAGAGGCCGGTTAGCCGCCGAACGCAGCGTCCACGCCCAGTCATCCTTTTGCGCATCGCCAGTTCGCGGCTTGGCCGGTAGCCACTGCATGACTTCGTAAAGCGTATTCAGCGTTAGGTTTACGACGGTGCCGGCCTGCACCCGAACGTTCTCGCGCAACGACGGCAAGAATGAAGTCCCCATCGCCTTCACGGCGTAGCGGCCGGGCATCACCTGGGTAAAGGCGAATCGCCCCTTGGAATTTGTGTAGACAGTCGTAATGACCGAGAGATCTGGGCGCAGCAGCTCGACCGCCGCGCCGATCTGCGGCACGCCGGCGGAGTTGCGCACCGCGCCGGAGACCGAAGCGGGGCCAGCCGCGTGAATTGACGCGGTGGCCGTGCCGACCCAGACGATGAACAACGCGAGATGGAGCCTGCGCAATATCACGTGCCTCTGTGTACCGGCGGGCGCCCTGGCAATTACTCCAGCAACTTCTCCCGCGCTGGTTCCTGGTCTAGGGCCTGGTAACCCCTCTGCGCGGGACGATGCTTACTATTCGACGACAAAAGGTGCCGATTGTGCAATCTCTTGTTTCGAAATATCGTCGTCGACTTTGATGGTCACTTTGTACTTACCTGGCTGGAGTCCCGCCATGGGAAGCGATTTTTCTACCGTGATCTGATCGCTGTGTGCCCCTAAATCCTTTGAATCGAGCTGCTTCTCAAAGATGACATTGTTGGTGGTCGTATCCACGATCTGATAGGTCACCCTGGCATCGTTGCTCTTCGTAGCGTCATTGATCTGCAGGTTGTAGATCTGCATCCAGAAATTGAGGTCCTGGTTACGCCTGAAATTGATGGGGGTGGCCGGGTTCGAGGTCACCCTGGGGCAAATCTTGGTGTTGCCGATGACGCAATTACCCGAACCGATGGAGTGCGAATCCACAGGACTCATCTGATCGCCGAGAATCAGCGTGGATGTCGCCAGCTTCTCGTCGAAGAACTTCGGCACTTCCAGGCTGCGCGCATACAAACCGACGTGATCCGGGTTGTGAACATCCTTGATCGCGATGTCCAGGCGATAGGACCCCGGCAGCAGCGGGAGAGCCTTCCAGTAGATCGATTTGCGGTCAAGGCTCTTCTGTAGCAGCTCCGCCGGCTGCTCCACCTGGACAGTATCTTCGAAGGTCTGGACGGTGCGATGGGTAATGGTGGTTACCTTGCCCAGAATGTTGACCACGCCTTTGGAGACGCCGTTCTTGGTTTCGAATGTGATGTCGCGATTGCGGATCTGGAGCGTGATCGGGACCAGCACGGTGTTTTCAGTCACCTTGATGAAATCCGTGCGCACATCGAACGGGAACGGCGGCCCGTTGAGGATCTTGTGCTCGGTCATGAAGGATTCGAGATCCTTGAACTTGATCGGAGGAGGGGCGAAGAGCTTCGATGCCAATTCGAGGCGATCGAACTCCTTCGAGTTCTGGCTGGAGGCGAGCGGGCCGGTGCCCAGCGTTTCCACGCCTCCGTGGAACCGGTCAGCCTTCTTGGCCATTCCCATCTGCTCCCACTGCGTCAGGCCCATTCCGGGGACCCGCAAGAGGGCGTCCTTCTCGCCGCGATCGATGGTGAAGTGGTAATCCCCGCACATGCAGGTATCCACAAACTCGATGTCGATGTTGTCGCCGACGCCCGGGATATACCGGTAATGCCAGTCTTCAAACGGGAAGGTGGACGTCTCGCCGCCGCCCTCATCCACCGGCCGCTGGTAGGCGCCGCCCGACGGGTGCGAGTCAACGGTGTCCGGCTTGCCGAACGCAATATAAATGTGCCCGCGATCCGTCTTCCAGCCCGGCTTGCCGGCGGCAAAATGCTCGTTGGCGTACGCGATGCGGCGGTAGTGTTCTTCGCGGAACTCGTTGTCTGGAGAATCGGGATTCGGATTGCGCCGCTGCCAGAAGGCCTCGATAAAGGCCTCCCGCTCTTCGTCATTGCTCAGATTCTTGAATGCCTTCCGCTCTTCATCCGTGATGATGTATGCAACATCCTGATCCAACCATGTCTTGTAGGCGCCCTTCAGCTCCTGCTTGAGTTCCTTTTGAGCCTGGAACTCTTCCTTGTCGGAGCGGGGACGCTTCAGGGGGTCCTGTTCCTGGTCTTGCTGGCTTTGCGCATTGGTGCTCGAAGACTGGGCAACCAGGCGATGTGCGGAAACGGGGATAAGGCCGCAGGCCAATGCGACTGCGAGGAACGTAGGACGGTTGGACATCATTAGATTTGGAACTCCTGGATTGCCCCATTTTACGGGTACGAAGGTCACCCGGCAAGCTATGCCCGGAGTTGGCTGCCAATTGGACGCGAGGTTTTGGACAATGTCATCGCGGAGCCGGCTGCAAAAAGCTGAAAAAGGAGGGCAAAAACCTGAGACCGGAAGGCCGGCGACCTCGTCCATATACCAGCCGCCTTCTGCCAGCAAGGGTTTCCAGCCGGAGTTTAGAGCCTTCTCGGTCGTGGTCGAGGAATGGACCTGGCAGAGAGTACGGTCAGCAGATCACTACTGAGATGCTGTCGCAAGTGTCCGATTGGCACTGATTGAGCAAGGTTTCGTTGAAAGTTCCCGTCGTTTTCGCTGAATAAGGAACCTGAAAAGCCGGGATTGCGTACACTAAAACGAGGAACCCCGGGGAGCAACCAACAAACATGAAGAAGATTCTTCTCATCGTTCTCGCCATTCTTGTGGCTGCCGGCCTTGTGACGTTCATGGTCGTCAAGCAGCAGTCCGGTTACACCAAGGTGATGACGGCGAAAATTGTTCGCCAGAATCTGTCGACGGTGATCAGCGGGACTGGCCAGATCAAGCCGAAAACCTATGTGAACGTCGGCGCCACGTCCTTCGGACGGATTACGCACCTCTACGTCAAAGAAGGCGATCAGGTAAAGAAGGGCCAGGTGATCGCGACGGTCGAAAACGTGCAGCCCACGGCCAATGTCCAGGCCCAGCAGGCGCAGATTGCCTCGACCAAGACCGACGTCAACTCCTTCCTCGCGGCGGAAAACACGGCCAAGGCAAACCTGGAACGTGCCCAGGCCGATCTGGAGCAGAAGAAGCTCGATTGGCAGCGCGCGCAGGGCCTCTACCAGGCCGGCATCATGGCGAAACAGGACTTTGACGCCAAGAAGGCCGCGTACGACACCGCGGTGGCGACCATCGCCCAGATGCAGGCGGCCCTGGCGCAATCGAAGGCACAGACTGAGTCCGCACGCGCCAAGGTGAACAATGCCGTGGCGCAGCTCCGTTTCAACGAGGATGCGCTCAACAAGACCGTGTCCGTAGCCCCGTTTGACGGCGTTGTCACCAACCTGCCGGTGCGGGAGGGTGAAACCGTCGTGGTGGGCATCCAGAACGCCGAAGGCTCCACCCTGATGACCATTGCGGACATGAGCGTGGTGACGGCCGAGGTCAAGGTCGACGAGACCGACATCGTCAACGTCAAGATCGGCCAGCCGGCTGATGTCACAGTCGACGCAATCCCAGGGAAGGTCTTCAAGGGACATGTCACCCTTGTGGGCGACCAGGCGTTGCTGCGGTCCTCTGGCGTGGCCACGTCGCAGTCGACGACCGGCACCGAAGAGGCAAAGGACTTCAAAGTGGTTGTGACGCTCGACCAGCCGAACGATCAATTACGCCCCGGCCTCTCCAGCACGGCCAAGGTCATGACGGCGCACAAGGACAATGTCCTCTCGCTTCCGATTCAGGCGCTGACGCTCAAGCCGCAGGACAAACCGGCCGGAAACGACAATGTGCAGGCGGCTTCCAACTCCTCGAACAGCCAGCCTGACCAGCAGGGCGTCTTCGTGATGCGCAAGGACGACCGTGGCAAATTCCGGGTCCACTTCGTGCCTGTCACCACGGGGATCACCGGCGCTACCGATATCGAGGTGCTCTCCGGCCTCAAGGATGGCGACGAGATTGTCACCGGTCCGTACAAAACCTTGCGCGGCCTGAAAGACAATGCCCTGGTCAAGCGCGACACCGCAAAGCCTTTGAATCTGGCTCCCAACAACTCGTGAGCATCTAACCGGTCGTGTCCCACGGCACGGCCGGGAACCGCACGGTTGAGTTTGCGTACAGCATGGTACGCGCGCAGGTGAATCCGCTTGCCCGCACCCGGAATTTCCGGATTGCAGCAAAGCAGAGGAAGATATGGGCATGGCTCTAGACAGCATCAGCATCCAGGACTTGACGCAGCCCGCGACACCCCCCAGCGGCGATGTCATCGTGGTCGAGGACCTCTGGCGTACCTACGACATGGGCGCCGAGCAGCAGGTGCATGCCCTGCGCGGCATCAATGTGCGTATCAGGCACAACGAGTACGTCGCCATCATGGGCCCCTCGGGATCCGGCAAGTCGACCCTCATGAACCTGATCGGCTGTCTCGACACGCCTACACAGGGAAAATACTGGCTCAATGGCCAATTGGTCAGCGAACTCGACGATGACCAGCTCGCGCGCATCCGCAATAAGGAAATCGGATTCGTCTTCCAGACCTTCAACCTGCTCGCCCGCGCCACCTCGCTGCACAATGTCGAGCTGCCGCTGATCTATAACGGCACGCCCACCGCCGAACGCCTCGAGCGCGCCAAAAAGACGCTGGCCGACGTGGGCCTTGAGAGCCGGATGATGCACAAGCCGAACGAGCTCTCCGGCGGGCAGCGGCAGCGCGTGGCGATTGCCCGCGCGCTGGTCAACAGCCCGTCCATTATCCTGGCGGACGAACCCACGGGCAACCTGGACTCGAAGACCGGCGTGGAGATCATGTCGCTGTTCGACAGCCTGCACGCTAAGGGCAACACCATCGTGCTGGTGACCCACGAGCCCGACATCGCCGAGTACGCCCACCGCGTAGTCCATATCCGCGACGGGCAGATCTTCTCCGACGAGCCCTCGAAGCGCTTCCGGCAATAAAGTCAGTTGTCAGCGAACAGGGATAGGGATGCACTGAGGTGTCATCCTGAGCGAAGCACTGCGAAGTCGACGGATCCGCGGCGGCTTTTGAACTCTCGGAACCCATCCAACAGACCCTCACTTCCGCATAGCCGACAAACCGCTCAGAGCGGTAGTCCGACGGCCATTTGCTAATCTTGTCATGCGCCATGAACGAGACAATTAACGAGAAAAGATGCTCGGAGGAGCGCCCAGCTTCGACCGATATTGAAAGGAAAGAGACGCCATTTGAGGCAGTCGCCAGCATCTGCTCAATTCTGGTGGTGGGATTATTCATCCTGACATTCTTAGCTCAGAACATGGTGATTCCGTCAGGCTCGATGCAGAATACGTTGCTGGTGGGCGATCATCTGCTTGTCGACCAGATCACGCTGGCGCCATCCGCTTCTTGGATGCGGCTTGTAAGGTATCGCGAGCCGAGGCGCGGCGACATAGTCGTGTTCTACAAGCCCGTCTATCAGCCCGGCATTGATGAGCCTGACGCCGATGGAGGTCCGCATTACACTCGCCTGGTGAAGAGATTGATTGGCGTACCGGGCGATCATATTCATCTACGCGACGGCATTGTGAATGTGAATGGCGTTGCGCAGCCTGTTGAACCCGCACAGCCGACGACGACGGACAACTTCAATCAGTTCCTCGATGATTTTCCCGCAATATCCCCCGCCGGGATACCTGGGGCAACAGAGTCGTGGGCCGTGACCCTGCCAAATCACCTTCAGGATGGCGACTTGGTGGTTCCACCCGGCATGTACTTCATGATGGGCGACAACCGGCACAACAGCCTGGACTCGCGCTTCTGGGGATTCGTGCCCAGGGCAAATATCATTGGACGGCCCCTATTTAATTACTGGTCCTTTGAGGCTAATCATGGGGAGTACGAAAAGACGGGCGTCGGCCAGAAGATTGCGTGGATGGGCCACGTTGCGCTGCATTTCTTCTCGGATACGCGGTGGAGACGCACATTTAAAGTTATGCGTTAGAGCAATTCGAGATTCACTCGGAAAACAGGCCGGTTTCCATTCTGGTCGTATCGCCGGCAAACCGGAAGTATGGACTTTTCCGTACTACTGCCATTTCCGAGCGCCAAAACCCCAGCCGCACCGGCGACCGCCGAACGCCGTACGGAGTAGCCGCCATCGAAATCGTTTCCAGGGCTAATAAAACCAGCAGTTTAGAGCGAACCTCACCTGAACGGTATTTCATAGCGACTCACCAGAATGCCGCCTTTCGGCCCTGCCAGGTTCTCAGGAGAGCCACACCCAAGGCCGTCGCCACCCAACAGGTGCCGGCAACCCGTCAAAGCACTCCCCCTCGAACCCCCTGACCATCAGACAGCCGGCGCATTGTCCCGGCTAACGCCTGCCCCCACTACATAGCTCCATTCGCAGGTGGCGCGGCCGCGAGGGCAATGCGAAAGCCGGCGCTCCCTCCGTTCCCTTCCCCGGTTTGGCTTTCCGTGCGGGAGTGCCCTGCACTCATGATTTGAATGTGGCCGCCGATGAAACACCTGTTGGCCGGATTGGTGCGATTTGGGCCACCGAAGCGAGGCGGGTTGAAAGCGATGCAGAATGCTGCGCAGTTTCCCTATCCTGTGTTCTTTCCGGGACCCACGCTGATTGAGAAGGAGCCGAGCGCCCCATTTACGGTGGCGGGAGTGAGCGCCGCGTGGCGCAAGCTGCTGCTGCAGGCCGAGATGGCTGGTCCGCACGTGCAGGTGGCCTCGATTGAGGGCGAGCACGGGGTGGGCAAGCAGACGCTCGCGCAGTACCTGCTCAGCCGGTCTCCGCTTGCGGGTTCGCCGTTTCAGCGGCGCGATGCCCGGGAATGGCTCTTGCGCGAAGCAGACGCCGCGGCGCTCTCCGGGTTCACCTATCTTGATCGTGTTGATCTGCTGGCTCCGCCGGGGCAAGGGCTTCTTCTGGGGGTTCTCAAATCGCTTCAGGATCGGCCGGGCGGAGTAATGCTTGTGGTGTCCTCGCAGACGCCTCTTCGGCAAATGGCTGGACAGGGCATACTGATGCCGGATTTGGCGTTCCGTCTCACCGCCGTGCGATTTCCCATCCCGCCGCTCCGCATGCGCAGGGAAGATATCCCGCCTATCTCGCAGGCGCTGCTTGAGTGTATCTGCGCCCGATATCAGCATCGCCGGGTCACTCTCGGACCGGGCGCCCTGGGGCGTCTGCTGCAACACACCTGGCCGGGGAACGTGCGCGAACTGGCCAGCGTACTGGAATCGGCGCTGCTTGAGGCTGCGGACGATGTGATTCGCCCGGGCGATCTGGCGCTGCCGGTCAGCGGCGAATACACTCCGGAGACGCCGCCAGTGCCGCAGGCAAGCAGTCTGCGCCTGAACGACGTGATCCAGCGCCATGCGCAATACGTGCTGGATGTGAACCGCGGCAACAAGCTGAGGACCGCGCGCCAACTCGGAATCAGCCGGTCGACGCTCTATCGCATTCTCGGCAATGATCCTATTCTTGCGCCGTAGGTGCGCCCGACGGATTCACCATCTCGCATCCGGGCGCAGGACCCTCTGCTCTACACTCGACGGGTAGCTATCTTTCGTGCGAGGAACCTCCCGTTGCGCCCCATCCGCTTCTCTGCTGTTGCCGCCGCCCTTCTTCTCGTCATGACGATTCCCGCGCCCGGACAAAAGCTCACCGACTCCGGCCTCGCCGCGAACGCCCCTGTGGCGGAGCGCCGCGCTGCCATGGATTCCGTGTTCCAGCAGTACTGGGACGCACGGCTCGAGCACAATCCTGAAGAAGCTTCGCTGATCGGCGACAAACGCTGGAACGACAAGATCAGCAACTACTCGGTGGCAGCGGAGAACGCCTGGCTGGCGCAGGAGCAGGATTTCCTGATGAAGCTGGGGAGTATCGACGCGGCGGGGTTCACCGAGCCGGAGCAGATGAGCCGCGAGATGCTGCTGCAGAGGTTCACAGACGATATCGAGGCAGCCGACTTCAAGGAATGGGAGATGCCGGTGAACCAGATGGGCGGAATCTATTCCACATACCCCGACCTGGCCACGCACCTTTCGTTCGTGGACGTGAAGGACTACGACGACTGGATCGCGCGCCTGCGGGCCGTTCCCACAGCGTTTCAGCAGGTCACCGACAATATGGCGATCGGGATCGAGGATCACCGCGTCCCGCCCAAATACCTGCTGCAACAGACGCTGGAACAGGTGAAGCAACTGGCCGATCAGAAGCCGGAGGACTCCCCGCTGGCAGCTCCGCTCAAGAAGTTTCCGGATTCGATTACAGCTCCCGACCGCGAACGAATCCGGCAAGACATGCTGAGCGTGATTGAGAAGAAGGTGCTTCCGGCATACCAGCGATTTGCGCGCTTTCTCCAGGTCAGCTACATCCCGGCCGGGCGAACGGAGCCGGGCATCTCCGCGCTGCCCGACGGCGCGAAATATTATCTGTTCCTGATTCATCGCGAGACGACGCTCGACATGACGCCGGACCAGATCCACAAGATCGGCCTGGAAGAGGTGAAGCGGGACGAGACGGAAATGCTGGCGATTGCACAGAAGCTCGGGTTCAAGGATCTGCCGTCGTTCCGTGCCAGCCTGAAGCCGAATGCGAAGCTCGAGCCGGCCTCGCCGGACGCCCTGCTCAATGCCTACCAGCAGCTCGTTACCGATATGGAGGCGAAGCTGCCA
>Ga0157369_10010132_pt1 | contig 10758 bp, 10 predicted proteins | sample C25metaG_FD_113461 | JGI IMG/M metagenome (GOLD analysis project Ga0157369, IMG submission 113461) | Corn rhizosphere microbial communities from Kellogg Biological Station, Michigan, USA - C2-5 metaG | ecosystem: Host-associated > Plants > Roots > Rhizosphere > Soil | place: USA: Michigan...
AACAAAGAAGGACATTTTCGCAACCGGGCTTATGGATGCACAGCAGGGCGTGTACGTCGGTGCCTGGCGCGTAGAGAATTCGCGCCATCTTCACTATCTTCGCCACAACGGTCCCGAGCACATTCTGGCGTTCGCACCCACTCGTTCCGGCAAAGGCGTTGGCCTTGTCATTCCGACGTTGCTGGCGTGGTCGGAATCCGCCGTCATTTACGACATCAAGGGAGAGAACTGGGCAAAAACGGCGGGCTTTCGCGCCCAGCAGGGCCATTTATGTTTTAAGTTTTCGCCGGTGGAACAATCGAGCAGCTCCAGATTCAATCCTCTTGCTGAAGTGCGCTTATTTACCCCGCGAGATGTTTCCGATGCACAGAATATCGCGAACATGATCGTTCGAACGGGCGAGGACAGTCCACAAGAGCGCTATTGGCAGGACGCCGCAGCTTCCATCACGACAGGCATGATTTTGCATGTCTGTTATGCGGCGGCTCGCGAGGGACGGGTCGCTTCTCTGGCGGACCTCGCTCATGTGTTCACAACGCCCGGCTCGAATTTTAGGGACACGCTCGCTGAATTGCTCAATGCCGAGCACGATCCGAAAGGTGGCCGTGGCTGGCGGATGCCGACTGGCGAGAGGACAGTCACGCATCCGGTTGTCAAAGAGAAGGTTCAAGAGATGCTCGATAAAGAGGACCGTGATTTCGGAGGGGTTCTCAGTACTGCAAAAACCGCGCTGACCCTATACAGCGATCCGCTTGTCGCCCAGAACACCTCCGCAAGCGACTTCACGATTGCTGACCTGGTAAACCATGAGCGCCCCATCTCGCTCTATCTTGTTGTCCCGCCTTCCGACAAGATCCGGCTCCGGCCTCTTATCCGATTGATATTCACGATGGCTGTCAACAGACTCACCGAAAAGATGGTGTTTGAAGGCGCACAGCAGATTCGTAACAGACACCGTCTGCTCTTCCTAATTGATGAATTTCCATCACTCAATCGCATGGAAGTGTTTGCAGATGCCCTGTCGTACATGGCCGGATATGGACTGAAAGCATATCTCATCACTCAGGATATTCGGCAGATTGTGGATGCGTACGGGAACAACGAGAGCATCGTCTCAAATTGCCATGTCAGAATCGCGTTCGCACCCAACCAGGTCGAAACTGCCGAACTGCTTAGTCGGATGACGGGTAGGCAAACCGTTCAGAAGGCCAGCTACAACTTCTCCGGCTCTCGCTTCTCGCCGGTGATGGGCCATATGAACGCGAGCGTCGATTTTGTGGAGCGCCCGCTCATGACACCGGATGAAGTACTGCGACTGAAACCGCCGCAGAAGCAGGCGGTCGGTGACACGGAGAAAATCGTGGCGCCTGGTCAGATGTTGATCTTCGTAAGCGGCACCTATCCGATTCTTGGCACACAAATGCTGTACTTCCTTGATCCGGTGCTAACCGCTCGGGCGAGTCTGCAGCCGCCGAACAAGTTTTTCGCAATCGAAGACGGCCGCGTGATGCCGCAAAAGCCCGAGGGCCGCACACGCAATAAGATCAGCAAGCCCGAAGTAGCTCCGGCGGAGCGGCTGTCAGAAGCAGAACGAGGATTCATCGAGGAATATCACACGAAAGGAGCGTAAACCACAGATGCAAATGAACCGAGTCGAGATCGCAGGATATCTCGTTAAAAAACCGGAGGTGAGGTATCTCCCATCAGGGATGCCGGTTGCCAATGCACGGCTAGGACAGACCTATAAGTTTCAGGACAACAGTCAGCAATGGCATGAGCGCACCAACTGGCATAACCTTTCCTTCTACGGCGACCTATCGAAGCTCGCACTAGCTTTCGATAAAGGCGACAACATCTTCATCGAAGGGACAATCGAGCAGCGCGAGTTTGTGCCGAAGGACGGTGCAAAGCGCGTTGTAAATGAGATTGTCGTGCGTTATTGCCATGCCATAGCCCAGAATCGCGCGGCAGCAAATGGAGGCGGCCTAGGTGCGCAGAATCGTGAATCGCTGCCCGACCTCGAAGGAGCGGTAGTTCATGACGGCGATTGGCCTGTTCAATAGGTTGCGCGCGACACATTTCAAAACGGTTCGAACAACTGTTCTCACGCCCTTAGTCGCTGTTGTCGCAATCTTCCAGTTGTGCGGCCTCATCGGACTCAGAATCAATGGGTCGCCTTCCCTGCCGGTTGGTTTCTACATGACCAGCTCGGAACCCGGTGCCAAGCTTGTTGAGTTCTGTGCTGCTGAGCCGTTCGCCAGTCTTGCTCTTTCGCGGGGCTATCGTGATCCGGGTGTGTGCAGCGATGGAGGCGCGCCACTTCTGAAGCCGGTCGTCGCGCGCGTCGGTGATGTGGTCGATGTATCCGTTGCAGGAATCGCAGTGAACGGCCGTCTCTTGCCAAACACTGCGCCGCTTCGTGCCGATACAAAAGGACGACCTCTCACGTCCTGGCCGTCAGGCCGTTACACTGTCCAGCCGGGCTTCGTCTGGTTGGCCTCTTCATATAGCCGGCGGAGTTTTGATAGCCGCTATTTCGGGCCGGTACCGATCAGTTCCATTCGAGATCGCGTGCGGCCACTGTTGACGTTCCGATGATTGCGCCAGGCCATTCCGCAGCACTCTTCGTCGGCCTTGCGGTTTCAAGTGGATATCCAATCGGCATTACCGCATCGGTGCTGATGCCAACTCTCGCTCTGCGAGCCCAATCCCGCCGAGGCGCATATGACGTGGCATTGTCATATTACGCCGGGGCGCTGTGGCCGTTAATTCCGGGTGCGAAGAACTTCTTCGGCCCGAATGTGTCGTTCTTTGTGGCGCTCATTTTGTGGGCTGTTGCGGCTCTGTTACTTGCGCTGCCGTGGCTGCTTGTCTGGTCAGTAGATGTTCGGCAAGCCCTATGGCGCGCGCCTGTCGGTCTGGCGCTCACGATAATCCCACCGCTCGGAATCATCGCCTGGGCCTCACCGCTGACGGCGACGGGATTTCTTTTCCCAGGCACTCGCTGGTGTGGTTTATTTGTATGTGCGTTGTTGACAGGTGCCCTCGCCGTCTGGCCCAAGCGGGCTTGCGTCGCATTGCTCTGTATCGCCGCCGCCGCGAATCTGATTCATCCGATGGAGCCGGCCATCCCCGCAGGCTGGAAAGCGATCAACACTCATTTCGCGCATGGTGCGCCGGAACCTCTAGCCGTGTACCGAGTTGCCGAGCAGATTCAGCGCGAAGCTCTCTCTGCGCAAGCCTCAGTGATTGTCTTTCCCGAAACAGTCGTGCCGTATTGGACCGCATCGACCGATGCGTTTTGGCAGCAAACGCTCGCCGAACTTAAGGCGAGCGGGGAAACGGTTCTTATTGGCGCACGGATTCCGCGAGAACAGTTTGGTTCCGGTCCCTTATATGATTTTTCGGCAGAACTGGCGACACTTGGCGGCATCCAGCCAGTGTCGGGCCGACCGCCAACAAGCACGCAGTGGTCGCCGGCATACTTCAACGGTGTTGTCATCCGCGGCGCTCAAACCGCCGTCTTCGAGCAGCGGATTCCGGTTCCAGTGGCGATGTGGAATCCGTTCAGGCGGGACTCAGCGCCGCTCAACCTTGAGGGACCAGCATTGCTTCGAATCGGCAACAAGCGAGCCGCGATTCTCATTTGCTACGAGCAACTGATCGTGTGGCCTTTGGTAACCGCAATGCTCGAGAATCCGGACGTTCTGGTTGGAGTCGCCAATGACTACTGGGCAACCAGCACCCCGATTCCGAGATTTCAACGATCCGCCGGCCAATCCTGGGCACGGCTGTTCGAAGTTTCGTTCGTTTTGGCTGTAAACAGGTAAGGAGTGGCTTGCGTACAGTAATTATGGTTTGCGATACAGTTAGCAAGGAGCCGTCATGAGGTTATGGTTCATCCTGGCAGCTATGATGGGGCCAGGCTTCTTCCGACGCTTCGTCTTTTTCTTCGCGATCGGTGCTGGTCTGCTGCTATATTCGCTTCTCCGGTCCTGATGCGGGGCCGCACCACAGCCGTGTTACCGCGGATGTTGATTTGTGTGCGAATCGAGACGCTTTTGACGAAGAATAGACGCAAATCTGAGGATCAGGATAGAGACCGCACGATTACCGAGCCACACGCCCTCGGGGAACTGGCCGCCGATATTCGTAGTCTCATCGAGTCCACCCGACTCCGGGTAGCGCAAACGATCAATGTCGAACTGGTGTTGCTGTACTGGCGGATAGGTGCCCGAATCCGCCGAGACATTCTTGGTCAAGCGCGCTCCGATTATGGGGAACAAATTGTCTCTACACTGTCGAGACAATTGACCGAGGAGTACGGCACTGGCTTTAGTCGCCAGAATCTATTTCACATGATTCGGTTTGCCGAGGCATGGCCCGATCAGACGCAGATCGCTGGCCTCGGACAGCAGCTTGGTTGGAGCCATTTCAAAGAGATCCTCTACCTGGAAAATGAGCTAGCGCGTCAGTTCTATACCGAGATGTGTCGGCTCGAACGCTGGAGTGTTCGCATTCTCCGGGAGCGCGTCCGTAGCATGATGTTCGAACGAACGGCCATTTCGCGCTTGCCCGAAGCGACGATCCGTCAGGACCTGCAACAGCTTCGTGAAGCGGATCGAATGACGCCGGAGTTCGTTTTCCGCGATCCCTATCTACTCGATTTTCTTGGGTTGAAGGATACATACAGCGAACGCGATCTGGAAGCTGCGATCCTCCGCGAACTTGAGCGCTTCCTGCTGGAACTCGGGACGGATTTTGCGTTTATTGCGCGCCAGAAGCGAATGACGATTGGCGACCAGGACTATTATCTCGATTTGCTGTTCTATCATCGGCGTCTTACGCGATTGATTGCCATAGATCTTAAGCTCGGCCGTTTCGAAGCTGGCTACAAAGGCCAGATGGAACTGTACCTCCGCTGGTTGGACCAAAATGAACGTCGCACAGAGCACGAGGACTCTCCGCTTGGCCTGATTCTCTGTAGCGCAAAGAACAAGGAGCAGATTGAACTGCTTCAACTCAACCGAGGCGAAATCCGTGTTGCTGAATATTTAACTGCGCTCCCCGAAAAGAAGCTCCTTGCCGCCAAATTACACGATGCTGTAATTCGAGGGCGCGAGCAACTCGCGCGCCGAGAATAGGCGACCGAATCCAAAGTCGTTGATATGGCAATGGATATACGATCAGACGGGTTTAGAGACGGGCACGATTTATCAAACGCACTTCCCAGTGTGGAACCAGAAGCACCTGACTTGAAGCAGAGGAGACTAAGACTTCAATCAGTAGCATCCTTCAAAACGCAAAGTAAAATCTCCATCGCCGCCCGGTGTTTGCGATTCGCTTGCGTCCGCTTTCGGGTAGGAAGCAAAGTCATGGCTCGGAAAGCAGGTCGATTCATTTCACGCATATCCATAAGCGTTTCATGCCAGCGTCATGACCCTAAAACAGAAAACAAACCAAAAATGTTTAAGGCTAATCGAAAGATCTGAATTTACCGCTTATTAAGTTTCCGTGCGCCGCCGGATCTGAATAGAGTACACCCTCGTTGTCGCCGTTCTCGCCTCTAACCGTGCTTTTTCTTCAGGTACGCTATACGGTTTCCGATTTTATCGAATTCATAGAGGAGCTTATCTCGCACCTTCTGCGGCGAGCTGATCTGACCCTGGAACTTCCATTCATGTGTTACCTCGGCCTCACGGAACGCGAGGAGATGGAAGTCTTTAACGTGATCAACAGTAAGGCAAAAGGATTGAGCACCAGTCTTCTGGACTTTCACGATTCGCGCCTGGCTATGGATCTGGCGGCGCAGCGCCCTGAACTATTCATCGCGATCCATCTGAAGAATGACAATCAATCGCCATGGTTCAACCAGGTGAGCCTTGGCGGCAATTCCACATCTGGGATGACGCGGCGCGCGTCCCTGCGTACCCTGCAGACGGCGATCAAGCGATTCCTGAACCACACGAAGATTCTACAAAAGCATCCTCCCGAAGTGGTCGCGCAAATGGTTCTGGATTTCTGGTCTGCCGTGTCTGTCCTTCTGCGCGATGCTTGGAGTAATCCCAGAAAGACGCTGCTTTGCAAAGGAGTCGGCGTGTATGCACTGATGGGCATTGCCGCGGACCTCGTGAACGAAGCGGGAAACGCGACCATCGACAAGCTCTATTTCAGGAACAAATTGGCAGATTTCATTCAGGACACGGACTGGAGCAATTCCGGACCGATGAAGGGTTTTGGAGGCGAGAGTGGTGCGACCGAAGCGCTGAACTTCCTACGGACAACCCGCGGCAAAGGAAAGCTCAGGGTAATAAAGAATGGCTAATAAGAACATTCTTCTTATCGAGCCGGGATACAAGAACAAGTATCCTCCGCTTGGGCTGATGAAACTCGCGCAATATCACGGCGCTCATGGCAAGCGTGACAAAGTCAAATTCATCAAGGGCGAGGATGCGTCGGTTCTAGGCACGGCATGGGATCGTATCTATATCACGACGCTCTTTTCCTTCGAGTTCGCGCGCATCGCACAAAGCATCGACTTCGCGCTCAAGGTTGCGAACGGTCATGCGGATAAAATCTTTGTCGGAGGTATCGCTGCATCGCTGATGCCCGAAAAGTTCGCCACACGGGCATCATGGCAGGGTATCCGTTTTATTCAGGGTCTGCTGACCGGCTCGCCGTCAAGGGCTCTCAAGCTGGACGAGTATTCGGAAGAACTCTATTCGGACGATCATGACGGCCCCGCGATCGAAGACCTGATCCCCGACTACGGCATCCTCGACCAAATTGAGTATAAGTACCCCGTCCGAGATGCCTATTTCGCGTACGCCTCCCGTGGCTGCATCCGCAAATGCACTTTTTGTGGCGTGCCGAAGCTGGAGGGCAATCAGCGGGACGCCGAATCCATTACATCGGTGGTTCGGAATATTGAAGCCCTCTACGGTCCGAAGAAGGACCTGATGCTGATGGACAACAATGTCGTTGCGAGTCCGCGATTTCGCGAAATTATCGCGGAGATAAGGGACCTGGGATTCACGCCGGACGCCAAACTCAGCGTCGGACGCGTGCCCGTGCAGCGACGCGTCGACTTCAACCAGGGCGTCGATGCGCGTATCCTCTGCAAGGACCCGATCTACCTCCGAGAGCTTTCGAGCATATGCCTGAAGCCGCTGCGCATCGCTTTCGACCATTTGGGCGTCAAGGGACCGTATGAGAAGGCCGTTCGATACGCGCATCAATTCGGCTTGCTGAGTATGTCCAATTACATGCTCTACAATTTCCACGACACGCCGGCGGATCTGTTTGAACGTATGCGGCTCAACGTCACACTCAACGAGGAACTCGGTTTACGCATCTGGTCTTTTCCTATGCGGTACCAGCCCACCTGGCTGCCGGACCGTTCACACATAGGGGAGAAATGGACCCGCTATCAGCTACGCTCGATGCAACTGATCCTCCAAGCTACGCATGGCGTGGTGAGCGGTGATCCGACTTTTTTCAGGCGAGCGTTTGGCGACACCGTTGAGCAGTTCGAGGATCTCTTAATACGCCCGCATCACTTCATCTTCAACCGCGACTGGTACGATTTCCTCGGCGGGAAAGAGCAACTCGCTGAATACAAAAAAGAGTTCAAGAGGTTAAGCGGGTCCGAAAGGACCGAATTGCTCGGACTGATCGCCAGCGTGGACCCGAGCGAACTGCGCGGGCAGGTGGGGCTCGCTACAACTGGTCGAGTTCGGTCGATAATGAAACACTATCTCCCACTGACAAAAGATGAGGAAGCGGAAATCTGGGCGCGGCAGAAGGCGATGAAGAAGCAGGACGACCCCACCATTATCGTGCCCGATGATGAGCGGGTTGAAGATGCCGGATTGAGTTGCGAGGAGACGCCGGTGTCCTCGTCGAGTAAGATCGCCCGAAAGAAAAAGGCTATGGCTGTCGCATGAGCACGAACATCGTAGCTATCACACTCGGTGAGGCTCCATGGCAAAACCTCGCAGACGATATCGTCATCGGCAAGGACATTCTGGAACTTCTCAGCAGCTCCATGTACGTAGACCCGATGACGATCTATCGCGAGTATGTCCAGAATTCGGCGGATTCAATAGACGAGGCGCGCGCCGAGGGCATGCTCGCGGCTCACGAACCCGGACGCGTATCGATCGCGATAGATCTCGATGCCCGGAACGTCAGGATTACCGACAACGGAACGGGCATTCCTCATGCCGAATTCGGCAAACGGCTCACCGCTTTTGGAGCCAGCAAGAAGCGCGGACGCCGTACACGCGGTTTCCGCGGCGTGGGCAGACTGGCCGGCATTGGCTATTGCCAGGAACTGATATTTCGCTCTCGTGTATCAGGCGAGACGAGAGTAAGTGAGATGCGGTGGGATTGCCGGAAACTTAAAAACATTCTCCGCTCAAGTGAAGAGCATCATGAGCTGCGCGAGGCAGTTGCCCAGGTTGTGGAGCTTCGCCGCATTCCTCCCGTTAATGCGCCGGAGCGCTTCTTCGAAGTGGAGATGCGAGGCATTATCAGGCACCGCAATGACCAGCTCCTGAGTACATCCGCGGTGAGTAACTATCTCTCTCAGGTCGCACCCGTTCCATTCGGCAAGGAGTTTCCGTTCAAAGACAAGATTCTGAAACATCTCGGATCGCATGTCCGTATGGGGGATCTGGAGATCGTTATTGGCGACGATTCCACTCCCCTGTATAGGCCCCATGGCGCATCGCTTGAGATTGGTGTCGGTGTTTTCGACCGCTTCTCCGACATCGAGCTGGTGAATATCGACGGCATAGATGGTGAAACGGCCTGCCTTGGCTGGATCCTTCACCACGGTTACACCGGAGCTCTGCCCTCCGCATGCAATGTGCGAGGCCTGCGAGTGCGCTGCGGCAATATTCAAGTCGGCGATGATCGGATGTTCGAGGAGTTGTTTCCCGAGACGCGATTCAACGCCTGGAGCGTAGGCGAGCTTCACGTCATCGATCCTCGAATCATTCCGAACGGCAGACGCGACCATTTCGAGCAGAGCGTCCATTTCCATAACTTACTCACGCATCTCTCCCCCATCGCGTGAGATTACCCGGAAGTGCCGCACGAGCAGCATTCAACGCAAATGGTCACGCGATTTCGAGCTGCGTGAAGCATCAATACGCGAGAAAGCCGCAATCATTAAACAGGGCGCGTTGGGTCGCAATGATCGATATCGTATGACGGAAGAAATCCGGGCGGGAGTCGCGTTCCTTGAACGCATCATCACCAAGGGCATCCTGCCACCTGAGATCGTGTCCGGCCTTAGAAAACGTAAAGAGAGGCTGGAACGCGATGTCAGCAAGACTCTTCAGGCCCCAGTCAGGGCGAGCGCATTATCTGACATTCCTTCATCGAAGCGGCGGGCATACGAACAGCTAATCGGCCTAATATACGAATGCAGCACTAGCGAGGCCAACGCGAAGCTTCTGGTCGATAAGATTCTTGCGAGAATCACGTAACCATTTTGTCGAAAAATCTACTCGAAAGGACCGGGCACCAAAGGATGGCCGTCAAACAGACGCCGCCCGAGGCGGCGGATAAAGTCGTACAGGCGCTTCGCCTTCAGGATTCGCCCCCAGTGTACGTGACCGTCATTCCGGGCAGGTGGCTGCTGGAACACACGACTCCTTCATGGCGTTTAAAAGACCCGATGAAGGGTTTCCAGCGCATCGTGAATCAGCCGCGCGCCAAGCAAATAGCTCGCACCGTGCTCGATGAGAAGAGAACTTTTCCCAACGCGATCACGCTTGCTACCGATATTAAGGACTTCAAACCGTCCGACGACGGCGATGGAATCATTCTTCCGAAAAAAGTCAAATTCCTGGTGGTGGACGGTCAGCACCGGCTCTGGGCTCAGACCTTCTCCGATATGGAAAGCCACTACGCGTGCATTGTCCATCTTCACAAGACCGAGAAGGAGATGGCGGAGCTGTTTCTCGAGATTAACGATAACCAGCGCCGCGTACCTTCATCTTTGCGCTGGGACCTCGTAAGACTCGTACGGCCCGAGGGCGACGAAGCCGCGGTTACCGCCGCGGAACTTGTTTTTGAGCTGGCGACGCGCTCTGAGAGCCCGTTCTATTATGCAATCGACCTGACGGGCGAGCAAAAAGAGGTCAGCATCAAGCAGGGCTCACTGGCACCTGAGATCAAGACGCTGGTGGGTAAGATAAACCGGCAACTCGAACCGACGTTTGAAGAGTATGCGTCGCTGCTGATCAGGTTCTTCTCCGCAGTTCGGTCACTGAATCCCCAAGGCTGGGGAGATCCTGGCACGACCTACTATAAGGCAAAGGTTTTGCGAGCTCTCATACGGGTGCTTACCGACATCATCATCAAAGAACGAGCACTCGAAACACTGACGGCGATGTCCCTTCTGAAGGATCTCAAGAAGATCAAACCGGCCAGTCTGAACGACGATGTGATTCGCAAGGCCCAAGGCGCAGCTGGTGTTACCGACCTTTACCAGGTGATGAAAGATCAGGTGTTCGCCGGCGTGGCGCTATTTGCGGAAATTCGTGTCGCCTACGGCGGGGCCTTCTCCATTGTCTGTGATGGTTCCCGGATGCCAATGCCGGGCAACATCGACGTCAGCCGCCGCCGAGGCGGTCAGGGCATTCAGATCCACAACCCGATTCAGACGACCTAAATACTGCGGCTTGTACTGACTCGTCGCCACGCCCGCATAAGCCTTCCAGTGAGCCAGCGCGGCCTCGAGAT
>Ga0157369_10010134_pt1 | contig 10756 bp, 8 predicted proteins | sample C25metaG_FD_113461 | JGI IMG/M metagenome (GOLD analysis project Ga0157369, IMG submission 113461) | Corn rhizosphere microbial communities from Kellogg Biological Station, Michigan, USA - C2-5 metaG | ecosystem: Host-associated > Plants > Roots > Rhizosphere > Soil | place: USA: Michigan...
GCCGCGCCACGCGCGAGCACCATATCGAGGACACCGCGCTCAAGACCAATCTCGAAGCGGCCGAGGAAGTCGCACGCCAGCTCCGCTTGCGCGACCTTGCGGGCCTGATCGTCATCGACTTCATCGACATGGACGAGAAGCGCAACAACCGCGCGGTCGAGCGGAAACTGTCCGAGTGCCTGCGGCAGGATCGCGCGCGCATCCAGGTCGGCCGGATCTCGCATTTCGGCCTCTTGGAAATGTCGCGCCAACGCATCCGCGCCAGCGTGCTGGAGAGCTCGACGGAGCCCTGCCCGCAATGCGGCGGCACCGGTCATGTGCGCTCCGTCTCCTCCGTCGCCCTGCAGCTCCTGCGCGGCATCGAGGAAATCCTGATGAAAGGGGCGACCCACAATCTCGTGGTGCGCACCCGCAACGACGTCGCGCTTTATGTGCTGAACCACAAGCGCGGCCATCTGCGCGACCTCGAAAACGCCTTCAAGGTCACGCTCTCGATCGTCTCCGATCCGAATGTGAGCGGGCAGCAGTCCTACATCATCGATCGCGGCGAGCAGGTGCATACGCTGGAAGCGGCGAAGGCGCTGATTGCCGCGCAGGCGTCGATCGTGCCCGCGCAGAGCGAAGAAGCGCTCGAAGATGAAGAGCCGTTCGATGCCGAGTTCGAATCGGACGTCGAAACCGAGGAGACCGAGGGCCTCGCGGATGAGGTTTCCGCCGCTGAAGCCGGCGAGGGCGAAGAGCAGGAGGGTCAGGGTCAGCGCGGCCGCAAGCGGCGCCGGCGCCGGCGTGGACGCGGCGGCGAAGGCCGCGAGGCAAGCCAGCCGCGCGAGGACGGTGAGACGGTCTTCAGCGAGCAAGTCCCCGCGGCGGAAGGATTAACGGAGGAAGGCGAGTCCGAGGAGGATGAATCCGAGGAACAGCCGGGCTTCGCCCGCGGCGACAATCAGGCCAATGGCGAGCGCCGGCCGCGCCGCCGCGGACGCCGCGGTGGCCGCCGCCGTCGTGGTGGCGAACGAGAGGACGGCCTTGCAGGCTCGATCTCGGACGAGCTCGCGCCGCCGCCGGCCCCGGAAGCGGCCGATGCGGTTGCCGATTTCGACGGAGGCCCGTCGCAAGAGCGTTCGCTGCCGGAAGTGCAGCCCGAACCGATCGCCCCGGCGTACGATCCGCAGCCGGTCCATCAGGCCGCGCCGGAGCCGACGAACACACAGCACGAACCGGTTTCCGAGGAGAGCGATAAGCCGGTGCGCCGCTCCACCGTGCGCGAGAAGGTCAGCTTTGGGTCCAGCAGCGCGGCGGCCCCCGAGACGCCCGCACCCGTCGCCCACCCGACACCGGAGCCCGCGCAATCGGCCGCGCCCGAGGCGTCTACCGATGTTCAGCCGCGCAAGGCCGGCTGGTGGTCGCGTCGCTTCGGCGGCGGCTAACAAACCGATATCAGTCCAGAAATAAAGAACCGCCCGGGTTGAACCCCGGGCGGTTTTGTTTTCAAGCGCTGCAAAGGCCTATGCCAGCCAGCCCGCGATCCGTGTCACCGCCTCGCGCATTTCATCGGCCGAGCGCGCATAGGAGAAGCGGATGAAGTTCTTGCCGTGAAAGGGATCGAAGTCGACGCCGGGCGTTGCCGCTACCTTCGCCTGCTCCAGCATCCTCTTTGCGAAGTCCAGACTGTCGCCGGTGAAACGCGAGACGTCGGCATAGAGATAGAAGGCGCCGTCGGCAGGGAGGAAATCGGTCAACCCCGCCTCGGGCAGCCCTTCGATCAGGATACGGCGATTCTCCACATAGCCGCGCTTGATCGCTTCCATCTCCTCCATGCCGTCGAAGGCGGCTTCGGCCGCGATCTGCGACAGCGTCGGTACCGAGATCGCAAGATTCTGCTGCAGCCGCTCGATCGGACGGACCAGCGGCTCCGGCACCACCATCCAGCCGACGCGCCAGCCGGTCATGCAGAAATATTTCGAGAACGAATTGATCACGAGTGCATGCGGCGAGAGCTCCGCCGCCGTCACCGCTGGAAAGGCGTAGTCGAGCCCGTGATAGATCTCGTCGGAAATGAAGCGGATGCCAGCACCTTCCGCGGCCGATATCAGCGCGGTCAGCGCCTCCCGCGACATCATCGTTCCCGTCGGATTGGCGGGGCTGCCGACCAGCACGCCCTTGAGCGGCGTCTTGCGGTGGGCGGCGAGCAAGGCCTCCCCGGTCAGCGCATGGCGGGTATCGCTGGCGGTCTCGATCAGCACCGGCTCGCAGCCGAGCGCGGTCAGGATGTGACGGTACGGCGGATAGCCGGGCACGGTGACCGCGACGCGGTCGCCCGGCTCGAACATCGCGAGAAAGGCCAGGATGAACGCGCCGGAAGAGCCGGTCGTGATCACGATCCGCGCCGGATCGACGCGGCAGCGATAGGCATCGCGGTAATGCCGCGCGATGCGCTCGCGCAGCGAGGCGATGCCGAGCGCGGAGGTATAATCGATCCGCCCGAGGTCCAGCGCCCGGTGGGCGGCCGCGATCGCGGTCTTCGGCGCGGACGCCGAGGGTTGCCCGACCTCCATGTGAATGACATGGCCGCCGGCCGCCTCGATCCGCGCGGCGGCGCTCATCACGTCCATCACCATGAACGGCGGAACATCGCTGCGGACAGAGGCCGAAAGCAGGTCCGCCACGCGCTCTCTCAGTGTCGCTTCACCCATGGATATCTGCTATTTCAACCGCCAAATCGGGCTGCGCGGAGCTGTTCCGCCGGTGCCCCAGACTAGCCGTATTCCACGGCTTGGTAGGGCATATCCCGTATCGCCCGAAAGGCCAATCGCCAAAGACCGACCATGCTGCTCGACCTTACACCCCGCAAGAAAGCCTCCGGCCTGACGGCCGCCGTGGTCGCAGCCGCGCTCGCGCTTGGCCCGGCCGTGCCGGTAGGGCCGGTTCGGGCCGAGCAGAGCAAGGGCCCGGCGGTCCTGCGCGACACCGAGACCGAGCAACTTCTTCGCGAATACACGCGGCCGATCCTGCGGGTCGCCGGCCTGGAGAAGCAGAACATCCAGATGGTCATCATCAACGACGGCACGTTCAATGCCTTCGTTGCCGACGGCCGGCGCATTTTCGTCAATTACGGCGCGATCCTGAAGTCGGAAACGCCGAACCAGCTGATCGGCGTGCTTGCGCACGAAACCGGGCATTTGGCCGGCGGCCACCTCTCCAAGATTCGCGAGCGGCTGGCGCAGGCCCAGACCCAGATGATCATCGCGATGCTGCTCGGCGCCGGCGCGATCGTAGCCGGCGCCTCCCGCGGCGGCACGGGCGGCTCGGGCCTCGCCGAGGCCGGCGCCGCGGCGATCACGGGTCCCCAGGAGATGATTCGGCGCTCGCTGTTGTCCTACCAGCGCCAGCAGGAGGAGAGCGCTGACCGCGCCGGCGTGAAATTCCTGACCGCGACCAGCCAGTCCGCGAAGGGTATGTACGAGACCTTCAAGCGTTTCACGGACGAAAGCCTGTTCGCCGCGCGCGGCGCGGATCCCTATCTGCAGTCGCACCCGATGCCCGCCGACCGTGTCGCCGCACTGGAGGAGCTCGCGCGCTCCAGCCCCTATTGGGACAAGAAGGATGATCCCGCGCTGCAATTGCGCCACGACATGGTGCGCGCCAAGATTTCCGCCTTCATGGAGCGGCAGGACACCGTCTACCACCGCTTTCCCCTGTCGAACAGCACCCTGCCCGCGCGCTATGCCCGCGCGATCACCACTTACCTGCACGGCGACCTCAACAACGCCCTGGCCCAGATCGACGGGCTGATCCAGGCCCAGCCCAACAACCCCTACTTCCATGAATTGCGCGGCCAGGCCCTGCTCGAAGGCGGCAAGCCCGCCGAGGCGATCGCCCCCCTGCACAAGGCGCTGCAGCTCTCCAATAACGCACCGCTCATCGAGATGTTACTTGGGCAGGCGCTGGTCGCTACCGATAATAAGGCCTACACCGACGAGGCAATTACCATCCTTCGTGCCGCGGTGGCGCGCGAGACCGAAGCGCCGCTCGGCTACAGCCAGCTCGCGATGGCCTATGGCCGGAAGGGAAATTACGCCGAAGCCGATCTGGCCTCCGCCCAGGCCGCCTATCTGCGCGGCGACAACAAGACCGCCCGCGAGCTCGCCTCGCGCGCCAAGACCCGTTTCGCGGTAGGAACCCCCGGATGGGTGAAGGCCGACGATATCGTTTCCGCAAAACCCATGCCCGGTTCGAAGAATAACTAGGCCCAGGCCGTGTTAATAAGATACGCGTGTTAGCAAGATACTGAAGAAACAGGCCGTCAGTTTCCAGAAGACTTCAGGCCTTATCAAAGGATAACCCGATGCGTTCATTCCGCCTCTTCGCCGCCGCTCTGTTCGCGCTCGCTTTGTTCGGCGCGCCGGTCGTCGTCTTTGCGCAGAACTTCACCGACACCCAGCGCAGCGACATCGAGACCATCATCAAGAATTACCTGGTCTCGCATCCGGAAGTGCTGGAAGAGGCGATGACCGAACTCTCCAAGCGCCAGGCCGCGGCCGAAACGCAGAAGCACGAGGAGAGCATCACCAAGAATGCGAGCACGATCTTCAACTCGCCGCGCGGCGTCACGGTCGGCAACAAGGACGGCGACGTCACCTTCGTCGAGTTCTTCGACTACAATTGCGGCTACTGCAAACGCGCCATGGCCGACATGCTCGACCTCATGAAGAACGACCACAAGCTGAAGGTCGTGCTGAAGGAGTTTCCGGTGCTGAGCGAAGGCTCGGTGGACGCCGCCAAGGTCGCGGTCGCCGTGCGCATGCAGGATCCGACAGGGCAGAAATATCTCGACTTCCACCAGAAGCTCCTCGGCGGCCGCGGCCCGGCCGACAAGGCGCGCGCGATGGCCGCAGCCAAGGAGGCCGGCCTCGACACCGCACGGATCGAAAAAGATCTCTCCAGCCCCGAGGTCAAGGCGACCATCGAGGAGAACTTCAAGCTCGCTGAGGAGATGGGCCTGAACGGCACGCCGAGCTATGTCATCGGCAAGCAGATCGTGGTCGGCGCAGTCGGCCTCGAGGGCCTCAAGGAGAAGATCGGAATCGCGCGCTGCGGCAAGGCGACCTGCTGATCCCTTCTTTGCTTCCCAGGAGCAATTGCCTGGAACAAAAGGCCGGCGCAAGCGCCGGCCTTTTTGTTGTGGCAGCCCCGTTCATCGCGCGTTCAACAAACAAACCCGCGGGAACCCGCCTTGGCGAGGAACATCTCATATCTCCCTTCGTTGTCGGCGCGGGCAATGCACTCACTAAAGGAGATATTCGTATGACTAATCGTTTCATGGTTTCAGTCGCCGTGCTGGCGCTGATCGCCGGCACCGGCTTTGCCAATGCGCAGCAGGGCATGAAGGGCGGCGAGGCTGGCGGTAACGCGATGCAACATTCTTCGCCGGCCGACACTTCCGCGGCTCCGTCCCGATCCGACTCCTCGGGTGCTGCAAAGTCCGAATCGTCTGAGAAGGGCCGAATGAAATCCACCCAATCCGAGCAGGAGAAGGGCGGGATGAAATCCACCCAGTCCGAACAGAAGTCGCCGGGCGCCATGAAGAAAGAGAGCGCGCAAGACACCAAGGAAAAGAGCGGCGCTGCCACCAACCAGCGCGCCGAAGAAAAGAGCGGCAATATGAAGTCCGAGGGCCGCGAGCGCGACAACAACATGAAGGCTGAAGGCCGCGACCGTGACCGCGACAACATGAAGGCCGAAGGTCGCGACAAAAATATGCGCGACAACAATATGAAGGAAGGCCGTGAGGGCACCGAACGTTCGCAGACCACCACGGGTCAGGCTGGCGCCGGCGCCAAGCTGAGCACGGAGCAGCGCACCAAGATCACGACCGTGATCCGCAACGAACGCATTGCGCCGCTGAACAATGTGAACTTCTCGATCGCGGTCGGCGCCCGCGTGCCGCGCGAGGGCGTCACGCTGCACCGGCTTCCGTCGGAAGTCGTGACGATCTATCCGGAATGGCGCAGCTATGAGTACGTCCTGGTGCACAATCAGATCATCGTGATCGATCCCGGCACCTACGAGATCGTTGCCATTCTCGACACCTAAAGTCTTGACGAAAGAATTCCAAATCCGGGGCGGGCCGAAAGCCCGCCCCTTTTCCTTTGGAGAACACTGCAAGCCGCTGGTATCGGCGGCCATCGTCAAGGTTGGTTAATCAGCGATTTCCGCAAGTTCCACACGGCTTTTCGTCAGATGGATGAGGCGTTTCGGCGGCCCGCCGCGCGCCCTAAAGGCTTCCCCTTGGGGCGGATGTTACCTATAACCGCGCCCCATCAGCCTCATTTGCCGGGATTGGGATGGCCAAAAGCCCCGACCAGACGATTTATGTGCTCAACGGTCCGAACCTCAACATGCTGGGGACCCGCGAGCCCGAGACCTATGGCCACGCGAGGCTCGCCGACGTCGAGAAGTTGTGCGTGGATACCGCCGCGCAATTCGGCCTGAAGGCCGATTGCCGCCAATCAAACCGCGAAGGCGAGTTGATCGATTTCATCCACGAGGCCCACGCGAAGAAGGCCGTGGGCATCATCATCAACGCGGGCGGCTACTCGCACACCTCGATCGCGCTGCATGATGCGCTCAAGGCCGTGCAGATCCCGACCGTCGAGGTGCACATCTCCAACATCCACGCGCGGGAGAGTTTCCGGCACCACTCTTTCACGGCCAAGGCCGCGTTTGCGAGCCTGTGCGGCTTCGGCATCGACGGTTACCGGCTTGCGATCAACGGCCTTGCCGCCAAAATCGGCGTCAAGCCAAAAGCCTGACGCCCCCGCTATCAACCCAAGCAGAGTTTTCGGATCAAGATCATGGCGCGCCAGCCTGAGGGAAAGACCACCGCGAAAGTCTCCGCCGACGACAGCGCGCTCATTCGCGAACTGGCGCTGCTGCTCGACGAGACGAGCCTGACCGAGATCGAGATCGAGCGCGCGGGCCTGCGCGTGCGCGTGGCGCGCAATATCTCGATCGCGGCGGGGATCCCCGCCGGCATTCCGTCGGTCGTCTCCGCGCCTGTCGCCGCCGTTTCCGCGACCGTGGCGGCCGGCGCCGATCTCTCCAAGCATCCCGGCGTCGTGCCCTCGCCGATGGTGGGCACCGCCTATTGGTCACCGGAGCCAGGCGCCAAGCCCTTCATCGAGGTCGGCACGAAGGTGTCGGCCGGCCAGACGCTTCTGATCATCGAAGCGATGAAGACGATGAACCAGATTCCGTCACCGCGCGACGGCACGGTGACGCAGATTCTCGTCGAGGACGGCCAGCCGGTGGAATTCGGCGAGCCGCTGGTGATTATTGAGTAGACGAATAGGGAGTAGCGAATAGCGAATGCCACTTTACCTTCCCTATTCGCACCTCGCCATTCGCCATTCGCTTGGGAAAGCATGTTCGACAAAATTCTCATAGCCAATCGCGGCGAGATCGCGCTTCGCATCCTGCGGGCCTGCAAGGAACTGGGCATCTCGGTGGTCGCGGTGCATTCGACCGCGGATGCGGACGCCATGCATGTGCGGCTGGCGGACGAGAGTGTCTGCATCGGCCCGCCGCCCTCCAAGGACAGCTATCTCAACATCCCCGCGCTGCTTGCGGCCTGCGAGATCACCGGCGCCGAAGCGGTGCATCCCGGCTACGGCTTTCTCTCCGAGAACGCGCGTTTTGCCGAAATCCTCGCCGAGCACAATCTGCAATTCATCGGGCCCAAGGCCGAGCATATCCGCCTGATGGGCGACAAGATCGAGGCCAAGAGGACCGCGAAGAAGCTCGGCATTCCCGTGGTGCCCGGCTCGGACGGCGCGGTCAGCCCCGACGAAGACGCGATGGCAATTGCCAAATCGATCGGCTTTCCCGTGCTGGTGAAGGCGGCCGCCGGCGGCGGCGGACGCGGCATGAAGGTCGCGCGCACCGAGGCCGATCTCGTGATGGCGCTTACCACGGCCGCGAACGAAGCCAAATCTGCCTTCGGCGATGCCTCCGTCTATCTCGAAAAATACCTGACCCGGCCGCGGCACATCGAAATCCAGGTGCTGGGCGACGGACGCGGCGGTGCAATCCATCTCGGTGAGCGCGACTGCTCGCTGCAGCGGCGCCATCAGAAGGTCTGGGAGGAAGGCCCCTCGCCCGCGCTCTCCGCCGCGCAGCGCCAGAAGATCGGGCTGACGGTCGCCAGGGCGATGCAGGAGATGAAATATCTCGGCGTCGGCACCGTCGAATTCCTCTACGAGGACGGCGAGTTCTACTTCATCGAGATGAACACCCGTATCCAGGTCGAGCATCCCGTCACCGAGATGATCACCGATATCGACCTCGTGCTGGAGCAGATCCGGATCGCGGCCGGTGGCGACCTGCCGGTGACGCAGGATGAGGTCCAGATCATCGGTCACTCCATCGAGTGCCGGGTGAACGCGGAAAATCCGCAGACCTTCCGGCCCTCGCCCGGCAAGATCCTGCAATACCACCCGCCGGGCGGGCTCGGCGTGCGTATCGATTCCGCGGTCTATCAGGGCTATGTGATCCCGCCTTATTACGACTCGCTGGTCGGCAAGCTGATCGTCCACGGCAAGACCCGCGGGGAATGCCTGATGCGGCTGCGCCGGGCGCTCGACGAGATGGTGGTGGAGGGCATCGAGACCACGCTGCCGTTGTTCCGCGCCCTGGTGCGGGAACCTGCCATCATCGACGGCGACTACCACATCCACTGGCTCGAACAGTATCTCGCCGGCCAGCAGGGCGGCTGATCCGCCTTTCCGCCAAAAAGGTTCCACCCCGATGGAACCGGTTGCCCGGACGCGCGTTTTTCCCGGACTTGAAGTAGGCTTGGGAAGTTTTCCGCTCGGGGGACTCGAATACCTTCACGCAGTACGTTTTCCGCAGCGCCTGACGCCAGGTCCACCCGCGCGATGGGCCAGATCCTGCTGCTTTCATCGGGATTTCTGGTGCTGGTCGCGATCAGCGCGGCGTCCGTCCTTTTCGTCAACAGGGCCCGCGACGATAGCGGTTGGGTCGTTCACACCGTCGAGGTCGAAAACCAGACCAACACACTCCTGCTCGAAATCCGCCGGGCCGAAAGTGCCTCACGCGGCTATCTCTTGACCAGGGGGCCGGAATTTCTGGCAGAGCACGAGACCGCCGTATCGCGGATCATTCCCGATCTGGACAAGCTCAGCGAGTTCTCAAAGGACAACCCGGTCCAGGTCCAGAACATCAGAAAATTGCGGGGCGCCATCGAGGTCCGGCTCGGCCAGTTCGCGCAGGAGATGGATTTTGTCAAACAGAACCAGCCGGAGAAGGCCACGGCCCTGATGCGCGAGGCGGCCGCGGCCGGCACCACGTCGACGATCCGCGACGCCGCCACCGCCATGCATGAGGAAGAGGCTCAGCTCTTCGCACAGCGCACGGTGAACGCCGATCGCAGCCAGAAGCTCGCCTCCATAGTGACCATTGCAGGTTCGGGCCTCGTCATCGCGCTTGCCGGCATTTCGATCTTTCTCGTGCGCCGCGAAAGCCAGGCGCGCGACGAGGCCGAAGCGCGATTGCGCGACAACAATCTCAATCTTGAAGCCACGGTCGACGAGCGCACCGCCGATCTGCGCGAAGCCAACGAAGAGATCCAGCGCTTCGCCTATATCGTCAGTCACGATCTTAGATCGCCGCTGGTGAACATCATGGGCTTCACCAGCGAATTGGAGGAATTGCGCAACGATATCCTCCGGCGGATCGCAGCGCTTGCAAAGGTTGCGCCCGAGACGATGCCCGCGCGCGCCGCCGACGCCGAGCCCGAACTGGACGGCCAGGACAAGCAGCTTTCGGCGGATTTCTCCGAAGCGCTCGGCTTCATCAAATCCTCGATCGCCAAGATGGACCGCCTGATCACCGCGATCCTCAACCTCACCCGCGAGGGACGACGCAGGTTCGAACCCGTCCGCATCGATACGCGCGAACTGATCGAAGGCATCGTGAAAACGCTGGCGCACCAGGCCGACGAGGCCAGCGCCGAAATTCGTGTCGCGCCGCTGCCGCCGGTCGTCAGCGACCGGCTCGCGCTGGAACAGGTCTTCTCCAACCTGATCGACAATGCGATCAAATATCTCAGACCGGGGGTTCCCGGCGAAATCGCGGTCCGCGGCCGAACCAAGCTCGGCTTCGCGGTGTTTGAGATATCCGACAATGGCAGGGGCATCGACCCCAAGGACCATCAGCGCATATTCGACCTGTTCCGCCGCGCGGGAACCCAGGACAAGCCGGGACAGGGCATCGGCCTTGCCCATGTGCGTGCTTTGGTGCGACGGCTCGGTGGAACCATGTCGGTTTCCTCGGAACTCAACCACGGCAGCACGTTTACAATCACCCTTCCCATCAATTGGACGGCCAATAACCGGAACGAAAATTCATGAACGCAACTACCCCCGTCACCATCATCATGATCGAGGACGACGAAGGCCACGCCCGCCTGATCGAGCGCAACATCCGGCGTTCCGGCGTCAACAATGAGATCATCCCGTTCAGCACCGGTACAGACGCCGTGAAGCATTTGTTCGGCAGCGACGGGACCGGCCTCAACCAAAAGGGACGCGCCCTGCTGATCCTCCTCGATCTCAACCTGCCCGACATGACCGGCATCGATATCCTGCGCCGCGTCAAGGAAAACAAATATCTGAAATGCGCGCCCGTCGTCGTGTTGACGACCACCGACGACGCGCATGAGATCAAGCGCTGTTAC
>Ga0157369_10010139_pt1 | contig 10755 bp, 7 predicted proteins | sample C25metaG_FD_113461 | JGI IMG/M metagenome (GOLD analysis project Ga0157369, IMG submission 113461) | Corn rhizosphere microbial communities from Kellogg Biological Station, Michigan, USA - C2-5 metaG | ecosystem: Host-associated > Plants > Roots > Rhizosphere > Soil | place: USA: Michigan...
CGGCCCGCGCCCAGCGCGGCGCGTATGCCGAACTCTCTGGCGCGCGCGGTGGAGCGCGCCAGCAGCAGGCCGGCGACATTGGCGCAGGCGATGAGCAAGACAAAGCTGACCGCGCCAAACAGCAGGAGCACCGTCCCCCTTACGTCGCCGACGATCTGCTGCTTCAGCGATTCCGGGGTGATGCCGATTCCATGATTCGCGTCTGGATAACGCCGGTCGAGGTCTTGCTGGATTGCATTCAACTCAGCGCTGGCCTGCGCTATGGTCACGTCCGGTTTCAGACGCCCCAGCACGGCGATGGCGTCCACCGAGCGATCGGCGTAGATCGCGGGCATGTTCGGGCGCAGAGGGATGATTACGTCCGCGTTCTCAACGAAATTGAAACCAGCCGGCAAGATTCCCACCACCGTGAAGCTCCGGCCATCCAGCGTCACCGATCGTCCAGCCAGGTGCGGGTCGGCACCGAACCTCTCTCTCCAAAGCCTGTCGCTGAGAATAGCGACCGGACTTGCGTTCACCCGGTCATCGGACTCGGCGAAGTCCCGTCCCACAGCGGGCTCTACGCCCAACGTGGCCAGGAAGCCAGACGACACACGAATGCCTATAAGATGCTCTGCGCCTCCTGTGAATGTCAGATCGAAATTATGGAACGCGACCGCCGACATGGAATCGAACGAGCGCGATACGCGGCGCCAGTCTTCGAAGTTGGGATACGACGCTTCAAGCTGGGGAACGCCCGACCGGTTCTCCCAAAGAAACACGAGACGTTCAGGGTGCGGAAACGGCAAGGGCGATAGAATCACGCCTTGCACGACACTGAATATGGCAGAGTTGGCACCGATTCCCAGCGCCAGGGTTAGCACCGCTACGCAAGTGAACCCGGGATTTCGAATCAGTGTGCGGATCGCGAAGCGCAAGTCGCGCGTTAAATTATCGAGGCCGATCATCTGGCGATCCCTCCCCGCTGAACCCACTTGCGGAATGAGACGGTTCGATTTCGCAGTTTGTTTGCCGGGTTGCCGGAAATCTTTCAATGCCCGCAGAATCACGTGGATTCGCGCCGCTGCTTCAGGCCAGCAACTGCTTTGCGACCTTGACGTACAACTGCACTGCTTCGAGCAACTCGCGCTTTGCAATCCGCTCATCGGGGGTGTGCGCCACGTGGATGGAGCCGGGGCCAAGCAGCAGCGGCTCGCCCCAGTTCGACAGCCACGGTATATCGGTGGTGAACTTGGCGACCATCGTGGGCAATCCCGGCACGGCGCGCAACCGCACGAAAGGAATCTCCAGCGTGAAATCCACCTCGGCGAAGCCCTCGCAAGCCTTGAGAATGGCCTGCCGAACCGGCCCGGAATCGCCGACGAGGCGCGTGAGCACCTGCGCTTCGGCCTTGTCCGCAATGACGTTCGGTGCGCGGCCGCCGTTCACCAGCCCCACATTGACCGTGGTCGGCCCCACGTCTTCGGTGACCGGCAGATCCAGATGCAGAATGTTCGCCAACGCCTCGACCAGTTTGTGAACCGCACTATCGCCCAGTTCCGGATAGGCCGAGTGCGCCATGGTACCGCGGGAACGCAGAATGGACCGCAGCGCGCCCTTTGAGGCTACGGCCAGCCGATTGTCGGTGGGCTCACCGTTTATCAGGAACCGGCTGCCCCTGGGCTGTTCGTTGGCCACCTTGGCCCCGGCAGAATCGCGCTCCTCGCCCGACACGAAGAGCAGCCCGACGGAAAAGCCCGCCGTCCGCAGCGCCTCGGCGGCCGCAATCTGCGCCGCCATAATGCCCTTGGCGTCGCACACGCCGCGACCGTAAAGAAACTCCTCATCCTCGCGGAAGGCCATGTATGGCGGCACGGTATCCATATGGGTGGAAAACACCAGGTCCGGGGCGCCCTCGGCGGGTCCCCCATAGACGTTCCAGCGTGGACCCCCGGACGCAGCGTCGGTCGGTGGCGGAACCGCCATCTTTTCCAGCTGCCACCCGCGTCCGGCGAGCAATTCCGCGAGAAAATCCCCCACTGGCCCTTCGTGGTAGGTGATCGATTCGATCTCGACAAGTTCGCGGGTTAGCCGGACGGGATCAAGCGCCGTGTGCTGGGACATGGTGCAGCCAGAATACCCGACGCGCCTCCGGCGGCAATGAAACGCGGGCGTACTCAGAATCAGCGGTACAATCGAGGGTGGAATGATCTCCCCAGCTGCATCCGTTCCAACCGGCCGCGAGCCGACCGACAGACTCTTGCGCACCGTCGATCTCTTCGGTTCCGGAGGACGCCTCGAAGCAATTGTCAACGAAGGCGCGCCGGACGCTGCGTTCTCGGTGCTGGTGTGCCACCCGCATCCGCTGGGCGGCGGCACACTGCATAATAAGGTCGTCTATCACGCCATGAAGGTCTTTAATGCGGCTGACTGGGGATTCGGATATCCCGTCCTCCGCTTCAATTTCCGCGGCGTGGGATTGAGCGAAGGCGTCCATCACGGCTCGGAAGAACTGGGCGACGTCCTGGCTGCGATCAACTTTCTTGAAAACGAATACGCCCTGCCCATCCTGGTGGCGGGGTTTAGTTTTGGCGCCGCCATGGCGTTGGAGGCGTGCACGCAAACGGGAGCTGACGTGCGCGCCATCGCTGCCCTCGGACTGCCCACGCATGCCGAAGGCCGCTCTTACGGTTATTCTTTCCTTGCTGAAATGCGGAAGTCCAAGCTATTTCTCAGCGGAGATCAGGATCAGTTCGCCCCGCCGGCGGAACTCGAAACGATCGTCCGCAAGGCTTCCGAACCAAAACGCATGGTGCTTGTTCCCGGCGCCGATCATTTCTTCGCCGGCCGGCTGAGCCAGATGCAAAACGCACTGGCCGGCTGGCTCAAGGAGCAAGTGCTATGACCTCGGTGATGGACGTGTCGCTCGAAAACCTTCACGCTACGGCAGTGGACATTTTCACCGGGGCGCTGGCTGCGTGCAGTATTGAATCGGCGTTTGATCGGCGCCTCCGCTTCGAAGGCAACATCCTTCATCGCCTGATGCCGGACGGAAGCGGACCGGAAACCATTGACCTGGCCCAGTACAAGCGCATCTTTGTTATCGCGCTGGGCAAGGCCGCCGTGCCCATGCTCGATGTGCTGCTGGAGCGCATGAAGCGCCGCAAAGGGCTGCGCGGCATTTGCTGCTCCACGGTCGTTCCTAAAAAGCGCAACTGGCGCGTCCGCTACTTCGAGGGCGGACACCCGGTGCCGAATGAGGGCTCCTTTGCCGCGGCACGCGCCGCGCTGACTCTGCTGCGCAAGGCCCGCAAAGATACGCTCGTGTTCTTTCTCATTTCCGGCGGCGGCTCCGCAATGTTGGACCTGCCGATCGATGGCGCGATCACGCTGGCAGACACGCAGGCGTTTCACCAGGCCCTGGTGGCGTCCGGCGCGCCCATCGACCAGATCAACACGCTGCGCAAACACTTTTCGCAGGTGAAGGGCGGGCGCCTGGCCATGGCGGCGCCCGATGCATTGAAAGTCTCGCTCCTGCTTCCGGACGTTCCGCTGCGAACGCTCGATGCTCTGTCGTCCGGGCCTACCTCGCCCGATCATTCGAGCGTGGAAGATGTTCGCGCCATCATGGCCAAATATGCGCTCGCGGAGAAGTTTCCGCCGTCCGTCCGCGCATTTTTCGAGCGGGCCGACATGCCCGAATCGCCGGGGAATAAAGCCCGCAGACCGCTTCTTCCCAAGCTGGCCGGAGCGGTGCTGGCTCGCCGCGTCACCGTGGCGGCCGTGGCGAACATGCAGGAGGAAGACGGAGCATTCCGCGATTCCGTTTTTGAGATTCTGCTCTCCAGTCACGACCTGGTGGAAAACGCTCGTGCCCTGGCGCAGAAGGCCGGGTTTTATGTCGCGGTGGACAACAGTTGCGACGACTGGGACTACGCCGGCGCGGCGCGGTATCTGCTGGAGCAGTTCCACAATCTGCGCAGCGCCCACCCACGTTTATGCCTCATCTCCGCGGGCGAGGTAACGGTCACGCTGGATCGCACGCCCGGCGCCGGCGGGCGCAATCAGCAATTCGCGCTGGCCTGCGCACTTGATTTCGCCAAACACCCCGGCGAACCACTCGCGGTGCTTAGCGCCGGAACCGACGGCATCGACGGCAATACGCAATGCGCGGGAGCGATCGTGGACCCGACGACGCTCGATCGCGCACGGTCCTTCGGCTTCGATCCGGCACAGTCGCTCGCCGAGTTCAATGCGTGCCCTCTGTTCACCGCGCTGGGCGACTCGGTGGTCACCGGCGCGACCGGCCACAACCTGCGCGATCTGCGCCTGCTGCTGTCGATCGTGCCCGAGCCCTGATTCCTGGCCGTTGATTCGTCTTTCCGATTCCCGCGCGGTGTTTTACCATGTTTCCGTGCCCCGCAAAGGAACCCGCAAGACTGTCGCCAAGGCGGCCGACATCCGCACCGTCGCGGCGCTGGCCAAGGTGTCCATTGCCACCGTCTCGCGCACGATCAACGGCTCTCCCGCCGTCAGCGATCGGCTGAGCAAGCGCGTGTGGCAGGCCATCGAGCAGCTCAATTACTTTCCTAACACGCATGCGCGGAGCCTGGTCTCCGGGCGCAGCCGGCTATTCGGCATCATCGTCGAGAACATCACCAACCCGTTCTTCCCCGAACTGATCCAGAGCTTCGAGGAAGTAGCTGTGGCGAATGGCTACGAGATCCTCGTCAGCTCGTCCAACAGCAATCCCACCGTGCTCACCAACTGCGTTCGGCGCATGCTGGAGCGCAAGGTCGAGGGCGTTGCGGTGCTCACCTTCGGCGAAGAGGAACCGGTGCTCGACCAGTTGACGCACCACAATATTCCCATGGTGCTGGCCGAGTTCAAGCTGGAAGATCCAAAAACGAGCACGATCCTGCTCGATTACAGCTCAGGGTTTCGCTCCGCCGTGCAACACCTGGCGTCGCTCGGGCACAAGCGCATCGGCTTCCTCGCCGGCCCGCGCACGCTGCATTCGGCCATAACCCGCGAAAACGATTTCCGCGCGGCGATGCGCGACGCCGGCCTGGCGTTCGAACCTTCATGGCTCATCGTTTGCGATCACACATTGCGCGGTGGCGTCGTCGGATTCGAGAAGCTGAGGGCACTACGCACCCAACCCACCGCCGTCATCTGTTCCAACGATATGACTGCAATCGGCGTTCTGCGGGCGGCGTATATGAAGGGGCTGCGCGTCCCGCACGATCTCTCAGTTATCGGCCTTGACGACATTGATTTTTGCGAGTTCACGCTTCCGCCGCTCACAACGATTCGCCTGTCGCGGTCTGACCTGGCCCGTGCGGCGTTCAACGCGCTTCGCCAGCAAGCCGAGGCCGCCCCGGGCGAGAAGCCGCAGCGCGAGTTCCTCGTCTCTACCAGCCTGGTGGTACGGGAATCCACCACCGCGCCACCGCGCGTATAACACCATCCTGGGAGGGAGTGAAAAACCTCAGGGGCTAAAGCCCAAGCCCTTTCTTTATGCGGCTTTCGGTGGGACTGAAAGCCCCACCCTTACGCGTTTTGGGGCCATACTTTCGGCGGGACATTTTTCAGCAAGCTGTGAAGTCGTGCCTGTTACGAAACTCAAGCAGAGCAAGGTTTGTCAGCAGTCTGCACTGAGGCCCGCCGAGCGGCGGGCCTCAGATGTTTCGTGCTCGAGCGCTAAGGATTCGTCCCGCGATTGAAGTTCGTGGTTGTGGTGAATGTCCCCGTCTCATAGGTGTTCGCCGTCCAAGGCGCGGTGATGGTCCACTGCGCGTTCGGATTGCAGCCCACGAGGCTGACGGTGAAGCTCACCGTTGCTGTTCCATTTGCCGGAATGTCTCCCAGCACGATCGGGAAACCTCCGGGGGCGGTGATCATTGGGCTGCATGACGGCCCGGAAACCTGCGTGAGGGTGAAGCCGTTCAACTGGGTTCCGTACGCCGGTCCGGCATCGCCGTTGGTCGCCATCAGCGTGACGGTGCGTGTGTCGCGCTGGCCCGCAGTTACAGTGGACGTAAAGGTGAGGCCGTATCCCGGCAGCTTCGTTTTGTCCACGATGCCCCAGTAGGCGGGCTTGGCCTGCAGCTCCATGTCGAAGGGCAGAGGGTAATCCGTGCGCGAAACCGGGAAGCTATCCAGCCACGTGTCGTCATCGGCCATGCCCCAGATGGTGACGCGGCTGATGTCGTCTTTGCGCGAGCGGAACAGGTCAAAGTATGCCGCGTAGAGCCATCCCTGCTCGGCCAGTACGCGAGGCGGAATATTGTTGCCGTAGTTCGATTGCCGATCGCCAGCGTTGTACACGCTCATGTCGAGCTCCGTGACCTCCTGGTCGATGCCGGGGAAGGCCTGCGCGACGGTGTCGATCGCGTTGGCCATCGCGGCAGGTGACGGGTAGTTGATGGCGTTGTGCATCTCGTGACCAACACCGTCAACGGGAACTCCGCGCGAGCGCAGATCTCCGATGACTTTGACAAGGCATGCCAGACGATTCGGATCCGTCGTGCTGTAGTCGTTGATGAACAGCTTGGTGCCTGCCGGCGCGTATTGCCGTGCCGCCTGCAACGCCACATCCAGGTAGCTTGCACCGAGCACCTTGTAGAACGGCCCGTGCACCAGGCAATCGGGCTGGCTGGTATCGAGCGGCTCGTTGACCACGTCCCACGCCGTTATCTTGCTGCCGAAGTGCTGCACCTCGTTCTGAATGTGCTCCTGGATATTTGCGATCACGGTAGCCCGATTCGCCGGAGAATTGGTTCCGTCACCGTACGCATACGACGGCGTTTGTGCTCCCGTCGCCCAGACCAGGTTGTGGCCGCGAATCTGCATTCCATTGCAGACGGCGACGCCGACTTGCGCATCGGCTGCCGAGTAGTTGAAGTTGCCCTTGCTGCCTTCCACCGAGCTCCACTTCATGTCGTTGCCTGAAGTCATGCTGTTGAAGTGCATCGTCATCAACTGCTGGTGCGCGCCGGAGAGGTCGGTCTTATATATTGCCGCGCCCACCGGGAAGTAATCGGCGAGGGTCTGGTAGATGGAAGGAATGTCCGTCTGGATCTGCGGCGGCTTCACGTAGGTCAACTGGAAGTCGTCAAGGTAGAACGACACGGCATCGGTGCCGGATGGCGGAGCGGTCTGGAAGTACAGCGAGGCCGCGCCCTGATCGTAGGCGCTCGACATGGTGTAGTTCATGACGCTGATCTGATGCCATTGCCCGTCCGCGGGAACCGTGATGCCCGGATACGAGGTCACGCCCGGATAGCTGGTATTGCCGTTCAGCGTGGTCTGCAGGCTCATGTTGATGACATGGTTCGAGCCATCGTTGGTAGTAAGCATGACCCAGCCGCTGATGTTGTAGACCGAGCCGGGATACATCTTGTTGCTGACGCTGATGGTGGGGCCATCCCAGTTGGCGATGCGGCCGGTGGTCAGCAGGCTGTGCGAGCCGGAGCGCGCGACGGCGCCGGAATTGGTGACGCTGGAGGATCCGGAACGCGATCCCCAGCCGTCTGTGCCGCCGTCTTCAAATGTGCTGGCGATGCCGCTGTTGTCCTGCTGGCTGGGGTCGGGAGGCGGCGGGGCGAGTTGCCCGATGGTCACATGGCTGACGTAGAAGGAGTCCGTCGCACTGCTCGACTGGATGTAGAGATCCATGCTCGTGGGCGGTCCCGGCTGATTGCTGAAGCTGAACGTGCCCTGCACTTTTGTCCACGCGGTACTGGAGAGCGTGGCCGTGCCGAGGTTACTATACGTGCCGTTCGGCGCCGCACAATTTGAGGATTTGAGCGAGAGCGTGGCGGTGGGATTGCTCGGATCGGCGGCGGCCAGCAGCACGTAAGCCGTGACCTGGTATGTGGCGCCTGCCGCGAGGTTGTTCACATGCACGAGGTCGAGTGCGGGACCCATGTAGCCCGCCATACGGTTCGTGACGGAAAGCGCGTTGGTGTCGCCGTATGCGTTCGGAATCGGAATGGCGGTGTTGGTCAGGGTCGGGCTGCCGAAGGGGAACCAGCCATCGGTGCCGCCGTCGCTAAAGGTGTAGCTGGCTACGGGAGTTCCGCCCGGGGCCGGCGCTGTCTGGGTGATGACCACGTCATCGAGATAGAACGACGGCTGGCCGGTTGCGCTAACCATTTGGGCATAGAGCATGACGCTGGTCTCGGTGGCGCTGGCGTCGAATGTGCCGCCGATCTGCGCCCATCCGGAATCGCTCACCGGTACCTTGTAGGTGCCGATGGTGTCGTAGCATGTGCCGCCGGAGCAAGTGGGATCTTTGCGCACCATGGAAAGGTTGGCATAGCCCGAGCCCTCTCCGCTGGTGAGCCGAAGGTAGCCGGTGATGGTGTATTTTGCGCCGGGTGCGATGATGCTATCGAGCGATATGGACGGGCCGCCTGTGGCGCCGGAACCGGTGGTTGTGAGAAGGCTGTACGAGCCCGAGTAGGAGGCCGCATTGGTGGACACGGGAGTGCTGGCGTTGTAGAACGACACCCAATTCTGCGCGTTGCCGTTCTCAAAATCGTACGTGGCTACGACTTGCGCGTGCAGTGCGGGGACGAGAAAGCACACCGCTGCAAAAGTACATGCAAAAAGACGAAAGGCTCGCTTCACGAGCGAGCCACAGTTGGCGTCACTGACAATTTGGATCACGGCCCTATCCTCCGAAGGCGAGACAACCCCTCACCTCCGGAAGAGACCTGGAAGCGCGGGGGAGTTCGTCACGAGTAATTCGATTTACTCGAGTGACGCGGAGTATAGACAGATAAAAAGATGAGTGTCAAGTAAGAGTTTTCCGGAATCAGTTACAAACGAGTTAATAGCTTTCACGGAGTTATGAATCAGTTAGTTGCGAACGTATTCTGCTTCGACCGGGCGGGCTTCGAGAGTGCGCATTTCGGCCACAAGCTCCTGTGTCGCCTGCGCAGCCGACCGCCGGTCCCCGTACACCACCGGCTCACCGAACATGATCTCGGCTGTGAAGGTAGACGCCGCTAGGGTCTTCCACAGGTGACTGGAGAAGCCGGCATCGCCAAACCAGCACAAGGTGCTTTCGGGCGTTTCGTCGTTCGGAATGTAGCGGATGGCGGCCGCCGAAACCGGCGCGTGGGTGTCAATCGCCGATTGAAACAGACCGGAGTGAAAGCGCCACACCGCGCAGCCATCGGTGCTTGTGCCCTCGGGAAAAAGCAGAAGAGGAACAGGCAGGTTCAGCCGGTTTGCCATCTGCTGCACCACGGCCGCCGCGCTGGCGCGCCTGCCGCGGTCGAGAAAGATGGTACCGCCGGCACGCGCTGCCGCACCGAAGTAAGGCCAGCGCTTTACCTCGGCCTTCGACACAAAAAAGCACGGCATGGCCGCGCTGTAGAACAGGATATCGAGATAACTCAGATGATTCGAGACAACAAGCCCGCTCGAGGGCGGCGTACCATGTATCCGGTATGAAATGCCAATGCTATTTAGCACGCCGCGGCAGGCCGATTGCAGCCACATCGCGCGCTCTACCGGAGAGAGTGGGCGCTGGAGCCGCTTGAGCGCAAACCGGATCATGCATTCTACCAGCGCAGAAGCCAGCCGTACCATCCGCCAGAGCCTGCGCGGGTTCATTGCGTAAGAGGGGCCAGAAATCGGTTGCGCGCCGCCGAGGAAAGAAGCTTCAGGTCGAGCAAGGTGAGGAAGTCGATGGTCCCGAACGCTCGGTCCCATGCCGGAGGCGCAGCTATGCGCGCGCCAATGGCAAGGTAGGTCTTCAGCAACCGTGGGACACGAACTGCCTCAAACGTTTCTGTGGACGAATGGCCCATGGGACACGCAAACGAGTCCGTCGGGCACGTTTCAAATTCAGGCGAGACTCGGTAAGGCTCGAGCTGCCGGTAGAGGTCCCATCCCTCCGCCGGATTTTTGGACGTGAGCGACGAACACCCAACCAGGTAACGCAATCCCATGTTGTTCGCATACTGAGCGATTCCCCGCCACAAGAGGGTGAGCACCTCCGAGGCGCGGTGGTCGCGATCGATGGAGGCACGGCCCAGCTCGAGGATCTCTGGCCGCAGTGGCTCGTATTGAGCAAGTTCAAACTCCTGGGCGGAGTAGTACCCGATGTGACTGCCTGCCGTGTTGCCGGTTTGCATTCGGTAGGTGCCTACGATCGATCGGGTCGAGTTCTTCTCCTGCTTGTTTTCGACAAGGAGATGATCGCAATACGCGTCGAACGGGTCCGTATCGAGCCCCGTTTCAAACGAGCTTTCCAGCCCCTCGCCCAGCTCCAGGTTGAACACCCGGAAGCGAAGGCGGCATACGGCTTCGCGATCTTGCACGCTCTCGGCCAGGCGCAGACGATAGCGACCGACTTCGGCGCGAATTTCTGGCCGTGGAGTAGCCAGCTCGCCTGGAATAAAAAGTTGTGCAAGCGAGAGGTCAGCTATGGGGGCGGCGGGCGCCACCGACTCAACCGGATCCGCGACAGAAAGGAGCGGGTTCACGGGTGTATTGTCCGACGCAAATTGTAAGTAGAAGATGAAGCCGGTGCAAATACTTTGTTGCAGAATGTTCTGAACAACGCGCTGAGGCCTAAAACCACGTCTCTGGCGTGATCTGAATCACGTATTTTGCCTAAAATTCTATTCGCCCACTCGCTTTCGTATGCAACTCTCTGCGTTCAACTTTGTAGTTGCAACACCAGTCACTTTGCAGTATAAAGTTAATTCATGAAGACGCTCCGCCGGTCTCTTGCCATCGCCGAATTGCTTCTGA
>Ga0157369_10010141_pt1 | contig 10753 bp, 10 predicted proteins | sample C25metaG_FD_113461 | JGI IMG/M metagenome (GOLD analysis project Ga0157369, IMG submission 113461) | Corn rhizosphere microbial communities from Kellogg Biological Station, Michigan, USA - C2-5 metaG | ecosystem: Host-associated > Plants > Roots > Rhizosphere > Soil | place: USA: Michigan...
GCCGCAGATCAACCTGCCGATCTTCAATGCCGGCAGCCTGCGCGCCAGCCTCGACTACGCCAAAATCCAGAAGGACATTGGCGTGGCGAACTACGAGAAGTCCATTCAAACGGCCTTCCAGGAAGTCGCCGATGGCCTGGCTGCACGCCAGACCTACACCGAGCAGTTGCAAGCGCAGCGTGACTTCGTGCAGGCCAACCAGGATTACTACCGCCTGGCCGAGCGTCGTTACCGCATCGGCGTCGACAGCAACCTGACCTTCCTCGATGCCCAGCGTCAGCTGTTCAGCGCGCAACAAGCGCTGATCACTGACCGCCTCGCGCAGCTGACCAGTGCGGTCAACCTGTACAAGGCATTGGGCGGTGGCTGGAATGCGCAAACCGCGCAGAACGAACCGCTGAAAGAAGAAGCACCGAAGATGAAGTTGTTCTGATCATCATCCGGTGAACACAAGGAGCCCACCGATTGGTGGGCTTTTTGTTGCCTGAAAGAAATGTGTTGTCTGTCCTGGCGTTATCGCGAGCAGGCTCACTCCTACAATTGGAATGCATTCCCCTGTAGACGTGAGCCTGCTCGCGAAGAGGCCCTCACATTCACCCAAAACACCCGGCTTAATCTTGCGTTCGATAATCGCCCAAAACCCGCTTTACCCAATTGAATCCGAGCATCCGCCCCCCGCACCATTCGCTCCACAAAACCAATAACAACAGGTTCGACACCATGCTCCCGCGCCCTGCTCCGACCGGCTGACCGCCGTCGCTTCCCCCCCTGAATTCATCGCATTTCTGCACCGTGAAAAACGGCCGCAGCGCACCCGTTCGCCTTAAAAAAACAAGAGAGACCCCAGCTATGACAACCTCCCCTGCGCCTTACGCATTTCCCGGTCTGATCGCCCTGGCCCTGGCCGGCGCGGCGCTGCCCGCTATGGCTGAAGAGGCCGGTTTCATCGAAGGGGCCAAGGTCAACCTGAACCTGCGCAACTTCTACATCAACCGCAACTTCACCAACCCGACCAAGGCTCAGGGCAAGGCTGAAGAGTGGACGCAGAGCTTCATCCTTGACGCCAAATCCGGCTTCACCCAGGGCACCGTCGGCTTCGGCATGGACGTGCTCGGCCTGTACTCGGTGAAGCTCGATGGCGGCAAAGGCACCGGCGGCACGGCGTTGCTGCCGCTGGATCACGACGGTCGCCCGGCCGACAACTTCGGCCGCACCAACGTCGCCTTCAAAGCCAAGCTCTCGCAGACCGAAGTGAAGGTCGGCGAGTGGATGCCGGTACTGCCGATCCTGCGTTCGGACGACGGCCGCTCACTGCCGCAAACCTTCCGTGGCGGGCAGATCACTTCGAAGGAAATCGACGGCCTGACCCTCTACGGCGGCCAGTTCCGCGCCAACAGCCCGCGCGACGACAGCAGCATGAGCGACATGTCGATGACCGGCAAAGCGGCGTTCACCTCTGATCGCTTCAACTTTCAGGGCGGTGAATACGTTTTCAACGAAAAACGCACACAGATCGGCTTGTGGAACGCCGAACTCAAGGACATCTACAGCCAGCAATACGTCAACCTGATCCACAGCCAGCCGCTGGGCGACTGGACCCTCGGCGCCAACCTCGGTTTCTTCTATGGCAAGGACGACGGCAGCGCCCGCGCCGGCGAACTCGACAACAAAACCTGGTCGGGCATGTTCTCCGCACGCTACGGCGGCAACACCTTCTACGTCGGCCTGCAGAAACTCACCGGCGACAGCGCCTGGATGCGGGTCAACGGCACCAGCGGCGGGACGCTGGCCAACGACAGCTACAACGCCAGTTATGACAATGCGCAGGAACGTTCCTGGCAAGTGCGCCACGATTACAACTTCGTCGCGCTGGGCATCCCCGGCCTGACCCTGATGAACCGCTACATCAGCGGCGACAACGTGCACACCGGGACGATCACCGACGGCAAGGAATGGGGCCGCGAATCGGAACTGGGCTACACCGTGCAGAGCGGCGCGTTGAAGGATCTGAACGTCAGGTGGCGCAACTCGACCATGCGCCGGGACTTCAGCAACAACGAGTTCGACGAGAACCGCCTCATCGTCAGCTACCCGATCAGCCTCCTCTAAACACCGATCAAAACTGTAGGAGCTGCCGAAGGCTGCGATCTCTTGATCTTGTTTTTAAGATCAACAGATCGCAGCCTGCGGCAGCTCCTACATTGGAATTCTCGCCACTGGTCAGGAGAAGTGGCACTTTGCCGGTCGGCAGGTAAAGTGACCAAACCTGAAGGAGTCAGGTGCTTCACCCTTTCCGCTTCCGTCGTCGTAGTCGGTCCTCAAGCTGGGAGCCAGGTTGTCATCGGAAGACACCAACGATCACCGGAGGACCACCTCAATGATCTCTCGTCTCGCAACACCCGACTGGGACGCCAAGGCGTACCAGCAGTTTTCCCGTCTCAGGCAACGCCCGGTCAATGAATTGCTCGACCGTGTCGACCTACCCAACCCGCAACGCATTTACGACCTTGGCTGCGGCACCGGCATTGCCACGCAGTTGTTGGCTGAACGTTGGCCGCGCGCGCAGTTGCAGGGGATCGATAGCTCGGCACAGATGCTCGCCGAAGCGCGCTGTCTGCCGGTCAAAGCGTTGTGGAAACATTGCGATCTGCTCGACTGGCAACCGGAGCAACCGGCAGATCTGCTGCTCGCCGCCGCCGTGCTGCACTTTATTGGTGGCCATGAGACGTTGCTCCCGCGCCTGCTCGGCCATATCAACCCCGGCGGTTGTCTGGCGGCGCACATGCCGGACTGGCGCGATGCGCTGTGGTATCGGCTGATGCTCGACACCCTCGAAAACGGCGGCCCCGGTGGCACGCCGATGGGCACCCCTGAGCTGCGTCAGCGCATGGCGGCGCGGCCGTTGTTGGAGCTGGAGGATTACTACCGTTTGCTTGCGCCGCTGACTTCGTCGCTGGATATCTGGGAGACCGAGCAGTTGCAGGTAGTCGACGGCAAATCACCGGTGTATGACTGGGTGAAAGTCTCGGCGCTGCGGCCGGTGATGCAGGCGCTGAGTCCAGAGGAACAGACGCGGTTTATCTATCACTACCTGATGCGGGTGCATGAGCATTATCCGCAGGAGGGGGATGGGCATACGTTGTTTGCGTTCAAGCGGATATTTATTGTTGCCACGGTTTGAGTGCATGCGCTGATTAACACATCACGGCGTCTGCCGCCTTCGCGAGCAAGCTCGCTCCCACATTTGTTTTGTGATTGACACAACTCCAATGTGGGAGCGAGCTTGCTCCGGGCGGCGATCCGACGAAGGCGTAATTTCGGGCGCCATCAATCCCGGGATTCGACTCCTAGCTCATCCCACACCGATTCAGCCAGATGAAACGTCGCATTCGCCGCCGGAATCCCGCAGTAGATTGCGCTCTGCATGATCACTTCCTTGATCTCGCCACGGCTCACGCCATTATTGGCCGCCGCACGCAAATGCAGTTTCAGCTCACCTTCGCGGTTCATGCCGATCAGCATCGCGATGGTGATCAGGCTGCGCGTGTGCCGAGGCAAGCCCGGGCGCGTCCAGATATCGCCCCAGGCATGCCGGGTGATCATCTCCTGAAACTCCGAGTTGAACTCGGTCAGCGTGGTCAGGCTGCGATCGACATGGGCATCACCCAACACCGCGCGGCGTACCTGCATGCCGTCGTCGTAACGTTGTTTCTCGTCCACAAAAACTTCCTCACTTAGCCTGCAAAAACACCAATACGCGATTGCTGAAATCCGCGCCAGCCTGCACGTTCGACAGGTGCGCCGCATAGAACTCGGCGTACTCGGCACCGCGCACGTGCTCTTGGATGAAATGGCCACCGGACGGCGGCGTCACCGCATCTTCGGTGCCGGCAATCACCAGCAACGGCACGTTGATCGAGGCCAGTTGCTCACGGAAATCGGCATCACGCACCGCCGCGCAATTGGCCGCGTAACCCTCAGGTGAAGTGGCTGCGAGCATGTCGGTAATCTGCTTGGCCGCCGCCGGGTGAGCGTTCGAAAAATCCGGGGTGAACCAGCGGGCAATCGACGCATCACGCAGGGCAACCATCGCCGCCGCGCCATCGCGCAGTACGGTTTCGATGCGCGGGTTCCACACCGACGGATCACCGATTTTTGCCGCGGTATTGCAGACGATCAGCTTATGCAGCCGATGCCCGGCATTGATCCCCAGCCACTGGCCGATCAGGCCTCCCATCGACAATCCGCAGAAATGCGCACGCTCGATGTACAGCGCATCGAGCAAGCCGAGCACATCGTGACCGAGTTGCTCGATGCTGTACGGCCCCGGCGTCACCAGTGATTGGCCGTGACCCCGGGTGTCGAAACGCAGCACGCGAAAGTGCTCGGTGAACGCTGGCATCTGTGCGTCCCACATGTGCAGATCAGTGCCCAGCGAGTTGGACAGCACCAGCACCGGCGCATCGACCGGGCCTTCAATTTGATAGTGCAGTTCGCCATCGGCGAGTTGAACGAAAGCCACAGCCCTCTCCTTTCAGTCAGACAATGCGTTGTGTTCGGCCACCGCGCGCTCGACCCAGACTTGCGCCTGACCGAGGTAATGGGCGGGGTTCAAAAGTTGATCGAGTTCAGCGCTGCTCAACTCGGCGGTCACTTGCGGTTCGTCACCGAGCACGGCGCGTAAATGGCGCTGCTCGGCCACGGCGCGTTTGCAGCATTGTTCGAGCAGATGATGCGCGGTGTCGCGGCCGACACGCTGGGCGAGGACGATGCTGACGGCTTCGGCCAGCACCAGCCCCTGAGTCAATTCGAGGTTGCGGCCCATGCGTTCGGCATCGACTTCCAGGCCCTCGGCCAGCAAGCGTGCCTGTTGTAGCGAACCGGAAACCAGGCAGCAGATCTCCGGCAAGGTTTCCCATTCGGCATGCCACAGACCCAGGCTACGCTCGTGTTCCTGCGGCATGGCGCTGAACAGCGTCGAGACCAGACCCGGCACGCGCGTCGCTGCACCAATCAACACCGCTGCGCCCACCGGATTGCGCTTGTGCGGCATGGTTGACGAACCGCCCTTGCCCGGCGCCGATGGCTCGAACACTTCAGCCGCTTCGGTCTGCATCAACAGGCTGATGTCGCGGCCGAATTTGCCGAGGCTACCGGCGATCAGACCGAGCACCGCACCGAACTCGACCACGCGATCGCGCTGGGTGTGCCACGGCTGTTCCGGCAAGGTCAGTTGCAGTTCTTCGGCCAACGCTTGGGCAATCGGCAAGGCCTGCTCGCCCAACGCGGCGAGGGTTCCGGACGCACCACCAAATTGCAGCACCAGCAGACGCGGCTTGAGTTCACGCAGACGCTGACGACTGCGAGTGATAGCGCCCAACCATCCGGCGATTTTCATGCCGAGGGTTACCGGCGTCGCGTGTTGCAGCCACGTGCGCCCTGCCAGCGGCGTAGCGGCATGACGTTGCGCCTGGGTGGCGAGAGAGTCAGCCAGTTGCGTCAGATCACTTTCAATCAATTCCAGCGCCTGACGCAATTGCAGCACCAACCCGGAATCCATCACGTCCTGACTGGTCGCGCCCAAATGCACATAACGTTCGGCTTCGGCATCGCTGGCAGCAATCTGCTTGCCCAACGCCTTGACCAACGGAATCGCCGAATTGCCCGCCGTGGCAATCGCCTCGCCGAGTGCCGCGAAGTCATACAAACCTGCATCACACGCCGCTGCAATCGGTGCCACTGCCGACGCCGGAATCAACCCGACCCGCGCCTCGGCCCGGGCCAGCGCCGCTTCGAAGTCGAGCATGGCCTGCACGCGGCCCTCATCGCAGAACACTTCGCGCATATCGCGGGCAGTGAAATAGGCATCGAACAATTGATTGCCCGGTCGCTGAGTCATAAACAGTCCTTGCCGGCGCGGGCCATGGGGCCCGCGCACTTCGGGTTAGAGATCGTGGTGCAAATACGCCGCCTGTTTCGGCAAGCGCAGACTGAACAGGAACGCGATCGCCATCATCGCTGTCACGTACCAGTAGAAGGAGTTTTCCATGCCGATGTTCTTCAGGCTCAGGGCGACGAATTCCGCCGAACCGCCGAAGATCGCATTCGCCACCGCGTAAGCCAGACCGACGCCAAGGGCGCGGACTTCCGGCGGGAACATTTCGGCCTTTACCAGGCCGCTGATCGAGGTGTAGAAACTGACAATCGCCAGCGCCACGGTGATCAGCACGAACGCGAGGAACGGGCTGCTGACGCTTTTCAGGCTCAACAAAATCGGCACGGTGAACAGCGTACCGAGCGCGCCGAACCAGAGCATCGAGTTACGTCGGCCGATCTTGTCAGCGAGCATGCCGAACAACGGCTGCATGCACATATACAGGAACAACGCGCCGGTCATGATGTAGCTGGCGGTCTTGGCGTGCATGCCCGCAGTGTTCACCAGATATTTCTGCATGTAGGTGGTGAAGGTGTAGAAAATCAGCGAGCCACCGGCGGTGTAACCGAGCACGGTGATGAACGCGGCTTTGTGATCGCGGAACAGCGCGGCGATGCTGCCGGCGTCCTTGTGTTCGCGGGTTTCCTTGTTGGTGGTTTCTTTCAGGCTGCGACGCAGGAACAGCGAAATCAATGCCGCCACCGCACCGACCACAAACGGAATCCGCCAGCCGTAGGCACGCAGGTCTTCTTCGGTGAGAAATTGCTGCAAAACCACCACCAACGACACGGCCAGCAGTTGCCCGCCGATCAGCGTCACGTACTGGAACGAAGCGAAAAATCCGCGCTGGCCCTTGAGCGCTACTTCGCTCATGTAGGTCGCGGTGGTGCCGTACTCACCGCCGACCGACAGGCCTTGCAGCAAGCGTGCGAACAACAGCAGGACTGGTGCCCAGACGCCGATGTCTTTATAGGTCGGCAGGCAGGCGATCAGCAACGAGCCGAAGCACATCATCAGAATCGAGATGAGCATTGAATTCTTGCGCCCGTGCTTGTCAGCCACGCGACCGAAAATCCAGCCACCAATCGGACGCATCAGGAAGCCGGCGGCGAACACGCCAGCGGTGTTGACCAGCTGCACCGTCGGGTTGTCGGAGGGGAAAAACGCCGGGGCGAAATAGATCGCGCAAAAGGCGTAGACGTAGAAGTCGAACCATTCGACGAGGTTGCCGGACGAGGCGCCGACAATGGCGAAGATGCGCTTGCTGCGCTCTTCGCCGGTGTAATGGGAGGTGGTGGTGGTTGTCATTGTTTTTCACTCGATAGGGACAGTGAGAGTCTAGACATACTTTGCAACAGTCCCGTTCCACAGTTCCATCTGCAACACAGTTCTCACCTGTGGGAGCGAGCCTGCTCGCGATGGCGATGTGTCATTCAGACCATTTAAATCTGACACACCGTCATCGCGAGCAGGCTCACTCCTACAGGGATTGGGGTGTTCTTCAGTAATCGAAGAACACAGTCTCGGCGTCGGTACCCTGCAGAATCACATTCCACTGATAAACACCGGATGCATCTTTTTTAGCCAGCAACGTACTGCGACGTTCAGCCGGCACACATTCGAGCAACGGATCATCAACGTTCGCCGGCTCGCCTTCAAAATAAATCCGCGTCAGCAAGTGCTTCACCAAGCCACGGGCAAAAACCAATACCACCAAGTGCGGCGCCTGGGTCGAGCCTTTCAGCCCCTCAACCGTACCCGGTTTGATCGTGGTGAAGCGAAAGCGCCCTTCAGCGTCCACCGGCACCCGGCCAAAACCTTCAAAATGCGGATCGAGCGGTTTGTCCTGCTCGTCTTCCGGGTGGTCGTACTTGCCGGCGGCGTTGGCCTGCCAGACTTCGAGCATGGCGTCGTTGACGACATCGCCATTGCCATCCACCACCTGCCCGGTGATCGCCACACGCTCGCCGAGGGTTTGCTCGACGGTGAGGTTTTCGCGGTTCAGCCAGGTCAGGCCGATGTGGTAATACGGCCCGACGGTGTGGGACGTGGTCGCAGTCAGCGTCATCTTATTTCTCCATCGGCGTGGCTTCACGCCCGCGCAGCACGATGTCCCAGCGATAACCGAGGGCGTAGGACGGAATGGTTTTTTCCAGATCGAAACTGGCGATCAGGCGTTCCTTGGCCGAAGTGTCCGGCACACAGTTGTAGATCGGGTCGTAGGCCAGCAGCGGATCGCCCGGGAAGTACATCTGCGTGACCAGACGCGTGAGGATGCTCGGCCCGAACAGCGAAAAGTGGATGTGCGCCGGACGCCAGGCGTTGTGGTGGTTGCCCCACGGATAAGCGCCGGGTTTGATGGTCTGGAACTGATACCAGCCGTCGGCGTCGGTGACGGTGCGGCCGGTGCCGGTGAAATTCGGGTCCAGCGGCGCGTCGTGCAGGTCGCGCTGGTGGTTGTAGCGGCCGGCGGCGTTGGCCTGCCAGATTTCCACCAGAATTCCCGGTACCGGCAGACCATTTTCGTCGAGCACGCGGCCGTGAATGATGATGCGTTCGCCCTGCGGCTCACCTTCATGCTGGGCGGTCAGGTCGTTATCGGTGTCGCCCACGCGCTCGGCGCCGATGGTCGGCCCGGTGATTTCCGACAGCGAGTGCGGCAGAAACACCAACGGCTTCGACGGCGAGCGCAGGTTGGTGGATTGATACGTCGGGTGCAGGTACTCAGGCTGAGTGCCTTCCTGCGGACGACGGTAACCAGGCTTGTCAGACATGTCGCTTTCCTCTGTTCTTTTTCGTCACGGCTGGCGTTAGACGCGTTCGATGGCCAAGGCCAGACCTTGGCCGACACCGACGCACATGGTCGCCAGACCTTTCTTGCCGCCGGTCTTTTCCAACTGATGCAGGGCGGTCAGCACCAGACGCGCACCGCTCATGCCCAACGGGTGGCCCAAGGCAATGGCGCCACCATTCGGGTTGACCTGCGCGGCGTCGTCCGCCAGACCCAGTTCACGCAGTACCGCCAGGCCTTGGCTGGCGAATGCCTCGTTGAGTTCGATCACGTCGAATTCGCTGACCGCTACGCCGAGGCGTTCGATCAATTTGCGCACCGCCGGCACCGGTCCGATGCCCATCACCCGCGGCGCCACACCGGCGCTGGCCATGCCGAGCACTTTGGCGCGGGCGGTCAGGCCATGTTTTTTCACCGCTTCGGCGGAAGCCAGAATCAGTGCGGCAGCACCGTCGTTGACCCCGGAAGCATTGCCGGCGGTGACGGTTTTGTCCGGGCCATTAACCGGTTTGAGTTTGGTCAGTGCTTCAATCGTCGTGTCGGCGCGCGGATGTTCGTCCTGGCTGACCACGGTTTCACCCTTCTTGTGGGCAATCCGCACTTCGACGATTTCTTCAGCGAAGTAGCCGGCAGCCTGCGCGGCGGCGGTGCGTTGCTGACTGCGCAAAGCGAAGGCGTCCTGATCGGCGCGCGAGACTTTATAGTCGTCGGCGACGTTGTCGGCAGTCTGCGGCATCGCGTCGACGCCGTACTGCGCTTTCATCAGCGGGTTGATGAAACGCCAGCCGATGGTGGTGTCTTCCAGCTTCATGTTGCGCGAAAACGCCGCGTTAGCCTTGCCCATCACGAACGGTGCGCGGGACATCGACTCGACGCCGCCGGCAATCGCCAGCTCCATCTCACCGCTGGCAATCGCACGGAATGCGGTGCCAATTGCGTCCATGCCCGAAGCGCAAAGACGATTGAGGGTCACGCCCGGTACGGTTTCCGGCAGGCCCGCCAGCAGCAGCGCCATGCGCGCAACGTTGCGGTTGTCTTCGCCGGCCTGGTTGGCGCAACCGAGGAATACTTCGTCGATGGCGTTCCAGTCCACCGATGGATTGCGTTCCATCAAGGCCTTGATCGGCACGGCGGCCAGGTCATCGGCACGCACGGCGGACAAACCGCCGCCGAAACGGCCGATCGGCGTGCGAATCGCATCGCAGATATAGACTTCACGCATCATGCTTCTCCCGGTGCCTGGCCGTGGGCGGCGGCGGTGCGCGCTTCGAGATCGCGCAGCGCGGTCAGTTCGACTTCGGTTGGTTCAGCGGTGTTTTCAACATGCTCGGCAAAACGAATCGCCCAACCGGTGGCCGCAACCACTTGCTCGCGAGTCACGCCCGGATGCAGTGCCGTGACCACAAATTCGTGGGTGCCCGCTTCCGGCTCCATGATGCACAGGTCGGTGATGATCCCGACCGGCCCGGCGCCCGGCAGGCCCAGACGTTTGCGCGAATCGCCGCCCTCGCCGTGACCGACCGAGGTGATGAAATCAAGCTTGTCGACAAACGAACGCGCCGACTGCTTAAGAATGATCAACACGCTTTTCGCCGAACCGGCAATTTCCGGCGCGCCACCGGCACCCGGCAGGCGCACTTTCGGCGAGAAGTAATCGCCGACCACGGTGGTGTTGATGTTGCCGAAACGGTCGACCTGCGCGGCGCCGAGAAAACCGACGTCGATGCGCCCGCCCTGCAACCAATAGCGAAAAATCTCACCGGTCGGTACGACGGTGTCAGCGGTTTCAGCGAGTTCGCCGTCACCGATCGACAGCGGCAGCACGCTTGGCTTGGCGCCAATCGGTCCCGATTCGTAGATCAGCACCACGTCCGGTGACGAGGTCAGGCGCGCGAGGTTGGCGGCTTTCGACGGCAGGCCGATGCCGACGAAGCACACTGAGCCGTTCTTCAGGCGACGGGCCGCGGCGACCGTCATCATTTCATTGGTGGTGTAAGTCATTACTTGGCCTCCGAAGCAGCGGCCAA
>Ga0157369_10010144_pt1 | contig 10751 bp, 8 predicted proteins | sample C25metaG_FD_113461 | JGI IMG/M metagenome (GOLD analysis project Ga0157369, IMG submission 113461) | Corn rhizosphere microbial communities from Kellogg Biological Station, Michigan, USA - C2-5 metaG | ecosystem: Host-associated > Plants > Roots > Rhizosphere > Soil | place: USA: Michigan...
GCGCCTGACATGAACATTGGGCAAAATTTTATTGTAGACAAAAAAGTAGTTACGGTAAAACTGGCTGATCAATCTTCAAGACAGGAAACATGGTACCAGTTAAGAATTCCTATAGAATCTTACAATAAAAAAATTGGTAATATCCCCGACTTTAAATCGATAAGATTTATAAGAATGTTTCTGACCGGATTTGATGATAGTGTGGTTGTACGTTTTGGGAAGCTGGCGCTTGTAAGAAATACCTGGAGAAAATTTGAATACAAACTTGACACCACCGGAAATTACAGCCCAGAGGTTACGAATGACTTTAACGTGGGCGCCGTAAATATTGAAGAGAATGATAAGCGTGCTCCGTTGCCTTACCGCACTCCGTCAGATATTCAACGGGTTCAGACATTAAGCAATAACGGCGTAAATCTTTTGCAAAATGAGCAATCACTTTCACTCCAGTTTTGCGGGCTTAACCAGAACGACGGAAAAGCGGTTTTTCAAACATTTGCTTCCAGGGACCTGAGACAGTTTGGTAACCTGAAATTATATATTCATGCGGAAAAAACAGCAGGCACCCAGCTTAATGATAATGACCTTGTTGCGGATATAAGATTGGGGAGCGATTTTGTTTCCAACTATTATGAAGTGAGGATTCCATTAAAACTTACGCCGCTAAATACAGGGCTAAATCCTGATAGTAAAGAATATAACGATACATTATGGATACAGAGTAATAACCTTAATGTAGACTTGTATCAACTTACTCAGCTTAAGAACGCAAGAAATTTATCAAGTACTCCATTAAATACTTTGTTTTCTCAATTGCAGTCTAACGGTCAAACGTACTCGGTAATTGGCAATCCCAACCTCGGCGACATCGGCGGTATTTTAATGGGTGTGAAAAATGTTAATACCGGATCGGCTTGCGGTGAACTTTGGTTTAATGAATTGCGGCTTTCGTCTTTAAACGAAAAAGGTGGCTGGGCTTCCCTTGCGAGAGTGGATGTAAATCTTGCCGACCTTGGAACAATTTCAGCTTCTGCAAACACGCATAGCAATGGATTTGGCACACTGGAGCAAGGAGTAGATCAACGTTATAAGGATAACTTTTTTCAACTGGACGCAGCAACCAACCTCGAGCTTGGTAAGTTGTTACCCAAAAAAGCAGCATTATCAATTCCTTTTTATGCAAGTGTATCGCAAACAATAAGCACTCCTCAATACGACCCTTATGAGGGAGATATTACTTTGAAACAAAAACTTAGAGAAGCTTCCAAAAGTCAGAGAGACTCAATAAGAAAAGACGCGGTAGACTTTACCTCCACTAAAACAATCAGTTTCACCAACGTTCATAAAAACAGAACGAGCAGCAAAAAGCCAAAGCCCTGGGATATCGAAAATATCGACCTCAGTTACTCTTATACAAAAACCGAAGCCCATAATCCGCTTATTGAATATAATTCTGTTACAAAACAGCGTGGAGGCTTAGGCTATAATTTTGCGCCACAGCCAAAATATTTTGAACCTTTTAAGAAGTTGTTTAAGAAAACTAAAACGCATTGGTTTGACCTGGTGAAAGATTTTAACTTCAATCCAATTCCTTCGCAGGTTAGTTTCAGGGCAGATATTTTCAGGCAATTCGGTGTAATAAAACCCAGGAGCATTGGGGGAGATAAATATGTGATTCCCGAAACTTATGACAAGTATTTTACTTTCGACAGAAACTATATTTTCAGATGGGATCTTACCCATTCTTTGAACATTGATTATACGGCGCTTAATAATGCGGTAATAGATGAACCTTATGGAAGGCTTGACACAAAGGCCAAAAAAGATACTGTGAGACGAAATTTCTGGGACGGAGGTCGTAATACGGTCTTTACACAAACTGTCAATTTTTCTTATAATGTGCCCCTAAATAAATTTCCATTAACTGATTGGACGACATTACGAGTAGGATATACAGCCAATTACCAGTGGATTGGCGCATCGCGGCTAGCCGTAAATCTTGGGAATTTTCTTGAAAACGGGCAACAGGAAGAAGCCAATCTTCAATTGGATTTCACGAGGCTTTACGCCAAATCAAAATGGCTGAAAGCGCTTGACCAACCAAGGCAAACATCGCAAAATGGCAAGCCAAATGCCCGTGACTCACTGGCATCAAAACGAGGCAACGCAAATAACCAATTATCAAAAGGAAAAAAAGATGCCAAAGCTTTACCTGAAGTAACCGGTATCGCAAGGGTTTTCGGCAAATTGCTTACCAGTATAAAATCCGTTAATGGGTCTATTTCTCAAAACAGTCATACAAGGTTGCCAGGCTATACTGACAGTACCCATATTTTAGGTGAAGATTTCAGGAGCATGGCGCCAGGTCTCGATTTTATTTTAGGAAAACAACCTGATACCAACTGGCTGAACAGGGCTGCAAAAAGAGGCCTGATAACAAGAGACACAACCTTTAACGATTTATTTGTTCAGAGTTTTGATCAAAAAATTTCTGCTTCTGCACAGCTTGAACCCGTCAGGGATTTAACGATAGATGTAAATATTGATAAAACATTTACGAAAAATTTCACTGAAACTTTTAAGGATACAACGGGTACGGGAAATCATTTTTCTCATTTAAGCCCCTATGTGCAGGGTGGATTTAATGTAAGTTATATTGCATTTAAAACGCTCTTCGGCAAATATGATCCCAACCAGGTTTCGAGCACTTTCTTAAAGTTTCAAAACTATCGCGAAGTATTGTCAAAGCGCTTAGGAGATTTAAATACATATAACAAATTACGAGGAAGTCCGACTGCTAACGATGGATATGCGTTGGGTTATGGAAGATATGCCGTGGATGTGCTGGTGCCCGCATTTATTGCGGCATACACTGGCCAGGATCCTACTAAAGTTTCATTGATAAGACAAAATAATACCAATATTAAATCCAATCCATTTCGCGATATTTTGCCAAAACCCAACTGGCGAATCACTTATAACGGGTTAAGCCGGGTGCCCGGACTCGATAAAATATTTACCAATTTTTCTTTGACCCACGCATATAATGCGAGTCTTGGAATGAATAGTTTTACTTCGGCTTTATTGTACCAGGATGTTTCGAGATACGGCTATCCATCATTTATTGATACTACTGCAGGCAACAATAATTACATACCTTTCTTTTTAATTCCTAACATAACTATCCAGGAACAATTTGCTCCTTTAATAGGAGCAGACATGACTTTTACTAACCAGCTTAGTTTAAAATTTGAATACCAGAAACAACGACAATTAAGCCTTAGCCTGATCGATTATCAGCTCAGCGAAGTACGTTCCACCCAATATACTTTTGGCGGCGGATTTCGTAAAAAGGGTTTAAAACTGCCTTTTAAAGTTCCTTTTTCAAAAAAGGATAGTAAAAAATTAGACAACGAGATCAATTTCAGGCTTGATTTTAAAATAGCCGACAACGTAACCTCCAATAGCCGCCTCGACCAGAATAGTGCTTTTGCCACCAATGGCAGCAAAGAAATTACCATAAGCCCGACAATAGATTATTATATAAGCAATCGAATCAATGTAAAATTATATTTCGAACAACGGAGAGTAAACCCTTATATTTCATCCTCCCCTCCTACTGTTGACACTCGTGCCGGCGCACAAATAAGAATCTCGCTAAGCCAGTAATAATTATTTGTCATTAAAAAGCTCGAGGGTTTCAAGTTAATCCGGTAGGTCCAACCAGTATAGGTAATTCAATTGCCAGGGGCTAATGTCATTATTGAAAGATGTTTGATAGAGTCTCTTAAATGATTAAAGTTAGAAGGGTTTTAACTGATTAGCATAGACATTTTAGTATCTGAAAGTGATATTAGATTATCGCTGGAAATTGGGCCTTAACGACCAATACAAGAATATAAGTTGTTGTGTCAGCTGCCAAATCAGCACAGCGGTATTTGCCTGGGCCACATAATGAATAATAAAAAAACCCGGAGTTAATCACGCCCCGGGTTAAGTTATCAACAAGCATAAAAAAACTATTTAACTTTTTTAAGCATCATAATATATCCACACACATTCTTTTTCTTCAATTTATTTACCTGAACCGGCTTAATCATGTGATATTCTGTAAATTTTGGAATGTAGGAATAACTGATAATATTTGCCATCTTATCCTGTCCATAATGCTTCACATAAACCACCTGTTTTTCATTAAAATCATACATCCTTACTTCATAGAGTTTTGAACTAAGATCACCGATAAAAACAAACTGGTACCAACTGCCCTGCGTCAAGGGAACAATCACCGGCATTTCATACTCACTTTCCATCATCATCGTTGCTTCTCTAACTACTATGAAGCCTTGTGCTTTAAAACTTTCTTTTAAACTATCTGCTTCTTTTTTAAGTGTAGAGTCGAAGCAGGAAACCTGTTTAATTACATCCTGACTATAGACAGAAAAATGAAATGCCAACAATAATAACAATATCAGAGTTGGTTGTCTTACGAGGTTTTTCATGTGGTACGGGGATATTGAATGAACAATAACAATATTACAAAAAAATAGCTGATTTTTAAAACGACCAGCTTAGCTTTTAGGTGAAAAAAAAGCGAATTATCTTCTTTTTAACCTAATGCTCCTATTGTTAACGATTTAGCAGAAAAAATGTTGCAATAATTACAAACTCTTGTGAAAAAAAATGCCTGTTGCCTGGGCCAATGGAGTGATTTCCAGCTCATTTATGCAAATGTTAGGCGGTAGTGAAGCACAGTAAAAAATAGCGTCCGCAATGTCAACACCTGTGAGCGGTGTAAAGCCTTCATATACCTTGGCCGCTTTGGCAGCATCTCCTTTATATCTAACCACACCAAATTCAGTTTCAACAGCCCCCGGTTTAATATTGGTTACTTTTATCCGGTGTCGCAAAAGATCAATTCTCATTGCCCTGCTAATTGCTTCCACAGCAGATTTGCTTGCACAATAAACATTTCCTTTTTCATAAACATCGTCTCCTGCAACTGAACCAAGGTTGATAATGTGCCCCTGTTTTTTTTCAATCATATATGGCAAAACTGCTTTGCTCACATACAATAGTCCGTCTACATTGGTATGTAACATTGTTTCCCAATCAGTAAGCGATGCTTCATCGAAAAAATCTCTGCCAAGTGCAAGACCGGCATTATTGATAAGAATATTAATCGCCTTCCATTTCCCTGAAAAGGAATTAATACAATCGAAAACCTCCTTTTTATTTTGTATATCGAAAGCTGCAATAAGAACTTCAACCTTGTAGTGATTTTCCAACGATTGTTTTAATTCTTCTAACCTGTCTTGTCTTCTCCCGTTTATAATTAAGTGGTCACCGGCGGCGGCAAATTTTTCTGCGCAGGCCTTACCAATGCCGGATGTAGCGCCTGTAATAAAAACAACACGATTCATTAAAAAGATTTTAGAATGAGTTTACTAAATTATCCAAAAATACAATAAGCAAAAAAATGGTAAATAGTTAAACAAATGACAGTTGAGCAGGAGAACTTATTATTGTTAACTGCTCCGTTATCTTTTTGTATAGAAAATTTTCCTGCTCCATCATTTTAAAATGGGCAATAAGATGATTGTAGAAACCTTCAGAGTTAAGAATAAAAATTTTCTTATCGTGTATATTTAATTGGTTCCAGGTAAGCATCTCAAAAAGTTCATCCATAGTTCCATATCCGCCCGGTAATATCAAAGCTGCATCCGCTTTTTCGTAAAGCATCTTTTTTCGTGCATGCATGTCTTCCGTTTCATGCATTTCCGAAATACCGGTATGGCTATGTTCTATACCATTCAGGAGTTTAGGCATGATGCCGATAACTCTCCCATTTCGTTCCAGAACAGCATTGGCAACCGCTCCCATAATTCCTTTGTTACCACCCCCATATATTAAGGTAATATTTTGTTGTACAAGCAGATATCCCAATTCCTTTGCATGCTCACAAAACAGTGGATTATTGCCTTGTTTCGAACCGCAAAAAACAGCCAGCGATTTTATTGCCATATTTTTATTTATCTTGAATAAAATTCAAAATAAAAACTTTGAAATCCTAATTTTCTTTTTAAACATTATACCTGCTGTTAAGCAGTTTATTAATCACGCTTATGTCTCCTGTCGTTTTACTTTCTTTCATTATCGGGTATTTTTTAATGCTGATATTAATCTCTTACCTCACTTCAAGAAAATCTTCGGATAATGCAACGTTCTTTATTGCCAACCGTTCATCGAAATGGTACCTGGTTGCTTTTGGAATGATAGGTACTGCGCTTAGCGGCGTTACGTTTATTTCTGTACCGGGAGAAGTTGGCAACCTTGCCGGCTCGCAGTTCAGGTACTTTCAATTTGTTCTCGGCAATGCAGTTGGTTATTTTATTGTAGCAGGTATTTTATTACCGCTTTATTACAAAATGCACCTGATTTCTATTTATGAAGTAATAGAACGGACGCTGGGAAAAGTGAGTCATAAAACAGCCGCAGCCATTTTCTTACTGTCAAGAACTATTGGCTCTGCTTTCAGGCTGTACCTTGTAGCCATAGTTCTACAACGTTTTATTTTTGATGAAATGGGTGTTCCCTTTTGGTTAACCATTGTTATTTGTTTGTTATTGATATGGGGATATACTTTCAGAGGCGGATTAAAAACGATCATCATTACTGATTCTCTTCAAACTTTTTTCTTAGTTACTTCGGTGTTTCTTTCTATTTATTTTATTTGCAACAGCTTGCATTTAAACATCGGTGAAGCATTTAAAACAGTTAAAGAAAGCAACTATTCTAAAATATTTTTTACTGATAATTTTATGAGTAATAAGTTTCATTTCACCAAGCAATTCTTAGGAGGAATATTTGTAACGATTGGAATGTTTGGCCTCGACCAGGATTTAATGCAAAAAAACCTCAGTTGCAAAAATTTGAAAGAAGCACAAAAAAACATGTTGACATTTACATTTGTTTTTGTAGTTATTAACTTGTTTTTTTTAAGCGTCGGAGCGCTGCTTTATATTTATGCAAATCAAAAAGGTATTGCCATTCCACTTGATAGCGCTTCACATCTTCCCAGGACAGATTATCTCTTTCCCGAAATTGCATTAAATCACTTTAAAGGTATTCCTGCGGTTGTTTTTATGCTGGGGCTCACCGCCGCAACCTTTGCCACAACTGATTCCGGCCTCACAGCCTTAACCACTTCTTTTTGTATTGACTTTTTGAATTTTGATAAAAACAAAATTTTGAGTGAGAAGCAGATGGTTAGGAAACGAACTTATGTACATGTATTTTTTTCCATACTCATATTGCTGGTTATATTATTGTTTAATGCCGTGAACAATGCGTCAGTTGTTAGCGCAATTTTTAAAGTTGCCACCTTCACCTATGGGCCACTTATCGGGCTATTTGCCTTTTCACTGTATGCTAAAAAAAGAAGCGTAATGGATAAAGCAACTCCATTTATTTGCATTTTAGCACCGGTAGCTTGCATTTTTATTGATAAGTACTCCACAGTTCTTTTTAACGGATATGTTTTCGCCGAAGAACTCATTATAGTGAATGGGGCACTTACGTTCCTTGGCCTGTTGTTAGTTTCTAAAAAGAAGAAAACGTCCTAACAAATTTGGTTAATGAGAGATATTATAGATAATACCGCGGAAGAATATGCAATTCGTTATACAACTCCAACAGACAATTTGCTGCAGGAAATTGAAAAATACACCTATCAAAATCACCCTCATGCCAATATGCTTAGCGGGCCGCTGCAAGGGAAGTTGCTTGAAATGATTAGCAAAATGATTAAACCTGAAAGGGTTTTAGAAATAGGCACTTTTATGGGATATAGCGCAATTTGCCTTGCCAAAGGCCTTACGCCAACAGGTGAGCTGCATACCATCGAAATTCGGCAGGAAGACGCAAATATTGCACGGAACTTTTTTAGCAAATCATTATATACTAAACAAATATTTTTACATGAAGGAAATGCGCTGGATATAATTCCAACTTTAAATGAAACGTGGGATTTAATATTCATTGATGCTGACAAAGTGAACTATATTAATTATTACGATTTAACTTTGCCGTTGCTGAAAAAGGAGGGATTTATCATAGCTGATAATGTGCTGTTTCACGGAGAAGTGCTGGAAGAAAAGATTACCGGGAAAAATGCAAAAGCTATACATTCTTTTAATGAGCACCTGAAAAAAGATAATAGAATACAGCATGTACTCGTTACTGTTAGGGATGGCCTGATGTTGATTCAGAAAAAATAAAATGTTTCAATTTTTTAGAACTAAATACCTTATACACCACACACCTTAATGAAAAAGATATTCTTCTTACTTGTTATTTCCATTTTTTCGTCAGAGATAGTTGGTGCCCAGGATATGACGGTAGCTGAATACGTAGCACAATATAAAGATATTGCTATACGTGAAATGAAACGAATGGGAGTACCGGCAGCTATTTCATTGGCACAAGGTATCCTGGAAACGGAAAACGGTAACAGTGACCTGGTGAAAAAATCAAACAATCATTTTGGCATTAAATGCAAAAGTACCTGGACCGCAGAAACCGTTACCCACGATGACGACGCACCCGGAGAATGTTTCAGGGCTTACAAAACTGCCGAGGATTCTTATCGCGACCATTCTAACTTTCTAAGAGGCAGTTCCCGCTATGCATTCCTTTTTAAATTGGATCCCCGCGATTATAAAGCGTGGGCGTATGGTTTGCGTAAAGCCGGCTATGCAACCAATCCTAAATATCCCGAAATTCTTATTAAAAATATTGAAGACAATAATTTAGAACAATATACTTTGGAAGGCATAAATGACATTCCGGTTTTTGATGCCTCTCAATATTCCGGTGACCCTGAAGATAAAAACCAGGTTCAAGTGCTGACTACAACACCGCAGGATGCATCAGATATCGCTATTACTGAACCTGCTAAACTTAGTATAAATGGTTGCAAAGTTGTATTTGCGCCGAAAGGAACTTCCTTGCTTGCTATAGCTACACAAAACAATATTAATTTGAATCGCCTGCTGGAAATAAATGATCTGCATATAGATGGTTTACTTGATAAGGATCAATATATTTTTCTGGAAAAAAAACAAAGACTGGGCGACAAAGATTATTATATTGTTCAACAGAATGAAAGTTTATATGATGTATCGCAAAAAAATGGCGTGATATTACAAAGCCTTTACGATTACAATAATATTTCCCCGGCCGACGATATTTATCCCGGAACAAAAATTTATTTGCGGCCACCCTTAGTGAAAGTGGTTTCAAACAAAATCAATTCTAACGATAATACCTATTTACAAACTTCACCTTCGCCGGGTGAATTAAAAACGCATGAAGTACAACCAAAAGAAAGCCTGTATGCAATTTCAAAAAAATACAATGTGTCCGTCCGCCAGTTGAAAGAGTGGAATAATTTAAAAGGCGATAGTTTACAAACCGGGCAACGGCTCATCATTTCAAAATAATTTATGGCCGCTATTAAAGTTCATGACAAAGAATTTGTTCCATATTTAAGCGAAGCTGAAATTGAAGAACAGGTGAAAAGAGTTGCGGCAGAAATTAACCGGGATTATGAAGGAAAGAAACCGTTGTTTATTGCCATATTAAATGGCGCTTTTATTTTTGCAGCAGACTTGTTTAAACGGATTAATCTTGAGGCTGAAATAAGTTTCATCAAACTAGCCTCGTACAAAGGCATAAAAACTTCAGGTAAAGTAATAACGGCTATAGGCCTTGATGCAGATCTGCACAGGCGGGATGTAATTATTATTGAAGATATTGTTGACACGGGCAAAACCCTATTTCATTTTTTACCTCAACTGCAACACCAGCACCCAACATCCTTAAAAATTGCTACACTACTTCATAAACCTGATGCTTTGCTGCATCCTATAAAGATTGACTATTTGGGTTTTAATATTCCCAATAAATTCGTAATAGGGTATGGATTGGATTATGACGGCCTTGGAAGAAATATTAAAGAAATCTATCAATTGGTTTTAATATAATTTAACTATCATTTTTTTACGGGATTTTGTGTCTTTGATAAGAAGCGTATATCTTACAAAATAAACAACCTCTTGAGGAAAGTAATTTTTACTTTTTTGTTTTTAGCCCTGGTTTGCCATACTACTGCACAATACTACATCAGGGGCGATGTAAAGGACGAAAAAAATCAACCTTTACAGAATGTAAAAATTTATATGCCTGCAACAAAGTTAATATATCACAGTGGCATCACCGGGGGCTTTGGGATCCCCAGTTCCAAATTATACGACTCACTTATTTTTAGCGCTGACGGTTACGAGACAAGACCACTAAAAATTAAAACCGATGTTTACCAGGAAATAACTCTTAAAATACTGGCTACCACCGTTAGTACGCAAAAGCAAAAACTGGTTTCTATAACTATCGGCTCCGAAGGGCGTGTAAATCCTACCTCGTATTATGATAATGAGACTTACAGCAATATTGTAGAAAACGATTTCATTAAAGCAAACAATAATCCTACAACTGCTTTTGCAATGCGAATTGACAAAGCTTCTTACAGTAATGTGAGGCGGTTTATTGACCAGGACAGTAAAGTGCCGCCCGATGCGGTACGTATAGATGAAATGCTGAATTACTTCAATTTCAATTATAAGGAGCCGGCCGGCAAAAATGTTTTCAGGATAGAATCACAGGTAACAGATTGCCCCTGGAACAAAGAACAC
>Ga0157369_10010145_pt1 | contig 10750 bp, 7 predicted proteins | sample C25metaG_FD_113461 | JGI IMG/M metagenome (GOLD analysis project Ga0157369, IMG submission 113461) | Corn rhizosphere microbial communities from Kellogg Biological Station, Michigan, USA - C2-5 metaG | ecosystem: Host-associated > Plants > Roots > Rhizosphere > Soil | place: USA: Michigan...
TACCAGAGACTTTTTACTACAGAAAAAAATGAAGATCCAGTTTGGCCTGCTTTCCTGTGCATCTTCTTTTTAGCCTCGCTTATTTTAGCTGGTTTTGGGCTTTTAAACAAAAATAAAGAAGAAACTAAAAAAGTAAAATCGACTTTTTATAATCTAAAAGAAGCAAAACTAAAACCGGAATCAGTTGTAGAGCTGGATTTGTCAAAATCAAAACTGAACCAGTTTCCTTTAGAAATATTAGGATTTAAAAACTTGAAATTTCTTATTTTGAGCCATAATGAAATCAGTGAAATTCCTAATGATATCAATAAACTGCATAAGCTTATTGGTCTTGATTTGAGTCATAATCCAATTTCTGATGCTGAAAGAAATAAGATCCGCAGACTGCTTTCAAACCAAGTCGAAATTGTATTTTAGAAATTAATGCAATAAAATTAAATGTAACCTTTTTTTAAGATGAATGAATTTTTGGATTTTCTTACTCAAAACGAAATAGACGGAGCGGGCGTTATATTCCTGATGATTTTCAGTATAGGAATTGCTTTCTTTCAAACGGTTATTTTTTCAGGTTTATTTAATCTAAAATTTCCGGACTGGCTTTTTTTCATTGTGTCTCCTTTGCTTGTCGGAATCAGTTTCCTGATTCATAAAAGTTATCCTTTTGCGGTTATTTTATTCTTATTTGCTTCCGTTTTTTTATTTGCTATTATCGGAATGATTTATTCCGGCATTCGAAGCAGTAAACGAGAAAAGGAAGAAAGAGAAAAATTCAATACTAAACATAATATTCAAAAAACACCTTTAGACAAAAAACTTCTTGGTTTTTTGGTTGGTGCCTGCATTATTGGTGCTTTCTTTTATCTGGCGCAAAGTGGTAATCTGAAACTTCTGTTTTTAATTATTCCCGGTTTTATTATCATTAGTAATATCTTTTTTCCAAGTAAAAAGAGTAAGTTTATGAGGCTTCAATCTATTCTGCCGACTTCAAAAATTGCTTCTGCAGCAATGGGACAGGTTGAAGTTGTGGGAGATTTAGAAGAAATTGAGCCTATTATTTCACCTTATTTCAGCAAGCCATGTATTGGTTATTATTACAAAATTGAAAAAGAAAGTAAACCGGATGATGATGGAAGAACAACTTACAGCACCATATTTACAGAATGCAAAACGGGTAAGTTTAAAATAAAAGATGAAACCGGATCTGTAATTGTGGATGGAGAAGGGCTGGAGTATTATTTTGACCGAATCGACAATCAGCAGGGAGGTAAAACGAGGCATACTGAAACGTATTTGAAAACCAACGATTATATGCTTCTTATTGGTTATGCTTCTTCAGATAATGGAGATGTGTTTATTAAGAAAGGCGATTCAGATTCTGTTTTTGGTATTGCACTTCCCAGAAGTATTTCTTTTAGAAATAAATACAAACCGCTTTTAGATTCTCTTTTAACAACCTTGTTTTTTATAACGCTTATACTCATTTATATCATTTTAAATTAAAGAATTATGACTGTTCAAAATATTGCATTAATTGCCGGAATACTGCTTCTGATTATATTTTTTAATTTATTTATCAGAATTTATAATAAGCTGGTTATGCTGAAAAACAACTACGCAAAAGCCTTTAGAAACATCGATGTTATTTTGATGCAGAGAGCAGATGAAGTACCGGAGCTGGTAAAAATAGTTTCTAAATTTATGGAGCACGAAACAGCAATGCTCACTAGTTTGACTAAATTAAGAACAGATTTTCTAAACTCAAAAACAGTCGATGAAAAAATTGAAAATGCGAATGAGTTTTCAAAAGCAATGAAAAATCTTTTTGCGGTTTCTGAAAATTACCCAACTCTTGCTTCTAATGCTAATTTTTTGGAATTACAAAAAAGAGTTTCGCAGATGGAAGATAAAATTGCAGACAGACGTGAGTTCTTTAACGACAGTGTTAATCTTTACAATGTAGGAATTCAGGAGTTTCCTAATTTTATTCTGGCCAAAGTAGCCGGATACAAAACACAAAGTTTATTTGACGTTTCACCAGAGGAAAAAAAATACGATGGAATTCAGCTTTAATACTTTTTTTGGTTACGAAAATCAAATAAACGAGCTTAAAGATCAGGTTTTGATTTATGGTTTTGCCGGAATAATTTTTGGTATTCTTGGGTTATTGTTTATTGCTGTATTGTTAAGAAAGATTGGTTTGAATAGTATAAACAGCTTTTTTGTTAATCCGTTAATGCTGGCTTTGGGTTTAACACTTTTAGTATCAATTATGCCTACGATTATTTTGTATGTTGTGGCTTTGGATATTTCGGGTGTAAAAATTGTGTACAGCTGGATTACCATTTTTCTCGGAATGATTTTGTATGTAATGTTCAATCTTGAAACTATTAAAAGTTTTTTTAAAGAATTTGGTAAAATGACCGAACAGCAGGAATTTAGAAATAGAAAAAGATAAATATGATATAGAAAAGGCTTCCAATAATCTGGAAGCCTTTTTTTAGAAAATATTCTAATTGCTTATTTTTTTACAATTGTCTGGCTGATAGAACCATCTGCAGTAAATATTTTTGCTAGATAAGTTCCAGAAGCTAAATTGCCCAAATCGATAGATTCATTTCCTTTTTGAGATGTTTTAACTAGAATTCCTAAAACATTGTAAATCTGTACCTTTTCAACTTTCTGATTTTGATCAGATAAATATAACGTTCCAGATACCGGATTTGGATATAAAAATGGTTTAGAGCTTGCTGTATCCAGAGATTCTGGATGAACCGTTTTAAGCGTTGCAGTATTGTAAGCCGTAACCATGTAGAATAGGTTTGAAGTATCTTTTTTGGCAATTGTATGATTTCCTGCAGCAAGTGATACCGTAACAATTCCATTTGAAGCTGTTTTGTCTACATTATCAACTTTTATTGTACCTGCAGCTTCTACAAAAACTAAAGTCAGTGTGCTGGCCTGAGTAGTCGTAAAAGTAATACTTGTAGCAGATTCTATTTTTAAACATTGTGTAAGAGTCAAACCATTATAAGTAACAGTTCCTTTAGTGGTAGAAAGATTACCCGTTATGGTATAGAAATCACTTGTTTTGCCCGATGTTGTAAAATTGTGTATTTCATCTCCGGCAGGATTGCCGGTTGTTACTGTAATGGTTCCTGAACCTGTTGCTGCAGTTCCAGTTCCGGTTGTTGTAATAGAATAAGAAACCGTTGCTGTCGGCGTTCCGGTAATCGTAATGGTTTTAGCCGAAGTGTTTTTTACAAAGCTGATGCCTGAAGCCGGCAAACCAGTTACAGCAGCATCTGCAGCAGTGCCTCCCCAAGTAAACACAATTGAATTTATTGCAGTTCCGCTGGCAACAGTCTGGCTGTTATTGTTAGTCGATGTGAGCGTTTGAGTTCCTGCAGCATTAACCGTAATAGTTCCAGTTCCCGTTGCCGGAGTTCCAGCTGAACCCGTTGTAGCAATAGAATACGTTACTGTAGCAGTTGGAGTTCCTGTAATTGTGATTGTTTTTGCTGTTGTATTTTTTACAAATGATAATCCGGATGCAGGCAATCCTGTCACAGTCGCATCTGTTGCGTCACCTCCCCATGTAAAAACGATTGTTCCAATTGCTGTACCGCTAGTAACAGTTTGGTTATTATTTGAAGTTGACGTTAAAGTTTGATTTCCAGCCGGAGGGTTTGTTCCGCCTTGTATAGAAACTAAACTTGTCTGGTAAGCATTTAATGCATCTCTTAAACCTATGTTTACACCATCGGCAGTATCATCTACAGCATTATTAAATGTCCATTGAAAATCACCGCCAGAAACACGACCTGCATATTGCATAACTGTTGTTTTTGCATTTTCAGGACTTTCAGGAGTATAAGCATACATTACACTCGAATTGGTATCAAAGTTATTATACGTTTTTGCTCCCTTTTTTGATTTAATAGTGCTGCTGATTGTTTCATTTCTTGTTGCCGCAACATAAGCGTCAAATTCTACAGGATAGGTTGTGGCATTATACCCAACAAAACGGTTTTGTCCGCTCATAGTATTATTATAAGCTTTAATTGTACCGCCGTCTTCACTTGAAAAAGTTCCTGTTGCACCATTGTAAACATCTGTTCCCTGCATTGAAGTCAGCATAGGATATTTACAATTTCTAAAAAAATTAGCTTCTACAAATACCGAAGAACCTAATGTAGATCCTACGCCGTATTTAGAATTTCCATCGTAATAATTATTATAAACGTGAGCTGAATAATAACGAATTCTTGGATGACGAGAATCTGAATGATCATACCAGTTGTGGTGATAAGTTATAAATAAACCTTCGGTAGTTCCTTCGCTTAAACCCAAAAGATTGCTTTTTCCATTATCCCAAAAGTGATTGTATGAAAAGGTTACGTAAGTTGATTTTTTACAGTCTAAAGCTCCGTCACCTTTTATTTGGTCAGCATCGCTTCCAGGTTTTCCATAAAAGAAATCACAATTGTGAACCCATACATAATCGTTGTCCTGCTGTAATCCAATATTGTCGCCCTCGCCGCTGTCTACATTCATAATTCCGATGTTTCGGATTTCTATGTTTGACGCGTTTTTAACTCTAATTCCCCATCCGTCTGCTGTCGCATCGTTTCCAATTCCTTCCATTGTGATATAGCTTGCAGCATTATTGTTGTTTTCAATTACAAGATCACCATTCATCATATACGATAAATCAGTAATTTGACCAACTAGACGAATAATTAAAGGTCTTGTGTCTTTCCCTTTTTTATAGCCGTCAAGAATTGTTTGTAATCCAACACATGGGTTTGCTGATGCGCCAGTCACCGTTAAAGAAACAGTGTTTTTGGTTTGCTGTGTAATGTATAGAATTACTGCGTTGCTTTTTGGCGTTCCATCTGCATTGTAAGCACCGGGAATGCGTGAATTTGCAAACGCAAATCCAGATCGGTCATGAGCTTTAACCGTTAAAGAACTTGTTGTGGTTCCAGTTCCTTCAACACCAGAAATAACCGGTTTAATTTTTACGGTATAAGATCCGGCTTTTAAACCCGGAATGTCAGCGCGAAAATAGGTTCCGTAACTTCTAATAAGTTCGTTGTCTATTTTTTGATCTACAAGTCCTCCTCCGGTATAGTACACATTATAGGTTTGGGCATTGCTTACTGGCTGCCATTTTACAAATACAGACTCAAGCCATCCGCTTGCTTCATTAATCTGCTGTGACCATGTTTGAAAAGCAATTAGAAACATAGTCAGAAAAAGTAGGTTTTTTTTCATAATTGTTTAAGTTAGACATTAATAATGTTTTTGTGGTTATTTGTGATTGTCAACACAAGTTAATTGTAATCGATTACACAAAGCTATGTAAAATTTACATATTCTCAGTTTAATGTCTATAAAAAAATGTATATGAAAAAAATAATTTATTTATTTTGGTTAAAATGTAATAAATTGCATTAATTGTAATTTATTACATAATTTAGAATTTATTCCGAAGTATCGATTTTACTGACTTTTCTACTTACAAAAAAGTGAACAATTCTTAAATGTTATTTTTACGTCTTTTTTTTATGTTTTTGTGAAATTTTCAGTTTTATTAAAAAAACAATTCACTTTAGATGATTCAAATTATTGTACAGTAAAGTTTTGAGCATAAAAAAAGCCTTTTTGAATTTCAAAAAGGCTTTTATATTTTTAGTTGAGAAATAATTAATCTCTGCTTGCAAATTTAGATAGTAATCTTAAAAATTCGATATACAGCCAAACTAATGTTACCATTAATCCCATTGCGCCGTACCATTCCATGAATTTTGGCATTCTTTGTTCAACTCCTTTTTCGATTTGGTCAAAATCTAAGAATAAATTCAAAGCAGCAATTACGATTACAAAAATGCTGATTCCAATACTCATCATAGAATTTCCGTGATGAACTGGCTGATAGTTTATAAACATAGAAACAATCCAAGAAATTAAATAATAAGTAGCGATTGCCAGTGTAGCAGCAATAACAACCGATTTGAATTGTTCTGTAACTTTTACGATTCTAAATTTATATAATCCCAGACATACCAAGAAAGTAACCAAAGTTGCACCTACAGCATTAATTACAATTCCAGGGTACATAGCTTCAAAAATAGCTGAGATTCCCCCAATAAATAATCCTTCAAATAAGGCATAACCAAGAGCCAGGTATGGTGATAAATGTGGTTTGAATGCAGAAATAAGTACTAAAACAAATCCAACAATTGCACCTCCAATAGCAGGAATCATGATTTTCATTCCGTTAAATGCCATCCACCATGTTACCATTGCAGAACCGCATAAAATTAAAAATAAAATAGCTGTTTTATTTATTGTACCAGACAAGGTCATTTCCTGATTGTAGTCAATAATCTTTGCTTCGTGTACTTCTTCAGCTCTCGAAACAGCATTTGATGAAAAACGCTTGTTACTTAAAAATGGATTTTTTGAATTAAAGGCCATAGTTTTTATGCTTTTAGTGAACCCAAATATATGGAGTTTTTTCGAAGTCTAAGGATTAAGCTGAAATTTTTAACATGAAATTTTCTTTTGAAAAACAGCTTTAAAACAAAAAATCCATCAAAAGAAACTCTTGATGGATTTGTATATTTTTTAGTTTGAATTTTTAATTCAATAAGTCTAAAACTAATGAAGGAAATAAACCTAAAGCAATATTTAAACCAATAGAAATTATAGCAACAGCATAAATAAGAAATGGTTTCCCTGTACGCTCTTCGTTAGGTTCTTTAGAATACATTGCCAAAATTAATTTGAAATAATATCCAACACTAATGATAGAGTTGATTACCGCTGCAATTACGATTGCTACATAACCGGCATGAAGTGCCTGATTAAACAAGAATAATTTTGCAAAGAATCCTGAGAAGATTGGAATACCACCCATAGACAATAATGAACCAGTCAAAATCGCAGCTAATAATGGATTTGTTTTTCCTAGACCATGAAAGTTTGTAATGTCTTCGTTATCCTGATTTTTACAAACGTATAAAATAACGCTAAATGCAGCAATTCCGGCTAAAGCATAAGCAGCAGTGTAATATAAAAGAACACCAGCAGAAGTTGCGATAGTTAAGAATGTCATTAACATGAAACCTGCGTGAGAAATTCCAGAGAATGCAAGCATACGTTTTACGTTTACCTGACGTAACGCCATGATATTACCAACTGTCATAGAAGCAATTGAAATAGTTAGGATAACGTTTGTAAATGTGTTTGAAAGATCCTGATTTTCTAAAGAAGGAATTAAGTTCAATCCTGAAACTAATTTAAATAAAGTTGCAATCGCTACTACTTTTGCCAAAGTACTCATCAAAGCAGTGGTTAAAGCTGGAGAACCTTCGTAAACGTCCGGCGCCCAAAAGTGAAATGGTACAGCCGCTATTTTAAAGAACATTCCAATAATCATTAAAATCATACCGATAGGAAACCAGATTGGCAGCTCAGCAGATAAAGAGCTTTCGTGAATTTCTGCAATATCAAAAGTTCCCATTGCTCCGTAAATCAAACAAATCCCAAATAAGATAATTCCAGATGCGAAAGATCCCATTAAGAAATATTTCATACCAGCCTCATTACTTTTAATGTTCAAACGATCGCTCGCTGCAAGAACATATAATGCGATAGAAAGAATTTCGATTCCAAGGAAAAACATTGCTAAGTTTCCAAAAGAAACCATTGCAACAGCTCCTGCCAATAAAAATACTTTTATGGCAATAAAATCAGAGATTTTTGTCTGGTGATTTTCGTAAAAATTATGGCTTAATGCTACCAGGAAAATAGTCAAAATAATAAATAATGAAGAGAATGCAGTAGAGAACTTGCTTACTGTAATCATATTATTGTAATAACTTGCTGTTGTTCCAAATTCATAGAAATTAAGTGCTAAGACACCCAATAAACCCAAAATGGTAAACGGAACGATGCCTTTTCTAAAATTTAGAATTTCAAACAATAGGCAGAAAATACCCAATCCTGTTATAGCTATTAATGTATTCATTTTTGTTTTTTTGATTTAGGAAATCTAAAACGCCCTAATTTATTTTATTTAAAATATATTTTATTTTGTGTATTACAACTTAAAGTGTACTATATTTTTTTTCAATAACACTTAATATAGTTTCTAAACTTGGTGTGATCAAATCTGTAATTGGTTTTGGATAAAATCCAAAGAATATTAAAACAGCAATAATCGCGGCCATAGAAATTCCTTCGTTTATAGAAACGTCAGCAAATATTTTTGAATTTGTTTCACCTAGCATTACATTCTGGAACATTTTCAACATATAATAAGCTCCTAAAATAATAGTTGTACCTCCTAAAACTGCAAACCAGATATTAATTTGAGAAAGACTGTATAATACTGTAAATTCTCCAACAAAGTTAAATGTAGTTGGTAAAGCAACAGATGCTAAAACCAAAATTAAAAACATAGAAGTAAACTTTGGAGATTGTGTACGGATACCGCCCAATTCACTAATATTTCTAGTTTCAAATCTTCTGTAGATAATTTCTGCTGCATAGAATAATCCAACAACCACAAAACCGTGAGCGATCATTTGTAATACAGCTCCGCGGAAACCATCAAGAGTTAAAGTGTAAGCTCCAGCTGCAATTAATCCAACGTGAGCAAGAGATGAATACGCTAATAATTTCTTTAAATCTTTTTGTCTTAATGCTACGATTGAACCGTAGATAACTCCGGCAATTCCTAAAGCTATAAAGATATTTTTGAATTCTATTGCCGCATCAGCTGCGATTGGTAACTGCCAGCGGATAACACTGTACAATCCCATTTTTAACATGATCCCAGATAAAAGCATAGTTCCAACAGTTGGTGCTTTTTGGTACACATTTGCCTGCCATGTGTGGAAAGGAATAATTGGGATTTTGATAGCATAAGCAAGAAAGAAAGCCAGGAAAATCCAAAACTGTTCGCAGGCAGATAATTGTACTTTGTATAAATCTTCAATTAAGAAAGAACCTGCTTTTTGGTATAGATAAATAAAAGCAGTTAACATGAACAATGAACCGGCAAGTGTGTAGATAAAGAATTTAACTACTGCTTTTCTGCGTTCTTCAGCATCTCCATTACCCCAGATAAGAGCAATAAAGTAAATAGGAATAAGAGCTAACTCCCAGAAAATATAATATAGAAGACCATCTGCAGCAAGGAAAGTTCCTGTCATTGCAAACGCCATAAATAAAATTAGAGCATAAAAAGCTTTTGCATTTTTATATTCATTTCCAAAAGAAGAGAATATAATAATCGGAGTTAAAGCTGTTGTCAATAAAAGCATGGCAAGAGCTAATCCGTCAGCATTCAGCGCAAAAGAAATTTTAGGCTGAGTGATCCACGCATTAATAAGGCTGATGTTTTCTCCAGCATTAAAATGGTTTAACAATACAACCGAACAGCCTAAAGCTGCCAAACTAAAGAACAAAGCTACTTTTGAAGCGATTTTATCACCAGCGAAATAAGTGACAAATGCACCAACTAAAAGAATAATTAATATAAGAGAAACGTTCATAGTTATAAAATTATTGAGCTAAAAATATATAAGAAACAATGGCGCAAAGACCTAAAACGAAAGCGAAAAGATATAATCCGATACTTCCGGTTTGAAGTTTTTTACCCTGAAACGCTAATTCGTTTGCTGCTTTTCCTAATCCAAAAACAACTGCCGATAATCCCGTTTCAATATAGTCTCTAAAGAATCTTGATAATGCATTTACCGGGCGAACAAAAATCGCATCGTAAGCTTCATCTACATAATATTTGTTATACAACACTTTTGTTAAGCCTGTAATGTTTTCGTCTGCTTCAGGAACATTATCTTGTTTAAAGTATTTAACATAAGCAATTAAGATACCTAACAATCCGCCTAATACAGCTACACCCATCAAAGTGTATTCAGTTGCGCCTAAATGATGTTCTTCGCCAGCCGCTTTAGTGAAAAGAGGAGCAAGATACTCATTTAACCAGCTGTTTCCAGGTAAACTGATTAATCCGCCAAAAGCTGCTAAAATAGCTAAGATGATAAGCGGAATAGTAATTAATGAACCGCTTTCGTGTAAATGATGTTTTTGCTCTTCAGTTCCTCTAAATTCTTTGAAGAAAGTTAAGAACATTAATCTAAACATATAGAAAGCTGTCATGATTGAAGCTACAGATCCAACAACGTATAATGGAATACTATGGTGGAAAGCTGTTAATAAAATTTCATCTTTTGAAAAGAATCCAGAGAAAAACGGAACTCCTGAGATTGCCAATGAAGAAATCAGCATAGTCCAGAACGTAATTGGCATTGCTTTACGCAATCCACCCATGTTACGCATATCCTGCTCTCCGTGTAATCCGTGAATTACAGAACCAGAACCTAAGAATAAACAAGCTTTAAAGAAAGCATGTGTGATTACGTGGAAAACTGCTACTTCATAAGCTCCAAATCCTAATGCCAAGAACATTAAACCTAATTGAGAAACTGTAGAGTAAGCTAATACTTTTTTGATATCGTTTTGAACTAATCCAATCGTAGCAGCAACCAATGAAGTGATTGCTCCAATAACTGCAATTACAGTTTGTACATCAACAGCTAAATCAAAAACAAAGTTTAATCTTGTTACCATGAAAATACCAGCTGTAACCATCGTTGCAGCGTGAATCAAAGCTGAAACCGGAGTTGGTCCCGCCATCGCATCAGGTAACCAA
>Ga0157369_10010149_pt1 | contig 10748 bp, 6 predicted proteins | sample C25metaG_FD_113461 | JGI IMG/M metagenome (GOLD analysis project Ga0157369, IMG submission 113461) | Corn rhizosphere microbial communities from Kellogg Biological Station, Michigan, USA - C2-5 metaG | ecosystem: Host-associated > Plants > Roots > Rhizosphere > Soil | place: USA: Michigan...
CTGGCAGGACGCCACCACGCCCGTGGCCGAGACCATGGACGCGCTGCTCGCGCTGAAGAAGCAGGGAAAGATCCGCGCCATCGGCGTGAGCAACGTGAGCCCCGAGACGCTGGCCGAGTACCTTCAACACGGCCCGGTGGATGCCGCGCAGGAGCGCTACAGCCTGATCGACCGCGAGATCGAGCAGACGCTGGTGCCACTGTGCACCGAGCACGACGTGGCGGTGCTGGGCTATTCGTCGCTCGCGCTCGGCCTGCTGGCCGGCCCCATCGACCCCGCGCGCCAGTTCACGGGCGACGACCAGCGCGCGAGCAACCCGCGCTTCAGCGCCGAGAACCGCGCGAAGCTCAAGGCCTTCTTCGAAGAGCTGGAGCCGCTGCGCAAGCAGCTCGAATGCTCGTTCGGCCAACTGATGATCGCGTGGACGCTGGCGCGCGGCAGCGTCTCGGTGGCGCTGTGCGGCGCCCGCGTGAGCAAGCAGGCCGTCGAGAACGCGGCCGCCGGCTCGGTGCGCCTGCAGGGCGACGCGCTGGCGCTCATCGACGCCGCCGCGGCCCGGCATCTGGCCGCGCTGGGCTGAGGCCCCTTCCATCCCATCTCAACACAAGGATTTCTTCCGTATGTCGAAGGACAAGACCGCACGCCTGAACCGGCTGCTGAACAACGGGCGCTGCCTGGACATCGCGCTGGACCACGGCGTGTGCAACGAGCCCTCGTTCCTCAACGGGCTCGAGGACATGCCGGCGGTGATCGACAAGCTCGTGGCCGCCGGCCCCGACGCGATCCAGCTCAACCACGGCCAGGCCGACCTGCTGCAGGACCGCCCCGGCCGTGACAAGCCGGCGCTGGTCCAGCGCATCGACATGGGCAACCCCTACAACGCCACCGCGCACCGCGTGATGTGGGCCGTGCTGCAGAACGAGCACGACCCGGTGCTGCCGGCCGTGCAGCGCGACGCGGCCTGCGTGGTGGTCAACCTGTTCATGCTGCCGAACGAGCCCGACCTGTTCCGCCAGTGCGTGCAGAACATCGCGCGGGTGCGCGCCGACTGCGACCGCTACGGCATGCCGCTGATGATCGAGCCGCTGGTGATGCGCCCGCACAGCGAGCAAGGCGGCTACATGGTCGACGGCGACGCCGAGAAGATCGTCACGCTCGTGCGGCTGGCGCGCGAGATGGGCGCCGACATCGTCAAGGCCGACCCCACCACCGACCCCGCCGACTTCCACCGCGTGGTGCAGGCCGCGCGCTGCCCCGTGCTCGTGCGCGGCGGCGGACGCGAAGACCTGCAGCAGGTGTTCGCCCGCTCGCGCGTGCTGATGGACCAGGGCGCGGTCGGCATGGTGTACGGGCGCAACGTGTACCAGCACGCCAACCCGTCGGCGGTGGTGGATGCGCTGATGGCCATGATCCACCGCGGCGCGAGCGCCAAGGAGGCATGGGACATCTACGAATCGGGCGGCGCGAAGAAGAGCTGAGCCGGGCCGATCCGGCGGGAGCTGAGCGACGGCGCAACGCCGTCCAGAAAAACGAGGAGGGAGAGGCTGTACGGCCGGCGACGCATGTCGCCGGCCGGGGTGCGCCCTGCGCGCGCGCTTTTGCAAGTGACCGATACAACAACCTGGAGGCGACGATGAGAATCCGGTATTACTTGATGGCGTTCCTGCTGCCGTTCGTCACGCTGCTGACGCACGCTGCAATCACCGGGGTCAGTCCGATGACGACCCTGAACAACATGGCGGCGGCGGTTTCCGCTGCGGTCGCCGACCCGCTCCCGCTGCAGGGGCCGGGCCTGGGCAACCTCACCTACACCTCGGCGGAACTGTTCAAGCCGGTGTCGATGATCACCAGCGCCGCTCATCCGCTCGACCCGGCACACAGCAGTGCCTACGAATCGCGCGAGGTGCCCGCCACCTACCCGGGCCGCAAGGACTACGGCATGAACGCGGGCATCATGATCAACGGCTACTTCCTCACCTCCTTCGCGCCGGACAGCGGCCTGGGCCCGGGAGGCCTCCTGCTGTACGACGTGTCGAACCCGCGCCAGATCCAGCTCGTCAAGAAGATCTACGAACCCGAGGGCCGCACCAAGGAGTTCCGCGAGACGCACTCCTTCGGCACGGCCAAGGTCGGCGGCAAGACGTACGTGGTGCTGCCGAGCATCAACGGCGTGGAGTTCTGGGACTTCACCGACATCAACGACATCAAGCAGGTGAAGAAGCTGGCGCTGCCCGGCGTCAACGGCGGCGACTACGAAGACGTGGCCTGGCAGCTCTGGTGGCAGGCGCCCTACCTGTACGTGGCCTCGGCCGGCCGCGGCATCTTCATCGTCGATGCCACGGACCCCGCGAACGCGGTGGTCGCCAACCGCGGCGCCGGCAAGCCCAACCCCGTGCCCACCGGCGAACTCGGTGGCTTCCGCATCGGGCCGATCTTCACGATGGGCAACCACATGGTGCTGACCGCGATGGAAAGCAACGGCGGCTTCGCGAGCCTGGACATTTCAGATCCGCTCAACCCCAAGGTGCTCGACTCCATCGTGGGCACCACGCCGTTCTATTACGCGACCTGCTTCGACGGCCGGAACCTGCACGTCTCCACGCGCAACAGCGGCGCGAAGATGTACAGCTACGACCTGAGCGACCGCTCGCGCTTCGTGGCAGAAGACAACCGCCTCGTCATCGACGAGCAGCTCTACTGCGCCACGCAGGACAACTACGTCATACAGGGCGCGCAGACCCGCATCCACAAGGTCGACGTGAGCAACCCGCTCAACCACGTGGAGGTGGGCCGCGGCAGCATCCTGCGCGAGGACGACCCGAACTTCTCGCATTCGGACAACGGCCAGGTCGCGATGTTCGGCAACCTGGTCTTCGTGGGCAACGACCACGGCTCGGGCAGCGGCTTCATCGTGCATTCGGTGGATCCCGACATCACCAGGCCCGAAGTGAAGCAGGTCTCGCCCGCCAGCGGCGCGAAGCAGCAGGCGCTGACCTCGCGCATCGGCCTGGGCATGACCGACAACATCCGGCCGGAGAGCGTGAACGCCAACACCTTCATCGTGCGGCCGGTGGGCGGCAACACGCTGGCAGGCACCTACAGCGTGCAGCTGGGCATCATCAACTTCTCGCCTGACCAGCCGCTGCAGCCCGGCACCAGCTATGAAGTGTTCCTGCCCGCCAACGGCGTGAAGGACTATGCGGGCAACGCCATCGCGGCGGACTACAAGTCGGTGTTCCACACCGGCAACGCGAGCGACATCAGCCTCATGCACTACTGGACGCTGGCGGGCAGCCTGTCGGACCAGATCGGCGCCAATAACGGCACGCCCGCCACCGGCGACGCCTTCGAGAGCATCGGCCTGAACTTCGCCAACCGCACGGCAGGCGTGCCGCTGAAGAACGACACCGTGGCCACCGTGCTCGGCGGCACCGCTTCGCTGAGCTTCTACATGAAGACCACGCAGACAGGCGCGGCCAACTCGTGGACCGCCCCCGGTGTCTTCGGGCGCGACCAGGCGAACGGCACCGACGACGTGTTCTGGGGCTGGCTCGACACCAGCGGGCGCATCAAGCTGTCGGTCGGCAACGACGCGGGCACCGCCTCCTCGGCCGCGGTGAACGACGGCAACTGGCATCACGTGGTGATGACGCGCGACGCCGCCTCCGGCGCGCAGGCGGTGTACGTCGACGGGGTGAAGACCACCTCCGCCGGGCTCGCCGGCACCAAGGGCCTCGTGAACAAGTTCCAGCTGCTGGGGCAGATCCAGGGCAACGCCGCGCTCTTCAAGGGCACGCTGGCGGAAGTGCGGGTGTACGGCCGCGTGCTGAGCGACTCCGACGTCGCCACGCTGCGCGGCCAGGCCATCATCGGCGACCCCGGCATCGGCGGCGGGCCGAAGCTTGTCAACGGCCAGCTGGTGTTCAACCCCGCGACGCTGGGCGCGAGCGGCGCGCAGTACCGCTGGAACTTCGGCAACGGCACGCAGACGGCCTTCTCGAACCAGGCGAACTACACCTACACCTACAACACGCCCGGCCACTACACCGTGACGCTGACGGTGCGCGACGCCCAGGGCCGCGAGACCTACTACACCTACAACCTGACGGTGATCGCGCCGGTCACCGCACAGGCGCCCACGCACACCACCAACATCGCGGGCGACGCCAACTCGGTGTACTCGGTCAACCCGGACAGCGGCACGGTGGCCGCCATCGACGCGCAGACCCTGGCCAAGCGCTGGGAGACCCGCGTGGGCGACGAGCCGAAGACGCTGGCCGTGGGCCCCGACGGCCGCATCTGGGTGCCGGTGCACGGCGAGGACAAGCTGGTGGTGCTCAACCCGGCCGACGGCACCATCTCGGCCACCGTGGCGCTGGCCTACGGCAGCGGGCCCTACGGCGTGGTCTTCACGCCCAACGGCAGCAAGGGCCTGCTGACGCTGGAGAGCAAGTCGGTGCTCATGAGCTTCGACCCCGCCAACGGCAGCACCACCGGCGCGGTGGCGCTCGAGGGCGATGTGCGCGGCATCGCGGTGGCGGCCGATTCGCAGGTGGCCTACGTCACGCGCTTCAAGTCGAAGATGACGGGCAACCAGCTGCACAAGGTCAACCTGCAGAGCATGAGCGGCATGGGCGCCATCGCGCTGCCGGTGGACACCACCACCGTCGACACCGAGAGCCGCGCGCGCGGCGTGGCCAACTACACCGCGCAGGTAGTGATCTCGCCCGACGGCAAGCGCGCCGTGCTGCCTTCGAAGAAGGACAACATCGTGCGCGGCAAATTCCGCGACGGCACGAACCTCGTGCACGACCAGACGGTGCGCTCCATCCTGTCGCAGGTCGACCTGCAGGCGGCGGCGCACAAGTTCGACGAGCAGATCGACTTCGACGACCGGGCACCGGCGCGCGCCGCGCTGTTCTCGCCGGCCGGCGACTACATCTTCGTCGCGCAGATGGAAGGCAACCGCGTGGCCATCGTCGACGCCTACAGCCGCTCGATCCGCGGCGAGATCAACGCCAGCAGCGCGCCGCACGGCCTGTACCTGGACGCGGCGCGCAAGCGGCTGTTCGTCAACAACTTCCTGGCGCGCTCGGTGTCGGTGCACGACGTGGCCTCGGTGCTGTCGTCGGAGACCAACGCGCCGAGCTTCCTGCAGAACGTGCAGACGGTGGCGGTGGAGCCCATGGGCGCCGCGGCGCTGCGCGGCAAGCAGGTGTTCTACAACGCGTCGGACCGCCGCATGAGCAAGGACAACTACCTGTCATGCGCGAGCTGCCACGCCGACGGCGGCGACGACGGCATGGTGTGGGACTTCACCCAGCGCGGCGAGGGCCTGCGCCGCACCATCAGCCTGCAGGGCCGGCGCGGCATGGGCCACGGCAAGCTGCACTGGACGGCCAACTTCGACGAGGTGCAGGACTTCGAGAACGACATCCGCAACGAGTTCGGCGGCACCGGCTTCCTGAGCAATGCAGACTTCGCGGCTACCTCCGACCCGCTGGGCGCGCCCAAGGCCGGCAGGAACGCGCAGCTCGACGATCTGGCGGCCTACCTGACTTCGCTGAACAAGTTCATGCGCAGCCCGGCGCGCGCGGCGGACGGCAGCCTCAGCGTGGACGCGGTGCGCGGCCAGACCGTGTTCAACACGGCACAGTGCGCCACCTGCCACACCGGCGCCACCTTCCGCGACGGGGTGCGGCATGACGTCGGCACGATCCAGGCCTCCTCGGGCAAGGGCATGAACCAGTCGCTGGCGGGCGTGGGCTTCGACACGCCGACGCTGCTGGGCACCTGGAACACCACGGCGTTCTTCCACAACGGCCAGGCGGCCACGCTGCAGGACGTGCTCGCCAGCGGCCACGGCAATGCGTCCAGCCTGCCGGCCAACGACGTGGTGGCGCTGCGCGAATACGTTCGCTCGCTCGACAACGACCCGACGCCGGTGGTCACGCGTATCCGCTCCAACCTGAGCAACCTGTGCGTGAACGTGAAGGGCGCGGCAACCACGAGCGGCACGACGGTGGTGCAGTGGCCGTGCGGAAACGCCGGCAACGAGCGCTTCACCATGACGCAGACCGGCGACGGCTTCGTGCAGTTCAAGGTCGAGCACAGCGGCCTGTGCCTGGCGCAGAGCGGCACCGCGACCACCAACGCGGCCGTGGTGCAGCTGGCCTGCTCGGCCGGCAACACGACGCACTGGAGCCTGGTGGGCTCGACCCTGCGCAACCGCGCCTCGGGCTCCTGCCTGGACGTGCCCGGCGGCGCGACCGCCCAGGACACGGCGCTGATCACCTGGACCTGCAACGGCGGCAACAACCAGAACTGGACGCAGGCGCCCTGAGGCTTCGACGCTTCGCCTGCGAGCCGGCCGTATTCACGGCCGGCTTTTTTTCGCTTGCCCCATGACCTCCCACGTCATGGACCGTGCGCACCCGCTCTGGGAAAGTCTCTCCATCGATCAACCAACCAGGAGAAAACACCATGACCGGCTTCAACATCCTTCCGCTCGCAGTCGCATTGCTGATCGGCATTGCCGCACTCGGTTCGTGCCTCGGCATCGGGCTGGTGGGCCAGAAGTTCCTGGAAAGCAGTGCGCGCCAGCCCGAGATGGTGGACACGCTGCAGACCAAGTTTTTCCTGATCGCCGGCGTGACCGACGGCGCATTCTTCATCGCCACCGGCATCGGCCTGTGGTTCGCCACGGCCAACCCCTTCGGCTGAACGGAAACGACACGACGCACTGGCACCATTCGTGCTAGTACCGTTGACACCAAATCGTTTATGGCTAAAGTATTTAGCTATCAACGGTTCGGTGCCATGGCTGCCGCAAGACGCGGCAGCCGGTGCGTCGTTTCATCCTTCCACGCCGGAGAATCCATGAGCCATCTGCCCCCGAAGTCGCCCGCGCTGCCGCGCACCCTGCTGTCGCTGCTGCTGTGCGGCGCCGCCCTTGGCACCGCCGCGCAGGCCATGGCCGCGCCCGTGAAGGTGGGCCTGGCGCTCGACATCTCGGGGCCCTTCGCGGCACTTGGCGCCGAAGCGCGCGACGGCTTCGCGCTGGGCATCAAGCAACTGGGCGGCAAGCTCGGCGGACAGGACGTGGAGTTCGTGCAGGCCGACATGGCCGGCAGCCCCGACCAGGCCAAGCAGCTGGTCGACCGCATGATCCAACGCGACAAGATCGACCTCTTCAGCGGCCCCATCGGCTCCAACGTGGCGCTGGCCGTGGGCCCGACGCTGTTCAACGCCAAGGTGCCCTACCTCTCGGCCAACGCCGGCCCGAGCCAGTTCGCCGGTGCGCAGTGCAACGCCTACTTCTTCGGCACCGCCTACCAGAACGACCAGTTCCACGAAGCCGCCGGCAAGTTCGCGCAGGACCGCGCGTTCAAGAAGATCGTGCTGATCGCGCCCAACTACCCCGCCGGCAAGGACGCGCTGGGCGGCTTCAAGCGCCAGTTCAAGGGCCAGGTGGCCGACGAGCTCTACACCAAGCTCGGCCAGATCGACTACGCCGCCGAACTCGCGCAGCTGCGCGCGGCCAAGCCCGATTCCATCTACTTCTTCCTGCCCGGCGCGATGGGCATCAACTTCATCAAGCAGTTCGTGGGCGCGGGCCTGTCGAAGGACATCACGCTGGTGACCAGCGGCTTCTCGGCCGACGAAGACGTGATCGGCGCCGTGGGCGATCCGATGCTCGGCCTGTTCAACACCTCGCACTGGGCGCACGACCTCGACAACCCCGCCAACAAGGCCTTCGTGGCCGCGTTCCGCAAGGAATACAACGGCCGCTATCCGTCGGTGTACGCGGCGCAGGCCTATGACGCGATCCTCGCGATGGACGCGGCGGTGAAGCAATCGGGCGGCAACGCGCAGAACCGCGAAGCCGTGGTGGCCGCGCTGAAGAAGGCCAACTACGCATCGACGCGCGGCAGCTTCAAGTACGCCAACAACCACTACCCCATCGAGAACTTCTACCTGCGCGTGATCGGCAAGGATGCGCAGGGCAAGGTCACGAACAAGCTGATCAACACCGTGCTCACCAACTACGGCGACTCCTACGCCGACAAGTGTCCGCTCAAGTAGCTTGCCCCCAGGCTTCGCGCACTTCGTGTCGCTTCGCCTACCCCCTGCCGGGGGCGACACCTGAGGCCCGGCGAAGCCGGTTCCTCGGTGTCTCCTGAATGAAAACGCGGGCAACCCTGTTGGTTCTTCTATGAGTGGAATTCTTGTTCTGGAGCAGCTGCTCAACGGCCTCGGCTACGGGCTGATGCTGTTCCTGCTGGCGGCCGGGCTGACGCTGGTGTTCGGCATCATGGACGTGCTGAACCTCGCGCACGGCTCGCTGTTCATGGCGGGCGCGTATGTGGCGGCCGAGGCGCACACGCGCACCGGCTCGTTCGCCGCGGCCATCGTCATCGCGGTGGCGGTCACGGTGGTGGTGGCGCTGCTGCTCGAAGTGCTGCTGATGCGCCGGCTCTACACACGCGACCATCTCGCGCAGGTGCTCGCCACCTTCGGCGTGATCCTGGTGGCCGACGACATCGTGACGATGACCTGGGGGCCCTCGCCGGTGATGGCGCCGACGCCTGCCGCGCTCTCGGGTCCGGTGCAGCTGATGGACGGCCTGCCCTATCCGGCGTACCGCCTGGTGATCCTCGTGGGCGGGCTGCTGGTGGCGCTGGCGCTGTACCTGCTGGTGAACCACACGCGCATCGGCATGCGGGTGCGCGCGGGCGCCTCCGACCGGCCGATGGCCGAGCTGATGGGCGTGCGCGTGGGCCGCATCTTCAACGGCGTGTTCCTGCTGGGTGCCGCGCTGGCGGCGCTGGCCGGCGCGCTGATGGGGCCGATCGTCGCGGTGCAGGTCGGCATGGGCGAAGCGATCCTGATCCCGGCGCTGGTGGTGCTGGTGATCGGCGGCATCGGTTCGGTGCGCGGCGCCTTCGTGGCCGCACTGTTGGTGGGCGTGGTCGACACCGTGGGGCGCGCCTTCGTGCCGATGCTGCTGCGCGCCACGCTGCCGCCGGCCACCGCCGCCGACCTGGGGCCGCTGTTCGCCGAAGTCGCGATGTACGCGCTGATGGTGGTGGTGCTCATCTTCCGGCCATCAGGCCTTTTCTCGGCACGCGCATGAAGTCACCCTCACGCTACATCGGCCTCGGGCTGCTCCTTGTGCTGCTCACGGCGTTTCCGCTGGTCGCGCCGCTGTTCGGGCTCGAGTTCTACATCGGCTTCGTGCGGCGCGTGCTCATCGTGGCACTGGCGGCGGCGAGCCTCAATTTCATCCTCGGCTTCGGCGGCATGGTGGCGCTGGGGCATGCGGGCTTCATCGGCATCGGCGCGTACACGGTGGTGGCGCTGAGCGACGCGGGCGTGATGTCGGGCTGGATCATGTGGCCGGCCGCCGCGCTCATGGCCGGCCTGGTGGCCACGCTGATCGGCACGGTGGCGCTGCGCACGCGCGGCGTGTACTTCATCATGACCACGCTGGCCTTCGCGCAGATGCTGTACTTCGTGGTGGTGTCGCTGCGCCGCTATGGCGGCGACGACGGCTACACGCTGATGTCGCGCCCCACGCTGCTGCCCGGCCTCGACCTGGGCAATGAATCGAACTTCTACTGGGTGGTGCTGGCGATCGTCGCGCTGGCGCTTTGGTGGCTGCACCGCGCGACGCAATCGCGCTTCGGCCATGCGCTGATGGGCATCCGCGACAACGAGACGCGCATGCGGGCGCTGGGCTATCCGGTGTTCCGGCTGCAGCTGGTGGCGTTCGCCATCGCGGGCGCCATCGCGGGGCTGTCGGGTGCACTGCTGGCCGGCGGCAACGGCTTCGTGAGCCCGGCCACGATGCACTGGACGCAGTCGGCGACGCTGCTGGTGATGGTGGTCATCGGCGGGCTGGGGCGCAGCTGGGGCGGGCCTGTGGGAGCTGTCGTGTGGCTGGTGCTGGAAGAAGCGCTCAAGCAGCATACGGAGCATTGGCACATGCCGCTGGGACTGTTGCTGATTGCCGTTGCCCTGTGGGCGCCCAAAGGATTGGCCGCACTGTACAAGCGCCGCCTGCCCCTCACCCCAACCCTCTCCGCAGCGGGGAGAGGGAGTAAAGCACCATGAGCCTCTTCAGAATCGAAGGGTTGGTCAAGCGCTTCGGCGGACTGCTGGCCACCGACCACGTGAACCTCACGGTGGAGCGCGGCGAAGTGCATGCGCTCATCGGGCCGAACGGGGCGGGCAAGACCACGCTGGTGAACCTGATCACCGGGCTGCTGAAGGCCGACGCCGGTCGCCTGCTGCTCGACGAGAAGGACATCACCTCGCTGAAAGACCACCAGCGCGTGGCCGCCGGCATGTCGCGCTGCTTCCAGGTGACGCGCGTCTTCGCCAAGGAAACCGTGCACGACAACCTGATGCTCGCAGCGCAGGCCCATGCGGGCAGCAGCCTGCGCTTCATGGCGCCGCGCGCCAAGGAGCGCGACCTCGTCGACCGCGCGGTGACACTGGCCGACCGCGTGGGCCTGGGCAGCGAGCGCGACCGCATCGCCGGCACGCTGCCGCACGGTGCGCAGCGCGCGCTCGACGTGGCGCTGGCACTCGCGGCCGAGCCCAAGCTGCTGCTGCTCGACGAGCCGATGGCCGGCATGGGGCCGGACGAATCCGCGCGCATGGTCGAGCTGATCGAATCGCTGCGCGCGTCGATGGCCATCCTGCTGATCGAACACGACATGGACGCGGTGTTCCGCCTGGCC
>Ga0157369_10010151_pt1 | contig 10747 bp, 10 predicted proteins | sample C25metaG_FD_113461 | JGI IMG/M metagenome (GOLD analysis project Ga0157369, IMG submission 113461) | Corn rhizosphere microbial communities from Kellogg Biological Station, Michigan, USA - C2-5 metaG | ecosystem: Host-associated > Plants > Roots > Rhizosphere > Soil | place: USA: Michigan...
CCAAACTGATCTTCGACAAAGAGACTCACCGCGTTATCGGTGGTGCGATTGTCGGTACCAACGGCGGCGAGCTGCTGGGTGAAATCGGTCTGGCGATCGAAATGGGCTGTGATGCAGAAGATATCGCGCTGACCATCCACGCGCACCCGACGCTGCACGAATCTGTTGGCCTGGCTGCAGAAGTGTTCGAAGGTAGCATCACCGACCTGCCGAACCCGAAAGCGAAGAAGAAATAAGCCTCTTCACGTACTTTGTGCGTTCGACAATAAAGCAGCCTATATGGCTGCTTTTTTTATTCCTGCCGCAGAACCACCACATTTAGTAGGTAATTACCCCTCAACCAATTGATAACGAAGCCGATAACTCACTTAAGAATAGTGTTGGCATGCTCGCCTCAGGCGGGTGGCCTGGCGTCGTCATGACATGGACTTTGTCACTTATCCGCGTTTCATCGCTCCCGTCCTGCCTTTGCCGCATTTGTTGTTCTTCTGGTGTTCGAAATATAAAGGAATCGTTAATGTCTATTAAAAAACTCGCTGTTGTCGGTATGGTTCTGGCAGCGTTTACCCTCTCCGGCTGTGGCGCGATGACGACGGCTATCAAAAAACGCAATCTGGATGTAAAAACCCAGATGAGCCAGACCATCTGGCTGGAGCCGGCTTCTGAGAAGAGTGTGTTTATTCAGGTAAAAAATACCTCTGATAAAGACATGAGTAATTTGCAGACCCTGCTGGCGAAAGAGCTGAGCGATAAAGGCTACAAAGTCACCTCCTCTCCGGATACGGCCTATTACTGGATCCAGGCGAACGTGCTGAAAGCGGACAAAATGGATCTGCGTGAAACTCAGGGCTACCTGAAAAGTGGTTACGAAGGCGCGGCGATTGGTGCCGGTCTGGGTGCCGGTATCACCGCCTATAACAGCAACTCCTCCGGTGCCGCGCTGGGCGTGGGTCTGGCGGCTGGCCTGATTGGCCTCGCAGCAGACGCGATGGTGGAAGATGTGAACTTCACTATGATCACCGACCTGCAGATCTCCGAGCGCAGCAAAGCGAAAGTGACCACCGATAATATCGCCGCTCTGCGTCAGGGCACCTCTGGTATCAAGCTGCAGACCAGCACCGAAGAGGGTAACCGCGCGAAATACCAGACCCGCGTGGTCTCTAACGCCAACAAAGTAAACCTGAAATTCGAAGAGGCGAAACCGGCCCTCGAAGCGCAGCTGGCAAAATCTGTCGCCAACATTATGTAAGTTGACTGCTGGCAGCTAACAAGCGGGCTCAGGCAACTGGCCCGCTTTTTTTATACGTAAAAGTGACGGGTGCCTGCTTTTCAGCCAAAAGCGATAAACCTTCGCCGCACGTTGCCGATGTTACTTATTTACTATTTCGGTGAGAGGGAGTTTCATCGCCATGATTAACGGCCTTAACCTTACTGCGCTACTGCCATCAGCCGCGCGGGTCAGTACCTCTGCGCGGGTCGGCATTGCGCCCGCAACTGTAAACAAAGCATCCCCCGTGGATGACGCCTCGACAAAAGTGATGTTCGGCAGCCAGACGTCGGAGATTGCCGCCGTCTATTCGCTGATGCCCAAGAAAGTGAACCCGGCGATTGCCGAACAGCAGCATAGCCAGATTCAGGGGCTGATGGGGCTGGCCTCCGGCGGTATCTCCGTCTCCGCTTTCGCCACGCTTGGCAGCACGCTGCTGAGCAACCTGAATGATAACCGTGGCGATGTGGTGCAGACGCTGCGCGGTGCGGATATGGGCATTGCCCGCGCGCCTCATGATTCAGCCATCACCATGGATATCGTCACCCAGTCCGGCACCAAAGTGCAGCTGGTGATGAGCCAGCAGGATGACGGCATGACCGTCCAGCTGAAAACCGACGGCGAAGCGCTCAATGACGACGAAGCCGCTGCCATCGCCGGCCTCGGTAAAGCGCTGGGAGAGACCCTTAGCGGCCTCGGCAAGCAGCAACCGCAGTTGGACATCAGCGGCTTAACCCAGTTTGATACGCGCCTGCTGAAATCGGTGGATCTGAAAACCGACCTGCGTAACGACGACAAGTCGTTACAGTCGCTCAATTTCCATGCGGATAACAAAACGCGCTCCACGGCTTATGAAGATGGCGACTTCTCGCTGAAAATGAGCAGCGACATGGCGCACTCCGCCTTTGCCGGCAACGCCGCGCAGCAGCAAACCGCCTTAAGCGCGTGGGACAGTAAATTCGATAAAGCGCGCACTGCCGGGCAGGGCAATTATGACCAGATGGCGGCGCTGAAGGCGGTCTTCCGCGCGCTTAACAGCAATACCAGCGCCGAAAAAATGCCTGTCGTGGCGACCAGTGCGATTCGCATCGGTGATAACGGCGCGTCACAGCTCAGCGGGCTGAATGATTTTTCACTCTCACTGACGCAGACGGCGAAGTCGGTCAACCCGGCGAAGCTGCAGGAGAAAGACCGCTTTGCCTACACCGCCTCGCAGTCAACGGAAGCCAGCGATCATAGCGACAGCTCTAAGAGCGTGAAGCAGACGACGCGTAGCAACCTGAGCGCTGCATGGCACCAGGCGATCGATCCGTCGATTCCGCTGGCGTTGGGCACGCAGAAATCCTCACAAAGCTACTACTACCATGTGGTCGAAAACAGCGAGGAGAACAGCACCACGCTCAACTACAATGGACGCGGTCAACTGGCCAACGTTGCGCACCATCAGCAGGTAGATAACCGTGAAACGGTGAAAAAGTACCTGCTGGGCAAACTGGTTGATGAGAGCCTGAACCCGGAGAAATACAGCCGTAGCTGGGGGCTGGACATTCTCGGCAAGCTTTAACATTGTCTTAACGTAACGGCTCTGCGGAGCCGTTTGTTTTCTCGGCGGTTCGAGGATTATTTTTCGCTAAACCCCTCTGCCGTCGGCTTTATGCCATCTGTAACGATTCAGCCGGGATTTAATGTTGCTTTTTTGTAAACAGATTAACACCCCCTGAAATTCCTGCTATGCTGCCCGGCGCGGTTCGCGGATTTACCCTACAAACTGCTGTCTCACAGGAGCGTGAAGAGAAACGCCTGCCGCATTATGACAATGAGAGCGAGGAGAACCGTCGTGCTAGAAGAATACCGTAAGCACGTAGCTGAACGTGCCGCTGAGGGGATTGCGCCAAAACCATTAGATGCAACCCAAATGGCCGCGCTTGTCGAGCTGCTGAAGAGTCCGCCTGCTGGCGAAGAAGAATTCCTGTTAGACCTGCTGGCTAATCGTGTACCGCCCGGTGTTGACGAAGCCGCCTATGTGAAAGCGGGTTTCCTTGCAGCTGTCGCCAAAGGCGAAGCAACCTCCCCACTGGTTAGCCCTGAGAAAGCCGTTGAACTGCTGGGTACCATGCAGGGCGGTTATAACATCCATCCGCTGATTGACGCGCTGGATAACGACACGCTGGCACCAATTGCTGCCAAAGCCCTCTCCCATACCCTGCTGATGTTCGATAACTTCTACGATGTGGAAGAGAAAGCGAAAGCGGGCAACGCCTACGCCAAACAGGTGATGCAATCCTGGGCTGATGCTGAATGGTTTCAGAGCCGTCCGCCGCTGGCCGAGAAGATCACCGTCACCGTCTTTAAAGTGACCGGCGAAACCAACACCGATGACCTTTCACCGGCACCGGATGCCTGGTCGCGCCCGGATATTCCGCTGCACGCGCTGGCGATGCTGAAAAACGCCCGTGAAGGGATCGAACCGGATCAGCCGGGCAGCGTTGGCCCGATCAAACAGATCGAGGCGCTGGCGCAGAAAGGCTTCCCGCTGGCCTATGTCGGCGACGTTGTCGGGACCGGCTCTTCGCGTAAATCCGCCACCAACTCGGTGCTGTGGTTTATGGGCGACGACATTCCGAACGTGCCGAACAAGCGCGGTGGCGGTCTGGTGCTTGGCGGCAAAATTGCGCCTATCTTCTTCAACACCATGGAAGATGCCGGTGCGCTGCCGATTGAAGTTGACGTCTCTGACCTGAACATGGGCGATGTGATTGACGTTTACCCGTTCAAAGGCGAAGTGCGCAACCACGAAACCGGCGAACTGCTGGCGACCTTTGAACTGAAAACCGACGTGCTGATTGATGAAGTGCGCGCCGGTGGCCGTATCCCGCTGATTATCGGCCGTGGCCTGACCACCAAAGCGCGTGAAGCGCTGGGTCTGCCGCAGAGCGAGATCTTCCGTCAGGCGAAAGACGTGGCGGAAAGCAGCCGCGGCTACTCGCTGGCACAGAAAATGGTCGGCCGCGCCTGTGGCGTCGACGGTGTTCGTCCGGGCGCGTACTGCGAACCTAAGATGACCTCTGTGGGCTCGCAGGACACCACCGGGCCGATGACCCGTGATGAACTGAAAGATCTGGCGTGCCTCGGCTTCTCTGCCGATCTGGTGATGCAGTCCTTCTGCCACACTGCGGCCTATCCGAAGCCGGTTGATGTCACCACCCACCATACGCTGCCGGACTTCATTATGAACCGTGGCGGCGTGTCGCTGCGTCCGGGCGATGGCGTTATCCACTCCTGGCTGAACCGCATGCTGCTGCCGGATACCGTTGGCACCGGCGGTGACTCCCACACCCGTTTCCCGATTGGTATCTCTTTCCCGGCGGGCTCTGGTCTGGTGGCGTTTGCTGCCGCGACCGGCGTAATGCCGCTGGATATGCCGGAATCGGTGCTGGTGCGCTTTAAAGGCAAAATGCAGCCGGGCATCACGCTGCGCGATCTGGTTCACGCCATTCCGCTGTACGCCATCAAACAGGGCCTGTTAACCGTTGAGAAGAAGGGTAAGAAAAACATCTTCTCCGGCCGCATCCTGGAAATTGAAGGCTTGCCGGATCTGAAAGTCGAGCAGGCGTTCGAGCTGACCGATGCCTCCGCTGAGCGTTCTGCCGCGGGTTGCACCATCAAGCTGAACAAAGAGCCGATTATCGAGTACCTGACCTCCAACATCGTGCTGCTGAAGTGGATGATTGCTGAAGGCTACGGCGACCGCCGTACGCTGGAGCGCCGTATCCAGGGCATGGAGAAATGGCTGGCGGATCCGCAGCTGCTTGAAGCGGATGCTGACGCAGATTACGCGGCGGTGATCGATATCGATCTGGCTGAAATCAAAGAGCCGATCCTCTGCGCGCCGAACGATCCGGACGATGCGCGTCTGCTCTCTGATGTGCAGGGCGAAAGCATCGATGAGGTGTTCATCGGTTCCTGTATGACCAACATCGGCCACTTCCGCGCCGCCGGTAAGCTGCTGGACAGCCACAAAGGCCAGCTGCCGACCCGCCTGTGGGTTGCGCCGCCGACGCGTATGGATGCCGCGCAGCTGACCGAAGAGGGCTACTACAGCGTCTTTGGTAAGAGCGGTGCGCGTATTGAAATCCCGGGCTGCTCCCTGTGCATGGGTAACCAGGCGCGTGTGGCAGACGGTGCGACCGTCGTTTCAACGTCGACCCGTAACTTCCCGAACCGTTTAGGTACCGGCGCGAACGTCTTCCTGGCCTCTGCTGAGCTGGCAGCCGTCTCGGCGCTGATCGGCAAGCTGCCGACGCCGCAGGAGTATCTGACCTTTATGGATCAGGTGGATAAAACCGCCGTGGATACTTACCGCTACCTCAACTTTGACCAGCTTGATCAATACACCGACAAAGCTGAAGGCGTGATATTCCAGACCGCCGTCTAAATCAGAAAGCCACTCTTCGGAGTGGCTTTTTTTTCCATTTTGTCTTTAAACAAAGTTAAATTCCGAATTATAGCCATCTCACCCGGCATCGACTTAACCTCCAATATTTAACGCTATATTCTTCCTGAGCCAGTTTTGTCAAAGGATGATAATAAAGGGAGGTGTTCAATGGTCGTGCAATTTTTCCCCGCTCTGATTTTTAAAACCCAAAAAACGATGGATGATTATGGTGCGCCTGATATGCGCTATGGTGATTTATCCGAACAATATTTAAAGAATAATCTTCACATGTTTGATATATCATCTCGAATCAATCCTTATACCTTGCAAGAGATAAATCCGCTTAGAAAATCTTTATTTATGCATTATGGATCTCGACATGATGGTCGCCATGTTACCCTGCAGGAGTGTGCCGCTATACTATTTGATGAGTTCCGATTTTTATCTGGCACCTTTTCAATTTACAGTAATTATCAACATCTCATTAAGAAAATGATTACTCATATGCAAACAGGCAATGGATTGCCTTTTTGTGATACAGTTCTTAATAATGCACTGCGAGAGCAAATCCTGACCGATAAATCAGCATTGAATAGCAGTAGATTGTTATTAAAGCAGGCTATTCAGCAAAATATTGATTGGACAAATCAATCCTATCCTGCTGAAAGAGCTGGTGAGTTAAGTAAAGCTATTTCCTTTAGCAAATTACCAAAATTTGACCGATTTAAAGATAGCTTCAACGGGATGGGCATCACCGTGCATGATACCTGGGCAACACATATCACAGTAAAATCTTTGTATATCGATGGAAGCCATTACCGCGCTGAGGTTCATTACAAAATTCAGGATCACTTTGGTCTCGATATTACAGATATATCTAAATTAAAATTCAATCAGTTTCGTTTCTTTCGTATCTGGTTTATGCTTCAGCGTTATGAAAGGTTTGGATATAAGCCATTTATGACTAACATGGAAACAACTATTGAGATTGTCGGAGAACGAAATGAAAGTTAATAACAGACTCATTTATAGCGTGATTCTGTCAATTCTAATTTTAGCCGGTTTGTTCACCTGGTTTACACAGCGCCCGGTAAAAATCATCGCTGTTCATGAAAATGGTCATTATAGTTCTGTGCTGGTGGAGCAATTCCCTGTTACTGACAGAGGCAAAATAGATTGGTGGGTGCAAAATAAAAATATCCTGCAAAAAATATATGGGATCCCAAAGCCCTCAGACTGGGGCTATTTCAATGTTATGTTTTGGGATTTTGGCGATGGTTATAAAAAGCAGGATAAAAGCGAGCGGTTGTGCTTCGAAGATATGAAAACGGAAGAACGGTGTATCGACAAAAATAAAATTTTTAGCGTTGAGCGCGATCGTCACGGAAATACATTATTTACCGTCAATGATGGACGATATCAAATGAATGAAAACGGAGAGGTCGTACGTTTAAGTGATGAGTGATTCCTGAACACGGTGCATAGTGGAAAAAGGCGCATCGCCAGAAAACGGTTTCAGATTTATGGTTCCAGCCAGCACGTTCAGGTTCATCTGTAAGAATTTTTCACGACTTCCCGTCCCCGCGCTTTTTTTCCTGTATGGTGCTGCGATAATTAAAGCACTGGCGGCTCTCTGGCCCCCATGAGGAGCAATGATGGATTACGAATTTCTGCGCGATGTCACCGGCGGCGTCAAAGTGCGCATGTCGATGGGGCACGAAGTGATCGGCCACTGGTTTAATGAAGAGGTGAAAGAGAACCTCGCCCTGCTGGATGAAGTGGAGCAGGCGGCGCAAACGGTGAAGGGCAGCGAGCGCTCCTGGCAGCGCATCGGCCATGAGTACACGCTGTGGCTGGATGGCGAAGAGGTGATGATCCGCGCCAATCTGCTGGAGTTTACCGGCGACGAAATGGAAGAGGGGATGAACTACTACGATGAGGAGAGTTTATCCCTCTGCGGCGTGGAGGATTTTCTTCAGGTGGTGGCCGCTTACCGGCAATTTCTTAAGCAGCGCTAATCGGGGAGCGTCCCTGCTCCCGCTGCGCATTTACACGGCCGGAATATTGCGGCCGTAGTAGATCTCGCGCATCTCTTTCCACAGCGCTTCCGTGATCTCTTTCCGCTCCTGCGGTGTCAAATCTTCCGGTTTGGTATGGAACATGTAGTGCTTAAGGTCGAACTCCTTAAGCAACATTTTGGTATGGAAGATGTTTTCCTGGTAAACATTCACATCCATCATGTCATACAGCGATTTCATATCGTCAGACATAAAGTTCTGGATCGAATTAATCTCGTGGTCGATGAAGTGCTTCATGCCATTCACGTCGCGCGTAAAGCCGCGCACACGGTAGTCGACGGTCACGATATCCGACTCAAGCTGATGGATCAGGTAGTTCAGCGCTTTCAGCGGCGAAATCACCCCGCAGGTTGAGACTTCAATATCGGCGCGGAAGGTGCACAACCCGCCTTCAGGGTGGCTTTCCGGGTAGGTGTGCACGCAGATATGGCTCTTATCCAGATGCGCGACAACCGCTTCTGGCAGCGGCCCCGGATGTTCGGTTTTATCAATCAGGTGCGGGTCGACCGGCTCTTCGCTCACCAGGATCGTCACGCTCGCACCCTGTGGCTCGTAGTCCTGGCGGGCAATATTCAAAATGTTGGCGCCAATGATGTTACAGGTCTCCGTGAGGATCTCCGTCAGGCGGTTGGCGTTATAGAGTTCATCAATATAGGCAATATAGCCGTCGCGCTCTTCGGCGGTTTTGGCGTAGCAGATATCGTAGATACAAAAACTCAGGCTTTTGGTCAGGTTGTTAAAGCCATGTAGTTTAAGCTTTTTCAATTTTTCTCACCCCCTTAGCGTCACTGTGCAGACAGTGCATCGTGTAGATATTGTGGCAGAGCGAATGCTGCCGTATGGATTGCCGGATTGTAGTAACGGCAGGTCAGTGCGGCGGTGTGGAAACGCGCGGCGATAATCTCCGTGGAGAGCGAGCGCAACGCTTCGTTATCCGTCGCCCAGGCAAAGGTCATAATGCCGCCGTAATAGGTCGGGATCGCCGCCTGGTAGAAGCTGACATCGGCAAAGTAGTGACCCAGTTTGCGATGGCTGCCGACGGCTTCCTCCTGCTGTAAGAAGCAGACGCCGTTCTGCGCGACAAAAATCCCGCCGGGATTGAGGCAGCGCTTGCACCCTTCATAAAACGCCGAGGTGAAGAGGCTCTCGCCCGGACCGACAGGATCGGTACAGTCAGAGATAATCACATCGAAGGTTTTTTGCGTGTGATTGACGAAGTTGACGCCATCATCAATCACCAGCTCAAAGCGCGGGTCATCGTAGGCACCGGCGTTGTGTTTTGGCAGGTACTGGCGGCAGAAGGAGACGACGCCTGCGTCGATCTCTACCATGGTGATGGTTTCAATATTTTTGTGGCGGGAGACTTCGCGCAGCATCGCGCCGTCGCCGCCGCCAATGATCAGCACATGCTTTGCGTGACCGTGCGCCAGCAGCGGAACGTGAGTCATCATCTCGTGATAGATAAACTCATCGCGTTCGGTGGTTTGTACCACGCCATCCAGCGCCATCACGCGGCCAAAGGCGGCGTTTTCGAAGATAATCAGATCCTGATGATCGGTCTTCTCGTGGTAAAGCACCTTATCAACGGCAAAGTACTGACCAAAGTTGTCGTGCAGCGTTTCTTGCCAAATGGTGTTGTCGGCCATTCGTCGCTCCTTTGTTAACATCCGTGAAAAACGGGCGCAACATGATAGCCAACTCTGGCGAACGATGCACGGTCAAAAGATAGGCGCTATTTCACGTAGGCGAGCAGACTCAACGAGTCACGGGCAAGGGCCTTACATTTTTTCGCCGTTGGAATGCCGATGCCGCTCAGATCTCGGTAGCTCTCTTCGCCCAGCGCTTTCATGTTCCAGCTATCGTAGTTGCTGAGATCCCACTGATTTTGCTGGGCAAAAAAGACCAGCGCACGGCGGATCTGCCCGTTAGGTAAGTTGTTATAACCGCAGTCATTTTTCAGAAAAACAAACACCGCCGTCAGATCGGCCATGTCTTCAGCTTCAGATTCACTCAGGGCATAACTATTGGCGGAGACAGCGAGCAGGCTGCCAAGGATGATACTTCTGAAAAACGTTTTCATTCTCTCTACCACGGCGTAACGGAAATTAAACGTTAGCACAGTCCAGTTAACGCGACGATATTTATTATCGTCTGCTTTCTTGACCTTCCGGCAGGGGAAAGGTTTACGCTTAAAGCATCGCCGACTCTTGATAAGGATATACCCATGCAACGTCGAGATTTCCTTAAATATTCCGCGCTTCTGGGGGCCGCCAGCGCGCTGCCGCTCTGGAGCCGCTCGCTCTTCGCCGCCACCCGGCCCACGTTACCCATTCCACCGCTGCTTGCCCCGGATGCAGAGAGCCGCATTGTCTTAACGGTGCAGGCGGGGGAGAGCCAGTTTGCGCAGAAAAGCGCGACAACCTGGGGGTATAACGGCGCGTTGCTGGGGCCAGCTATTCAGCTGCGTCAGGGAAAAGCGGTGACGGTGGATATCCGCAATCAGCTTGCCGAAGAGACCACCGTGCACTGGCACGGTCTCGAAGTGCCGGGCGAGGTCGACGGCGGGCCGCAAGGCGTTATTAAGGCGGGCGGTAGCCGGACGGTGACCTTTACTCCGACGCAGCAGGCCGCCACCTGCTGGTTCCATCCCCATCAGCATGGAAAAACCGGGCGTCAGGTGGCGATGGGACTCGCCGGGCTGGTGCTGATCGAAGATGAGAACAGCCGCAAACTGCGCCTGCCGCAGCAGTGGGGCATCGATGATGTGCCGGTGATCGTGCAGGACAAAAAATTGACCGCGCAGGGGCAAATTGATTACCAGCTTGATGTAATGAGCGCGGCGGTGGGGTGGTTTGGCGATACGCTGCTCGCTAATGGTGCCCTCTACCCGCAGCATGCGGCTCCGCGCGGCTGGCTGCGCCTGCGCCTGCTCAACGGGTGTAACGCGCGCTCGCTCAATTTCGCTAC
>Ga0157369_10010154_pt1 | contig 10746 bp, 8 predicted proteins | sample C25metaG_FD_113461 | JGI IMG/M metagenome (GOLD analysis project Ga0157369, IMG submission 113461) | Corn rhizosphere microbial communities from Kellogg Biological Station, Michigan, USA - C2-5 metaG | ecosystem: Host-associated > Plants > Roots > Rhizosphere > Soil | place: USA: Michigan...
AAGGGCAAGCTTCCCAAAGGGCCGTTCGCCGGCGTGCCGTTCCTGCTCAAGGACATTCTGGCATTCGCTGAGGGCATGCCGACGCGCCAGGGCGCGGAATTCATCCCCGCAATTCCATGGCCGCACGATTCCTTTCTGGTGGCGAAGTTCAAACAGGCCGGCCTCATCCCATTCGGCAAGACGAACGCGCCGGAATTCGGATTGGTGCCGACAACGGAGTCCCGTCTCTATGGCCCGGCTCGCAATCCTTGGAATTTGGGGCATTCGACTGGCGGGTCATCGGGCGGCTCGGCCGCCGCGGTGGCCGCGGGAATCGTGCCGCTCGCGCACGCCAATGACGGCGGCGGCTCGATCCGCATTCCGGCATCGTGCTGCGGCCTTGTCGGGCTGAAGCCGACACGTGCCCGCTCGAGCATGGGGCCAGACTTCGCCGATTCGATCGATGGATTGGGCGTCGATCTCGTCGTGTCGCGTAGCGTCCGCGACACCGCCGCGGCACTCGATGCGGTTTCAGGCAACATGCCGGGCGATCCCTATTGCTCGGCACCGGCGCCGGAATCCTGGCGCGACGGTGCGAAACGCAAGCCCAAGAAACTGCGCATCGCGTTCGACACGAAGAAGCTGGATGGAAAAGCGCTCCACCCCGACTGCCAAGCCGCGGTGAAACATGCCGCGAAGCTGTGCGCGGACCTCGGCCACGAGATGGAAGAAGCCTCACCCAGCCTGGATCAGGCGACGCTCATTCCGAGCTTTATGGCGCTCTGGGGCGCCAATCTTGCGGCTGGCATCGATACCGTCGCCATGCTGACAGGCCAGACGCCAAAGCCGGAAATGTTTGAAGGCCTCACCTGGGGCCTCTATGAGGCGGGCAAATCGGTCACCGCGAGTGCCTATCTGATCGCAAAAGAAAGCATGAACATCGCGGCCCGCGAGATGGCCCGATTCCACGAAACCTACGACTTCTGGCTCAGTGCTACACTCGGCGCGCCGCCGGTGAAGCTGGGGACCTTCGACATGGAAGAGCGCGATCCGCAGAAATCTTTTGCGCCGATCATCGACTACGTTCCGTTCACCGCGATGCAGAACGCGACAGGCCAACCCGCGATCAACCTGCCGCTTTACTGGAACAAGGAAGGACTTCCGATCGGCGTGCAATTCGTGGGACGCTTTGGAGACGAGCTTGGGCTGCTGAGGCTCGCAAGCCAGCTTGAAAAGGCAGCACCTTGGGCCAGCCGCCGGCCGCCGACGATGTGATCAGGAAACGAATTCGATTCCGGTCGTCGTCTTCCATTCGCGATAAAGGCGCGGCAGCAAAAGCCTGCGATTGAGCAGAAAGGCGTTGCGCACGACACGTCCATTGGGGCGTACGCCGTAGAGTGTCCTTCGCGTCGTGTCGGTAATCTGGTAAGCATCGAGCAGCGTCTGGTATTCCCCGAGTTGTGTGTTTCCGCCCATATTTGCGGCGCTGTACTGCCCGCCCTTGCCGAGCGCACGTGTGTGCAACAGGGCGGCCGCATCGACGATGGCAAGCTTGCGCCCCCGGCGTTTCGCAATCTCGCGCCAGACGTAATCGAGGCCCCAACTCGAACGGTTCGCGGCAAAGGTCGGCAGGACTTCGCGTAGAAAGTCCGCTTTAAAGATCGGCGCCATAACTTCAACGAAATCCGTTACGCGATATTTCAGCCAGCGCCGCTGCATGGTGATGTCGTAGGAATAGAACGAGCGCCAGAGTAGCGACGGCTGGCCGAGATCGGCGGCACTCTCGTCGAGCACGTGGAACGCCGTGTTCCAGACCGCGGCATCGCAAGCGAGATCGTCGTCGGCCAGACCGATATGTGTGTAGTCGTTCAGGAAGTGGCTGTGTGTATCGAGACAATCTTTCAACCCCAGATATTTGGGCCCCTTCTCGCGTGACATCGTCACACCCGGTGGAAGATCGCCGAACGGGTTCTCCTTATCGCCGAAATAGCTGATGTGTAGATCCCAGTCGCGCGCGCCGCTCAGCCATCCGGGATGAAGCGAACGATCGCCCGCACGCACGATCAGGAGATATCGGCTCATCAGCGGCACACCGAAGGGGCGATCTGTTTCTCGAACAACGCGAGAGCACGCGCGCAGGCCTGATCCATGTTGTAGTAGGCATAATCACCAAGCCGGCCGGCGAACCAGACCTTTCCTTCCAACGCCTTTGCTGCGGCCAAGTAGGGTTTCAGGCGCTCGGCGTTGTCCGGCGTCGGAATCGGATAATAAGGCTCGTTCCTTCCGGGCTCATGCGCCTCTGGATACTCCTCGACGATCACCGTGCCATCCGCAGTCTGGCCTGTCAGGTGCTTGAACTCCGTGATGCGGGTATACGCGAAATCGTTGGGATAATTGACGGTGCCAACCGGCTGCGCTTCAGGCGTGGGACGGCTCGCGAGCTGAAACCGAAGGCTGCGATAGGGCAGCGCGCCATAGGCGTACTCAAAGAACTCGTCGATCGGTCCGGTGAAGATCACCTTTGCGTTTTCCTGTTCCATGCGGATGTCGCCATAAGACGTGCCGGTCGAAACATGGATGTTCGGGTGATCGAGCATGCGCGAGAACATCGCCGAATAGCCCTCTTCCGGCATCGTCTGATAGACGTCCTGGAAATAGCGCGGGTCGCGGCTGATGTGCACCGGCACACGTGCGCTGACGGAAGGATCGAGATCCTCTGGCCTCATGCCCCACTGCTTCAGCGTATAGTGGAGAAACACCTTCACGTAGATGTAGTCGGCGAGAGCGCGCAGATCGCCGCTCTGCGCTTCGCGCATCTTGAGGATCGGGACCTTTTTTTCCATCCCATAAGATTCGATCAACTGCCGCGACAACGCCTCGGCTTCGCCCCGCGGAAACAGAATGTCCAGAGAATCGAGATTGAACGGGATCGGCGCAAGCTGCCCATCGATCGACCCAAGCACGCGGTGTTCGTAAGCGCGCCAGCGCGTGAAGCGCGACAGGTAGCTCCAGACCTTCTCGCTGTTGGTGTGGAAGATGTGCGGACCGTATTTGTGTATCAGGATTCCATAGTCGCCGGGATAGTCGTAGGCATTGCCGCCGATGTGATTGCGCCGGTCGATCACCAGCACCTTATGGTCGAGCTCAGCGGCAATCCGCTCGGCGATGGTGGCGCCGGTGAAGCCCGCGCCGACGACGATCCAGGCGTATTCCCGCATGCGGTCCTTATCCCTGCGGAAGGGCCCGATGCTGGCCCTTCGGTGGGCCATGGGTTACACCACTTTCCGGCCAATCGGGAGCGGACAATGGGATTCGCGCAATATGATCACTTTGACGGGCTCGGCCTCGCACATCTCGTGCGCCGCGGCGAAGTCTCTCCCGTCGAGCTTCTGGAAGAAGCGATCGCCCGTATCGAGCGGCACAATCCAACCCTGAACGCTGTCGTCTACAAGGCTTATGACGAGGCGCGCGCCACTGCTAAAGGCCGGCTGCCGGACGGTCCGTTCAAAGGCGTGCCGTTCCTGATCAAGGACATCGGCATGCCGGTCGAAGGCTGGCCGATGACCAATGGCTCGGCCTATCTGCGCAACTACGTCTCGCCCAGCGATGCCGAACTCACGCGCCGCTATCGCGCGGCCGGTGTTGTGCTGATGGGCAAGACAAACACCCCCGAATTCGGCATTCCCGGTACGACCGAAGGCCGCCATCTCGGCATCTGCCGAAATCCATGGAATCCGAACCATTCGAGCGGCGGCTCGTCCGGCGGCGCGGCCTCGGCGGTTGCGAGCGGCATGGTGCCGATGGCGCATGGCAGCGATGGATTAGGCTCGATCCGCATCCCGGCCGCACAATGCGGGCTGGTGGGCATGAAGCCGACGCAGTACCGCAATCCCGGCGGACCCGACGACCGCAGCCGCGCGCATGGTTTCGTCGTCGATCATGTGCTGACGCGAACCGTGCGCGACTCGGCGGCGATGCTCGATTGGACGGGCTGGCCGGAAGACGACGCGCCCTATGCGCCTGTGCCCAAGGCGCGTCCCTACATGGATGAGATCAAGACTTCGCCGGGCAAGTTGCGGATCGGACTGTACACGGATGTGCCGCGCGGGGTTCCGCCGCACCCCGATGTGCAGGCTGTTTTCGACGCAACGGCGAAGACCCTGGAAGACCTCGGTCATACGCTGATCGTGAAGAAAGATCTGCCCATCGACTGGCGCAAGCTCTATAGCGCACAGGCCGCCGTTTCCGGCGCGATGTTCGTTGCTTCCATCGATAGCTATCGCGAGATGCTCGGCCATGATCCCGCCGAGGATGAGATGGAGCCTCTCGCCTGGGCGAGCTATCGCAGCGCCCAGAAGCTCACACCGTCCATGGTCGGCGAAGGCCTGCAGAATTTGCGGCTTATCTCGCGGCAGATCCTGGCCTTGTGGCGGGAGTTCGATGTGCTGCTATCCCCGGTGACACTCGCTCCTGCACCCGAGATCGGCCATCTCGATCCCGTCAATGTCGAGCCACGCGAGTTCAATCGCCGCCAATCGAAAGTGTTCGGGTATACACCGCCCTACAACATGACCGGCCAGCCGTCGCTGTCGCTCCCCATGGGCATGTCCAGCACAGGCATCCCGATCGGCATGATGTTCACCGGCCGCTATGCCGACGAGGCGACGCTCTATCGCCTCGCAGCCCAACTCGAAGACGCGCGGCCATGGCAGGATCGCAAGCCGGCGGTGTGGGGTTAGACCGGCTTCCGCTTTGCCGCCTTCGTGCCATTCGGCAGGACGCGGATGATCGCCATCATGCCCAAATCCTCGTGATCGAGGATGTGGCAGTGATAGACGAAGTCGCCGACCGTCGGCCCACGGAAGTCCAGCTTCACCGTGATGCTCGGCGGGGTCCCCTTGCCGTTCCAGTATCCCACCTGAAACACGTCATAGAGCTGCTGCTGCTTCGCCGGGATCGGAACGCCATTGATCGCCTCCACCAGGAAATGGACCTGGTGCATGTGGAATTCGTGCACCTCTGCCGTTCGGTTCTGGATTGTCCACTCCTCGACAGCGCCTTGATTGGTGGTGATCGCCGGCGGGTTGTTGGGGTCGAAGGGTATCTCTTGCTGGCCGTCCACGGTGATGAAGAATGCCGTAGCTTCCTTTTCCGACGGCGCGTGCGGGTTCTTTTCTGAAAAATAGAGAAGCCGCTGCTGCGTGACTTTTGCATTCGCAAGATCGTCGAAGCGCATGTGTGCCGCGGGCGCCGACGGCATGGCCATTCGCGACAAATGCGCTGCTGCGTCGGTCGCCACGATCTGCGCCAGGGGCCGCGCGGGGTTGTTGTCGCTTGCGGGACCACCGTCGATCGCCCTGGTCGAAAGCGTTGCGACGGTCGAAGAGGACGGCGGACCGTCGACGATGAACTCGGCGCGGCTGGACGGCGGCAGCAGAATATCCGTCTGCGTGATAATCGTACCCTTGTGGTGGCCGTCCTTTGAACCGGTTGGAACGCCGTCCAATGCCACGATCTGCAGCGGCTGGGCGGTCCCGTCATAGGTAATTTGAATGTCCAGGATCGTGTTGGCGCCGGCATTGACGACCCGCCAAAATTCTTTGCCGCCCGCCTGCATTTTGATGATCGCAGGTGGATAGTAAGGCCAAGAAACAGGGACGTAGTTTACCGAAACATCCCAGAAGGGTCCCGTGAGCAACGTGTCGAAGTTCGGAGCACCCAGCCGCTGGTCGCGCAGCACGAGATAGCGCTGCGGCAGACCTGCAACGGCAGGCTGGATGTTTTCAATTCCCTCAACTTCTATCGCACCCGTGGCACCGCCCTGGAGCGCGACCGACGAAATTCCGTGAATGTGCGGATGGTACCAGTATAGCCCCGGCGGCTCGTCCTTCGGGATTCGTAACCTGTAGGTGAACGTCTCGCCGGAATTGATGAGTGTGTGGATGACCTCGTCGCTGTGGCATTGCGGCGATGTGTTCGTGCCGTGGAAATGCATGTTGACCGACGTCGGCGTCATGTCGGGACTGCCACAGACCGTGGTGTCGTTCGACACACGCATCACCGGGACACCCGGCATTGCCGCCAGCTTATTGGTCAGGGTGATGTTGATCGTGTCCCCGGGTTTGACGTGCAGCGTGGGCGATTCCTTGCCGTCATCGGTCACAAAGCAGAACAGCGTGCGCTGAAGGCTGTCGACCGACGTGAAATAGCCGAGCGTCACATTGAGGACACCCGACTGGCTGTAAAGATCGGGCGGTTGCGCGACTTCGCTTCCGGCGGGCGGACGCGGACAAGCGTCCCCGTCGGCGAACGCTGCGGTTGGCAGCAGCGTGAGTGCCAAAAGCAGTCCAAGGATGAATTTCATTGTTCGCTCCGCCCGCATGCTTCGCCGCGCGGGCGAAGTCGCATTCCGCATGAGAATGACACTAAAGTGCAGGGCAGGAAAGGCGAAAGCGGACGGCCAGAGGAAATCTGGCCGTCCGCATATCGTTTACGGGCTGGTGTAGTTGCCTGTGCTGCAGCCGGTCTTGGAGTTCAGGTAGTACTGGGTCACGACCCAGTGACCGGAGCCGGATGTCAACGTGCCGCTGCCGCCGCACTTGTCGCCGACCTCGAAGCCGTCCGCGTCGTTCCAGGCTTGCGGGAAGTCGGGGAACGAGCCCGGCGTCGGCACATTGTCGGTCGTCGCTTCGGCATATTCATGCGACGCCGCGAATGTGATGTTATTGAGGCTGTAATGGCAGCCCGGTTCCACCGCGTAGAAGAGGTTTCTCTTGGACAGCTTCAGGTCGTTGGTCGCGAAATGATAGGCGCCGAAACTCTGGCATGAGACCAGTCCGTCCAGCGTGATCGTGATCGCGTCCGGGAAGTAGACCATGTAAAGCGTATCCAGATCGCGCGCCGGCAAGGCACCGATCTTGATCTGGTGGTGCAGTTCCGCCTGAACGTCGGCGTCCGTCAGATTAGTCGACTTGTTCTTCGGTGTGATCACGACCTGACCAAGATAGGTGCCGCGGCTGATCACCTGGTTGGTGCTCTTGTGACCGTTGATTCCGGTGACGCCCTGTGTGTTGTACTCCTTCATCTGATCGACATAGGTGCTGTTGACGATCGCCGACGAAAAACCGGGGATCGCGGCGACCGTCGTGGGATTCACGGTGTCGCCCCACATGACCGAGACCAGCTTTACGCTCGAGAACACCGAGCCGCCGTAATAGTTCATCTGGCCGGACGGCGTGACCTTACGGCCGAGCTTGGCCTGCTTCTCGATATAGGCTTTCGTCGGAAAGATGTGATAGGAGCCATGCATCAGCGCCCGTGCAGGCAAGGCGGCCATGGCCAACGCTGCCGCGCATGCGGCTATGCTGAGTCGGGTAACAGACACGGAACTCTCCCTCTTTTTTGGATCCGCGAGCAGTGGCCCGCAGCGGAGCGCACATTGTTACGGCCCGGAAAGGTTGGCAAGCGAATTGCGCGTGAGCACCCGCTGCGAGCCGCTCTCACATGCTGGAATAACATTTTCTTGTTCGCTATAGCAGCCGGATGACACATCGTGTTCACATTGTCGGCGGGGGCCTCGCAGGAAGCGAAGCGGCCTGGCAAGCTGCCGAGGCGGGCTGCGACATCGTTCTGCACGAGATGCGGCCGGTGCGCGGAACCGATGCCCATCAAACGGACGGACTCGCGGAACTGGTCTGCTCTAACTCGCTTCGGTCCGATGATTGGGAAAACAACGCCGTCGGCCTGTTGCATGAGGAAATGCGCCGCGCTCGTTCGCTGATCCTGCGATCGGCTGATGCGCACCGGCTCCCGGCGGGCGGCGCGCTGGCTGTCGACCGCGAAGGATTTTCCCGCGCGATCACCGACGCCCTCGCCCGTCACCCGCGTGTCGCGATCTGTCGCGAAGAGAGTGCGGGATTACCGCCAGCAGAGTGGACATCGACCATCATCGCTACGGGACCGCTGACCTCCGCGGCGCTCGCGGACTCGATCCGCGCACTCACGGAGGATGAGGGCCTCGCCTTCTTCGACGCCATTGCGCCGATCGTGCATCACGAGTCGATCGATTTCGATATCTGCTGGATGCAGTCGCGCTACGACAAGGGCGACGGCGCCGACTACGTCAACTGTCCGCTGGACGAGCCGCAGTACAAGGCGTTCGTCGCGGCACTGCTCGCGGGCGAGAAGACCGATTTCAAGGAATGGGAAAAATCCACGCCCTATTTCGAAGGCTGCCTGCCCATCGAAGTGATGGCGGCCCGTGGCGAGAACACGCTGCGTTTCGGACCGATGAAGCCGGTGGGGCTTTGTGATACGCGCACCGGAAGGCGGCCCTATGCGGTCGTCCAACTCCGGCAGGACAACGCGCTCGGCACGCTGTGGAACATGGTGGGCTTCCAGACCAAGCTCAAACACGGCGAACAGACCCACGTCTTCCGCATGATTCCGGGGCTTGAGAACGCGCAGTTCGCGCGGCTGGGCGGTCTGCACCGCAACACCTTCATCAACTCCCCGCGCCTGCTCGACGGCCAATTGCGATTGAAATCACGGCCGTCGCTGCGCTTCGCGGGCCAGATCACGGGCGTCGAGGGCTACGTTGAAAGTGCCGCGATCGGATTGCTTGCCGGACGGTTTGCGGCGTCGGAGGCGCAAGGGAAATCGCTCGCGGCTCCGCCGCCAACGACGGCTTTCGGTGCTCTGCTCGGCCATATTACCGGCGGCGCCGATGCGAAGACCTTCCAGCCGATGAATGTGAATTTCGGCCTATTCCCGGAACTCAAGGGCGCGCGCGGCAAAGACCGCAAAAAGGCGATGTCGCACCGCGCGCTTGCCGATCTCGATATCTGGCTCGGAAACCGCGTCGCGGCGGAATGATCAGATCCGGCCGCGCAGGGATGCGCTGAGGAGCGCGATCTGGCGGCGGTGGATCGGAATGTCTTTCGCCGGGTTGTGCAGATAAAGCCGGACGAGCGTTGCAGGCAGGAATGCGGCCAGAGCCGCGCCGGGTTTTTTGAAACGGCGCGCCGGATTCAGATGGTCTTTCGCATCCCGCAGTGCAGGCGCAACGCCGGCTTCATCCAGCATCGCGCGTGCGCCGCCCTTGGCGTGATTGCGCAAGAGGCCCGCGAGCCCATAAGCGAGACCTGCTTCCCGCGCGAGATCGTCTAACCGGTCCCCCGCTTCCAGCACCCGGGCCGCCAGCCGCATAAGGTTGGATGAGGTGGCATCCAGATAGGCATCCCGGCTTTCGGCGTCCGTGAACGTACCCTCGAGAAAGTCGATCACCCGCGCATCGACCATGGAGTCGAACAGAGCCGCCGGAAGCTTCACTTCCGTGAAGGTTTCGGAAAGCGCCCGCGCGACGTCATGCGTGCGAGGCTTGCCCGCGCGCGCGCCCTCCAGCGTCTCGCGCCACCATTGCAAACGGATTTCGCCCATCATCGGCTCGCGCACGCTGGCACCGACGCGCGCCAGTTCGACATTGAACGCGTAAAGCGCAAACAGGAACGGCCGCCTCGCGGTCGGCGCAAACAGGGCCGAGAAATAGCGATCCGGATCGGCCTTGCGGACCGTCGCGGCGCAGGCTTCGAAAGCGGCGTCTTCGCGCATCAACGAAAGAGCCGCCCGGTTGCCCGGGCGGCTCTCGCAGGCTTATCGCACAACGCGATCAAGAGAACAGATGAGTTGCACCCGCCATGCAAAACAACATCGGAATGGAGAGCATTGTATTTATGCGCGAGAACATGCCCGCGGTTTTCGCCGATGCGTCCTTGTCCGCCTGTGGCAGGTCGGGATAGGCGTTGTCGATATTGAGTGCCTTCTGCTGGTTCGGCCAGATCAGGAACCAAACGTTGAACCACATGATGGTGCCAAGCCACATGCCGATGCCGATGATGATCACTTTTGGATCGCCGAAGCTCCCGGCCGGGTCGTATCCATCGATCGTATAGGCTTGGAGTAGATAGCCATTCAGCCACGCCAAAATGATGCCAAACAGAATTGTTCCCATGGCACCCCAGCGGAACCAAAACAGCGCTGCCGGCGTGATGAACTTGCCAAGCGCCGGTTTCAGTTCTCCGGGGATTTTGGGCATCGTGGGGGTTGAGACGAAATTGAAATACCACAACAACCCGATCCACATGACGCCGCAAATGATGTGGAGCCATCGTACGAGGAAAGTCCAGAAGATGGCACTGTTGAACTGCGTTCGCGTCACGTAGACAAAAAACACCAGAGCGGCGAGCACAAAACCCGCGATCACCGTGTTGCGAAGATTGGCGAAAAATGCGGCCATGGCCGTCTACCCCCTGATTGAGTCCGGGGGCAGTTTACCTCTTTTTGGGCTGCGTTCAGCCTTTTTTCTCAGATTGTGAGCGTCTTGGGCCTGCGCCAGGTGAGCCAGTAGACCACGATCAGGCGCGTCACCATCACCGCCGTGAAGAACGAGGTGATGATGCCAAGTCCCAGCGTAACCGCGAACCCGCGTACCGGCCCCGAGCCCAGCTGAAACAGGATCAGCGCCGCGATCAGATGGGTCATGTTGGCGTCGATGATGGTGTTCATGGCGCGACGAAAGCCGGTATCGATGGACGCGATCATGCCGCGCCCGTTTCGCTGTTCTTCCCGAATGCGCTCATAGATCAGAACGTTAGCGTCGACCGCCATACCCATGGTGAGCACAATGCCCGCGATGCCTGGCAAGGTGAGCGTTGCACCCAGAAGCGTCAGGATCGCGATCAAGAGCACCACGTTGAACGTCAGCGCAAC
>Ga0157369_10010155_pt1 | contig 10745 bp, 10 predicted proteins | sample C25metaG_FD_113461 | JGI IMG/M metagenome (GOLD analysis project Ga0157369, IMG submission 113461) | Corn rhizosphere microbial communities from Kellogg Biological Station, Michigan, USA - C2-5 metaG | ecosystem: Host-associated > Plants > Roots > Rhizosphere > Soil | place: USA: Michigan...
TCAGCGAAGCGGCGGTGGCTTCGATATCGACGGCTTTCTGTTTGCGCACCGCGTCCCACAGCACGTGTTCCATCGGGCCATATACGGCCGAGCGCAGCAGGCCGAGCGGCATATCCCCGCGAATATCGCCGCTCGCCATGCCTTCGGCGAGCACGTTCATCATCGGCGCCGTATAGCGGCGCTGCAGTTCGACGATCACGTCGCCGAACTTGTCGTCCTTCTCGCGGCCTTCGGAAAGAATGAGCGCGCACAAACCAGTGCCGTCGACGGTGAGCCGGTAGAGGTGCGTGCGCACGAGGTACGCGAACTTGTTGCGCGTGCCTGCGATCAGCGGCAATTCGCTTTCGACCTGGCTGATGATCTCGTCGTACCAATTGCCGAGCACGCGCACGCAGAGATCGCGCTTGCTGGCGAAGTACGTGAAGATCGTCGCCTCGGACACGCCGACGCGCCCGGCGATCTCCGTCATGGTGGCCGACGCATAGCCGACTTCGGAAAAGACGAGCCGGGCCGCCTCCAGAATCGCCTTGAGTCGCTGTTCGGAGCGCGCCTGCACGGGCACGCGGCGGGAAAGGGCCGAGGTGGTCATCGAGAGAGATAGGCGGTGCTGTGATTTGGTGAGTTGAGTCTAGCTCAAGGAATGCGGCCGTGCAAAGACTAACATGATGCAAATAAAATTAACCATCTAACACGGCACGGGACAAAGACCTGAGCTAAACTCAACAAACATCGAAAGCGCAGCACATGAGGAGACAGCCGAATGCCCGCAGCTTCGTCGAGTACATCGCCGCCAGCGAGCGGCTACCGTTCAGTTTTCCGCGAAGGCCTTTTCGCCGGCAAAGTGATTATCGTCACCGGTGCGGGCAGTGGCTTAGGCCGATGCACGGCGCACGAACTCGCGTCGTTAGGGGCGACCCTGGCGCTGGTCGGCCGCAGCGAAGACAAGCTGAAAACGGTGCAAACCGAACTGGCCGAAGATCACCGTCACACCGCCGGCCACAAGATTTATTCCTGCGACATTCGCAACGAGCAACAGGTACGTGAAACGATCGCTTCGATCGTGGCAGACCTGCACCGCATAGACGGCCTCTTCAACTGCGCGGGCGGCCAATTCCCAGCAAAGCTTGAAAAGATTTCGTTGAACGGCTGGGACGCGGTCGTGCGCAACAATCTGCACGGCACGTTTCTGATGTCCCGCGAGTGCTATACGCAATGGATGGAACATCACGGCGGCACGATCGTGAACATGCTGGCGGACATCTGGGGCGGCATGCCCGGCATGGGGCACTCGGGCGCGGCCCGCGCGGGTGTATGGAATTTCACCGAAACCGCCGCATGCGAATGGGGTCACGCGGGGGTAAGAGTCAACGCCGTCGCACCGGGCTGGATAGCGTCGGCGGGTATGGACAGCTACAACGAAGACTACCAGGCGCTGCTGCGCACGCTCAAGCACAAGGTCCCGCTGCAGCGCTTCGGCACCGAATCCGAACTCGCCAGCGCTGCGGTGTTTCTGTTGTCGGAGGCCTCGGCGTTCATCAACGGCACGGTGATCCGCGTCGACGGCGGCGTACCGAACGCTCGCCATTCATGGCCGCTTCCGCAAGCGGAGCGTACGATCGAATATAACGGCTTCCCGCGCTATCAACCGCCGGCCGGCTTGCAGGAGCTAACACCATGAACCTCGACGGCCAGACCTACGAATCGTTGACGGCAAACTTCGCCTGGCAGATCCCGGCGCGCTACAACATCGGCGTCGACGTGTGCGATAAATGGGCCGACGGCTCCGGGCGTCTCGCGCTGATCTACGAAGATCCCGAGGGCAACGCCACCCGCTATACGTTCGACCAGTTGAAGGTGCTGTCCGACCGCTTCGCCAATGCGTTGCTCGCAGCGGGCGCGCAGCGCGGCGACCGCATCGGCATCTTCCTGTCGCAGTCTGTCGAAACGGCGATCGCGCATCTCGCCGCCTACAAGGCCGGCATGGTAGCCGTGCCGCTGTTCGCGCTATTCGGTGTCGACGCGATCGAACACCGGCTCGGCGATAGCGGCGCGGTAGCGTTGATTACCGATCAAGGCGGCATGTGCAAGGTCGACGAAATCCGCGCGGCGTTGCCTGCGCTACGCACTGTTTTCAGCGTGGATATCGCTGAGGACAATGGCGATCCGCAATCGCCCGTGCGTTCGTTCTGGCACGCGCTGAACCACGCGAGCGCGGACTTCACGCCCGCCGACACCGGCGCCGACGATCCCGCCGTCATCATCTATACCTCCGGCACGACCGGCAAGCCGAAAGGCGCGTTGCACGGGCATCGCGTGTTGCTCGGTCATCTGCCCGGCGTGGAAATATCGCAGCAGGGTTTTCCCGCGCACGCCACGCTGATGTGGACGCCCGCCGACTGGGCGTGGATCGGCGGCCTGTTCGACGTGCTGCTGCCGTCGTGGCATCACGGCGTGCCGGTATTGGCACGCCGCTTTGCGAAATTCGACGGTCAGGCCGCTTTCGATCTGATGGCGCGTCATGCGGTCTCGCATACGTTTTTGCCGCCCACCGCGCTGAAGATGATGCGCGGCGTCGAACGTCCCGAGCGCTGGAATCTCGCGTTGCGTTCGGTGGCGAGCGGCGGCGAATCGCTCGGCGAGGAATTGATCGGCTGGGGCCGCAAGGCGCTGGGCGTCACCATCAACGAGTTCTATGGGCAGACGGAATGCAACGTCGTGGTGTCGTCGTGCGCGGCGCTGTTCGAGCCGTGCTTCGGCGCGATCGGCCGCGCGGTGCCGGGGCATCATGTTGCGATCGTCGATCTGGATGGCAACGAACTGCCGCCCGGTGCGATCGGCGATATCGCCGTAGCCGCGCCCGATCCGGTCATGTTTCTCGGCTACTGGGGCAACGAGGCAGCGACGAGCGAGAAATTCCGCGGCAAGTTTCTGGTGACCGGAGACCTGGGTACGCGCGACGCGGACGGCTTTATCCGTTTTGTCGGCCGTGGCGACGACGTGATCACGAGCGCGGGTTACCGGATCGGGCCGGCTTCGATCGAAGATTCGCTGCTGCGTCATCCGGCTGTTTCGATGGCGGCCGTGATCGGTGCGCCGGATCGCGAGCGTACGGAGATCGTCATGGCGTTCGTGGTGCTGAACCCCGGCTTTGTCGGCGACGCGGCGCTCGTGCGTCAGATACAGCAGCACGTCAAAACGCGTCTCGCCGCGCACGAATATCCGCGCGAGATTCGCTTTGTCGACAGCCTGCCGCTGACGGCGACCGGCAAGGTGATCCGCAAGGCGCTGCGCGAAGGACTCGGACAAGACGCGGAGAATCCCGTGTCAAAACTCGAGCCGCGATGAGCACGCGCCAGCGTCAACCGGCGACGCGCGGCGGCAGGGCGCCGAGAGATTCGGGCGCGCAACCCGGCGCGGCGCCACTGGACGACACCGACCGGAGGCTCCTCGCGCTGCTCGCCGAAGACGCGACGCGTACTTATGCGGAACTCGGAAAATTGCTGTTTCTGTCGGCGCCCGCCGTCCACGAGCGCGCGAGGCGCTTGAAGAAAGAAGGCGTGATCAAGGCCACTGTCGCCGCACTCGATGCCGCCAAACTGAATCGTCCGTTACTCGCGTTCGTGCATGTCGATACGACGAGTTGGGCGGTGACGCGGCAACTACTGGCGTTGGAAGAACTGCCGGAAGTCGAGGAGATTCACACGGTGACGGGCGAGAGCGCCATGCTGCTCAAAGTCCGCACACGTAACACGCAATCGCTCGAACAGCTGCTTGCGCGCATTCACGCGATCGAAGGTTTTACCGGCACGCGCAGCTATATCGCGCTGACTACGTATCTGGAGCGCGGCCCGAGTCCGGCACTCTGAAGCACGATAAGCGATCGCTGCGTCTCAGTCATGCAGCGAGAGACCTTTCACCGCTTTGTCGACCGCCTTCTTCGGTCCGCGCACCGCAAGCCCGACGAGATCAGGCGCATCAGCGGGTTCGGCGCGGAACACTTCCCGGTTCGCCTGATCGTGACCGGTCGAGAACATCGCGCGTACATACACGGCACGCGTCAATTCACGTTCGATACCCTGACGAAGCGCGCGCTGCAAACCTGCGTTGTCCGCCTGATACACCATCATCGGCTGGCCGAGCAGCCGCGCATGCCGACGGCCAGCCGCGTCCTCGTAAGGCTCGCCCATTGCCTCAGGCGCCGCGCCCGCGATTCCTGTTGCGAGAAACGCGGTCACATTGAGTTTTTGCCACACAGCGAGATCGTCCAGCACGATGATCGCGACTTTCGTATCGAATTCCATAACGCACGACGCTCCACAGCCGGGCGATGCAGGGTTGCTACAGCGCCCGTCGGTCAAGAAGGTATTCACACTCGAATCTTATGGAAACTCGAGCGCGTGTGCACGAGCGCAGAGCAAAAACGAATGGACTTCACCAGCCGCGCTTTTTCACGCGGTCCATGTCGGGTTTTGCCCTAATGCCATTCAGCAAACAGCGCTCGAATTGCGTCGCATGCTGCATTGCAACTTGAAGGGGTGTCATGCTCATCGCCATTTGCGCCGCTATTACGTGCGGCAGGCGCATGCCGTCGACGCGCCCGCAACATAGGGCAAGTCCCTGGCGCGATTTAGCCGTGCATTACCACTCGCGTTCGCGGCCTCCTAAACTTGATTCAAACAGGAGGGGACACCGATGGCCAAACTCATTCACACGATGATCCGTGTGCACGATCTGCCGCGCTCGCTGCAGTTCTATCAAAGAGCTTTCAATCTGGACATATCGCACCGGCTCGACTTTCCGGACTTCACGCTCGTCTACTTGCGCAACGAGGAGGCCGACGCCGAAATAGAACTCACCTGGAATAAAGGCCGGGAGGAACCGTATTCGCATGGTGACGGCTACGGCCACGTTGCGTTCTGCGTCGACGATGCAAAGAGCGAACGGCAGCGTCTGCTCGACCTCGGCATGGCGCCCAACGATCTGCGCGAGTTTCACAACGACAACGGCGAGTTGCTCGCGCGCTACTTTTTCATTCAGGACCCTGACGGCTACAAGATCGAAGTGCTGGAACGCTACGGCCACTATCAATAGTCAAAGCAATCCAGGCGGCCACCGCGTGGAGTTGCAGTACCCCACAGCAACCAGATTAGATGGGACCGAGTAAGTGCTTTGCACTCGCTCCGGTCGACAAAGGAGACAGACATGAAGACAACGATCATCCCGATCGTCGCGTCCGGTCACGTACATCATGCGCATCATCACGGGCACGAGCATACTCACGAGCACCCCGGTGAGCATGGCGCGGCGAAGGCCGCCACCGCCGCCACCGCCGCATTGCGGATTCCGCTCACACGGCGCGAGCTATTGAAAGGCACCGGCGTGCTGATGGGCACGCTGGCGGCTTCTTCGGTGTTGTCGGCCTTCGCGCCGAGCCGCGCCTGGGCGCTCGAAATGCAAGGACTGGACACGCACCAGGGCGAAGTGATTCTGGCCTTCACGCGGCAGCTCTATCCGCACCCCACGCTCGACAACGCGGTCTACGCGCTGGTCGTCAAGGATCTCGACGCCAAAGCGAAAGCCGATCCGGCAGTGCGCCAGCAACTCGCCGATGGTGTCAAACAGCTCGACGCGCAAGCGGGTTCGGACTGGCTCAAACGCACGCCGGTGGACCAGGCGCAAGACGTCGCGGCGCTCGCGGGCACACCGTTCTTCAACACGATACGCGGCACCGCGGTGGTCTCGCTATACGCCAACACCATGGCGTATACGCACTTCGGCTACGGCGCTTCGGAAGGTGATGGCGGCTACCTGTACAAGGGCTTCAACAGTCTCTCGTGGCTGCCCAATCCGCCGGCCGCCGCCAGCGGCCCGATTCCGACGGATAGCTAACCGCTGCGACAGTCACCATCATGCATAGGACCGGAGTCATGCGCCAGGGGACTCGAGTAAGCGCTAAAGCGCCGACTCTGGCCGGCAGCCCAACTCGGGTCAATAGAGGAGACAGGACATGGATCAGGACAACAACAAGGTGCGTTTTTCGCACAACGACGACAAGGTCGTCGTGATTATCGGCTCGGGTGCCGGCGGCGGCACGCTTGCCAACGAACTGGCGCAGAAGGGTATCAACGTCGTCGTGCTGGAGGCGGGCAAGCTGCACACGCAAGGCGATTTCACAACCGACGAGTGGGGCTCGTTCCAGATGCTGTCCTGGCTCGATAAACGCACCACCTCGGGCACCTGGCGCATCGCCAAAGACTTTCCGAATCTCCCCGCCTGGATCTGCAAGACGGTGGGCGGCACGACCACGCACTGGGCCGGCGCGAGTCTGCGGATCAGGCCGCACGAGTTCAAGGCGAAGACGACCTACGGCGCTATCAAGGATGCCAATCTGCTCGACTGGCCGCTCACGCGCGAGGAACTCGATCCGTACTACGACCGCGCGCAGCAGAAGATGGGCATTACGCGCACCAACGGTCTGCCGGGCCTGCCAGGCAACAACAACTTCAAGGTGATGTCGGCCGGCGCGATGAAGGTCGGTTACAAGGACTGCAATACCGGGCACATGGCGATCAATAGCGTGGTGCGTGACGACCGCGCGCATTGCTTCCAGCGCGGCTTCTGTTTTCAGGGGTGTCGCACTGGCGCGAAGTGGTCGACGCTCTACACCGAATTGCCGCGCGCCCAGGCCACCGGCCATATGGAATTGCGCACACAGGCCCACGTGGTGCGCATTGAAACCGACGCGCGCGGTAAGGCGAAGGAGGTGCTCTACTACGACGGCAACGGCAAGCTGCAGCGGCAAAAGGCGCGCATCGTCGCGGTGGCCGGCAACTCGATCGAAACGCCGCGCCTGCTGCTGAACTCGCATTCGAGCAGGTTCCCGCAGGGCCTCGCGAACGGATCGGGGCAGGTGGGCCGCAACTACATGCGTCATACCACGGGCTCGGTGTACGCGGTGTTCAATGACAAGGTGGAAATGTTCAAGGGCACCACGATGGCCGGCATCATCGAGGACGAGGCGGCGTTCAATCCGCAGCGTGGCTTCGCAGGCGGCTATCACATGGAGACCGTGTCGCTCGGCCTGCCGTTTTACGCGGCCTTTCTCAATCCTGGCGCGTGGGGTCCGACCTTCACCCAGGCAATGGATCAATACGCGTACACGGCGGGCATGTGGATCGTCGGCGAAGATATGCCGCGCGAGAGCAATCGCGTGACCTTGAATACCGACGTGAAGGACCAGTACGGCCAGCCGGTCGCCAACGTGCATTTCGACGATCATCCGAACGACGAAGCGATGCGCGAGCACGCGTACAGGCAGGGCACCGCGGTGTACGAAGCGGCGGGTGCGAAGACGGTGTATCGCGTGCCGCCGTATCCGTCCACGCATAACCTCGGCACGGCCCGCATGAGCGCGCGCGCCGAAGACGGCGTGTGCAACCGGTTCGGGCAGACGCATGAAGTATCGAACCTGTTCATTTCGGACGGCAGCCAGTTCACCACCGGCGCGGCGGAAAATCCGACCATGACGATCGTGACGCTGGCGATCCGGCAGGCCGATCATATTGCGGCGCAGATGAACAAACGCGCGGTATAAGCGATCGACGGGGCAGGGCGGCGTTCGGGTTCGAGGCAATTGTCGAGCGGTGAATGCCGGCGTATGTTGACGAACGCGGGCGGCGTGCCGTGGCTGCATGAAGGGCGCCACGGCACGCCTGCCCGAAATCAGGGAGTAACGCCATGTGTAGGGTGTACATCAACGCCGATCCGATCCTGTACGAGTCGCGCACGCGCTCGCTGCGCATTCACGGCGTGATCACCACGGTCCGGCTGGAAAATCTGTTCTGGGACGTGCTGCACGAAATCGCCGCGCGCGAGAACATGACGACCAGTCAGTTCGCCGTGCAGCTGTACGACGAACTGATCGCGCTGCGAGGCGAGCTGCCGACTAACTTCGCGTCGTTCCTGCGCGTGTGCTGTTTGCGCTATCTGTCCATGCGCACGGAGAAGGACGTCGATGAACCCGGCGCGGTTCCCGGGCCGATGGCTGCGGCTTCGGCTTCGGCTGTGGCGAGCGAAGCGAAGCCGCGAATTCTGAAGACAGTTTGAAGAGTAAGGGCGACGCGAAGCCGCAGCGGATAGACAGGAAGCGCGCACCGGACCGCGTGCTAGGATGTTTCGCACATTCCGCACAACGTTGGAGACATGGATGCGTCCGGAGAATGCCGCCCGTTTCGATGAACAGTTCGCGCCTCGCATCGCCGAGGCCATTGCCGCCTGTTTCGCCACCACCGTGCATACCGAAGTGCTGCCATACGGCGGCCACGGGCATCCCACTCGCGTGCGGATTCATGCCACGCCGATCGAGGACATGGGACTGTACCCCCATCCGTTGAATCTGTATCTGACCTGGGACAGCGACGAAATCGAGAGGCTGATGGGGGCCGAAGGGCCGTCGCGTTTTGCTGGTTATCTGGCCGCGCTGCCGCGCAAGCTCGCGGCCTGGAATCATGCGCGCGAGCTGGACTTTCTCTCGCATACGCAGGCCGAGCCGGTCGCCCTGATCGGCGGACTCGACTTCGAGTCGTAAGCGGCGCGTGGCGCGCCGCTTCATCCACTTACGCTGCAACTGGAGCAACAGGCGCCGCGCGACGAGCACGGCGCTGCTCCGTCAGGCCGCGGCGCCCAGCCTGAAGAAACTCACGCTTTGCACGAGTCCGGATGCCTTGCTTTGCACCGCGTCGGCCGCGGCCGCCGCCTGCTCGACCAAGGCCGCGTTGCTTTGCGTCGCCTGGTCCATCTGTGTGACGGCGTCGTTGACTTCCGCGATGCCGGTTGCCTGGTCGACACTCGCGGTCGCGATCGACTCGACGATACGCGTCACGCTGCCGGCGCTTTCCACCACGCCGTCCATCGTCGTGCTCGCGTGGTTGATCAGTTGCGTGCCGGCTTCGATCGTGGCCACCGACTCGCGAATCAGCGTCCTGATCTCGCGTGCGGCGTCGGCGGAACGTTGCGCGAGGCTGCGCACTTCGCTCGCGACCACCGCGAAGCCGCGCCCTTGCGTGCCGGCGCGCGCGGCTTCGACCGCTGCATTGAGCGCGAGGATATTGGTTTGCGCCGCAATGGCTTCCACCACTGCGATGATATCGACGATACGCTTTGACGCCGCATCGATCTGGCCCATCGTGCGCACCGCGTCGCTCATGACAACGCCGCCTTCACGCGCGGCATGCGCGGCGGTTTGCGCGAGCGTGGTGGCTTCGCGGGCGTTGGCGGCGTTGCGCTGAACCGAGTCGGTGAAATGCTGCATCGACGCGGCGGTTTCTTCAAGCGAGGCCGCCTGCTGCTCGGTACGCGCCGACAGGTCGAGGTTGCCTGCGGCGATTTCCTGCGTGGCGGTGGAAATCGTATGCGCGCCTTCACGGATCTCGCTGACGATATGCCGCAAGCGCTGGTTCATGTCGTTGAGGGTAGTGAGCAACTGGCCTGTTTCGTCGCGGCTCACCACGGGCACGTCGGCGCGCAGATCGCCTGCCGCCACCGCCTGCGCGACGCCCACCGCCTGTCTGACCGGCACCGTGATGCTGCGGCTCAGGAACCAGATCGCGAAAGCGCCGACGCCGAGCGAACCGATAACGACCGACAGCAACAGCACGGTCGCGATCGTGTAGGCCTGCTCCGCCGCTTCGCTCGTGCGCACGCTGGAGTCATGCGCCTGTTGCATCACGGTGGCGACGATATCGTCGATAGCGGCGGTCGGCGCGCGGTCGATGCCTTTTACGAGAGCGTCGACCACGTGCGCCGTGTTCGGATCGGCGGCGTCGTAGTGTTTCAGCGCGTCGAGATAACTGTCCTGCAGCGATGCATGCGTGGCGAGCGCCTTGTCGACACCGTCCACGCTCGCGCCCAATGCGCTCAACTGATCCTTCAGGCGCAGCAGGGCAGCGTGCGTCGTTCCGCTTTCCCTGTTGAAGGCATCACGGTATTTGGCGAAGGCGGCCGGGTCCGCGCCGCGCAACAACAGGTCCTTCCACTCCTGCACCTGCTTCTTGAATTCGACCTGCGCGACGCGCGCCGTATCGGCGGCTTGCGCGTACTGGCTGAGCGATTGGGCGGACTGGATTTGCAGCGCATGCGTTCTGGACAACGCATGCCAGCCTTCGAGACCCACGACCATCGTCGCGGCCAACAATACCGCGCCGAGCAACGCCAATTTAACGGCGATTTTCAGATTTCTATAGAACGTCACTGCAGGATTCCAACTTTGGCTTTTAATCGAGTTTGAATTGCGTCACTGCACTGGCGAGGCTCACGGCCTGGCTCTGCAGTGCGGCCGCCGCCGCCGTGGATTCTTCGACCAGTGCGGCATTCTGTTGCACCATTTCGTCGAGCTGGCTGACCGCGCGGTTGACTTCCTGAATACCGCGCGTCTGCTCGTTGGCCGCCTGCGTGATTTCGGAAATGATGGTCGTTACGTTAGCGACGTTGCTGACGATCTCGGTCATCGTCTCGCCGGCCTGGCGCACCTGGCCCGAACCCGACGAAACGCTGGCCACGGTTGCTTCGATCAGCGCCTTGATTTCCTTCGCGGCCTGCGCGCTGCGTTGCGCGAGGCTGCGCACTTCACCGGCCACCACCGCGAAGCCGCGGCCCTGTTCGCCTGCACGCGCGGCTTCCACCGCGGCATTCAGCGCGAGGATGTTGGTCTGGAACGCAATGCCGTCGATCACGCCGATGATGTCGGA